>FWPU01004118.1_pt1 | contig 34596 bp, 31 predicted proteins | sample 2228361 | NCBI WGS metagenome assembly FWPU01 (sample SAMEA103939777, study PRJEB20133) | metagenome
CCGCCACGCCGCGCAGCGCGAGCAGGAATTGAGCGACGTCATCCGGACGCTGGAGCAGGCCGCCGCCGAGCGGCTCGCCGCTCTGGAGCAAACCACGCAGGCACTCGAAGAAGAACGCCGCCGCGCCGCGCAGCGCGAGCAGGAGATGAGCGACGTCATCCGAACGCTGGAGCAAGCCGCCGCCGAGCGGCTCGCCGCTCTGGAGCAAACCACGCAGGCACTCGAAGAAGAACGCCGCCGGGCTGCGCAGCGCGAGCAGGAATTGAGCAGCGTCATCCGGACGCTGGAGCAGGCCGCCGCCGAGCGGCTCGCCGCTCTGGAGCAAACCACGCAGGCACTGGAGACCACGCGCGCCGAGCTGGGCGCGGTGCGCTCGGAACTTACGACGCTGCGCCAGGAAAGCCTGCTCCGTTACATGGTGCGCCGCCTCAGAGAGTGGCGCCGGGCGAGGACATGACAACCTACGGAGCAATCTGTAGCGTATGGCGCAACCGCCGCTCACAGAACGCGCGTCTGGCAAACCGTGACTCGGATATCACCAGGCGGCGACGGATGTTAGAATGTGACGAAGTTCGGGAGCATAAGATAGCCCCGATTTTTCCGCCGATGTGCGAACAGAGTAACCGGCCGGAGGAGCCGGCGCAGCGAGAAATCCGGCGCGCCGTCCTGAGCCAGGCGGCGCCGGGGATCGAGCCGATCGTGGAAAGGATGACGTTTGAAGCGGTGAAGCGCTGCTGGTGCGGAGGCCGGCTGGATCCCTGGGAAAACTTCGGCGTGTACCGACGGTGTTCGAGCTGCGGCTGCAAGGCGGTCGAGTTCCGTCCCACATGGGCAAGTCTGGAAATCTTTTACAGGGAGTATTACTGGAGGGAGTATCAGGCTGCCTATCACTGTCCGCCGATCGAAGAGCGATACGAGCGCGACATGACCGATCGCATCCCTCAGTATTTGGATTGGATGCGGCAGCTTTGCCCGCCTCCGGCGCGCCTGCTGGAGATCGGATGTGGGAACGGCAGGCTGCTGCGCGAGGCCTCGCTGGCGGGTTATGACGCGTCGGCCTCCGAGATGGATCCCAGGGTCGCTGCCTGGGTTCGAGAAAAAACAGGTTTACCGGTATTTGTTGGAACTCTCCCGCCGCTGTCGGAAGGGACTTTCCAACTCATCGTGGCGATTGACGTCCTGGAGCACGTGCCCGATCCGCGGGCTTTTGTCAGGGAGATCCGGGCCAGATTAGACCCGCGGGGCAGGGTGCTGCTTCATTGCCCGGTGATTGACTCCGACGAAGCCGCCCGCACCTCGCGAGACGTTTTCAATCCGCTCTCCCATCTCTGGGTGCACACCACCGAGTCCTTGATGCGTTTGTGGCGCGAGGCCGGCTTCCGCCTGAGATGGATGGGCCGGTTATTCGAGATGCCCTGTTGGGGAGCGGAACCATGAGCGCGTCCGAAATCCCCGCTAACACCGGGATCGTCCGCCGCCCTAGAGAATTCGTCGCACTGCCATGTCGGCGCCGTTGGTGACCATCGTCACGCCTTCCTACAATCAGGGGCGATTCATTCGCGCCACCATCGAGAGCGTTCTAAGTCAAGATTATCCGCACATCGAATACATCATCATGGACGGCGGCTCGACGGACGAGACCGCAGCCGTGGTTCGCGAGTATGCGGGCCGGCTCACATGGATTTCCGAAAAAGACCGCGGCCAATCGCATGCCATCAACAAGGGCTTCCGCATGGCTCGGGGCGAGATCGTTGCCTGGTTGAACTCCGACGATCTCATTCTGCCGGGCGCTGTCCGCACCGCAGTCCGCTACTTCGAAGCCGATTCCTCGATCATGGCGGTCTACGGAGAGGGTTACCTCATAGACCGAGAGGGCGCCGTCACCGGACGCTTCCCGCATACGCAGCCCTTCGATCTCTGGAGACTCGTGCATTTGTCGGACTATGTTCTCCAGCAAACGGTTTACTTTCGCAAGCGCGTCTTCGAAGAAGTCGGATACTTAGACGAAAACTTGCACTATGCCATGGATTGGGACATCCTGATCCGCATCGGCAAACGTTATGGTCTTACTTATATTCCCGAGTATATGGGCTGCCTCAGAGAGTATCAGGAGGCAAAATCCTTCTCCGGCGGCGCGGCGCGCATCCGTGAAATCAGAGAAGTGCTCAGGCGTCACACCGGGATGCGCTATCCTCCCGGTTATCTTGTCTACGGGCTGGAGACGTACAGAAGAATCTGGCGCCAGAGAATCCAGGCAATGACGCCGCGGCTGTTGCAATGGCCTTCGGAGAAATTGCAGGCATGGATCATGATGGCCACTGCCTATTGGATTGGCCGAATTATCTTGCGGGCTCAGGGTTGGTATCCGGACGGCTGGGCCGCGCCCAGAGCGAGGTTTATGCTGCCGCCGCCCGGGCAGAGGGAGATCTTGATTCGCGGCGCCCTGCCGCACTGTCCGATTCGCGAACAACGCCTGGCTGTCACAGCGAACGGCCGTGAGCTCGCGCAACGGAGCTTCGGCACAGGGGAGTTCGAGATCCGTGTTCCCGTCCCGCCGGAACTTCAGGACCAGGTCCTCAATCTCACGCTGCGGGCGTCCCGCAGTTTCTGGCCGGAGCGTCGGGGGCCGGCAGCTCGCCGCGTCTGCTACCTGCTTCGAGAAGTGAAGCTCTCGGAGGAGGCTCCGGCGCCCGTGCGGGCTGCCGCCGTGGCGCGGGCGCGGAGCGCTGCGGCATCCGGAGGGTCCACGTGAGGTCGGCCGCTGTTCGGCGTGTCTCGAGGGCCTTACGGTGATGACCCTTGTGCTCGTGCTCATCACCCTCGGCATTATTTTCGGCGCGGGCTATGCACCCACCCTTTGGCTGCTCGAGCGGGATGCCAAGCCTTCCCGATTGGTCGCCATTCCAGTCGTCGGGTTGGCTACTTACATCGTGGTGGCCCATTTGTTCGCGAGCCAAGGTTTCACGGGCAGGACAACTTCCTGGATCTGTGCCGGCGCCATTGCGGTTTCGCTACTCTCAGTTCCTCGCGACAGGCGTCTGAGTCGGCAGGAAATCGTGCAAGGCCTGGTCCCCTTAGGCGTCTGTCTGGCGGGCCTGTTGTTGGGGGCGTGGCCTCTACTTTACCAGGGATACAACTCCTATTTCGGTTTCGGCAACGCCGACGCCGCGTTTACTCTAGCGGCTTTCGAAGATCTACGAGACTACGGCTATCAAACGGGAGTTACAGGTTCGGTAACGTTCTGGCCCAACGCGCAATTCGCACACCTGTTCGGAGCAGGATTTCTCGCACTCCAGGTGGCGCAGCTCACGGGGGTGAGCCTTTTGAAGTTGCATGACGTAGTTTCCTCCGGTCTGTTGTTTGCCGCGCCGGCTTCGGTTTTTCTCTTCTGCACGCTGGTGCTGAAAGCAGAGCGCCGATGGGCGATCCTGGCGATGATCGTTTCAGCAAGCGGTTGCCTGGTGGGTTACACCTTCTATCTCCAGTCCCTCGGAGCGCTTACTTTGATGGCGCTGCTGCCGGCCGCGTTGGCGTTGTGGTCCGCGGCGCTCGAGAGCGGACGAAGACGGCTGATGCTGCTGAGCGCGCTGCTGTGCACCGGAGCCTGTTTCGGCTATTACGCTTCCCTTCCCTTGCTGGCCATGCTGCTGGGAAGTGCGGCGCTCACGGCGTTGGCGAAGGGAACCACCACGTGGCGCACCGTGTCCCGGGCGACCCTGGTGGTCGCCGTCCTGATGCTGGCAGCTTTCCCCTCGCTCACCCTGGCGACCGTTCGGCGCGCGATCGCCGAGGCTACCAGTTCACGACTCCAGACGAGCCTGACGGGACAGGAGGTTCTCCTGTCGTTTGCCTTTGCGCTGACCGAGGAACTTCTACCCTTCTTCTGGGGCCTGTCCGTGCCGCCTCTGGCTTGGGGATCGCCGATGGCGCCGTCGGAGATCGGGTTTTGGGTTGTGCTCGGGCTGGCCGCCTTGCTGTTCGCCTTCCTGATCGCGAGCCTGATCAGGCCTGTACTGCCCGTTGCGGTGCGGGTGCAGGCCGGGTTATCGCTCGCGGCACTCTTGTATTTGCTACTGCGGGACAACGCCTACGGCGTTTTCAAGTTTGCAGCCTGGATCAACCCCTTGATGTTTTCATGCCTCGTGATCGGCGTCGTGTTCTTGCTGCGCAAGCCACAGAATTGCGGCTGGAGTTGGAAGGCCTGCTGGGTTCTGGCGCCCTTGATAGCATTCAATGTCTTCTGGACGCTGCGCCTGGGCGCCGGCTGTCTCGAGGACTCCCGATTGGCCGGTAAGAGCATGGCGGGCTTCAAAGCCGGCGATTTTGACGCCCTGCGGTCCCTCTCGGAAGCCGTCGGTCCCGACGCGCGCATCCTGGTGGCGGTCCCGGATCCGATCGTGCAGCGTTGGGCCATCACTTACTTGCGACGGCGCAACCTGGCAGCGGTCCCCTACTTGAGTTTCTCTCCTGAGGAGGCGGATCCCTCCGAAGCGGTTGCCGCCGCCGGTGCGGAGCGCGCCTCTTATCTGCTCACATGGTCGGCCCCCAACTACGACGTGACTGCTTTTCGGGAAACGCAGCCGATCTGGCGGAACGACAAATTCCAGTTAGTCCCCATGGACGCCGTGCGCGACTTTATCGTTCTCGGAAAAGGCTGGTATCGCCTGGAGGGATACTCGAACAGTCCGTTCTTCTGGCAACGCAGATTCCGCTGGTTACGTTCGAACGGAGAGATTCTTCTCCTCAAACCGAGCGCCCAGCGACTGCGCTTGCGACTGACCGTGGTGGCCGGCTACGGCAGGAAGGAGCCTGACCGCGTCATCACTCTATGGGTCAATGGTGAGAAAGCGGACGAGGTCGCGATCTCAGGCGTCGGCGCTTTCGTATCCAGGCCGTTTCAAGCACGCGGCTTTCTGACCCGTTTACGACTTTCCCTGCCCGATAACGCTCAGCCGGAGCCCAAACCGTGGGGGCTTTTCAACCGATGGGTTCCGAAAGACTCTCGCCGCTTGAATCTGGCGGTCTCCAGGATCGAAGTAGTGACGGAGCACGAGTATCAGAAGCTGGCGCCGCCGTGCCGCCTCGACCTATCGGATGCGCGGGCATGGGAGGCCCCGTACCTGACCGGCGTCTACGCCGACCGATGGATCGCCGGTGAGACGCGAGTCCTGCTGCGGCGCTGCTCGGAAGCCGAGGCGATCGCGGTGTCAGGCTTTCTGCCAGGCGTACCGGGCGCGCCGGTCCCGTTGCAGCTTGAGATGTGGGTCAACGGGACCCATTTAGAACCCCAGGAAGTCAACCGCGCAGGCAGCTTTTTGGTGCGATTTCCTCTGCCGCCGGCGCTGCGCTCCGCGCCGAACTATGAAATTCGGCTCCGGCCCTCCCGGAGCTTCGTTCCGGGATCGGGCGACAGCCGGCCGCTTTCCGTGCTTCTGGAGCGAATCGAAGCGCCCTCCGGCGCGACGGCCGGCGTACCAGACCGCCGACGCAGCGAAGGGAAGCTCCGATGTCCTTCAGCGCGCTCAAGCAATCCGGCGTCCGCTGGATCGAGATCCTAACGTCAGGTCGCCGAGGTCTCCTTGTCAGTCTGGTAACTCTGGTTGTCTTCTGGCTCTTTCTTTTCGCCAGCACGGACGGTAACATCACTGTTCAGGGAGACGACATTTTTCTAATTGCTCATTCCGTTCGCTTCAGCACCGCCTATTTCAATCAGCTCGCCGGGCGTGGATACCTGACGCCGTTCTACAGTTTCGTCTTTGATCTTACGGGGCAGAGCACGCAACTCACCCATTGGGTGTTCTTCGTCTTGCTCTTGGTCTCCGGTTTGCTGTTCCACGCTGTCCTCAGGTAGTTCTTTCCCCCTACGGCCTCTCTGCTGGCAAGCATGTTTTGTCTGGCCTACATCGGAAAGCACGAGATTGTCACGTGGCTGTCGGCAGGAGCCTATCTGGTCGTCCTCATCGTGTTCTTCCTGTCCGTCCTCATCGCTCTTTCCCAGCGGCTGGGGCCGTGGAGGGAGGCTGTTCTCATCGGCCTGATTAACTGGGCGGCAGTCCACTTGTACGAGCTGTTGATCGTGGCGGCCCCATTATATCCGCTGCTGACCTTGCTGCACGCGCGACTCAGTGGCAGGCGGGTCTCGTGGCGGAGTCTGGCCCCCACCCTTGTGCCTCTGGCGGTGTTCCTGCTTCACGCGGCCTTACTCTACGTGAGCACGCCGAACGGTGCGCCACCGCTCTGGGAGCGCGGCGTTCTGCCGGATCGCAAATTGGGAACTCTCTTGCGAGCTTTAGGCCATGCTTTTGTGATCAGCTTCAAAGCCTCCCTGGGCAGTGAGCATATCTCGCTGCTGGCGCACGGCGTCAAAGGGTACTTCCGTTATGTGCCGCTGTCCTGGTGGACGGGCTTAACGCTGGCTTGCGCCCTAGCCGGATTCCTTCTCATCGCGCTTCGTGAGAAGGAAGCGCTTCCCCGAAAGCCGCCGCGAGAGGTGGTCTACTGCGTTCTGGCGGCCGGTATTTACCTCACCTTTTTCTCACCCTTGGTGGGCTTCACCACGAACCGGATTTTCATGCCCTCGCGTTTGCTTTCCCTCTGCGGCGTCGGCCTATCGCTGCTTCTGGGCCTCGCGGCCGCCTTCACCCTCCACTGGCGGCGGACAGGCGTTCCGGTCACCGCTGCGCTGCTGGGCCTGACTCTGCTCCAGGCCTTCGCCATGAACTCGATCCTCTACGAGCATCAGACCAGTTGGGCCTACGATTCGCTGATCCGCGCACAGCTTCAGGCCACGGGGATTCGGCCGAAACCGGGCGATACGATCTTCATCTCACTGCCCGATCACCCGCTGCGCGCTTACTGGCGCACCGGGTTTTCGCAGTTCGAAGGAGGCCACGCGAGGTTGCTTCTGGCGCTGGATTACAACTTGGTTGTGGGCGCTTACCCGGTACCGGTGGAGCAGCGAATCATTTATCGGTCCGAAGTAAGACGAAGAGGAGAGCCGGTGAAGATTCCCGCGGACCTTCCGCGGAATGCTTTTGCTTTCGTGGTGCGGGAAGAAGATTACAAATTAATCCCTCTCGACCTCGGAAAACCGCCTCCCGGAAAAACCGGCGCTTCCGTAACCCGGCAGCGGCTTTTCTGCGCTCCCGTGTTGCCTCCCGAGCTTTAGCGGCGAATGCAGCATCCGTTCCGGCCTTCAGCCCTTGATGACCGCCATGGGACGCAAGCGCGCCACCTTGCGAGCCAGGCCGGCGGCATGCACCACCTCGATGACCTCATCCACGTCCTTGTAGGCTTCAGGGATCTCCTCGAGGATGCCGTCGCGCGTCTCGCTGCGCACCAGGATCCCCTGCTGTTCCAGCTTCTCCTGCACCTCACGGGCATTCCGACCCTTGCGCGCTGCGGTGCGTGACATCAGACGGCCGGCTCCGTGGCAGACGCTGCCGAAGGTCTCTTTCATGGCCAGTTCCGTGCCCACCAGCACCCAGGAGGCCGTCCCCATGCTGCCGGGGATCAAGACCGGCTGACCGATGGCGCGGTAGGCCTCGGGAATTTCCCGATGTCCGGGCGGGAAGGCCCGCGTGGCGCCCTTGCGGTGGACCAACACGGTGCGCTTCTTGCCGTCCACTTCGTGGCGCTCCTGCTTGGCGATGTTGTGGCAGACGTCGTAGATCAGATCCACGCGCACGTCCCGCCCGAAAAGCTTCTCGAGCGAGCCCCGCAGGAAATGCAGGATTACCTGGCGGTTGGCCCAGGCGAAATTGGCGGAAGCGCGCATGGCGGCCAGATACGACTGTCCTTCGGGCGATTGGATGGGCACGCAAGCGAGCTGGCGGTCCGGAAGCGTGATGTTATAGCGCTTCATCGCCGCGCCCATCTCCGCCAGATAATCGGTGCACACCTGATGACCCAAACCGCGCGAGCCGCAATGGATCAAAACCGTGATCTGATGGAGCTCCAGGCCCATCACCCGAGCCGCTTGCTCATCGTGAATCTGTTCGACCCACTGGACCTCGAGAAAGTGATTCCCGCTGCCCACGGTTCCCAACTGCGACCTCCCGCGCTCCTTCGCCCTGGCGGAGACTTTGTCCGGATCGGCGCCCGGCAGGCAACCGCTCTCCTCCGCGAACTCTGCGTCGCGTTCGGTCCCGTAGCCGTGGCGCACCGCCCACCGAGCGCCCTCCGCGAGCACCTCGTCGAGCTGCTTGTTGGAGAGACGGATGGGACCCTCACTGCCCGTGCCGCAGGGAATGTCGCGGAAAAGCTGGTTGAGCACTTCACGTAACCGCGGCCGGACGTCGCTCTCCGTCAGGCTGGTTCGCACCAGGCGCACACCGCAGTTGATGTCGAAACCCACTCCGCCCGGCGAGACCACGCCCGTCTCGATGTCGGTGGCGGCTACGCCGCCGATCGGAAAACCGTAGCCCTGGTGGATATCGGGCATGGCCAGACTCGGGCCAACGATTCCCGGTAAGGTGGCCACATTCATGGCCTGCTCGAGCGACTGGTCCTTGCGGATTTGATCAATCAGAGCCTGACTGGCGTAGATCAGCACGTCGGTGCGCATGCCTCGCCGTTCGTCACGCGCAATCCGAAAGCGGTAAGGATCAATGGCCTGGATGTGCATGGCGCGGCCTCTTCAGATATCCAGGATCACCTGGGCACACCAACCTTCCGCTTGCTGCCGGACGACGAGCTGGTGGTAGGTGACTCCCTTGATTACTAGCTTAGCGCGGTGGCGTTCCGCGTTCCAGCGCTCGCCCCACCCGCGACCCCGCACTCGTTCCGGGCTGATTTCGGTAACTTCAAAGCGCTTGAGCAACAGCCGGCGCGCGTCCAGAAGGTAGAGCACTTCGCTCAGCCAGTTGACCATCAGCGACTCGTAGTCCGAAGCCGCGGCGCTGATCTCTTCGCACTCCAGCTCGCGCACCAACTCGGTCTCGAACGCCAGGGCCGCCAGGGCCGCAGCAGCCTCCTCAAACAACCGGGCAGCCGAGGTCGCCCGAACGCGAAAGCCGATATCGGCAGTGTGCTCGAGGACCTCAAACATGACCCGCGCTCACCGGCTGCCGTGCACGCTCTTCGGGGGCCAGTTCCTGGGTGGGATCAATCTTCAGCCACAGCAGCGAACTGACGGCCAGCGTTCCGGCCATCGGCCAGATCATGGCGTTGTAGCTGCGGAACCAACGCACCAGGTAGCCGAAGGTCACCGAGGAGAGGAAGGAGCCGATCTGACCCGCAGTATTCATGGCGCCGGTCACCGCACCGGCGTACTTTCGACCCACGTCCAGGCAGACGGCCCAGGCCACCGGCAGCATGAAATCCGAGCCCGCGTAAGCCAGGGCCAGCAGAACAACGGCCGCGTACTTATAAGGAATCAACGCCGTCAGCACCATGAACAGCGAGGACGCGCCCAAGCCCACCATACCCACGGCGCGCCGACCCCACTTCAGGCCCCATTTGCGAACCAAGTGATCGCTGACCAAACCTCCGGACAAATTCGCCACAGCGCCGCAAATGAAGGGTAGCGGCGACAACCAGGCCAGCTCCTGCGGCGTGTAGCCGCGACCCTTCGCCAAATAAGTGTGCAACCAGGATAGGAAGAAATAAGATCCCCAGCAGTAAGTATGATACATCAGCAGGATGGTCCAGAACTGCGGGTTGCGCAGCACGTTGCGCCACGGCAAACCGTGATGTGTGCGGCTGGCCGCCTGGCCCCGCTCGATCTCCTCGATCTCCGAGGCCGGCACGCCACGCTTTTCACGCGGCGTATCGCGGAACCACCAGTACCAGAGGACGGCCCACACGATGCCGAGTAGGGCGAAAATGTGAAACGCTTCGCGCCAGCCCCAGCGCAGTTGAATGGGCACCACGAGCACCGGGGTCAGCGCGCCGCCGATCCGACTGGCCATCCACACGATGCCTTGGGCGCGGGCGCGCTCGGTGGTGGGAAACCAACGCGAGATGGCCGAGGAGCTATTCGGGTACGCGCCTGCTTCGCCTGCCCCAAACAGGAAGCGCACCACCAGCAGCAAAAAGTAGTTCGACACCGAGCCGGTCAGACTGGTGAACACCGACCACCAGACAACGATGCGGGTGAGCACCTTGCGCGCCCCGATCCGGTCGCCCAGGGCGCCGCTGGGAATCTCAAAGGCGGCGTAAGCAATGGCGAACACGCCGACCACCCAGCCCCACTGCGCCGGCGAAATGTTGAGGTCCTTCTGCATGGCCGGGCCGGCCACCGAGATGCAGACCCGATCAATGTAGGTGATGATCGAGAGCAGGAACAGCATGCCCAGGACGCGGTGGCGGTATTTCATAAGCCGCAATTATCTCACATGGAAAACCGCGCGCCGCAGGTCGGAGGCGGGCGCGCTCCGGCGCGTCGCGCCCGCCCAGGGTTGGGTAATCGGCCGAAAAGCCACGCCCGCCTTGCCCAAGGCGTCGTTGGAGGACCACTCCACACTCGCAGCGTCGGCTTTCCCGCCGTTGACGACTGTACCCGAGATCCGACGCCAGGACAAGACCCGCCGAGGCTCGCTCCGGCAGGGTTTGTTGGGGGGTGGTCCCGCTTGTACCGTTCGTTGGGTTCGTACGGTTGGATCTCGCGGTCCTGGTACTGTGAGCCGCCCCGCGGATTCACTATAATCGCAGGGTGTCACGGCCACAGATGAGTTACCTGCGATGGTGGACCCTGGCGCTGCTGTTTTTCGCCACCACCATCAACTACCTGGATCGCATCGTGTTGTCCTTCCTGGCCCCGATCATTCGCAAGGATATTCACCTGCCCGAGGAAGTCTACGGTTACGTAACGGGGGCTTTTTCCTTCGCCTACATGATCGGCTTCCTGTTCGCCGGAAAGTTCATAGACCGCTACGGGACGCGCATCGGCTATGCGGTGGCCATCACCTGGTGGTCCATCGCCGGGGCCTGTCACGCTCTGGCGCGCAGCGCCCTTGGGCTGGGTTTCTGGCGAGCGATGCTGGGACTCGGCGAAGCCGGGAATTTCCCTGCCGCCATCAAGACCGTGGCCGAGTGGTTCCCCAAGAAGGACCGCGCCTTCGCCACGGGCATTTTTAACGCCGGCACGAACGTGGCCGCGATGGTAGGTCCGCCGCTGTTAGTTTGGATGGTGGAGCACGTCGGCTGGCGAGGCTGCTTCTTCATCACGGGCGGAGCGGGCTTTGTGTGGCTCATTCTGTGGCTGGCTACTTATCGCCCCCCGGAGCAGCACCCCAAAGTCACGGCGGCGGAGCTGGCCTATATTCGCAGCGATCCGGATGAGGCTCACGAACCGGACATCGGTTGGGTGGCCGCGCTGAAATACCGAGAAACCTGGGGATTCACGATCGCCAAGTTCCTCACCGACCCGGTGTGGTGGTTCTATCTGTGGTGGCTCCCGCTGTATCTGGCCGATATCCGGAAGCTGACGCTGGCGCAGGCCGGCTGGGCGCTGCCTGTAGTCTATCTCATGGCGGATGTCGGCAGCGTGGCCGGCGGCTGGCTCTCAGGCTTCTTCCTGCGCCGCGGCTGGCCGGTCAGCAGGGCGCGCAAGACCGCCATGGCGTTTTCAGCCTGTGCGATGCCCATCGGCGCGATGGCTGTGTTCATGCCCAACGTGGTGGCGACCATCGCCCTGGTGAGCCTGATCACGGCCGCACATCAGGGTTGGTCGGCCAACCTGTTCACCACGGTTTCGGACGTCTTTCCGAAGCGAGCTGTGGCTTCGGTGGTAGGCATCGGAGGATGCGCGGGGGCCCTGGGCGGCGTGCTGTTCAGCTCCGTAATTCCCGGATACGTGATCGCGCATTTCGGCTACAAACCGGTCTTTCTGACGCTGGGATGCTTCCACCTCACCGCGCTGTTGGTAGTCCACTTGCTGATGGGCCGCATGCAGCGCGTCTCCGCACGATGAGCCGGGCGCGGTCGCAGCGCGCGGCCCGGGGGTAAGTCGGAGAGGATAATAGGCTACGTCTGCTTCGGGTTCCCGGCAGAGGAACCGAATCGCTCTGACGCCGACCCCCGCAGTCGTTCCCGCTGCGGACCCCAACAAGGTACATTCGTGTAGATCCCGTTCGAGACGGAGGCGAGCGATGATCCGGCAGCTCGAGGAATACTTCCGGTTCCGGCAGTTGGGCACGAACTGGCGCACGGAAGCCCTGGCAGGCGTCACGACTTTCTTGACGATGGCCTACATCGTCTTCGTGAACCCATCCATCCTGAGCGCAGCCGGGATACCGCCTGGGGCGGTGATGGCCGCCACCTGCTTGTGCGCGGCCGCAGCCAGCATCCTGATGGGGGCGCTGGCCCGCTATCCGGTCGCCTTGGCCCCGGGGATGGGCATCAACGCTTATTTCGCCTACACGGTGGTGAAAGGGATGGGAGTGAGTTGGGAGGCGGCCCTGGGTGCAGTCTTGCTATCCGGATTGGTTTTTCTGCTGCTAACGGTGGTTCGGGTGCAGCAAAAAATCGTGGCTGCCATTCCGCTGGAACTCCACGCCTCCGTAGCGGCGGGAATCGGTCTGTTTCTGGCTCTGATCGGCTTGCGCAATGCGGGCATCGTGGTGCCCAATCCGGAAACCACGGTGGCGCTCGGCAACCTGCGCGATCCCAATACGCTGCTGGCGCTCTTCGGGCTGTTGCTGATCGGCGCGCTGAACGCCTGGGGCGTGCGAGCGGCTATGCTCGCGGGCATCCTGGGCACTACCGCCGTCGGAGCGCTGCTGGGCTTGACTCGCTGGCAGCCGCAATCGCTGAGCTGGGAAGAGATGTCGGCGGCCGCGCTCAAGCTGGACGTGCGCGCAGCGCTGGCGGCGGGCTTTCTCGAGATCATTTTCGTCTTCTACTTCGTGGTGTTGTTCGACAACGTGGGCACTCTAATCGGGGTCGCCAAGAAGGCAGGGCTGCTGGACGATCAAAACCGCGTGCCACGCGCGGGGACGATGCTGGGCGTAGCCGGTTTCGCCACGGTAGCCGGCTCGTTGACCGGCACCTCGCCCGTGGTCTGCTACATCGAGAGCGCAGCCGGCGTAAGCGCCGGAGGACGCAGCGGCGTGACGGCCATCGTCACAGGCTTGCTGTTCGTGGCTGCGCTATTCACCGCGCCGGTGGTAGGCTTCATCCCGGCGGCAGCGACGGCGCCCGCGCTCATTGTGGTGGGCAGCCTCATGGTCGGTACGGTGGCGGAAATTCGGTGGTCGGATCCCGTAGTGGCCATGCCCGCCTTCCTGACCATGATCACCATTCCGCTGACTTCGAGCATCGCCAACGGCATCGCCATCGGGTTCATTGCCTACACCGCGATCAAGGTGTTACGCGGGCAGCACCGCGAAATCAGTTGGCTGGTCTACTTGTTGACAGCGCTATTCCTGCTGCGGTTCGCTTATCTGTCAGGCGCCCATTGAGGAAGGGCCCGGCGCAAGGCGCGCCGCGCGGGAACATGTACGGAAAAGGGACCGCAAGCCCAACGGCCTCACTCACGGTATCGCTTGAACGCCAGGCAGCCGTTGGTCCCGCCGAAACCGAACGAGTTCGACAGAGCGTACTCGATGGTCATGGGGCGAGCCTTGTTGGGCACGTAATCCAGATCGCAATCCGGATCGGGCACCTCGTAGTTGATCGTCGGCGGGGCGATCTGGTCGCGAATCGCCAGAACGGTGATGCCCGCCTCCAACCCGCCGGCGCCACCCAACAGGTGACCGGTCATGGACTTGGTGGAACTCACCGCCAGCCGGTAGGCATGCTCGCCGAAACAGCGCTTGATGGCGATGGTCTCAACCCGGTCGCCCACATCGGTCGAGGTGCCGTGGGCGTTGATGTAGTCCACCTGGGAGGGCTCGATGCCCGCATCGCGAATGGCGTACTGCATGACGCGGCAGGCGCCGTCGCCGTCCTCGCAGGGCGCGGTGATGTGGAAGGCGTCGCCACTCATGCCGTAACCGACGATCTCGGCCAGGATCGGCGCCCCGCGCCGGCGGGCATGCTCGAGTTCCTCCAAAATCAACAATCCGGCGCCCTCCCCCACGACGAAGCCATCGCGGTTCTTGTCCCAGGGCCGGCTGGCGCGCTCCGGCTCGTCGTTGCGGGTGGAAAGAGCTCGCATGGCCGCAAACCCGCCGATGCCCATGCGGCAAATCGGGGCCTCCGCGCCGCCGCAAATCATGACGTCGGCATCGCCCCGCTGGATGATCTTGAAGGAGTCGCCGATGGCGTGCGCGCCGGTGGTGCAAGCGGTGGCGGTCGCGGAATTAGGGCCTTTGGCGCCCAGGCGGATCGAGACGTGACCGGCCGCCAGGTTGATGATCGTGGCGGGAATGAAGAAGGGCGAGATGCGTTTGGGGCCGTGTTGGAGCAAGGTCTCAAACTCACGCTCGATGACCTCGAACCCGCCGATGCCGCTGCCGATGTAAACCCCGACCCGCTCCGGGTCTTCCTCGGTCATCTTGAGGCCCGAGGCCTTGACGGCGAACTCCGTGGCGGCGATGGCGAAATGGATGAAGCGGCCCATCCGCCTGACTTCTTTGCGTTCGATGTAGTTCTCGGGTTGGAAGCCTTTCACTTCCGCAGCGATGCGGCAGGGAAATGCCGAAGCATCGAAAGCCGTGATGGGCGCCACGCCGCTGCGGCCTTCCAGAAGCGCCTGCCAAGTCTCTTCGGTGCCGATCCCCAGAGGCGAGACCAGCCCTACACCTGTGACCACTACTCTGCGGGACAAAGCGCTGCTCCTATATGAGGGACCAGAGAGGGCTGAGCCGCCTACTTCTTGGCTGTCTTGGCCTCGATGTAGTCAATGGCATCCTTGACGGTGGTGATCTTTTCTGCGTCCTCGTCGGGGATGTCCAAATCGAAAGCCTCTTCAAAGGCCATGGTCAGCTCGACGATATCCAGGGAGTCCGCACCCAGGTCGTCCACAAACGAAGCCGTGTTGTCTACCTGGCTCTCGTCCACCCCCAACTGCTCGGCAATGATTTGCTTCACTTTCTGCTCAACGGACATGAATCCTCCATCTGGTTTCTGGGCGGCGCACACCGTGCCGCTGCTCAGGCTTCACCAGGGACCTGACCAGTCTCCCGCATTATCCGCGCCGCAAACACAGTGATTCTAGCGACCGCGCCGGGCCGGGCGCAACTGGGTGAGGCGGGAAAGGTAGAATCGGGTCATGGCCGTCGGACTGCTGGCGCTGCTGCTGACGGGGCAACAGCCTCCCGATGCGCGAATCCAGGCGATGCTGGCACGAGTGGCTGAGGAAGCCGAGGTCTTCCGGCAGACCGCGCCCAAGCTGCTGGCGCAGGAGACCCTGCGGCAACGCGCGCTCGAGCGCCCGCGCCGGTTCCGTCCCCGCATCGGACAAGCGGCCGCCGAACCCCTCAAGCCCGAATATCGCACGCGCGAGATCGTCTCCGAATACACCTACGGCTCCTTCCGGGATTCTCCCGGAGTGTTGCACGAATTCCGCCAGGTGGTCTCGGTGGATGGCAGGGCGCTGACGGCGCCTTCCAGGGCGCGACAGAAGCTGACGCGCGGATTGCAATCGGCCGATGACCGCGCCAAGCGCCGGATGCTCGAAGAGTTCGAACGCCACGGTCTCAGGACCGCAGCGGCGGACTTCGGCCAACTCCTGCTGGTGTTCAGCCGGTCCCGACTCCACCAGTACTCGTTTGCCTGGGAGGGAACCGCCAGAGTCGGCGCCGAAGCCGCCGTCATCGTGCGTTTCCGTCAGATGGCCGGTGAGGGTGCTCTGACGATCTTCGAAAGAGGGCGCACCATCCGCGCAAGCCTGGAAGGGCAGCTCTGGATGAGGGATCCCGACGGCCTGCCGTTGCGCATCGTGCTGGAAGCCACGCGACAGGAAGACGGCCAGAGAGTGCGCGACCAGGCGACCGTGGAATACGTCATGAGCCCACACGGGGTAGTGGTTCCGGCCTCCGTCCTCCGGCGCCGCTTTGTAGGGGATGTTCTCATGGTCGAGGATGTGTTTCAGTATTCGCCGTTCCGCTTGTTTGCCGCAGATGCGGAGGTCAAGTTCCCGTGAGCCAACGGTTCTTGTACTTGCACGGTTTCGCTTCCGGACCCGGATCCAGTAAAGCGCGTTTCTTCCGAGAGCGCTTGGAACAGGAGGGCTGTGAGGTGCAAGTGCCCGACCTCAGCGAAGGAGATTTCGAAAATCTGACTATCAGCGGGCAGTTGCGGGTAATCGAGCAAGTCGCAGCCGGAGGCCCGGTCACGCTGATCGGCTCCAGTCTCGGAGGCTACCTCGCGGCTCTCTATGCCGCTCGCCATCCGGAGGTGAAGCGGTTGCTCCTGTTGGCGCCGGCTTTCGGCTTCGCGCGCCGCTGGTCGGAGGCGCTGGGACCGAACCTGGAAACGTGGAAACGCACCGGCTGGCTGACGGTCTTCCACTACGGCGAGCAGAGAGAGCGTCGGGTGCACTACCGGCTGATCGAGGACGGCCTGCAATACGAGGATTATCCCGCGGTGACCCAGCCGACCCTGATCTTTCACGGAGTCCGGGACACCGTGGTCGCGCCTGCGTGGTCCGAAGAGTTCGTGCGCGGGCGGCCCGACGCGCGGCTGGAACTGGTTGATTCCGATCACGAGCTGTTGAACGTACTGGAGGGGATTTGGGAGCGTGCTCGCGATTTCCTGCTGGGAGGCCGCACCGAGCGAGGTGACGCGCCAGCCCGTTAAGGGAGTCTGTTCGGCTACAGGCTTTGGAAGAGGGTCGAGAAGCGGCGGGCCTGTGCTACAATTTTTGGTAGGCAGGAAACGTCGCAGCGCGCGCCGTCATCTAAGACAGTGACGGTGGCGGACGTCAGCAGGCGCCAGGCCGCGCAACACAGTGAGCTAATGCAGCAACGCGATCCGGATGCGGTCAACACAGCGGCGGAGCGACGGGAGTCTGTCGCGCCACCGAACATCGAAGATCACCTCAGCCGACTGCTGCCCGCCGAGATCGAAACACCGTGGTATCGCTCGTTTTGGACCAACGTCCGCGACGCCATTCTGCCGCCCAAGCTGCCGCCGCTGGAGGTGACTTCCAAGCCTGTAGCGGTGAAGGATATCTGGGGTGATTACCGCTACGGGAAAAAAGCCGGTGCGACCTCCGCGATCCTGCACATCGGCGCTGTAGTTCTGTTGTTCACGGCAGCGTCGAACCCCACTGTACAGCAGGTTGTTCGCGACACGGTCACATTGGTGAGCCCGGACATCGCTCCCTACATCCCGCAGCTCAAGCCCAAAGACGTGCAAATGGGCGGGGGCGGCGGGGGCGGTGACCGCTCGCCCTTGCCCCCAAGCAAAGGCCGGCTGCCCCGGCCGTCGTTCCGGCAATTCACGCCTCCGACGGCGGTGGTTCAGAACCCGAATCCGAAGCTGATCATGGAACCCACCCTGATCATGCCGCCGGATACGCCGCTGCCCAGCGTGAATTTACCCAATTATGGCGATCCCCTGGCGAAGTTGGGGCCTCCGTCGAGCGGGCCCGGCTTCGGCGGTGGGATCGGCACAGGGTCGGGCGGCGGTGTTGGACCTGGACGGGGAGGCGGTTACGGTCCCGGCGAAGGCGGAGGCATCGGAGGCGGCGTCTACCGTGTGGGTGGCGGAGTCTCAGCCCCGGTGGTGCTCTACAAGGTGGAACCGGAATATTCCGAGGAAGCCAGGAAGGCCAAATACCAGGGCACTGTCGTGCTCTCGATCGTTGTGGATGAGCAGGGGCGGCCTCGCGATCTGAAGGTCATTCGGCCGCTGGGCTTGGGGCTGGACGAGAAAGCGATCGAGGCGGTTTCCAAGTGGCGGTTCCGGCCCGGCTACAAAGACGGTAAACCGGTGGCCGTCCTGGCGACTGTGGAAGTCAATTTCAGGCTGCTGTAAGCTTCATTTCTTCACCGCGGTCCAAGTACCGGAACCCAGGTTTCCGAATTCGACCGTGCCTTTCATCTGGGTCGGGCTCTCAATCTTCCCGGAGTACCGGCAGCGGAAGCTCTGGCCTTCGTAGGAAACCGTGAACTCGAACTCGATCCTGTCGTCCTTCACCCAGCCGCTGACCTCGGCCTCCCCGAACAGGCCCGAGTAGGTCCCGGTCAGCTTTTCACCCTCTTGCTTGAAGACGAAAGTCGGGTTCCCGGCGCCGGCCTCCGTCTGCACGGTGAAGCGCCACGCGCCGGAGACATCGCCGGCCTGAGCCGGCGCCACCAACATCGCTAACGCCAGGATGGCTCGCCTCATCGCGTCCAGCATAACAAGTTGAGACGGACGAAAAAGATCGGCCTACGATTTGCCCGCGTGGCCGGAGCACTCTGCGCACGGACAGAGGCTTCGCAAGTGCTCCCAGGTGTAGATCCCGGTGTCGTGACCGTCGCTCCAGAGCAATCGGAGCGCATAGTTCCCGACCTGTTCAACGCCGTTCAATCGCGCAGCGGGCTTGAACATGGGGAAGGGTGAAGCAGATCGCTCGCCATGAGCGCTCGTGCAGGTCGCGCAGGGGCAATGATCGCGGAGATAATTGAGCCCGTACTCGCTTCGGTGCCCGTCACCCCAATGGATGGTGATCCCCCTGGACTTCGACACGGCGACGTGCGTTGGCTCGAATCGCAGGTCAGTATCAGACGCGCTGGACATGCAGGATTCCCGAAACGCGACGCATGGCCCCCAGCAGCCGCTCCAGTTGCTTGTTGTCCCGAACGTCAATGGTCATGTCCACGACGCCGGTATCGCCCCGGCCCGAGTCGCCGCGCGCCTCCAAGCTGCGGATGTTGATGTTCTCATTGAACAACATGGTCGTCAATTGGGCGAGCATTCCGGGCCGGTCCTCCATGTGAACCACCAGTTTTACGGGGAAGGCTTGTCCTGAGGCTCGTCCCCACTCCACTTCGATTCGCCGCTCCACTTCGTACATGAGATTCTGCACATTCGGACAGGTGGTGGAGTGCACGGCCACGCCTTTGCCTCGGGTGATGTAACCCACGATGGGCTCGCCAGGGATGGGATTGCAACACTTGGCGCGATAAATCAACAGATCATCCAAGCCACGGACCTGGAGGACCAGGTCGCCAGCCCCGGCAGGAGGCGGGGCGGCCGGAGCAGCGGCAGGGGAAGGAGCTTGGTCCGGCGTGGCCTCGACCGACGGCGCAATCTTCTGCAAGATCTTGCGCGGCGAGAACCGACCGTAGCCGAGAGCCGCATAGAGGTCCTCGAGCTTGGCATAACCGTACTCGCCGGCCACCTTCTCCAGGTCGCTGCGTGCGGCCTTCGCCAACTGGACCCCGAGCCGTCGCGCCTCGCGCTCCAGGTACTTCTGGCCGATTTCGATCGCTTTGGCCCGCTCAGCGGCATTGATCACCGCCTTGATTTTCTGCCTGGCTCGGGAGGTCTTAACCAGAGCCAGCCAGTCCTTGCTGGGCAGGTGGCCGGGTTGCGTGAGGATCTCCACCACGTCGCCGTTGCGCAGGGTGTGGCGCAGAGGAACGATCCGTCCGTTGACTTTCGCCCCGACGCAGGTGTGTCCGACTTCGGTGTGGATGGCGTAGGCGAAATCAATCGGCGTGGCGTCGCGCGGCAAGACGATCACCTTGCCCCGCGGCGTGAAGGTGTAAACCTCCTCGGGGTAGAGATCCACCTTGAGAGTGGACATGAACTCCCCGGGATCGCGCATCTCCTGGATCCACTCCAGCAAGTTCCGCAGCCAGGCGATGCGCTGCTCTTCTTCGGGTCCCCCGGACTTGCCGCCCTCTTTGTACTTCCAGTGCGCCGCGATGCCCTGCTCGGCGATGCGGTGCATCTCCTCCGTGCGGATCTGGACCTCGAAAGGCTGGCCTCCTGGACCCATCACCGAGGTGTGCAGGGAACGGTACAGATTCGGCCGCTGAAAGTTGATGAAGTCCTTGATGCGCCCGGGGATGTGAGGCCAGCGACCGTGAATCACCCCCAGGGCGGCGTAGCAGTTCTTGATCGAGTCCGTGATGATCCGCACCGCCATCAGGTCGTAAACCTGCTCGATGGGGATCTTCTGCCGCTGCATCTTCTGGTAAACCGAATAGGCCCGCTTGATGCGTCCTTCAACCCGGGCTGGAATCCCCTCACGCTCCAGCAGCGACTGGATCTCTTGCTGGATATGCTTCAGAAACTCTTCGTTGGCTTGCCGGCGGGACTCGATGGCGCGGCAGATTTCGGCGTACGCTTCCGGTTCCAGATGCGCGAACGCCAGGTCCTCCAACTCCCCGCGAATTTTACCCATGCCCAGGCGGTGCGCGATGGGAGCATAGATCTCCAGGGTTTCCTGGGCAATGCGTTTCCGGCTTTCCGGAGGCCGAAAGCCCAGAGTGCGCATGTTGTGCAGTCGGTCGGCCAGTTTTACGATCACCACCCGCACGTCGTTGACCATGGCTAACAACATCTTGCGCACGCTCTCGGCCTGGCGCTCTTCAGCCGAGTAAAATTCCAGCTTGCCCAACTTGGTGACGCCGTCCACACACCGAGCCACTTCATCGCCGAACTGCCGCCGCACCTCCTCCAGCGTGGCCGCGGTGTCCTCGACGACGTCGTGCAACAGCGCGGTCTGCAAGCAGACCAGGTCCATGTTCATCTCCGCCAGGATCAGGGCGGTCTGGATGGGATGGACGATGTAGGGCTCGCCCGAGTCACGTCGCTGCGCGCCGTGGTAACGGGCGGCGAAGCGGAACGCCTTCTCGAGTGCTGCCAGTTGTTCCGGCGGCCGAGTCCCGATCAGGCGGGATTCCAGCTCGCGATAGAGCGCATGAAGATCCGGCTCGGCTTCCCCGGCGGAGACGCCGAAGCTATGGTTAGTCCTGGCGCTCAGGACACCAGCGTCGGAATTTGGCTCAGACTCCATGAAGCTTGGGGAACGCGAGGCCTGAGGACTTAGCGGCCCCGCGTCTACCCCATGCCCATTATAACCAGACAGGCAACCACCGCTTTATTGCGCGGGAATCGCCCCTCCCGTCTTGGCCTTCTTGGTTTCGAGCGTCTTCTGGACCCAGTTGTCGGCCGTGTCCACGTCTTGCTTATAAGCCTCGGCTGTTTCCTGGAGATCCGCCCGCTGCCGGAACAGAAGGTTCATGTACGCCATGGCGTCGTCGTACTGCGGATCAATCTCCAAAGCCTTCTCAAGACTCTTCATCCCGGCTTCGATCATCTCCAGGTTCTTCTGGCGGAGTTGCTCGCGGACCTTCTTATCCTTCAGCGGACCCGGATCTTCAGGACGCATGCCCAGCTTGGCGCGAGCCTCGGCGTTGTCCTGGAACGCCTTGGTCCAGGCGATGACGCCGAGCGTATAATGGGCTTCCTTGTTGGTAGGGCTGATTTCGATCAACTTCCGATACCACTCGCTGGCCTCGTCGAATTTCTTCTGGTTGAAATATAACGACGCGATCGAGGCCACAGCCACTTCGTTCTTCGGATCCTGCTCCAGGACCCGGAGAAACTCCTGGTGGGCGTTCTCAGCCAGTTGGAGATTCTCCGGCGATTCCGCCCCCGGGATGTACTGGACCATATAGGCGGTGGCCAGGTACAAGCGCGCCGTCGGGAAGCTGGGGTCCAGCGCGATGGCCTGCTTGAAGTGTTCGATGGCCTCCGGATAGCGAGCGTTCTTGTAGGCTTGCACCCCTTTGTTGAGGTGATCTCGCGCCCGGAGTTTCTCGCAGCCGACGCTCGTCAAGCCCAGAAGCGCGATGCTACATGCAGTCAGCAAATACGCCGATGCGGTCTTCATGTCCACTCCTGCCCTGCAAACTCATCTGCCACGGACGTAGCTACTGGCCCGCCTCGATCTTGGCGGTCATCAGCCCGATTTTGTCAATGCCGGCGCCCTTGGCGATGTCAATGGCCCGGGCCACGTATTGGAATTCCAGGTCCGGATCGCCCTTGACGAAAGCCACGCGTTCGGCACGGGTCTTGAAGATCTCTTCCAGCCTCCGACCCAGCCTATCGAAACTGCTGGGCTCCTGGTTGATCATAACCGACTGATCGCGATTGATCACGATCACGACGGTGCGCTGATCGGCGGCATCCGCCCGAGCGCCCGGAGGCGGGGGCTGCGGAACCAGAGCATCCAGGCCGTATGGCGTGGTGGGCGTGATCACCATGAAGATGATCAGCAGCACCAGCAAGACGTCAATGAACGGCACGACATTGGGATCGGCGATCGGGCCTTTCCCGCTGGAAACTTGCATTCCCATAACACTGTCTCCTCGTCCGGCAGCGGCGCCTGCTCGGAAACTCGAGCTATTGGGCGGCTGCCGCCGCTCTCTTCTCTTTGATTTGCTCGGTGAGCAACCCGATCTGATCCACGCCTGCGGCGCGGAGGTTGTCCACCACTTCGACCACCCGCTCGTAGCGGGCCCGTGCATCACTCCGCACGTAGACCATCTTGTCCAGACGGTTCGCCAGCAGGTCCTTCACCTTTTGCGGCAACTGATCCGGCGGCATCTGGGTGGTCCCCAGGTAGGTCCGGCCCTCGCGGGTGACGGCGATCAAAACGGCGTCGTCCTTGTCAGCGCCCTGCATGGCGATGGGGTGGCGCGTTTTGACCATGTCCACGCTGATGCCTTTGGTGAGCATGGGGGTGACCACCATGAAGATGATCAGCAGCACCAACATGACGTCCACCATGGGCACCACGTTGGGGGTCGAGACAGCACTCATCGGCACTCGCCTTGCCATAAACACACTCCTTGCGCCGGCCGCCCGGGTTTCCGGCGGGGCCGTATCACCACCCGGGCCCCGCCGCTGACCAGGGTTTCAACTCGCCGGCTCGGGTCCCTTACTTGCCAACCCGCTGTGAGCGCTTCAAGAAATAGTCAATCAGCTCGGAGCTGGAGTTCGACATCTCGACGTCGAAACCTTCCAGTCGGCTGCTGAAGGCATTGTAAGCCCAGAACGCCGGGACGGCCACGAACAGACCGATCGCCGTCGCCACCAGCGCCTCGGAAATGCCGCCCGCCACAGCGCCCAACCCGGTGGATTTCTCGGTCGAGATTCCGTGGAAGGCGTTGATGATGCCGACCACCGTGCCGAACAGCCCCACGAACGGGGCGGTGGCGCCGATCGTCGCCAGCGTCGGAACGCCGCGTTTCAGTTCGGCGTGCACGATCGCTTCGGCACGCTCCAGAGCTCGCCGGCAGGCCTCGATGTCCTCACCGGGGATTTCCGAGCTCATTTGATGGGCGCGGAACTCCTGAAGGCCCGCCACCACGACCTTGGCCAGGTGGCTCTTCTTGTACCGGTCGGCGATCTTCACGGCCTCGTCCAGCTTGCCCTCGCGCAACGCGCCGGCCACTGCGGGAGCGAACAGGCGCGACTGCTTGCGGGCTGCGTTATAGGCCAGCACCCGGTCAATCATGACGCCGATTGACCAGGCCGACATCAAGAACAAGATGACCACCACGACTTTGGCCACCGGACCCATCTGGGCCCACAGCGAGCGAATGTCCCAACCAACGGTCGTTTCCTGCAACAGCAGAAACGACCAGACTTGCAATTGTAGAAGCATCTTTCTTCTCCTGCGAGTTGAATTTCCGTCTTACGACGTCGTGAAAACCCTCTCCCCGTTACTGACTGAGCGTGAAGTTCACGTCAATCTGCGTGATCACTTCCACCGGTTCGCCATTCAGCAGCGTCGGCTGATACCGCCACTGCTTCACGGCCTCCAGAGCCGCCGGAATCAGCAAAGGATGCCCGGAGATCACCTGGAGGTTCTGAATCGTTCCATCCACGCCGATCACCGCCGTCAGACGCACTACGCCTTGAATGCGAGCCTGCTTGGCCAGCGGCGGATAGACCGGCTTGGGCTGATAAATCAACTTGGCCTGCTGGACGTTGCCGCCCACGCGGATGCGCTGGATCTCTTTCGGCTTCTGAACCTCGACCTTGGGCGGAGGCGGAGGCGGCGCAGCTACCGGTGCCGCGGAAATGATGCCCCCGATCACGCCGCCGGGCGCACCGCCAGGCACGCCCCCCGGCACGCCGCCCACCACGCCAACGGCGCCGGCGGTCGGCGGAGGCAACTCATCCTCCTTGATCATGGCGATCTCTTTCGGGATTTGCCGCGGGGCCATCAAACGGCCCGCATCGAACTGGCGCGGTATCACCTTCACCACCTTCACCGGAGCAGCCGCCGGAGGAGGCGGAGGAGGCGGCGGAGGCGGGGGCGCCACCAGGAAGCTGGTCAGCGTCCCGCGAGGCAACGTGTCCGTGTAGATCAACGGGATCAGAATCAGGATCAACACCAGGAAGCTCTGGCCGATGAAGGAAACCACCACCGTCCAGGGCCGGCGTGTCTTGACCGCAGTGTCTAGTAGACTCTGCTCAAACATGGTTCTCACCCTTCCTTGCTGCGAGCACTCCCCCGGGGGCTAACCCGCTTCGCCCATCCCCCGTTGAAGCGCTCGTCACTCTCAAATCCGTTTTACCGCTCGGGATCCCTTCCCGGCGGCCTCCTTCTGTTTGGACACCGGCGCCGCCGCCGGAGATCCCGCCGGCTTCCGGCGACGCTCGGTGAACTTATGCCAGCCGATCACCACCGCGCTGGCCACAAAAATCGAGGAATAAGTCCCGACCACGATGCCCACCAGCAGCGCCAGCGCCATGTTGTTCAGCACAGGCCCACCCAACAGGAAAAGGGAGAGAGCCGCTACCAGTGTCGTGCCTGAGGTCATCACCGTCCGCGTGAGCGTCTGGTTGATGCTCCGGTTGACCACCACGGGCAACGCCTCCCGGAAGCGGAGCTTCAAGTTCTCCCTCACTCGATCGAACACCACGATCGTGTCATTGATCGAGTAGCCGATCAGCGTCAGGATGGCGGCGATCACCGTCAGGGAAATCTCACGATTCAAGAAAGAGAATACGCCGATCGTGATCAAGGCGTCGTGAAAACTGGCCAGCACCGCACCCACCCCGGCTACGAACTCGAACCGGAACGCAATATAGACCAGCATCCCGCCCAGCGCATACAGGGTGGCTAGCAGTGCCTTCTCGCGCAAATCGGCGCCCACCTTAGGCCCGACGATCTCGACTTGACGGATGGTGAACGGCGCCAGAATCGCCTCCTGCTTCAGAGTGGCAATCACCGCCGGCGTGACCCCAGGCACCGCAGCCAGTTCCTCGAAGCTCTCTAACAGGCCGGAGCGCTCCCGATCGCGGTAGTCCACGATGCGCCCCACCAGCTCTTGCAACTGGGTCTCCGACAGGGCCACGCCGCTGCGCTGGAGCGGATCCCGCAGGCGGTCGGCCAGCGCTTCGCGACCCACGTTGTTCAAGTCAATCTTGTCGCCGGCGGGAGCGAAGCGCTCGGCCAGGGTCTGTGTGATCGTGCGGCGGGCTTGGTCCAGCTCCTGCTCGCTGCGCATGCTGGTGCCGATGATCACTTCGCGCGCGCCCGTCATTTCCTGAACGGTCACCTCGCCGGGAACACGTCCCGTCAGCGCCCGTCGAATCTCCTCCAGGGGCGGCTGCTGGCGGAACTTCACATAGACCAGAGTCCCACCCCGGAAGTCAATACCCCAATTGGGACCGCCCTTGAGGACCAGGCTGAGAATGGATGCGCCTACCAAGACGGCCGAGAGAACGGCAAACGGGGGCATCAAGCGCACCCAGTTGATCTTCGGTTCCCGAAACAGCTCCATCACGTTATCGTTGCTTCACAGCGGGCGCGTCTCGGTTGTTTGGACACCGGAGCCCGCCATCCGGTTCCCTGCACGATTAGAAAATTCCCCTGGCCGCACTGCCCGTCGCCGGGTGCACCCCATTCCCACGGCGCCCATCCCCCTCTCCTGCTCTAGCGACCCGCTCATTATTATATGCTCAGCCGGACAGCCTCACGTTGCCGGTAAAGCACCCAATTGAAGAGGGTCCGTGAGACGAACACGGCCGTGAAGACATTGGCCACCAGCCCCACCACCAGGGTCACCGCGAACCCTTTCACAGGCCCGGTTCCGAACATGAACAGGAAGGCACAGGAGACCACCGTCACCACGTGCGTGTCAATGATGGTGATGAAGGCCCGATCGAAACCCGCCTCCACCGCCGCCAGCACGCCCTTGCCCGAGCGCAGCTCCTCCCGGATGCGCTCGAAGATCAGGATGTTGGAATCCACCGCCATGCCCAGGCTGAGCACGAAGCCCGCAATGCCCGGCAGCGTCCAGACCGCCTCGAAATAAGCCAGGGCCGCCAGCGTCAGCAGGCCGTTCATCAGCAGGGCCACCAACGCATTGACGCCGCTCTTGCGGTAATAAACCAGCATGATCGCGGCCACCAGGATGAGCCCCAGCACTCCCGCCGAAAGCCCCTGACGAATCGAATCCGAACCCAGCGACGGACCGATGGTGCGCTCCTCCAGGTAATCAATGCCTGCCGGCAGCGATCCGGATTGCAGCACCAACGCCAGGTCCGCAGCGTCCTGCTCGTTGGCCGCACCCGTGATCCGCCCCTGATCTTCGATGCGGCTCTGGATCACGGGCGCGCTGCGCACCTGATTGTCGAGAATGATCGCCAGGCGGTTGCCGATGTTGGCTTCCGTGTGCCGGGCGAAACGCCTCGCGCCGTCCGGACTCAAAGTGAAGTCCGTCTCCCACTTGCCGAATTCATCGCGCCCGGGGCGCGCGTTGCGCAGGTCCTCGCCGGTGATCACCGGCACACGGCTCACCAGCCACCAGGTTTCCCCACTTTCGCCGGCCCGCCGCATCTCAGGGACCAGTTTGGTGTTCAAAGGGAGCACGCCGCCATGCTTGGCCAGCGCCTGATCGCGTGAGGAGAACGGGCCGTCCTTGACCTCGCTAATCTCCAGCACCGCCGTGGTGCCCATGATCTGCTTGACTCGGGCCGGATCATCCACGCCCGGTAACTGCACCAGAATCTCGAATTCGCTTTCCGAGGAGCCGTGCTGCTGGATGGCAGGTTCGGTCAGCCCCAGCGCATTGATGCGGCGTTCCAGGGTTCGGATGGTCCGCTCCACGGTCTCGCGCTTCAGCGCCAGCAACTCAGTGGGGCGCATGGTCAGCCGGTAGTCGGTGGCGTTCACCGCTGTCAGGATCCAGCCCGGATAGCGTTGACTGACGAGGGCGCGCAAGTCGCCGGCCCGCGTCGCGGGGACGCCGCGGAGCTGGATCATGATCGAGTCGGTCTCTTCCACCTTCTGCGGGTCGTTGCGTTCCAGAAAGGCGTAATCCACCCCGCTGCGTCGCAGCTCCTGGCGCAGGCTCTCGATGACCATGTCGGCCCGCGCCTTGGCCGCCTCGTGCACACGCACTTGCAGGATCAGGTGGCTGCCGCCCCTCAGATCCAGGCCCAGGCGAACGTTCTTCCGCAAATTGGCCTTCAGTTGATCCAGCGAGCGGGGAAAGCCCGTCAGACCCAGGATCGCCAGCAGGATCACCGCAGCGATGACCGCCGCTCGTGCTGTCAGATTCCTTTTCATCGCCTCAACAGACGCCTATTTCTTGCCTTCCGCAGAGATCACTCCGGCCACCGCGCTGCGCGCGATTTCCAGCTTCACGTTGTCCGGCTTGACTCTCAACACCAGCGTATCGCTGTCCTGATTGATGGAGACGATCGTGCCGAGGATTCCGCCGCTGGTGATCACGGTTTGCCCGGTCTCCAGGCTGGCCAACATCTTCTGCTGACGCTTGCGCTGCCGCTGCATGGGCAGAAACAGCAAGAAATAGAAGATCAGGATGATGGGCAGGACGGTAATCAAAAAGCCCAATCCGCTTGCGGGCGGTTGCTGTTGTTGGAGCGCCAGACTCAGGAACACGGTCGCCTCGGCTCGTCGGATCGCCCGGGCGCGAAGAACACAGGCCGATGCCCTCGACAGGAGATCACCACAGGGGGCGCTGCGGTCCTGTGGCCGGCAACCCGGTGCGGTTCAATTATCCTAGCGTGCCTGAAGCTGCCGGTGAATGTCAAGCGCCGCAGCCACCGGCAGTTTCCGGTGCAGGCACATGGTGACACACCCTGGCTCAGGGTGTTCAGCCCAAGCCGTTGGAAACAGTTCCGAGAAAGGATTCAACCCTGGGCCGTGCGCCGCCGGCCCTCAGCCCTCACCGGGGAGCCGGCCTGGAAGCGCCGCCTCTGGTCCAAACAGAAAGGCACAAGGATGTTTCCGCCTACAATGGTGGGATGCAAACTCACACAACCGGAGGTGATCCTTGTGCCCTTCCTATCATGCTATGATTCGCTCCCCCAATCCAAACTTCGATCTCCGCGAACCACATGGTGCTCTTCGCCCAGCAGCACGGCATCCGCCAGGCCGCCCGGCAATCCGACACCACGCGCAACACCGTGCGCAAGTGGCTGCGGCGCTTCCTGGGCCAGGCTTGCAGTTATCAGTTCCGGCGAGCCGGGACCAGCTCTATTTCAACCTGCTGCGTGGGAGCTCCAACAAAGGAGGCGCCACGCCGGAACAGCTCCGCCTGGCGCGGGCCCCGAAGGTGAGTCCGCAGATCCACTTCCTGCCGCCGGTGATGCTGTCCTCCATCAGCGCCCACGAGTTGCTGCTGCCGCGGCAGGTCTTGCTGGGCACCACGTACCTGAATTGCTCAAGTCTCAGCAGGGCCTCCTTGCCAGCAGGATCTCGTGGCCGGCAGTTGGCCTCTCAGGCCGTAGCCATACCCAGGCGAGCGGAGCAGCGCTTCCAGAGACGCTGATCGCCAGGCGAGCCGCCACACGCAGGCGGGTCAAGATTGCTGTTCCCACTGCTGTTCTAAAAGCCTGGCGTACTCGCCGGAGGCGTAGAGGTCAAAATCGAAATCCGAAGAACGCGCCGGCGTGAACGGGTGTAACTGTTGCTGACACGCATACAGGTGATCGGCGAAGCGATGATAGTGCCGGATGAATCCAACGGCCAGCAAATCGCGAGGCGGCAACTCCTGGAAGATGGCGTGCAATCCGACCGCTCGTGAGAAGATTCGCCGGTACTCGATGACGCCCCAAGAGCGGAGCTTCTGGTGCACCTTGGCGGGCGGGTCCTCGATTAAGAGCTCGATAAAGCTCTCGCGTCGGAACCCAGCCGCGCGCAGCTCATCCTGGCGTTCGACCACCTCCAGGCACTGGTCCGCCCAACGCAGCACGTCTTTACCGACGTAGAACAACATCGAAAGCTCACAGTAGCGACCCTCGAGAAGCTGGCGTTCGAGCTGGTCGGCGGTCAACGACTCGCCGGGCAGTAGGCCTTCGAGCACCAGATTGGCGCGGGAGCCTTCCATGAGCTTGGCAGGACTGGAGGGCTCGGCGAACGGATGCAGGATCAGCGGCGGCAGAGGACAGCGGCGACGGCCCTGGGACGCGATGGCGGCCATGACTCCAACCATCCACATCGGCAGTCTGCCTGCCGGCCGTTAGCCGCCTGCGTCACTTTCGCTGTCCGAGTACGACGGTAACCTCCAGGGTCTCGGTGCCGCGGAGCACCTTGACCTTCACTGCCTCACCCGGTTTCTTGCTGCGCAGCGCGTAGGTAAAATCGTAAAGATTTTCGATGGGCTTTCCGGCGAACTCCACCAGGACATCCCCGGCTCGCAAACCCGCCTTTGCGGCTGGCGAACCTTCGCGCACGTCCGCGAACCGAACTCCTTTGACCCCTTGACCGAAATCCGGAACGCTTCCGAACCACGCTCCGTAGCCCGGTCCTCCTCCTGCCGAAGCGACGCCCGCTGCCGTGCGCACGAACCGCGGTCGCTCAGGATCGTTCATCAGCGCCAGCGCCGCTTCTCCAACCGCCCGGAGCAGCTCAGCCGCCGCCCGAGCATCAATTTTCTCCCAGGTATCGCTCGGCTTGTGGTAATCGCCATGCAGACCGGAGAAGAAGAACAGCACCGGCACCTGCTTGCTCAGAAACGAAGTGTGGTCGCTGGAGCCGGCGTCGAAGCTGCCCGACAGGTCCGCTGTCAGTTTATGCTTCGGCAACAGCCGGTCGAGCAGCGCTTTGAAATTCTCCCCGCTGGAAACGCCGCCCACGTAAACCTTGCCCTCGCGCAACCTGCCGATCATGTCCAGGTTGATCATGGCGACGGCGTCCTTCAGGGGCAACAACGGGTTATCCACGTAGTGGCGCGAGCCGAGCAGTCCAATCTCCTCCCCCGCAAAGCACAGAAACAGTACGCCTCTTTTCTGTTTTGGCTGCGCGCTGAGCCAGCGCGCCAGCTCCAGCACCCCCGCCGTGCCGGACGCATTGTCGTCGGCCCCCAGGTGCGGTTTTCCAACCTCGGAAGGCGCCATCGAGAACTGCTCACCCAGCCCCAGGTGGTCGTAGTGCGCGCCGATGATCAGGTACTCCGGCGTCTGCCCGGGCAGATATCCTACGACGTTGTGCACGGTTTTCACCTCGCGCACAATCTCCACTTTCACGCTGGCTTGAATCTCGGCCGGTAACTCGAAGGATTGCGGCTCGAGATTCTTGTCAATCGCCGCCTGGATTTCCTCCAGCTTCTTGCCCGCCCGGGCCAACCACTGGTCGGCAATCTCGGCCCGCACCTGCACGAACACAATACCGGCGTCGGCCGGCCCCGCCGTGCGCCCGAACTTCTCCATGGCCTCGGATTCGCCGGGATGGTTGCCCCTATCGTGAACCAGGATGACGCCCGCGGCGCCGCGCTGCTTGGCGTTGACCGCTTTGCTCCAGAACTGGGCGTGCGCCGTGAGCAGCTTGCCTGCGAACACGCTCTTCTCGTCGGATTCTTGCGGCTCATGACGCAGAATCACCACGAGCTTGCCTCTCACGTCCAGGCCCGCGTAGTCGTCGTAGTTGTACTCCGGCGCAGTGATGCCGTATCCGGCAAACACGAGGGACCCGGAGGCCTGCCCGCTTGCCGAGAAGTTGAAGGGCAGGAATTCCTCTTCCGGCTTCAAAAGGCGCGTCCCTTTTGCATCCCGGACTTCGAAGCGGTTCTCGGCGCCAAGCCGCGCGTTGGCGGTCACCGTGAACGGCTGCAAATAGTCGGACCCCGCGGGCGGCTTTAGTCCGAACTCGCGGAAGCGATCGGCGATATAGCGCGCCGCCAGTTCCAGGCCCCTGGTGCCTGCGCCCCGTCCTTCCAGTTCGGGCGAGGCCAGGTACTTAACGTGTTCCAGATATCGCTGCGGATCTATGTCAGCCGCGCCAAGCAGCGCGACCGCCGCCAGTAGACCTGCAAACCTCAACAAAAAACTTCTTCGGGATGCCGCCATGCGTCTGCCCCTTTCAATCTTTCACAGGCGAAGGGATCTTCACCTCACAACAATGTTCGCCCGTGGCGTTCAGGCTCCTTTGGTGCCCGATCTCGTACTCGATAATCTGGCGGAGGTTGTTCCATCCGATATGGCCTACGAGTCTTCGTCCGTTGACAAAGAGAGTGGGCGTGGAGTTGACCTGAAGCGCCTTGCCTTCCGCCACGTTCTGATCCACCTCGGCCTCAGTGGCTCGGGTGTCCAGACAGCTCTGGAGCTGGAGTGCGTCCAGGCGGCTCTGGTGGTTGCGTGCGAACTCCATGACCTTGGCCCTCAGGTTCTCCGGTGTAATTTCAGCCTGGCGCGCGTAAATCCAGTCGTGATACTCCCAGAAGAGCGAAGGCTGCTGGCGGAACACGCACCGCCCCGCGATGGACGCCATCTTAGCCCAGGGATGAATGCTTTCCAGGGGAAAATCCTTGAAATACACGCGAACTTCATTGGGGAAAGCGGCCGGCAAGTTCTTGCGCAACATCTCGGCTTCTTCTTTGCAATACCCGCACTGAAAGTCGCTGAACAGCACCAGCACTACCGGCGCGCCGGCGGCCCCGAAGCTTGGTTGAGAGTGCGTCTTGAGCTTCTTCAACTCGTCTTGAAACGGGCTTTCGGTCACGTCGAAGACCAGCGCCTTGAGAATCTTTCTGCCGTCGCGCGAGATGTAAAACTTTTCCTCCTGGCTGGCGGCGCCCGCCGTCGCTCGCACGTTTACTTCATAGAAACCCGGCAGACTCCGGGATGGCGCCGGCTCGCTGATGCTCACCTTGATCTGCGGCCCCCAGACGAACAGGTAGCGGACATACGACTCCAGTGTTCCTTTATCCAGTGCGGACTTCACAGCCGACTTCGGTGAGGCGGGCTTCGCCGCGGTGGTTGCGGAGCCTGTTTGCGCTCCTGCGGCCAGCGACACACACAGCAGCAACGCGAGGTCGCGGATCATAGTCCGTATGCTTTCATTCTAACTGAAGGCCCCATTCCGGCCCGGTGTCCGTCGGCGCTTTCACCGTGTTCGCGCCGCCTCGACTTCCAACCGCTGACGAAGCAGACGATTGACCTCTTCCAACTGCACCGCTCGCGCGCGCTGACGCCGCAACTCCTGGTGTAACCGTTCCACCTGTGCGGCTAAGGCGTCGCGCTCCTCGATCGCCCGCCGCAGGGCGACAGCTTCGGTTGCCTCCTCCTGCGCCGCCGGCAGAGTTCCCACGAACACCACCGTCTCCTCCACCGGGGAGGCCCACCAGCGAGCCAGCCTCAGCCGTGCCGTGACATGTTCGGACCTGCGACGGTAGCTCAGACGCCCTTCGCGCAACCGCTCTCGGTCGAGGTGCAAGCGCAGGATTTCAGGGCCCTCGCTGATTTCGAGTACGCCGTAGCCGGCCCGTCGTACGGCGGCCGCGTTGCCATCCCAATTGATGCGGAGTTGTCCCGCTTCGTCCTGGAGACGCAATCCCAGGGGCCCGTCGGTGGCCGTGAAGTACATGCGAACGCCGGCACCTGCGAGCCCAGCCAGGAGTATGGCCGCCAGCGGCCAACGCCACTGACCACGCCCGCGGTTCGCCCTCGCCTGCACACCACTCATGGCCCCTCCTCGATCCTGTGCGCCACGGTTCAAGCTACCATTATGAGGAAAGCTCGAAACAGGAGGATTCATGGATACCATCTCGAGGCGTGGCGTGCTGGGCGGTCTGGCCGCCAACGCTGCTTGGATGACTTCGAAAACCGCACTGGGTTCACAGGCCGCTTCTGCCGTCAGTTTGGGAATCGTCGGAACGGGCGGACGCGGACGTTACGTAGGCGCCATCTTCGCCCGCGACCCCAGAGCGCGGATTGCAGCCTTGTGCGACATCTATCCCGAGCGCATTGACATGGCCAAGACCCAGATTCCGGGCGCTGACCAGGCTCGCGTCTATAAAGATTATCGCGACCTGCTGGCGCAATCGGACATTGACGCTGTGCTCATCGCTACGCCTGTTTTCCTGCATCCCGAGCATTTCGAGGCGGCGGTCAAGGCGGGCAAGCACATCTACTGCGAGAAACCGGCGGCTGCCGACGTAGCGGGAGCCAAACGGGTGATGCGCGCCGCCGCGCAGGCCGACAAATCCAAAAGCATCGTTTTCGGTTTCCAACAGCGCTTCAGCCCCGAGTATCTGGCCGCCGAGCAGATCCTGCGCTCCGGGCAGCTCGGCGATCTTACTTTGATGATCAGCTACTGGATCTGGGGCGGCTCCGCCTTTCGCAGTTGGAAATCCCAGTATCCCGAGCAGGAGTGGAAGATCCGTCACTGGGGGATCTGGAAGGAAACTTCCGGGGACTTCATTGTGGAGCAGGACTGTCACGGACTGGACGTGCTGAACTGGTTTGCTCAGGCGCACCCCGTCCGCGCCATCGGCGACGGCGGCCGCAAGGCCCGTACTTTCGGCGATATCTCCGACCATGCCAACGTCATTTACGAATACCCGGGGGGCCTGAAGGGATGGCTGCTGGGCACGCAACTACCGCCTTCCGGTTACTGGGACGTCAAGGAACAGTTCTTTGGAACATTGGGCGTGCTGGAGACCGAGCGAACTTACTACCGATGGTGGAAGGCCGATGAAAAGAAGGCCGTGCGCGTGGACTCCAAGCGCGAAATCACCATAGACGCTGTGGAGAAATTCCTGGAGAGCATTCTAAGTGGCAAACCTATGGACATGGCGACAGCCGCCGCCGAAGCTACCCTGACGGCTCTACTCGGACGGCTGGCGATCGAGCGCGGCCGCGCTGTCACCTGGGCCGAGATGATGGAATCCGCCTGAGCATCAGGCGCCCTCTGGCTGCGTCCGCAGCCTCCGCGGACCCGCCCGCAGGAAAGCCTTTGAGCGGCTGTCCTTGCCGTTTCAGAAAAGCAGCTTCGCCCCCAGTTGAATCCTCCTTGGGTAGCCCCGCTGGTCACCTGCCCGAAAGCAGTGCTGGTCGGGCTGGTGTTGGGCGGACCGAACATGGGATGGTTGAAGGCATTAAGGAACTCACCGCGAATCTGAAGCTTCATGCCCTCCCGGATGGCGGTGTTCTTTAGCACCGAAAGATCCCACAGGTTAAAGCCGTCCGAGCGAACGCCATTGAAGCGCGAAGGCATCACCCGGTAGTTGTAACTTAGCTGGCGCGCCGAATTACGCTCGAATCCGGCGTTGATGTTGAACCACATCTCGGGCTTGCGCTGGCTCTTGGGCAGCGTAATGTCCTTAATGTTTCCGAGGAACAACGCATCGCCGAAGCCTAATTCTACTGTGTCATAAACCTCGTGCCCCACAGGAAGGCCAGCAGGCAAGCCGGTGGGCCGGCCAGGTGGCGATAACTCGGCGCAGCGTGGCAATCGAATTCCGTTCACACCGCTGCTGATCCCTCCCCGCTGCGCCG
>FWPU01004119.1_pt1 | contig 34589 bp, 30 predicted proteins | sample 2228361 | NCBI WGS metagenome assembly FWPU01 (sample SAMEA103939777, study PRJEB20133) | metagenome
AACCGGTTGCGTGATAACGGTCAGTGTTTCAGTCATGCCGTTAGCTTACCGCATTTCTCAAATCCGATCCAAAAATGAGCGAACCGAGCGGATGCAGCAGTGGCTGCAGGATTTCACCATCGAAGTGGACGGCAAGCCATACAAGCCATACGACCCAGATGCTGCCATCCGTATCGCCGACGAGGCGCGCAAGACCCTGGGCGATCTTGTGCCGAAGGACCCCGCTGAGATCCGCAAAGCCGTCGGCTATGGCTGGTGGAAGTATGACGTGAAAGCCGCCGAAGCTTTACTCCTGAAGAATGGCTTCAAGCGCAACGCACAGAAGATGTGGTTGTTGCCGTCGGGTGAGCCGTTCAAGATCGCGCTGCTGTGCGAGGGCGAAACCCGTCCGGTGATGAACCGTGGCGGCAGTATGATCGTCGAACTCTGGAAGGAATTCGGCATTGATGCCACGCTCGATGTGCGCGACAATGCCACGCGTTCTCGCCTGGCACTCTTGGGCGATTTCGACGCCAACTGGTCGTGGGTGATCGAAACCTGGGGCGGCCATCCGGACCTGTTCTACTTCCTCGAATCCTGGCATTCCGATTACTATCGGCCGACTGGCCAGAATGCTGTAGCCCGGAATCAGATGCGCTGGAAACATCCGGATCTGGATAAGATCATCGAGCAGATCCAAAAGCTCGACTTCGATGATCCGAAGGGCATCGAGCTGGGGTTGCAGTTCGTCAAGCTAGCCGCCACCGAGATGCCGATCATCCCGGTCATGTCGTACAACGTGTTCTCGGTGTGCGATGAGACTTACTGGGAGGGGTTCCCGACCGCCGACAATCCCTACACCAACCCCGTTGCTAACTGGGCAAACACCAAGTACATGTTCGTGAAGATCAAGCCGAAGAAGAGCTAACGTTGTCGCTCTGCTGGGCGTTGGTTGCCACCCAGGTAACCAGCGCCCAGCGTCAGTCAATGCTCAGGGGGTGCGATCCGTGCGCAATTTCCTCCTTCGTTATCTCATTCCGCGGCTCGGCCAGTATTTCATGGTCATCTTTCTGGGTGTCACGCTCACTTTTATCATCCCTCGACTTTCGCCCAACGATCCGGTAGAACGCCAGATTAATCAAATGATGATGAGCGGCGCCCAGGTCAATCCAGAGGCGGTGATGCACCTGCGCGAAGCCCTGACCGAGATGTATGGCCTGAAGGGTAGCCCGTTTCAACAGTACCTGGCCTATTGGGGGCGTTTGCTGCGAGGTGACCTGGGGCCCTCCCTCTCCACATTTCCGACGCCAGTGATGGACCTGATCGCCCGTGCGTTGCCCTGGACGATCGGATTGCTGTTGACCGCCATCTTGATCTCGTGGTTCATCGGGAATCTGTTCGGCGCCCTGGCCAGCTATTACCCCGACAATCCCTTGATGCGCCTGATAGACGTGGCGAGTCAAGCGGTGCGGCCGATCCCCTATTACGTCATGGCCCTCGTCATGTTGATCTTGTTTGCCTATATTGTGCCCATCTTCCCCTTCAGCGGCGCCTATCCGGTCGGGACACGTGTCCAGCTCACGCCGCAGTTCATTTTGACGGTGCTCAAGCATTCTGCGTTGCCGGCTCTCAGCCTGGTGGTCGTCGGCATGGGGAGCTGGTTCATCGGCATGAAGTCCCTGACCTCCAATATTATCTCAGAGGACTACGTGGTCTACGCGGAGAATGCAGGACTGAGCGAACGAAAAATCCTTTTCAGCTACATCATTCGCAACGCTTTGCTGCCTCAAATCACCGGCCTGGCGCTACAGCTCGGCATGATTTTCAACGGCGCCCTGATCATGGAAGTCGTGTTCGGCTACCCCGGGATGGGCATGCTCACTTTACAAGCGGTTATGGCGAACGATTATAGTTTGATCATGGGGATTGCCATCTTCTCGATCATCGGGGTGGCGACCTCTGTCCTGATCCTGGATTTGATCTATCCGCTCTTCGATCCGCGGGTACGCCATCAGTAGGAGGCCCCATCCATGTGGAAAGTGACCCGTGATTTGTTCAGATATGACGGTCGCTTCCGCATAGCGACCGTTTTCTTGTTGGCCGTTTTGATCCTGGCCGCGCTCTCCGCAGTCTCGCCGTACGATCCAGGCAAAACTTTCAAGGTGCCGCAAGATCTGCCGCCATCCTGGGAACATCCCTTCGGCACCAGCTCGCGTGGCCAAGATATCTTTTGGTGGATGGCGTTTGCTGTTCGTAATTCGCTTCTCCTGGGCCTGGTCACGGCTGCTGTGTCACGCGTGATCGCGATCTTCGTAGGACTGACAGCCGGCTATCGCGGCGGGTTGGTGGATCGGGTGTTGATGTCCATCAACGATAGCTTTGTGGTCATGCCGGTATTGCCCATCTTGATCCTGCTAAGCTTCTTGTTGCGCGGCCGGCTGAGCCTGCTCATGCTGGCGTTCATCATGGGGCTGTTTGGATGGCCCTGGGACGCCCGTTTGATTCGCGCCCAGGTCTTGAGCCTGAAGGAGCGCGCCTTCACGCGCACCGCGGTCTACTCCGGTACCGGCTCGCTCAAGATAACGCTGGATGAACATTTGCCTTTCGTGCTCCCCGTAGTCTTCGCCACCACGGTCAACAATATGCTGTGGTCGATCGGCATGGAGGTCACATTGAGCGTGCTCGGCCTCTCGAATGTGACGTTGGCCACGATCGGCACAACCATTTTCTGGGCCAATCAGCACCAGGCCCTGGTCGCCGGTGTTTGGTGGTGGCTGGCTGCTCCGGTGATTATCGCCATCATCCTGTTTCTCGGCCTGTATCTGCTCTTTTCCAGCGTCAACGAGTACATTGATCCGCGGACGCGCCTGCGCCTGATAGGAGGGTAACCTGTGGCACTGTTAAGTGTGCAGAACCTGCGCGCCTATTATCGCACTGAAGTGTACGGCATTTCTCGCACCGTGCGCGCCGTGGACGGCGTCTCGCTGGAGCTCCAACGCAATGAGATTTATGGGTTGGCTGGCGAGTCAAGCTGTGGCAAGACCACACTCATCAAGGTGATCTCGGGAACCATCAAGCCCCCGCTCAAAGTGGAAGAGGGCAGCGTGCGCTATCAATTCGGCTCATTCGAGATTGATATGCTGCACATTAGCCCGGAAGACCTGCGCCGGAATGTGCGTTGGAAGGAAATCTCATACATCATGCAGGGCTCGATGAGCGTGCTGAACCCGGTACGCCGCGTCATCGCGACGTTTGAGGATATCGTGACTACCCATCAGGGCTATACAGATCGCAAAGCGTTTCTGGACCAGATTCGTGCCCACATCAGCAAACTCGGCCTGCCGCCAGATGTACTTAACCTCTATCCCCATCAGCTTTCAGGCGGCATGCGGCAGCGCGTGGCGATTGCCCTGGCCACGGTCTTTCAGCCCAGCCTGATCATCGCGGACGAGCCAACTACGGCATTGGATGTTGTAGTACAGCGTGGTGTCCTGCAAATGCTGAAAGAGATCCAGGCCGAAAGCAACAACACTGTTCTGTTGGTGACGCACGACCTGGCGGTACATGCCAACGTGGCTGATCGGGTTGCCATCATGTACGCCGGCCGCATCGTCGAAGAGGCGCCCACGCCGTTGATCTTCAATGCCGCGCGGCATCCTTATACCCAGCATCTGATCCGCTCGCTGCCGATGATCGGCGATCGGTCGAGCCGGATCAGTCTGCCCGGTTCACCGCCGAACCTGGCTAATCCGCCGGGTGGCTGCCGCTTCCATCCGCGTTGCCCGCAAGTCATGGACATTTGCCGGGCAGAGGTGCCGGGGATGGTGACACTGCCGGGCAATCAGCGGGTTGCCTGTCACCTTGTCGCGGAGGGTCGCCGATGAGCGCACACGAGAAGTTGTTAGATGTGCAACACGTGACAGCGATTTTTCACATCGGAAGCATTATCGGGGGCACCCGCCTGGTGGCGGTGAACGATGTCTCGTTTTCACTCGACCGCGAACGACCGGAGATCTTCACGCTGGCCGGCGAAAGCGGAAGCGGCAAGACCACTCTTGCGCGTTTGCTCCTCCATGACCTTGAACCGACCTCCGGCACCGTGATCTTTGAGGGACGTGATCTGACCACGATCAAGAGCCGCAGAGACGTGCTGGAGTTCATGAAGAAGGTCCAGCCGGTGTTCCAAAATCCGTTTGAGACCTTCAGCCCGCTGCGCCGCGTCGAGGACTATCTTTATGACACGGCCATCAACTTTGGCCGGGCCAGAAATCGCCGGGCGGCCAGTGCGGTGGTGGATGAGGCGTTACATCTGGTCGGGCTCTCGCTCGAAGAGGTGGCCAGACGCTATCCTCACGAGCTCTCCGGCGGCCAGCTGCAACGCGTATCGGTAGCGCGGGCACTGATCTCTCAGCCGCGCTTGATCCTTGCCGACGAGCCAGTGTCAATGGTGGATGCTTCTTTGCGAATGGCGATCGTGAACCTGTTCCGCAAACTACGTGACGAGCAACAGGTGAGCGTCATCTACATCACCCACGATTTGGCCACGGCCTACTACATCAGTGATCGTATCGCCATCATGTTGCGCGGACTGATCGTGGAATCGGGACCGGTCAACGACGTGCTCGATCGGCCGCTCCACCCTTACACGCAGTTGCTGAAGGAATCGGTGCCCGAACCGGTGCCGGAGCAGCGGACACAATGGATTCGGCCCATTGATCTGGGGACAACTGAGGTCAAAGAGTATGCGCGTATCGGCTGTAAGTTCGCAGGCCGCTGTCCGCGCGTGATGGAGGTCTGTCGTCAGACTAATCCGCCGGATATCCATGTCGAAGGACGGCTTGTCAAATGCTATCTATATCAGGATCAGGAGAGATCATGAACGAGATCACTCTGGATGTCAGACTGGCGAAGACCAGAATTGACCGCAATATCTACGGCCACTTTTCCGAACACCTGGGTCGTTGCATCTATGAAGGTTTCTGGGTGGGCGAGGACTCGGCTATCCCTAATGTCCGCGGTATTCGCCAGGATGTGGTCCAGGCGTTGCGGAAGATCAAAGTGCCTGTGTTGCGCTGGCCTGGCGGCTGTTTTGCCGACGAATACCACTGGATGGACGGTATCGGCCCGCGCGAAAAGCGGCCAACAATGATCAATACCCATTGGGGCGGCGTGGTTGAAAACAATCATTTTGGCACCCACGAGTTCATGGATTTGTGTGAACAATTGGGCTGTGAGCCATACATCTGTGGCAATGTGGGCAGCGGCACTGTGCGTGAGATGTCACAGTGGGTCGAGTACATTACTTTCGACGGCACAAGCCCGATGGCAGACCTGCGTCGGGCTAACGGTCGTCAGCAACCGTGGAAGCTGAAGTATTTCGGCGTGGGGAACGAGAACTGGGGCTGTGGTGGTCGCATGACGGCTGAATACTACGCCGATGAGTATCGCCGCTATGCGCTGTATGCCCGAAACTACGGCGATAACAAGCTGTTTCGCATCGCCTGCGGCGCACGCAATGACGATTACCGCTGGACCGAAGTGTTGATGGAGAAGGCCGGTAACGAGAAGTTGCTGGGTGGCCCCTACATGGACGGCCTGGCGTTGCACTACTATACTTCGGTGCGTCGGCTGCCTGATGGCTCGCGCATCGGTTCAGCGACGCAATTCGATGAAGCAGAATGGATCGAGATCATCGCCAAGGGCCTTTTCATGGACGAACTCGTGCGTCGCCATGGCACGATCATGGACAAGTACGACCCCGGCAAAAAAGTGGCCATGGTCGTGGATGAATGGGGCACCTGGTATGCGGTCGAACCGGGCACGCATCCGCGCTTCCTCTATCAGCAGAACACCATGCGTGACGCCATCGTCGCTGCAACAACGCTCGACATCTTTAACAAGCACTGTGATCGCGTGCGTATGGCCAATATTGCGCAGACCGTCAATGTCTTGCAAGCGATGATCCTGACGCAGGGCGAGAAAATGCTCTGCACACCTACCTACCACGTGTTTGAGATGTATGCCGTGCACCAGGACGCCATCATGGTGCCATTGGAGGTGGAGAGCGAACGTTACGAACATGCCGGCTATAGCGTGCCTGCGATCTCTGCGTCGTCCTCGGTGGATGCTGCCGGGAAACTACACATCACCCTGAGCAATGCCAACCCGCATAGGGATATCCCGTTGATAGTGTGGGCGCGCGGGATGAAAGCCAAGTGCGTATCCGGCCGTATTTTGCAGGGAGCGACGATGAATGCGCACAATTCGTTTGAGGCGCCCAATGCGGTACAGCCGACCGCGTTCACCGGCGCGCAGCTCACTGCTGAAGGGTTGGAGATCGTTCTACCCAAAATGTCGGTCGTTGTGCTCGAGATGAGCTGATCGTCAGACAAAGGCATGCCTGGCCCTGAAACGCCGGGCATGCCAAGTGCATCCGGCCTTCAAGCTGGGCCATGCCTGATAGCAGTTCTCACTGGCTGCCTGCTGGCCCACAGGAAAAACCCGATTCCTGCCAGTGCCGCGATGCCGCCCCAGCGAAACATGGCGGCCGGGCCGACCATCTCGAACAGGAACCCTCCCAGGAATGCACCCAGGGCAGCCCGCAGCCCGAACGAAACGCCCGAAAAGACCCCCTGCGCGGTGGCGCCCATACCAGGCGGCGCCACTTCGCCCGAATAGGCCACACCCGCAGCCCAGCTGGCTGAAAAGGCCAGGCCGTGGAGCAGCTGTATCGGCAGGGCAGCCAGCGGATTTGCCATCATCGAATAACCGAAACCCTGTCCCGCGCACGCCAATAACGACAGCACCAGCACCCGTCGTGTCCCCAGCCGCTCGATCAGCCGGTCGGCAAAGAACCACACCGGCAGCTCGCTGACGGTCGAGATGGTCAGCGCGATGCCCATTAACGTCTTGCTGGCGCCCAGACGATCCAGATACAGGAACAGGAAGCTCATCTCGATGGCGATCACCAGGCCACCGATCAGGATGCTCAGCAAGAAGATCATCCACGGCCCGTTGCCGAGCAGGCCGCGCATCCCGCGCCAGTAGGAGCCTCCAATGCTGACGTGACCGACCGGCAGCCCGATCGCGGCCAGCAAACAGCCAGCCATCAAGACCACATAGCTGCCGAACGCGGCCGTCATCCCCGCTCGATCTATCAGCCAGCCGGCGAGCGGTGCCACAATCCCCCAACCGACCGCACCCCACAGCCGTTGCCGACCATACAGTTGTCTGCTTTCGCCCAGCATGGCCAGCACGGTGTTGTCAATCAGCGGGATGGCCGGTGCCAGGCTAAACGCGTGCAGCACGACGAGCAGGAGCAACCAGACCAGCGCAGACGTCTGCGAGAGGCCCAGCACGGCGGCCATGCTGCCACCGATTGCCAGCAACAGGAGCGCGTGATGTCGGCCCGTCGCGTCGGCCAGTCCGCCCCAGAGCGGCGCGCTCACCAGCGTCACCAGCGGCAACAGGCCGGACAGCAGCCCGATCTGGCCGGCCGACAGGCCGTTCTGCGCGTAATACAGCGCCAGATACGGCATCAGACACGAGCCGGCTGCGAAGTAGAAGAAGTACGAAGCTTTTGCCCGTATCACGTTATGCGTTCCACGTTGCGCGTTTCACGTTTTACTCTGCTCAATACGGCGGTTCGGCCGGGCCGCTATAGCCGCACATGCCGACGCGCGGCGAGTTCACCAGTGCCAGCAACATCTCCTCATGTTCGTGCTCGTCGGCATGCGTGTCGCAGAACTCGCAGCGATTGTCCGCCCGATCGTACAGGCATGCGGTGCAGAGCCAGGTCGCCAGCGCGCCGCACACCATGCACGGCACCGGCTCGAACTTGTTGCGCGCCATCAGCAAGATCGGGTGTTGTGTGAGCGGCCGGCCCTCGCGCTGTGCGACCACCTTGATCTTCAGCTCCGATGTCGTGCCGAAGTCGTATCGGTAGTGCATCTCCAGGCCAGGTCGGAAGATCTCGTTCACTTTGGCGTCTTTCATCAAATGAGACTCGCGCCAGGCGAAGGAACCAGGTTCGCTGTCATAGCTGTCGTAGCTGATGCCCTCGATCTCGAAGGCGCTCAGATGACCGCAGCACTTAAGCCAGATGGCACGCAGATAGTCGTCCAGGTCGAGCAAGGTGGCCGTGCCGCGTATTTCGAGATGCAAGAAATAGCTGCCGCTCCAGGCATCCTGGACCAGAAGGTGATACAGGGTTTGACGAGGTTGTGCGCCCCGTTCGGCCTCAGCCTGGGCTGTCAGTCGCTGCGCACAGGTCGGCAGATGGCGAGACAGGCCGATCTTCGAGAATTCGCGACCACAAAAAACACAATCACCGCGAGCTATTGGGCCGGGCATGAGATCATCCTCCTTTGCCTGGTTCATTCCAGGCGAACGGTGGGCAGAAATTGCGGCGGCCGACGCACGCGCGTCGCCTGTTCGAAGGCATGGGCATACCGGATCAGCACCGGTTCGCTCCAGGCCCGGCCGATGAACGAGAGGCCGACCGGCAACCCGAATATGTAGCCGGCCGGCACCGTGATGTGCGGATAGCCGGCCACAGCAGCCGCAGTCGAACTGGTATGCGAGCGAGTCTGGCAGATGTAGTCGGTCAGCCAGGCCGGGCTGCCGGTCGGCGCGATGAGCGCATCGAGGCAATGGTCGGTCAGCACCCGGTCGAGTCCCTCAGTGCGCGCCAGGCGCTGACAGGTTGCCAACGCCGCCGTGTAGGCCGGCTCGGTCAGAGGGCCTTTCGCCTCGGCCATGAGCATGATCTCCTGCCCGAAATAGGGCATCACCTGCTCGCGATGTTGTTCGTTGAACGCGATGACCTCGGTCAGGGAATGTACCGGCGCAGTCGGCCCCAATGCCGCGAGATAGGCGTTCAGGTCGGCCTTGAATTCATAAAGCAGCACCTCGAACTCCGGCGCCTCCAGGTCATTTTCCGTGGTGATCTTGACCGGATCCACGATCTCTGCGCCCAGGCCGCGCAGAACCCGGATGCTCTCCTCCAGGATGGCGTCGACGCGCGGGTTGAATCCGCAGTAGTTGCGTGCCACGCCCAGGCGCACACCCGCCAGACCATGCGTCAACGGATGCCGCACGGCGGCCATGATGTCCTCTGAGGTGATCTGTGCCGTCAAGGTGATCGGATCGGCCGGGTCCGGGCCGGCCAGCGCAGCGAGCAGGAGCGCGGCATCGGCCACCGTGCGCGCCATCGGTCCGGCCGTATCCTGGCTGTGCGCGATGGGGATGATGCCTGTTCGGCTCACCAGGCCCAATGTCGGTTTGATGCCGACGATGCCGTTGACGTGGGCCGGACAGGTGATGGAGCCGTCCGTCTCGGTGCCTACGGCGACGGCGCACAGGTTGGCGGCTACCGCCACAGCCGAGCCGGAACTGGAACCACACGGGTTGCGGTCGAGCGCGTAGGGGTTCTTCGTTTGCCCGCCGCGGCTGCTCCAGCCGCTCGTGGAGTGGGTGGAGCGGAAGTTGGCCCACTCGCTGAGATTGGCCTTGCCCAGGATGAGCGCGCCGGCCTGTCGCAAACGGGCGGCCACCGTCGCATCGCGTGGGGCGATCGAGCCGGCCAGGGCCAGCGATCCGGCGGTCGTCTGCATGCGGTCGGCGGTGTCAATGTTGTCTTTGAGCAGGATCGGAACGCCGTGGAGTGGGCTGCGCGGGCCGCGAGTGCGCCGTTCGGCGTCCAGCGCGTCGGCGAGCTCCAGGGCATCCGGGTTGAGCTCGATGACCGAACGAAGCTGCGGCCCGGCCTGGTCAAGCGCGGCGATGCGCGCCAGGTACGCCGCGGCCAGCTCGCGCGCGCTGATCTGACCGGCGGCCATCTGCTGTTGAATGTCGTTGATTGTCCATTCTTCCATGGGACAGACTCCAATTAATCATGAGCCGAAGCGCGCCTTGGGGCCGTTTTGGCGGCGCTTCTCGCGGCATGGTGCTGAGAATGCTTCGCCGTGCGTTCCGCTCTGCCGATGGCCCGCCGCAGGGCTGCCAGCTCGGCTGCATCCAGCTCTCGCCACTGGCCAGGCGCCAGCCCACGCAGCGTCAGCGGGCCGATCGCCACGCGCACCAGGCGCAGCGTGGGGTGGCCGACCGCGGCCGTCATGTGGCGTACCTGGCGCTTGCGGCCTTCGCGCAAGACCATTTTGAGCCAGGCCGTAGGGATCGTGGCGCGCACGCGGATCGGGATGGGGCGGGGCGGCAAGTCCGGTTCGGCCGCGAGCAGTTCGACCTCGGCCGGCGCGGTCTTCTGACCCTTCACCAGTACCCCCTGGCGAAGGGCCGTCAGTGCGTCTTCCGTCGGGATATTCTCCACCTGCACAAAGTAGGTTTTGGGCAGATGATAGCGCGGGTGGGTCAGCTGATGTGCTAACCGACCATCGTCGGTCAACAACATCAGGCCTTCGCTGTCGTAGTCCAGCCGGCCGGCCGGGTACACATCCGGCACCGCGATATACTGCGCCAACGTCGGCCGGCCTTGATTTTCCGGGTCGGTGAAGCTGGGCAAGACATTGTAGGGTTTGAAGAAGATCAAGTAGTGCATGATCACCTGACGTGAAAATGGGCCATGTACCGCGGGATTCATCCCGCCCCGGCCCGCTGCGCGGGCGGCATGAATGCCGCGGCATATTTTCACCCCGCGCAATGCCACCTGCAAACATGATGCTGACTGTCGTCGGCCGTGCCAGGCACCCTTCAGATGCCTGGCCCACGAGTCAACGGTTACATTGTATCATGAACTCAGCTTCTGCCCGAATTGTCCATTCCCAATCCCCCCACGCCGTTTTTGGACGCCGATTGCATCTTCTTATACAATACCAGGATAGGACGACGCGCTGCGAACTGAGAGATTCGTCGTCCACGAGGAGGCATGGTGAAGTCTTTGGGCAAGCTGTCCGTTGTGGCCCGTCTGCCACAGTCAATCGCCCGTCTGGCAGAGCTGGCATACAATTTATGGTGGAGCTGGAATCCGCCCGCACAGGCGCTCTATCGGGATATAGATCCAGAGTTATGGGAGGCAGTCAATCATAATCCGGTGAAGTTTCTGCGCCAGGTCGGCCAGGCCAGGGTGGATCGGGCCGCGCAGGATCGCCGCTATTTGACGCGTTATACCGGCGTCATGGACGCGTTCGATGCCTACATGCGACCGATGCGTGTCTGGTTTCAGCCGCCGGCCGGCCAGCCCGATCCGGGCACGATCGCCTACTTTTCCGCCGAGTTCGGCCTGCACGAGTCGTTGCCGATCTATTCCGGCGGCCTGGGCATCCTGGCTGGCGATCATTGCAAAGAGGCCAGCGATCTCGGCCTGCCATTCGTCGGCATGGGCTTTCTCTATCCGCAGGGCTATTTCCGCCAACAGATAGATGCCAACGGCCGTCAGGAGGCCATCTACGAGAAGCTGGATTTCAGTGAGGTGCCGGTGCGCCCTGCTCTGGATGCGAACGGCCGGCAGGTGACGATCAGCGTAGAGTTGCCTGGCCGCACCGTCTATGCCAAAGTGTGGCGCATCCAGGTCGGCCGCGTGCCGGTCTTCCTCATGGATACCGATGTGGAGGACAATGCGCCGGCCGATCGTGAGCTTTCGGCCCGGCTATATGGCGGTGATGTTCAGATGCGCATCTCCCAGGAGGTCGTCCTGGGCATCGGGGGGGTGCGCGCACTGCGTGCCCTGGGCTACCGGCCCCAGGTGTGGCACATGAACGAAGGCCATGCTGCCTTCTTGCAACTGGAGCGGCTGCGGGAGTATGTTGAAGAGCAGGGCATGCCTTTCCCAGTAGCTCTATGGGCGGTGCGTGGCAATGCGCTTTTCACTACCCATACACCGGTGCCGGCCGGCAACGATGCGTTCAACTTCGACTTGATGGAGCGCTTCTTCGGCGATTTCTGGCCCCGGCTTGGCCTGGACCGGGAACGCTTCCTCGACCTGGGCCGCTTTCAGAATCCGTGGGGGCCGCAGTTCAGCATGACTGTGCTGGCGTTGAGCACGGCGGCCTACGCCAACGGTGTCAGCAAGTTGCACGGCGAGGTGGCGCGCCGCATGTGGCGCAGCCTGTGGCCCGACGTGCCGCTCGGCGAGATACCCATCGGCCACATCACCAACGGCGTGCATACGGCTACCTGGTTGCATCCCGAACTGGCCGTCTTGTGCGATCGTTACTTCGATTTCGGCTGGCGGACCGCGCTTGACGAGCCCACGACCTGGGCGGCCGTAGATCGTATCCCGGACGCCGAGCTGTGGGCGCAGCACCAGGCCGCGCGACGCGCCATGCTCGAGCTGGTACGCCGCCGCACGGCGCAACAGCTCACCCGCACGGGTGCCACGCCGGCCGAAGTGGCGGTCGCCGCGCGCGGCCTCGATCCGCGGGCACTCACCATCGGCTTTGCGCGGCGTTTTGCCACTTACAAACGGGCCACGTTGATCTTCCGCGATCCGGAACGCCTGAAACGCATCCTGAATGATCCCGATCGGCCGGTCCAGATCATCTTTGCCGGCAAGGCCCATCCGGCCGACGAGCCGGGCAAGGCGTTCATCCAGCAGATCTATCAGCTCAGTCACCAGCCGGGATTTGCCGGCCGCATCCTGTTCGTCGAGGAGTACGACGCGAACATCGCACGTCATCTGGTCACGGGTGTGGATCTGTGGTTGAACAATCCGCGTCGGCCCAACGAGGCCAGCGGCACGAGCGGCCAGAAAGCCGGGCTGAACGGCATCCCCAACTTCAGCGTCCTGGACGGCTGGTGGTGCGAGGGCTACAACGGCGAGAATGGCTGGGTCATCGGCCAGGACGGCGATTACCCCGACGAAGCCGCGCAAGACGCCGCGGATGCGCTCTCTCTCTATGACACGCTCGAACATGAGATCGTGCCGCTGTTCTATGACCGCGGCCCGGACGGCCTGCCGCACGGCTGGCTGGCGAAAATGCGCGCCTCTATGAAGAGCGTGGCGCCGGTCTTCAGCCTGACGCGCATGTTGAAGGAATACTGTATCAAGTATTACTTCCCGGCCGCCCGCTATTCCCAGCGCATGAGGGTTGCGTCGGTGGCGCACGACCTGGCCCAGTGGGAACAGCGGGTGCGGCTAAACTGGCCCGAGGTGGCGATCACGGCGCAGGTCACGCTGGCTTCTGACCGCGACGCGGCATCTCCGGCCGTCGTCCGCGCCGTCGTGCGCCCGGCCGCGCTCGCCCCAGAGATGTTGGCCGTGGAACTGGTCTACGGACCGGAGCGCAGCGGCGAACTGACCGAGTCGCAGATCGTGCCGTTGCGCCTGACGGCCAGCCAGGCCGGGGAATACGTCTACGAAGGGGAATTCGGCCCGATTGACCGCGGCGCCGTAACATCCGGCGTGCGCGTGCGACCGCATCATCCGGAACTGCCCATACCTTTTATCGTGCCGCTGGTGAAGTGGGCCTGAGTACGAGACCACGGGCGCCGATTGCATCATGGCCAACGAGTTTGAGCCGTTGAGCGAGCGCGAGCTAGAAGTCATGCGGTTGGTGGCCGAGGGCAAAACCAACCAGCAGATCGCGCGCGCGCTGGTGATCAGCCCGAACACCGTCAAGGTACATCTGCGCAATATCTTCGAGAAACTCGGCGTGCAATCGCGCACTGAGGCGACGATGGAGGCAGTGCGCCGCGGGTGGGTGAACGTGCCTGGCACGCTGACAGCAGCGGCTGACACCGTCCCGACGGAGATCGGGGCCGGCGGCCGGTTGGAGGAAACGCCGGCGCTCCCACTCGAATCGTTCCCGACGCCGGCACCGATCGCGCGCTGGCAACGGGTCTACATGATCGGGATCGCCATCCTGATCGCGCTCGTCGCGTTGGCGCCGACCTGGCTGAGCGATCGCAGCCAGGCCGCGCGGCTGACTCCCTTCAGCGATCTCGGCCGGCCCCAATCCGCGTCGCCCCCGCGCGCCCCGGTGTCGCGATGGGTGGCCAGGGCATCCCTGCCCGAAGGCCGCAGCCGCATGGCGGTTGCCACCGATAGCGGTCGCCTTTACGTGATTGCCGGTGAGACGGCCACGGGCATCACCGATCAGGTGAGCATTTACGATCTGCGCAGCAATAGCTGGCAGACTGCCGCGACCAAGCCGACCGCGGTCGCCAACATTGCCGCCGTCTGGCTCGGCGACCGCCTCTATGTGGCAGGCGGCACGCTGGCGAGCGGCGCAGTCACCGACACGGTCGAGGTGTATGCACCACAGGCCGATGCCTGGAGTGAGGCAGCCCGGTTGCCGTTTCCCCTGGCTGCCTATGGCGCGGCCGCGCTCGACGGCAAGCTGTACCTGTTCGGCGGCTGGGATGGCGCCCGCTATCGGGCCGACACGCTGATCTACGATCCGGCGGAGGGCCGCTGGGCGACCGGGACGGCCATGGCCGAGCCGCGAGCCTTCCACGCCGCCAGCGCATTGCAGGGCGTCATCTATGTGGTGGGCGGCTTCGATGGCGAACGCGAGCTGGCGACCGTGGCAGTGTATGATCCGGCCGGCGAGGGGACGACGGAGGGCCCCTGGGCAAGCCGCGCTGCGCTCGGCCAGCCGCGCGGCGGACTGGGACTGGCCGCGCTGGGCGCGCGGCTTTATGCCATCGGCGGCGGCTGGACCGAGGTGCTCACTTTCAATGAACAATATGATGTGCGCGCAGACGCATGGTCGCGCATCGAAACCCCATTTGTTGGCCGTTGGCGCAACCTGGGCGTCGCGGCGCTCGGCAACAAGATCTACGCGGTCGGCGGTTGGAGCGGCAGCTACCTGAGCAGCAACGAGGAATACCTGGCGCTTCTCCAGCAGCTTCTCCCGCTCTTCACCACAGGCCAGTGAGGCATCTGTGCCCGGTCGGCCGGTCGTTGCTCACAGGGCCGGTCGCGCCAGTTTCTGGATCTTCGGCAGCACCTCCCGCCAGCTGATGAGCGACAGGCCCAGCTTTTCGCGCAAGCGGTCGGGTGGCATGCCGTTGCGATAATCGCGCACTGCACAGGTCCAGCGCAGCTGCTCGAATGAAACCCCACCGTTCACCCCCGCCAGCGCCGCCAGGTCGGCCAGCACATACTCCAGGTTGCGCGCTGTGCATTCGAAAAGCCGCTCCTGCGGCTGATATTCGCGCAGATACTGCCGGTAGGCTGGTGTGAAATTGGGGCCCAGCGCCAGCTTGCGCTCTTTCAGCGTGCGCCGCGGATCGGCATAGCGCACATACAGCACGGGCGCCTGCGGATTCGAAAGATCAATGTGCTCCAGCTTGATCTCCATGCACTCGCTCTTCTTGATGCCGGTCTGCAGGATCAGAGTCAACAGCAGATAGGGCCGCGAATCGGGCTTGGGCGCCCAGAGGAGATCGCGCGCCGTGCGCAGCAGCGCATTCACCTGATCGTCGTACAGGAGTTCGGGCAGGGGGGTCGTCGGCTGCTCATGGGGGATGGCCGCGGCCGGGTCGTGGGGCAAGACGCCGGATTCGGCCAGCCAGCCGAAAAATACCTTAAGGGTGGTCAGGCGCCGCGCATACGTCTTCGGGCTGCACGGCACCCCGCGGTCTTCGCGCATCCAGACCAGGAATTGTTCCAGGTCGGCCTGACCGATCTCGCCAATGGTGCGTTTGGCGGCCATGTAGCGCGCAAACAGCCGCAGGTCGGCCTGAAACGCTTTGATGGTGTTGTCGGTGAAGCCCTGGCGGATCATGTAGCCGTGAAATCCCGTCATCGCGGCCGTCAGTGACGAGTTCGCGCTCAGATCAGCGGGCAATGAGGCCACGGGGCGACCTTTGCTGCCCGCTGTGCCGCGTCCTGGCTGACCTGTTGGAAACAGATCGAGCTGGCTATGATCCATCCGTGTCCTCCATTTCGTTTGTTCCTTCGCGTAGTAGACCTGCGGATCAGCATATCAAGAAATCGTCACTCTGTCAAGCGAATTGTCGCTTTGACAAAGCGGCCAGGGAATGCTAACATCTGAATGCATCACCCATACCATCGGCGAAAGTGCTTAGGACAATGCTCTCGTGGTACGCGTTGCATACCAAGCCGCATGCGGAGACTCGGGTGGCCCGCGTGCTGATCGGCCGTGGCTTTGAGGTGTTTCTGCCACTTCTCCCGACACCGCTTACCGAGCCGATTCAACCGCTTTTCCCGGCCTATCTCTTCGTCCACTGCGATCTGGAGGAAGTGAGCCTCGACAGGCTGCTCTGGATACCGGGCTTGCGCCGCATCGTTGCGTTCGGCGGTCGGCCGGCCATCGTGCCAGAGGCGGCCATTGCGCTGATTCGCTCTCAGCTCGCCCAGATCGAGGCGCAGGGTGGCCTGCCCACGCATAACTTCAAGCCGGGCGACCCGGTGACCATCGAGGAGGGCCCGCTGGCAGGCCTGCGCGGTATCTTCCAGGGGCCGCTGGGCCCGGCCGAACGCGTCCATATCTTGATCCGCTTCCTGGGGCAGGTTAATCGTGCGGAGGTGCCGGTCTCCGTCTTGCGCGCGGCGCCCGAGCAGCCGGAGAAGCCACCGCATCATCGCGGGACGCGCGGCCATGGCCGGCGCATTCGCTCTCATGATGCCCAGACACGCGCCGAGCCCATGCCGACTGCGCCCGATTTATTATCGTGATCTTTGGCATAATTCCGAGCAAAGATTTGCGCCTTTCACGACTCCCTGCTATAATCTCGCCCGCGCTATGCCGAATTCGAGCGTGGCCGGCGGCAAACCTGCTGGCCGAATTGATGGTCACTGTGGGCATGGCGCTCCTGATACCGTTGCTGGTGGGATTGGGACTGGACGCGTTGTTGGGCCGCGGACCAGTGATGTTCTTCGTTGGTGCCAGCGCTGGCATCGTGATCGGCACGATCGCGGTCGTGCGCATCGTGTTGCGCCGCCTGCGGGCGTTCGCAGAGCCAAAGATGGAACCTGAAAGCCTACAAGAGGTCTCTTTCGGAGAGGAGGATCGAGCATAGTGCTAAAGAAGCTTCTCACCGTCCGCAACCTGGTGATCTTGCTCGCCATCGTCGCCCTTTTTGCGGTCTCCAGCCTGCTTGGCCTGAAGGTGCCGAGTCCGGTCGTATCGCTGGCGGCAGAGCCTATCTTCCACATCGGCCCCCTGACCATCACCAATTCGATTTTCACGGCCTGGATCATCATGATCCTCCTGATTGTCCTGGCACTCCTGACGACGCGTCGGATGCCGCAGGATCTGACGCGGGCCAGCGAGCGAGAACTGGTCCCCAGTGGCCTCCAGAATTTCATGGAGATGGTGATCGAAGCCCTCTACAACATGACGGAGAGCATCGGCGGCCGCTGGACGCCCAAGTTCTTCCCCATCGTGGCGACCATCTTTATCTTCGTGCTCACCTCCAACTGGCTGGGGCTGGTGCCCGGCTTCGGCTCCATCGGTATTCTGGAACATCCGCACGTGGCCGGCCAGACCGGTTTCATCGCCAGTGGGCCGATCCTCACCGGCATCCCGGCCGCAGCGGCTGAGAGCCACGGCGAGGCGCCGACAAAGCCGGCTACGAAAGAGGAACACCCGGCCGCTGAGGAATCGGCCGAAGGCTATATCGTTGTGCCATTCTTTCGGCCGCCCTCGACCGATCTGAATTTCACCCTGGCACTGGGCCTGCTGGTGGTCGTGTTGTCCCAATACTTCGGGGTCAAGGCCTTGGGACCGGGGTATTTCCGCAAATTCTTCGACACCAGCGGCTTCAAGCAGGGCGCCTTCAACGGCGCGGTCGGCATCTTCGTGAGCATCCTGGAGCTGATCTCCGAGATCGCCAGGGTCCTCTCCTTCGGCTTTCGTCTTTTCGGCAACATCTTCGCGGGCGAAGTCCTGCTGGGCGTGATGGCTTTTCTGATCCCCTATATCGCTTCGCTCCCGTTTTACGGCCTGGAGGTCTTCGTCGGCTTCATTCAGGCGGCAGTGTTCATGATGCTGGCACTTGTTTTCTTCGTCATGGCCACAGTCGGCCATGGGCACGAGGAACATCATTAATGCCTTTAGAGAGGAGACACACATGGATCTGACGGCTCTTGGTACGGCTCTCGCCATTGGCCTGGGCGCCATTGGCCCCGGCATCGGTATCGGCATCCTGGGCAGCAAGGCGATGGAAGCCATCGGCCGTAATCCGGAAGCGGCCGGCGAGGTGCGCACGAATATGATCCTGGGCATGGCCTTCGCCGAAGCCATCGCGATCTATGCCCTGGTGGTCGCGCTGATCATCAAGTTCGTTTGATCGGTCATCTGTCGGATAGTCGCCCGTCCGATGGTGGCATGGTCGGACGGCCACCAGACCGTCAGGCGACTGGACTCTCAGACTATCAGACTGCTTGACTGAAAAGGGGGGGCCATTGGAAAAACTCGGCATCAACCTGGGGTTTTTCATCTCGCAGCTGGTCAACTTCGGTTTACTGGCCGCGTTGCTCTATCTGCTGCTGTACAAGCCGATCCTGAACATGCTGAACCAGCGCAAGGAGCGGATCGCCCGCAGCATGGCCGATGTAGAAGCGGCGCGTGCTGCGGCGGCTCAGGCCCAGCTGGAGTATGATCGCAAGATCGCGGAAGCTCAGCGCAAGGCGCAGGAGATCATTGCCCAGGCGGCGCAGACCGGCGAGAAGGTCGGGGCCGAGATCAAGGCTGAGGCACAACGCGAGGCCGAGCTGATCCGGCAGCGCGCCCGGGAAGAAGCGGCTGCGGAGAAAGAACATATCCTGGCCGAAGTTCAAAGCGAAGTTGCCAGTCTGGCTATCGCGGCCACCGAGCGCATCCTGGGCCAGGCCGTAGACGAGGCCACCCAGCGCAAGCTGATCGGCAACTTCATTGCCAGCCTGGGCAAAGTGCAGCCATGAACACACGAGATCGCGAGTTAGCCCGGAGCTATGCCGAAGCGTTCTACGCTGCGGCCTTTGAACGCTGGCTGCATGCGTTGCGCGGTGCGGCCGATGCACTGGCCGCGGATAGCCGTTTGGTCGCGCGCCTGCAAGCCGATCAGACGGATCTCAGCGCGCGCCAGGCGCTGCTCGACGCCCTCTTGCCGGCCGATGCCGATCCGCCGGTGCGCAATCTGCTCTACACGCTGGCGCAGCGCGGCGACCTGGGCCTCTTGCGCGATATCATCGGCTTTCTCGCCGCGGCGCTCGCGCGCGGCCAGGAAACCAGAACGCCGGTCGAAGTGGTAAGTGCCGTGCCGCTGACCGAGGAAGAGCGCAACGCACTGACCCAGAAGCTCGTCGCCCAGTACGGTGCCGGCCTGGAGTTTACCTACCGGGTAGATCCGGCGATCCTGGGTGGTCTGATTCTGCGCGTCGGCGACAAGCTGATTGACGGCAGTGTGGCGGGCAAACTGGCCGCGATGAAGCAGGCGTTGGGTGTGACGAGTGAAACGTGATGCGTGAAACGTCACAATGATGTGTGATACGGGATTTGTGGTCGTGAAGACACGAAACTCGTCTTCGCGCAGCATAAATCACGCAGCACGAGGGAGAACATAGATGGCTGCACGAACCGAAGAGCTTGTTGCGCAACTCAAACGACAGATCCTGAGCTTCGAGGCGCCCGTGCGCGCCGTGGATGTCGGCTCGGTGCTCCAGGTGGGCGACGGCATTGCGCGCGCCAGCGGCCTGGCCAATGTGCGTGCCATGGAGCTGGTGAAATTCCCCAGGACCGGCACTGTGGGTATGGCCTTCAACCTCGAACGGGACAACGTCGGCATCATCATCCTGGGCGATTACACCGAGATCGAGGAAGGCGACCAGGTGACGGCGACCGGCGAGATCGCCTCTGTGCCGGTAGGGGACGCGCTCATCGGCCGCGTGGTGAACGCCCTGGGCCAGCCGGTGGACGGCAAGGGGCCGATCAAGACCGACCGCATCCGGCCGGTGGAGCGCATCGCGCCAGGCGTCGTTGTCCGCCAAAGCGTCAACACCCCCGTCCAGACCGGCATCAAGGCCATTGACACGATGATCCCGATCGGCCGCGGGCAGCGCGAGCTGATCATCGGCGATCGGCAGACCGGCAAGACCGCGCTGGCCATTGACACCATCATCAACCAGAAGGGCAAGAACCTGCTCTGCATCTACGTCGCCATCGGCCAGAAGCTGGCGCAGGTGGCGCAGGTGGTGGCGACTTTGGAACGCTACGGCGCAATGGATCACACCATCGTTGTGGTCGCCTCGGCGTCGGAATCGGCCACCATGCAATACATCGCGCCGTACGCCGGCTGCGCCATGGGCGAGGAGTTCATGGAGCAAGGCCTGGACGCGTTGATCGTTTACGATGACCTGACCAAGCACGCCTGGGCCTATCGGCAGGTCTCCCTGTTGCTGCGTCGGCCCCCCGGCCGTGAGGCGTATCCCGGCGACGTCTTCTATCTGCACTCTCGTCTGTTGGAGCGGGCGGCCAAGCTGCATCCCGATTACGGTGGCGGCTCGCTCACCGCGCTGCCGATCATCGAGACGCAGGCGGGCGACGTCTCGGCCTATATCCCGACCAACGTCATCTCGATCACCGATGGCCAGATCTACCTGGAGAGCGACCTGTTCTACGCCGGCATCCGGCCGGCCGTGAACGTTGGCCTGTCGGTCAGCCGTGTGGGCGGCGCCGCGCAGGTGCGCGCCATGCGCCAGGTGGCCGGCCGGTTGAGGCTGCAGCTGGCGCAGTTCCGCGAGCTGGCCGCGTTTGCCCAGTTCGCCTCAGACCTGGACAAGGCCACCCGCAACCAGCTGGAGCTGGGCCAGCGCCTGACCGAGGTGCTGAAACAGCCGCAGTACGAGCCGATGCCGTTGGATCAGCAGGTGATGATCATCTTTGCGGCCACGAACGGCTTCCTCGACGATGTGCCCGTGAACAAGGTGCGGGAATGGGAGGCCGATTTCCATCGCTTCATGGCCACCCAGCGGCCGGACATCGGCCGCACGATCATGGCCGAGAAGGTCCTCAGCGAGAAGACCATCCAGGACCTCAAAGACGCCATTACGGCCTTCAAAGCACAGCGGGCAACAGGTTGACATGGCCACTGCACGCGAAATTCGTCGCCGCATTCGCGGCGTGCGCAACACGGCTCAGATCGCCAAGGCGATGGAGACGGTGGCTGCCTCCAAGATGCGCCGGGCGCAACAGCAGACGCTGGCCTCGCGGCCTTACGCCGAGAAGGCGCTGGCCGTCCTGCGCTCTCTGGCCCGCCAGGCGCGTGCGGGCGGCGGCGTGTTGCTCCACCCCCTGCTGGAGCAGCGCGAGATCAAAAAGATCGGCCTGATCCTCTACACGGCCGACCGCGGGCTGTGCGGCGCCTTCAATTCGAACATGATCCGCAAAGCCATAGAGTTCGTCAAGGCGCAGGATCAGCCGTACAGCATCCTTGCGGTGGGCCGTAAAGGCCGCGATTTCCTGGCGCGCTACGGCTTCCCCCTGGTCGCCGAGTTCACCGGCATCCCCGACCGGCCTACCATGGCCGATCTGTCCCCGATTGCCCGCCTGGCCATAGATGAATTCCTGGCCGGCCGCTGGGATGCGGTCTACCTGGCCTACACCCGCTTCGTCAATACCCTCATCCAGCGGCCAACGGTCATGCGTTTGCTGCCGTTGGAGCCGGTGTGGGAAAACGAGGTACCCGTCAGCGTGGACTATATTTACGAGCCGAGCCCGCAGGCCATCCTGGACCAGGTGCTGCCGCGTTTCACCGAGCGGGAGATCTATCAGGCCATGTTGGAGTCCATCGCCAGCGAGCAGAGCGCGCGCATGGTGGCCATGCGCAATGCCCGCGAGGCCGCCACCGACCTGATCGCCGAATTGACGCTGCGCTACAACAAGGCGCGGCAGGAGGCGATCACCAAGGAGCTGCTGGACATTGCCGGCGGCGCCGAGGCGCTGGCGCAGGCGATGCGGGCACAGTAGATGTTTTCGGATCTTTTCGCGAGTAGGAGCATAGAATGGCCGAGAGGTTTGAAGGCAAGATCACGCAGATCATGGGCCCGGTGGTGGACGTGGAGTTCCCCGGCGGCCAACTGCCCAACATTTATGATGCTATCGAAGTCCCGCGCGATGGCAGCCGACTGATCCTGGAGGTACAGCAGCAGCTCGGCAACAACAGCGTGCGTTGCCTGGCCATGGATACCACCGACGGCCTGCAACGCGGCCTCCCGGCCATCGCCACCGGCGCGCCGATCAAAGTGCCGGTCGGGCCGGCCACCCTGGGACGCATCTTCAACGTGTTGGGCGAGCCGGTGGACAAACAGGGCGGGGTGATGACCGACGCGTATTACCCCATTCACCGGCCCGCGCCGCCTTTCGAGGAGCAGGTCACCAAGCCAGAGCTGCTGGAGACCGGCATCAAGGTGATTGACCTGATCGCACCCTTCACCCGCGGAGGCAAGACCGGCATCTTCGGCGGCGCCGGGGTCGGCAAGACCGTCATCATCATGGAGCTGATCCGCACCTTTGCCACCGTGCATCAGGGCTTCTCGGTCTTCGCCGGCGTCGGCGAACGCTCGCGCGAGGGCAATGACCTGTGGCACGAGATGCGCGAGTCTGGCGTGATAGACAAGGTGGCGATGGTCTTCGGCCAGATGAACGAGCCGCCGGGGGTGCGCTTCCGCGTGGCGCTCACCGGGCTGACCATGGCCGAGTACTTTCGCGACCAGGGCCGCGATGTCCTGCTCTTCATTGACAACATTTACCGCTTCGTGATGGCCGGCATGGAGGTCTCGGCGCTGATGGGCCGCATGCCCAGCGCGGTCGGCTATCAGCCCACCCTCGGCACCGACATGGGCGAGCTGCAGGAGCGCATCGTCAGCACCAGGCGTGGCTCGATCACCTCGATGCAGGCGGTTTACGTGCCGGCCGACGACTATACCGATCCCGCGCCGGTGACCACCTTCGCGCATCTGGACGCCACCATCGCGCTGGAGCGCTCCATCGCCGAGATGGGCATCTATCCGGCCGTGGACCCGCTCGCCTCGACCTCCCGCATCCTCGACCCGCGTGTGGTCGGCGAGGAGCACTACAACACGGCCCGCGAGGTGCAGCGCGTGCTCCAGCGCTACAAGGACCTCTCCGACATCATCGCCATTTTGGGCGTCGAAGAACTGAGCGAAGAGGACAAGCTCACCGTAGCGCGGGCGCGCAAGATCCAGAGGTTCCTGTCTCAACCCATGTTCGTGGCCGAAGCGTTCACCGGCCGGCCGGGCAAGTATGTGCCCGTGAAGGAGACGGTGCGCAGCTTCCGCGAGGTGCTGGAGGGCAAGCACGACGACATCCCCGAGCAGGCGTTCTACATGCAGGGCGGCATTGACGATGTGCTGGAGGCTGCAGCGAAGATGCGGGAGCAGGGGTGAACATAGGGAGCGACGATGTCACCGATACGATGCGATGTGGTGAGCGTGGAGCGCACGGTCTTCAGTGACGACGTGGACATGGTGCTGGCGCCGGGGATCGAGGGGCAGCTGGGCATCCTGCCGCATCATGCGCCGCTGATGACCGCCCTGGCTCCGGGCGAGTTGATCATCCGCCGCGCCGGCCAGGAGGACCTGCACATGGCGGTCAGTGGCGGCTTTATGGAGGTGCGGCCCGACCGCGTGACGATCCTGGCCGACGCCGCCGAGCGCGCCGACGAGATTGACCTGGAGCGCGCCGAGGCAGCCCGTCAGCGCGCCGAGCAGCGCCTGCGCGAACGGCCGCCCGGAGTGGACATCGCGCGCGCAGAGACTGCGCTCAGACGTTCGCATGTCCGGCTGAAAGTGGCACGGCGCTACCGGGCTATCCATCCCGGCCCCGGCCCGGGCGAGAGCGGCCGAGGCTCATAGTGCCCGTCGGGAGGCAAGGCCCTGAGGGTGGTCGCGATGGAGTTCCGAGGGTCGTTCACCTGTCGAAACCCACAGGGCCCGCCCACATCATGCTGCAGGTCCCCCTTTTGTTTTTGCGCCCCATCTGCATTTCGCGTATAATTTGTACATTCCAGGCACGACGCACCGCTTGAGTGCGTCGTCGCTTTGTTTGCCAGGAGCTTGCATGTTCGAACGACTGATCGGCATTGACCTCGGCACGGTCAATGTCCTGGTATACGTGAGCGGCCGTGGGATCGTGCTGCGCGAGCCTTCGGTGGTCGCGATCTCGATCCGTGACAACAAGATCGTCTCGGTGGGGCAGGAAGCGCGCGAGATGATCGGCCGTTCGCCCGAGAGCATCGAAGTCGCCCGGCCGATGCGAGAAGGGGTCATCGCCGACTACGTGGTCACCGAGGCCATGCTGCGCTACTTCATTCGCAAGGTCATCGGCCGTAATCCGCTCTTCAAGCCGCGTGTGATGATCAGCACGCCCAAGGGCGTCACCAGCGTCGAGAGCCGCGCCGTGCACGATGCTGCGATGCAGGCTGGCGCCAAAGAGGCTTATTTGATCCCCGAACCGCTGGCCGCTGCCTACGGCGCCGGCCTGCCCATCGGCACCCCCACGGGCAACATGGTGGTGGATATCGGCGGCGGCACGACCGAAGCCGCGGTCATCTCGATGAACGACATCGTGGTCTGGAGCAGTGTGCGCGTGGGCGGCATCCGTACCGATGAGGCAATCATCAACTACGTGCGCAAGAAGTACAACCTGATCATCGGAGAGCAAACGGCCGAGGAGATCAAAATCCAGATCGGCAGCGCGTTGCCGCTGGCCGAAGAGTTGAGTCTGGAGGTGCGCGGTCGCGATCAGGTGGCCGGGCTGCCCAAGACGATCCGATTGACGTCCGGCGAGATCACGGAAGCCATCGCCGAACCACTCGCCGCCATCATCAGCGTCGTCAAGCAGACCCTGGAGAAGACCCCGCCCGAACTGGCCGCCGACATCATTGACCGCGGCATGGTGCTCAGCGGGGGCGGCGCGTTGCTGCGCAACATGGATCGCCTGCTCACGAAGGAAACCGGCGTGCCGTGCTTTGTGGCCGAACATCCGATGGCTTGCGTGGCCATCGGCGCCGGCAAGGCGCTGGAAAACTACCACATCATGCGACGCAGTCTGCCCACGGTGTAAGCGGGCAACGGCGGACAGGCCGGGTTGCCCCTGCTGTTCGCCGTTTGTCACTCATCGCTTTTGCCTCGCTCTGATCTGAGCCAACGCGGCCAGCGCCGCCTTGCGCACCTTGCTCTTGGTATCCGCCTTGCTGGCCGCTTCCAGAGCTGGTTCGACGCTGCGATCGCCGATCCGGCCCAGGCTTTGGGCGGCGGCCTCACGCGCCATGCTGCCGGGATCGTGCAGCAGCCGATCGCATAGATCGGGCAGCGCGGCCGGATGGCCCAGGTCGCCGAGGGCCAGCAATGCGGCCGCCCGCACCCGCACGTCGCTGTGGGTCAACGCGTCGCGCAATGGCTGCAATGCTGCCCGTCGGCCGCTGCGGCCCAGCCAGGTCGCGGCTCGTTGCGCGGCCTCCACATCATCCCCGTAGAGACGCTCCACGTAGCCCTCGAAGGACAATGTCTCGACCGGTTGTGGCCGCTTTCCCGAACGTTCTGCCATGAGAAAGCCGACGTAGATATCGGCAAAGGCCGGATCGCGCGGATCGGGTGTCTCCTCGGCAGGGGCCGGCTGGCCACGGCCGGCCGGCCGCGTCAATTTCACCGCGAAGTCGCTGGCGCGCACGACACTGGCCCCTGTGGCCTGCACTCGCCACATCAGCTCGACATCATTGGTCACTACCGCATACTGGCCGGGCTGGGGGCGGTTGCGCAAGAAAGCGACGATGGCATCGTCCGCGGTCTGGCCGGGCCGCGCAAAATGCACCGATACGCCCGGGCTGGACCAGTCCGCCGCGCGGCCTTCCGGCTGCGGCAAGTCGCCACTGTCGAAAAAAACGATCAGGTCCTGGCCGGAGAACGCGCGATAGGCGCGCAGCCGCGCCAGCAGCCGCGCTTCGTCCGTCGGCTCGTTCAACTGGATATCCGGCAGCACGCCGATCAAATTGTGTCCATCAATGATCAAAGCCATGATCAACCAGGTTTATCTCGAGTGTCCGCCACCGCGCGTACTACACAACCGGAAAGACAACGTTGACGCTGCCCTTAGTGTATGCTATGATGCCCGTGAAGTCAATGCACAGGAGCAGGCCCGGCATGAAGATCACGCTTGCACAACTCAATCCGACCATCGGCGACTATGCCGGCAATCTGGCGAAAATCGAACACACATTGACGGCGCATGCGGCGGAAGCGCCCGATCTCGTCGTCTTTCCAGAGCTCTTTCTGAGCGGCTATCCGCCGCGCGATCTGCTGGAGCGCGCCTGGTTCGTGCGTCAGGCCCAGGAGGCTGTGGAAGGCCTGCTGACGCTCTCGCGCCACTATCCGCGCACCGCGGTGCTGGTCGGCGTCCCCCTCCCCACCGGCCGGCCGAACGGCAAAGGGCTCTACAATGCCGCCCTGCTGATCCAGGACGGCCGCGTGCGGTTTCAGCAGAACAAATCGCTGCTGCCGACCTACGATGTCTTCGATGAGGCTCGCTACTTCGACGCGGCACCCTCCACCGCTACGGTGACTCTGGCCGGCGAGACGCTGGGCATCACCATCTGCGAGGATGCCTGGACCGATCCGGAACTGTGGCTGCGGATGCCCTACGAGCGCGATCCGGTCGCCGAGCTGGCAGCGGCCGGCGCGACGATACTCCTCAATATCTCGGCATCCCCCTTCTGGGCCGGCAAAGAGCAGATCCGTTATCGGCTGGTCAGTGGCCACGCGGCGCGGCATCGGCTGCCCTTCCTCTTCGTAAATCAGGTCGGCGCCAATGATGAGCTGATCTTCGACGGTCGCAGCTTGGCTGTGGATCGGGCCGGCCGGCCGCTGGCGGTGTTGCCGGCCTTTCAGGAGCACGTGCAGACGATCGCAATCACGGCCGCGACCGCCGCCGATCCGACCGCTTCCTACACACCGCAGCCGATCATTGAGTCGGTTTACGAGGCGCTTCTGCTCGGCATTCGCGATTATCTGCGCAAGACCGGCTTTCGCCAGGTCGTGGTGGGATTGTCGGGTGGGATTGATTCCGCCGTCGTATGCGCGTTGGCCGTGGCTGCTCTCGGCCGCGAGCAGGTGGTGGGCGTGACCATGCCATCGCGCTTCTCCTCTGCCGGCAGTGTGGCCGATTCGCGCCGGCTGGCCGCCAACCTGGGCATCCGCTTCCTGACCATCCCGATCGCCGAGGTGCACGACGCCTACCTGCGCGTCCTGACGCCCTACTTCGAGGGCCGGCCGCCGGATGTCACCGAGGAGAACATCCAGGCACGCATCCGGGGCAACTATCTGATGGCGCTCTCCAACAAATTCGGCTATCTGGTGCTGACGACCGGCAACAAAAGCGAGTTGGCGGTGGGCTATTGCACCCTGTACGGCGACATGAGCGGCGGCCTGGCCGTCATCGCGGACGTGCCGAAGACGATGGTATATGAGCTGGCGCGCTTCATCAATCGCCACGGCGAGATCATCCCGGCCGCCTGTCTGACCAAGCCGCCGTCGGCCGAACTGCGACCCAATCAGACCGATCAGGATACGCTGCCACCATACGACATCCTGGACGGCATCCTGAAGTTGTACATTGACGAGGGACGCTCGAAGGCCGAGATTGTGGCGGCCGGCTACGACCCCCAGACCGTGGCCTGGGTGCTGCGGACAGTAGACCGCAACGAGTATAAGCGCTGGCAGGCCGCGCCAGGCCTCAAAGTGACCTCGAAGGCATTCGGGATGGGGCGGCGGATGCCGGTCGCGGCGAAATACGCGGCGTGATCGTCGGTGGCCGGGCGTTGCGGGGCTTGCCTTGCCCGTTGTCCGATCCGCTGCGCGCACGAATGGAGGCCATTATGGCACGTAAGAAATTGCGAGCTTTTCTGTTTGCCCTGCTTGGCGTTCTGCTGATCGTCGGCCAGGTGCATGGCCAGGACGCGGGCAACGTCATTCTGGCCGTTTTCAAAGGGCCGGTGACGCCGGTACTGGTGTCGTACCTCGACCGCGCCATCAGCCGGGCCGAAGAGACGGCCGCGGCTGCCGTGATTTTGCAGCTGGACACGCCCGGCGGCTCGGTGGACATCACCAAAGAGATCGTGCAGCGAATTCAAGCCTCGAAAGTGCCGGTCATCGTTTACGTGGCCCCGCGCGGCGCCCATGCCGGCTCGGCGGGCACGTTCATCACCCTGGCCGGCCATGCTGCGGCCATGGCCCCAGGCAGCAGCATCGGTGCGGCCAGCCCGGTCGGCAGCGAGGGCGCCGACCTGCCGGAGACGCTCAGAGCGAAGGCCACGAACATCCTGGTGGCCGACATCAAGAACCTGGCGGCCCGGCGGGGCGAAAAGGCCGCCGCATGGGCCGAAAAAGCGGTCTCCGAGGCCGCGGCGGCCACGGCCGACGAAGCATTGGCTCTGGGCGTGGTGGACGCGATCGCCCGCGATGTGACCGAGCTGTTGGACAAATTGGACGGCAAAGAAGTGCTGGTGCACGGCGAGACGGTCAGGCTGGCCCTGCGCGGCCGGGCGGTGCAGGAGATTCCCCTGAATCCGCTGGAGGGGCTGCTGAATGCCATCACCAACCCGGCCATCGCGGCGATTTTGCTCACCATCGGCCTGAATGCCATCCTGTTCGAACTCTCGAATCCGGGCGGTTGGGTGGCAGGTGCGATCGGCGCGGTTTGTCTGCTGTTGGCGTTTTATGCGCTGGGCACGCTGAATGCCAACTGGACCGGCCTGGGTTTCATCGCGCTGGCGTTCGTTCTCTTTGTCCTCGATATCAAGGCGCCGACGCACGGCGTGTTGACCATTGCGGGCATCGCCAGCTTTATTTTCGGCGCCTACCTGCTCTTCAACACACCCGAACTGAGCGTGCCATGGGGCACAATTATCTTTCTGGCCGCGGTGACGGCCGGGTTCTTCGCCTTCGTGATCGCCAAAGCATTGCTGGCACAGCGGCCCCAGCCAAAGACCGGCAGCGAGGTGCTTATCGGGGCGACGGCCACGGTGCGCCAGGCGCTCGCGCCCGAGGGCCTGGTGTTTGTCGAAGGCGAACTGTGGCGGGCGCGTTCTGAGGGGGAGACAATCGCGGTCGGCGAACGAGTCGTAGTGACAGGGCGAGACGGCCTATGGCTGCAGGTGCGCAAGGCATGACTTTAACTGGCCGTGTCTTCGCCTCTGGCTGGCGGGGGTGGGGAGATCCCGCCCCTGCCGAGAGATAGGTGATAGGGGCGAGGTTTCCCCGGCCGGTCGCCTGCATCTACACCCTCGTAACATCGGCCTACCCCAGCTCTCCGGCCAGCGGTGATGGTTCCTTGTTGCCCGGCTGATCTGCCGGCTTTTCGTCCTCTTCCTTCTGTTCGGCCGCTTTCCCTCCCTCGTTGTTTCTGGGCGCCTGGCCGAATTGCTGGAGCTTCTCGGCCAGCTCGCGCAGCCGACGATCCACGCGGCCGTTGACCGTGTCAGCCGGATAGGTGCCGTCCGGCCCGCGTTCGCCGGCCGGCACGCCGGTCAGGATTTCGATTCCCTCGTCTACCGTGCGCACCGGATAGATGTGAAAACGGCCCGCGGCGACGGCCGCCACCACATCGTCGCGCAGCATCAGGTTTGGCACATTGGCCGCCGGCACGATGACTCCCTGCTCGCCGGTCAGGCCGCCGGGCATGGCACGGCAGACATCGAAGAACCCCTCGACCTTCAGGGTGGCGCCGCCGATCGCCTGAACCGCGCCCCACTGGTTGACCGAACCGGTTACGGCGATCCCCTGCTTGATGGGCAGTTCGGCCAGGCTGGAGAGCAACGCGTAGAGTTCGGCGGAAGAGGCGCTGTCGCCGTCCACCCCCTCATAAGACTGCTCGAACGCGATGCTGGCCGACAGGCTCAACGGCTTGTCCTGGGCATAGCGGCCGCCGAGGAAACCGGAGAGGGTCAGCACGCCCTTGTCGTGGGTCCGGCCGCTCAGACGCACCTCGCGCTCGATGCTGACCACGCCGCTGCGCCCCTGGAAGATGCGTGCCGTGATGCGGGTTGGCCGGCCGAACGCATAATCGCCCAGCTCGACGATGGCCAGGCCGTTGACCTGGCCGACTACCGCGCCGCTCACATCAATCAGGATCGTGCCGTCGGTGATAGCCTCGCGCAGGCGCTCCTCGAACTGGTTGGAACGGTAGATGCGCTCGCTGATCGCCTTCTCGACATCTTCGGCCGTCACTTGACTGCGGCCGACACGACTGGCCCAGAACGATGCCTCACGCACGATATCGTTCACATGGGCGAAGCGGGTGGTGAGCTTGCGCTGATCGGCGACCAGTCGGCTGGCGTACTCGATCACCCGGCCGACCGCGCTGATGTCGAAATGCAGCAACCCCTCGTCTTCCACCCGATTGCGGATGAATTGGGCGATGCGCAGCTCGTTCTCGGCGGTCCAATTCATCTGAACGGCGAAATCGGCGCGCACCTTGAACAGCTTCTCGAACTGTTCATCGAACGCGTAGAGGAAGTAGTAGGTCTCGGCGTCGCCGATGAGCACTACCTTCACATCCAGCGGGATCGGTTCGGGCGAGAGGGTGGCCGCCACCAGGACGCCCGTCTGGAAACCCTCTTCGATGCGGATGCGATTGTTCCGCAATGCCTGCTTGAGCGCCTCCCACGCCAGCGGTTGACGCAGAAGGACGCGGGCGTCGAGCAACAGATAGCCGCCGTTGGCCCGATGCAATGCACCGGCCCGGATGTGGCGATAGTCGCTGACCAGCGTGCCGAACTCGGCGCGCAGCTCGACGCGGCCGACCAGATTGGCGTAGGTCGGGTTGGTCTCCAGGATCACCGGCGCGCCCTGCAAGCCCGCGTTGTCCACGATCACGTTCAGGCGATACTGGTCGAGTGGGGTGTCGGCGCGCGGCCGCAGCCAGGGCGGCGTGGGATTCTCGGTGTCGCCGTCGGCCGCAGAGGCGCCGGACTGGGGCTTCGGTTTGGCTTTGAAGTCGTCAACGTGCTCCGCGATGTGGGTCTGTATGCCGCTCAGATACTCCAGCACATCGGGCCAATCGCGGTACGCGGCTGCCAGCTTCTCGAACACGGGACGGATGGTCGCTGCGGCGATTTCCTGATCGAGGCTGGCAAGCCGGGCCTGCGCTGCCTCGGTGAGCTCGCGCACCTGACGCACGGTCCGCTCCAATGCCTCTTGCAGCGCCTGGCCGCGCTGCGCAAGGGCCTCCTTGTCCGCGTCCGATAGCGCGTCAAACTGTTCCTGGGTGATCGGCTGGCCACCGCGTGCCGGCGCGATTCCCATGCCGGTCGGCGTGTTAATCAAGACGAAGCCCTGCTTGCGCACGAGCGTGTCCAATTGGCGAAGGCGCTCATCGCGCTGCTCGGCCAGCGCGCGGGTCACCTGGTTGCGATGCTCGGCGTACTGATCGCTGGCAAACGCGCGAGGCAATGCTTCGGCCACGTCGGCCAGCACGGCATCCACCTCATCGCGCAGCCTGGCGCCGCCACCAGGCGGCAGTCGAATAGCTTTGGGGCGATCTGGCACCCTGAAGTTGTGAACATAGCCCCAGTCGGGAGGCGCCGGCCGGGTGGCTGCCCAATCTTCCAGGAAACGTATGAGCGTCGTGGTCTTGCCGGCGCCGGCCGGGCCCATCGCGAAGATATTGTAGCCGGGATAGGGCATCTCGATGCCGAATTCGATGGCGCGTGTGGCCCGCTCCTGGCCGATGATGCCTTCCAGTTCTGGCGCATCGGCGGTGGACGCGAAGGCAAAGTGGGTCGTATCGCAGCGACGCCGCAGCTCGGCGGCCGTCAATTCACGTGGGCTCATGGAATGCTCCGGATGATCTGTTGGCAAAGCTGTCCGCTCCACATCTCTGGTCGCATTGTAGCGCAAAACAGGGCGGAGGCATAATCCGCAACGAGAGGGCTGCGTTTTGTTTTTCTTTGACAGGAGTGTTGTTCCGCTGTATCATGCAGGCGCATCTGTTACTGAACGTGGTGTATGGGCTGAGGTGCTTATGTCGCTCGCGACCATTCTTCGCCGCGGTGTCGGCTTGCAGCTCGAGATTCTGACCGATCCGTCGCCTCTGCGGCTGGCCGAAACGCTGGTTGCGTTCGCCAATACCGACGGCGGCATCGTGTTGCTGGGCGTGGACGCGCAGGGCCAGATCACGGGCGCGTTGCAACCCGACGAGGCCGAGGGGTTGTTGCGCGGCGCCCTCGCCCAGTGCCGGCCGCTGGTGAACACCGAGTGGCAGCAATTCGAGGATCGGGCCGGGCTGGCCGTGGCGATCACCGTGCCGCGCAGTGCCGAGCTGCACGCCCTGGCTGATGGCCGCGTGCTGGTGCGCACGCACAGCGGCAACGAGCCGCTAGATGGCGCCAAGATCAGCCATCTGGCGGCCACGAAGGCGAGTGGCGACTTCGAGATGGAGACGGTAGCCGGCGCCACGCGCGCGGACCTGGATGAAGAGGTGATCCAGGATTACCTGCATCGTCGCACCGCGCGGCTGGGCCGCGACCTGGGCCAGACCGAGGACGAACTGCTCACCGCGATCGGCGCGCTGACCCCGAACGGGCAGCCTACGGTGGCCGGCCTGCTCTTGTTCGGCAAGGAGCCGCAGTTTTTCATCCCGCAAAGCGGGCTGGTCTACGTTCGCTTTGCCGGCTCCGATCCGCGCGGGCCGGGTGGCATGCCGGGTTATATCCGCCGCGAGGAGTTCACCGGCGCGCTGGCGCGTGTTATCGAGAGTTGCTGGGCGATCCTGTTGCAGGAGATGCGCGGTGAGGCCGTGGTGCGGGCGCTCAAGCGCGAGGACCGCATGCTTTATCCCCTGTTTGCCGTACGCGAGGCTCTGGTCAACGCGGTCTGCCATCGCGATTACCGCCTCACGGGCCGCCGCGTCGAGGTGCGGCAGTTCGACGACCGCCTGGAGGTCAGCAGCCCGGGCGGATTGCCCGGCTACATCACGCTGGATAATATCGTCGAGGAGCATTTCTCGCGCAATCCGCGCCTAGTGAATGGCCTGTTCGAATGGGGCTACATCGAACAACTGGGCCTGGGCATAGATCGGATGATCGAAGAGATGGTACAGGCCGGGCATCCGCAGCCGGAATTCCGGGCCACGCCCTACTCGTTCACCGTCATCTTGCGGCGCAACGTGGCCGCAGTGGCCCGCCGCGCTATTCCCGAATGGGCGACCGGCATGAATGAACGTCAGATCCGGGCCATTCAATACCTGCAGGAGACCGGCCGGATCACCAACCGCGAGTATCACGAGCTCTGCCCGCACGTCTCTCCCGAAACGCTGCGCCTCGACCTGAACGACCTGGTGGAAAAAGGGCTGCTGATGAAAATCGGAGACAAAAAGGGCACGTATTATATCTTGAAGTAATCGGTGGCCGGTCATGCACACCATACATGGACAGTTGCGCCTGAACAATTCCCGGCCAGGGTCGCGCCGGCTGGCGATGTGGGCCTGCATTGCCATATGGGCGTTGGGCCTGTCCCTGCTCATGCTCTCCGGCGGCCAGGCTGCAGTGGAGCTGGTGGAGTTCACGGCGACAACGCAGGCCGACGGCTCGATCCTGCTGCGCTGGGTGACGCGATGGGAGTTGGACACTTCGGCTTTTCGCATCTATCGTGCCCTGACGCGGACCGGACCCTGGGATACCATGATCCACGAGCAAATGTCCACCAGCGATGGCGAAAGCGACACCGTGTACGAGTATCTCGATTCGGATGTCGAACCGGGCAAGACATACTATTATCTGTTGGAGGAGGTAGAAGTCGAATCGGTCGGCGGGGTGAACCGGTACATGGACTTCATTCGCAGCGCCACGGCCGGCCAGCCCGGTGCGCCAACCTTCACGCCGACGGCGACTCATACCAGGACGGCGACGGCCACGCAGATTCCAGCGAGCCCCACATCCAGCCCGACAGCGACGCCCACGCCAACCGCTACGTTCACGCCGACCGATGTGTCGGCGTCCGCTCCGACGGCCACGCGCCAGTTCACCAATACGCCGGTCCCCCCAGCATCCCCGACGGCGACGCGCACGCCTTCGCCGACCACCGGCACGACTGCCCTGGCGACCGCCACACCGCGGCCCAGTGCGACGGTCGCTGCGCCGACCGGCCAACCGGGCCAGCCACGGCAGGTGGTCAGCCCCACAGCCACCGCGGTCAGATCGCCGACCGTCGTCGCGGTGAGAAGTCCTACGCCGGCCATCCCGGCCACTCCGCCCGGGACCGCCGGCCTCGCTCCGATCCCAGAGGGGGTTCAGACGCCCATTCCCACGCCGACACTGGCCGTTTTTGCGGCCAGAGTTGCCGAGCAACCGATATTGCGCGCGACGCCAACTCGCGCCCCGGTGACCGATATCGGTCTGGCGACTGTGCCACGTGGACCCAATTGGATCCTAATGCTCGCCATCGCCGCGGTGGGCCTGGCGGTGCTGCTGGCCGGCGCCGCGTTTCTCCTGTGGCGTCAGCGTCATACCGGCGTCGAGAATGGGACGCCGCCGAGCGCAGATGAACGCGGGTAGGGAAGGACGACGCGGCCATTTGGCCCCATGCCAGGCATTCCGTGATAGTCCAATGGCGTCAGCGCCGGCCTCGATCTCCCCGCCCCCTGGTAGGGGGCGGGGATGGGGGAGGGGGTCAGACGCCGCAAACTGTGAAAACC
>FWPU01004120.1_pt1 | contig 34569 bp, 26 predicted proteins | sample 2228361 | NCBI WGS metagenome assembly FWPU01 (sample SAMEA103939777, study PRJEB20133) | metagenome
ATCTTCTACATCGCCGAGGCTGATAATCCTTGGGGACTTGAAGAGGGAACAGAGGTGGGTAGGTATTCTCCAGATGATGTTTTGGAGTCAATAACGGGTGAAGAAATAGGAAGAGGAACAATTCGTTGCCCTTCTTTAGAAACTATTCGCCAGCTTATAACTCATGAATTAAAAAATAAAGAGTTTGTTGCTCTTCTCCCATTTATGGTACCTGATGATGATGGAAACATTGTATTAAGAGAAGTAGGAAATAAAAACCAAACATATAAAGATTCAGCATCTGGAGAGATTGCTTTCAGGGTTCCTCCTGGAACAATCCTTATTCTAGGAGTACTCCTTGATGACGTTTTGGTTAATGTTGGACACAATTCCTCCTTTAACCTGAGTGCTATTTCGCTAACGGAATTTCCTGTTGAAATAACAGGAAAAGACTATAATTTTTATATCATCATACCAACAGTTCCAGGGAAATCTAGAAGATGGGGCCGGTTTGATTTTGGAGATCCTCTTGGTCCAGAAACAAATGGCGTTCTTCAGTCTCCTATCGTTGTAGGAGATCGTTATCTCAGTCCAGCTGTTGGAAATAAAACCACGGGTATGGATGGCAGCTGGCATGGACTTGTAGGATTATGGAGCCTAGAGGAGAGTGGTGGTCTTCGTCGTCCACTGCGTCTTTCTGAGATTCTAAACCTAGGGGGATTGCCGGTGGTACTAACAGCCCCATCTACTCAATAATTTTTAAAAAGATACTTGACTTGAAACAATGTTGTTTATTATGATAAATATATTAATTAATGACGCAAAGAATCCTTTTTGTTTTTTTATTTTGTTAATTATAGTTAATGCTTGTCTTCTAGTTTACTATCTTTCTCACAGAAAAAATAGAAACCCGAAAAACTGCCTTGAAGAGGAAAACTGCCATAAGGAAAAAAAATACTTAATAAGGAAAAAGAGGAGGGAGTTATTGGTTTTAACCTTAATAAAGGAGCAAAGATTTATGCTCCGTATGACGGGGTGTTTTCCCGCGGTGAGTACGCATTCGCAGTAGACAATAACGGTGTTTATATAAGATATCCAGCAGTAGGAGTTTATCCGCCAATCGCTTTTATGGAGGAAAATCCTAAAAAAAGCGCGCTCTTGCCATTATTTCTCAGTCGATAAGATGGATTGTTGCTGACCGTAAACAAATAAAAAAAAGCGCGCTCTTGCCATTATTTCTCAGTCGATAAGATGGATTGTTGCTGACCGTAAACAAATAAAAAAAGGTGAGGTTTTAGGAATTGTGGAGAGTGATAAAAAAATGCCTCACTTTTCCAACTGTAACACTGTTTTTTCTTTTGGAAACTATAAGGGTGAAGGAGTTGCGGTTGATCCTCATAACTTTACCTTTTTTTTGATCTATGGAGAGAGTTATAAAGACCGGGTCAATGTTTTTAATAATAGGGGGATTTTTATGGTTTTTTCTATACTCAGCTAAAAGAATGAAGTTTGGCTCTTTGGCCTGACCAAAGAGTCGTCTGGTGGAGCAAGGGGCTCATTTGAGGGCCCGCGAGGTGGGGTCAAGCCCTAGATCCGAGCCAGATCGGCCAGAGAATTATGCAAACCCGTCATCCAGGTCTCCTTTTTCAGCCACTTATCCAAGGACCCCGCATAAAGGGGGCGGAATTCGGCCGCTTCCCACAGCGCCGCGCGATAGGCCTGCCACATCGTGGCAAAAGACCACCGCCGGGCCCGGCCATACCAGCGCCCGGCGCGACGTGGGCCCCCGGTCAGCCCCCAGGTGCGATAGGCGGCCAGTACACACAGGCTGTACACCCACACTCCCCATTGCACGCTGGTCAATGCCGCCCGCCGGCTCCAACACTGCTTCTCGCCGATCCCCAGGCCGCTTTTCAACTCCCGGTGCGCGACCTCGCATTCCCAGCGCTGCCAGGCCCAGGCCAACAATTGTTCCACCGGGAACGGCAACTGCCAGCCGCCGTCTTCGGCCGGCACCGCATTGACCAGGTAGTAGGCTGGCTGGCGGTAGACGTGGCGGGGGTGCCGACCGCCAAGCTGTTTGCCGCGTCCGCCGACGGCGATGAGGAAGAGCGGGCGATCTGGCGCACCTTCGACCAGCAGCGGGCCAACAACGCGGTAGGCCAGGTGGCGCTCGCGCCCACGGATGCGTACCGTCAGCGGCGTCAGCGCCTTACGTCGCCGCAGGTACTTCCCGGGTGCCTCCAGCCGTGGCCCGTACTTGGCCGGCGCACCCCGCCGCCCCGAGGGGGCTTGCGGCAAGGCGTACAAGGCTCGATTGCGGGCGCAACGGATCACCAGGATGATCCGCTCCGGCAGATGGCGCCAGGTCCCCTGAGTGTCATAGTTCCCGTCGCCCAGGCCGACGAGAAGCTGCTCGGCGCGGCCGTGCCGGTCCAACTCCTGGCGTACCCAGGTCCAGGCAGCCAGACCGGCCTCCCACTCCTTGCACGGCGGGGTGGCGCAAGGCACCGCCTTCTCCGTTGGCGCCGGCCACCAGCGCAGCGGCACGGCCCGCCGGTAACTCTCCTCCTCCGGCGTCAGCCAGGTCACCTCGACGAAGCGTTGGCCGCGGGCCAGGCCGGGATCAAAGGGGGCCGTGTTCTGTCCCGGCCACCAACTGCTGCCGGCCACGTGCTTGCCGCTACGGGGAATCCGCACCCCATCGACCGTGGTCAGGTACGGCTCGGTGCCGGGCACGTGTGCCAGCGTCTCTCCAAGCAGCTGCCCGCCCAAGGCCGCCTCGTCGACCCGCTGGTGGCTGAAGAGCCGATACCAGGCGCTCCAGTCCTGGTCGGTGGCCCCCAGCGTCCGCAGGATCTGGGTCACGGTGTGGCGGCCCAAAGCGAACAACTCCCCAAAGACGAAGGCCACGACCCGGCGAAAGACCCGCTCTTGCCTGAGAAACTGCCGAACCCCCAGCAGCAGTTGCCACAGTTCGGCAAGCAGCGGTGGAACGATTTCCTTTCTTGGTGTATACTTTTCATAGGACGCCTCCGGTTGGTGGTTTTCGGCAAACTCACTTTACCGGATTGGCGTCCTTTTTAAGCCCCTTTCACAAAAGGCCAAACTTCATTGAGCTCCGCCGTTGGGCGGCACCACCGGGAGACGCGGAACATGGAACGCGAACCACTCATAGAGCTCCGTGAGATAACGATGGCGAACTTTCGGGAGTGCATCAGCCTCTCTGTTGAAGAGCACCAGCGTGACTATGTCGCCTCAAACATGTACTCCCTTGCTGAGGCCAAGGCTGACGGTGTCTCCATCCCTCTTGCCATCTACGCAGACGGCAAGATGGTCGGTTTCGTAATGTACAACTACGATGCGGAGCAAGGAATCGGCTTCATTGACAGGCTGATGGTCGCTGCGGGGCAACAGGGTCAGGGCTACGGCCGCGCGGCTATGGTTGAGGTGATCGGTCGCCTGCGCGGGATTCCGGGCTATGTTAAGTGCGGAATGCGGGCGGAAGGGCCGACGGGGCGATATACGGGGAGTCAGGATCGCCGGCGCAGCAGTGGTCAATGCCCGCCAGGACCTCGACGGCGTCGAGGATGGTGTAGCGGTAGCCCTGCTCGATGAGAAAACGCTGACGGCGGGCGGCGTGCTCCTGCTCGACGGTCCCCTGGGAGACGAGGGTGTAAAAGTGGGCCGGTCGGCCATCCGCCTTGGGCCGAAGGATGCGGCCCAGCCGTTGCGCTTCCTCCTGACGGGAGCCATAGGTGCCCGATACCTGGATGGCCACACTGGCCTCCGGCAGGTCCAGGGCAAAGTTGGCCACGTTCGAGACGACCAGGAGGGTCGTCCCGCCCTCCCGAAAGGCCCGGTAGAGCCGTTCCCGCTCCACCAGCGGCGTGCGGCCGGTGATCAGGGGGGCGGATAGGGCCTCGGCGACGGCGCGCAGTTGCCGGAGGTAGCGGCCGATGACCAGGACGCGCTCGCCAGGGTGACGGCGGAGCAGGTTGCGAGTGACCGCAACCTTGACCGGGTTTTCGGCGGCCAGGCGGGCACGCCTTTTGGTCGAGCCGACCGAGGCGATCTCCAGGCGCAGTGCGGGCGTCACCTCGACCCGCACCTCCAGGCAGTGGGCCTGGGCCAGCCAGCCCTGTTGCTCCAGTTCGCGCCAGGAGGCTTCGTAGACCTTGGGCCCGATCAGGGAAAAGACCTCCCCCTGCCGGCCATCCTCACGGACCAGGGTGGCGGTCAGCCCCAGGCGACGGCGGGCCTGCAGGTCGGCGGTGATGCGAAAGACGGGAGCAGGGAGGAGGTGCACCTCGTCGTAGATGATCAGGCCCCAGTCGCGTTCCTCAAAGAGGGCCAGATGGGGAAAGGGGGCCTCCGCCCCGGACTCGGTCCGGACATGGTTTCGGTGGGTCAAAATCTGATAGGTGCTCAGGGTGACCGGGGCGATCTCTTTGCGTTCTCCGCTGTACTCGCCGATCTGTTCCTTCTCCAGGGTGGTCTTGTCCAAAAGTTCCTGCCGCCACTGGCGCAGGGCAATTGTGTGGGGGCAGAGGATGAGGGTCTGGCAGCGCAGCCGGGCCAGCACGGCCAGGCCGACGATCGTTTTGCCGGCCCCGCAGGGCAGAACAATCACCCCGCTGCCGCCGTGGAGCGGATCGGTGCAGAAGGCATTGACCGCTTTTTGCTGATAGGGTCGGAGGGAGAAGGGTTTCCGCTGCTGGGTCAGTCTCCGCAGGGAGAGGGCCAGCGGGGTTCCGGGCAGGTAGCCGGCCCGGTCGGCCGGGGGATAGCCCAGGCGGCGCAGGTAGACCTTGATCAGGCCGCGGCAACCGGGCCGCACCCGCAGGGTCAGGCGGTCCACCATCCCTTCCAGGCAGGGGTGGAGTTGCCTGCTCTGGGCCAGGCGGGCGACCAGGCGAGGGTCGTCCCCCCGCAGGAGTAGGACCTCTCCCTGGCGATAGAGGACCAGCCGGCCATAGCGCTCCATCGTCTCCTGAATCCAGCCGGCCACCTGCTCAGGGATGCCGTAGCGGCTGTGGAGGCGCAGGGCTTCCAGGAGGCGGTCGGCGGTGAGGCCGGCGGCGGCCGCGTTCCACAGGGAGAGACGGGTCATCCGGTAAAGGTGCAGGTGGCGCAGGCTCTGCTCCAGTTGGGCGAAGGAGGCCACCAGGTCGCGCATTTCGTCATAGAGGGGATGAGCGGCCTCCAGTAGGATGGTGCGGTCGCTCTGTACGGTGAGGGGTGGACGCATCGGTGTTCCTCGATGGATTCTGGTAGAAAAAGCCCGGGAACGTGGTCCCGGGTCTGGCGGGGACGACGGGATTCGAACCCGCGATCTCAGCCTTGACAGGGCTGCATGTTAGGCCTCTACACCACGCCCCCAACAGCGCTTATCATACCACAGGGAAGGAGGAATGTCAAATCGGGGCACCATGTCAAATTCGGCCCTCCCGCAGCAGGCGCAGGCCGTTGAGGGTGACCAGGAGGGACGCGCCCATATCGGCAAAGACGGCCATCCAGAGGGTGGCCTGACCGAGCAGGGCCAGGAGTAAAAAGAGGGCCTTGATGCCCAGGGCGAAGGCGATATTGACGGCGATGGTGCGGGTGGTGCGCCGGCCCAGCCGAATGGCCCAGGGGAGCAGGTTCAGGTCGTCGCCCATCAGGGCCACGTCGGCCGTCTCCAGGGCGGTATCGCTGCCGATGGCGCCCATTGCCAGCCCCACCGAGGCCCGCATCAGGGCGGGGGCGTCGTTCACCCCATCGCCGACCATCCCGACCGAGCGAAAGCGGCGCAGCAGCGTCTCCACGGCGGCTACCTTGTGCTCGGGCAGGAGGTTGGCCCGCACGTCGTCCACGCCGGCCTGGTGGGCGACCGCCTCGGCGGTGCCCCGGTTGTCCCCGGTGAGCATGACGATGTGCTCCACTCCCAGCCGGTGCAGGGCCGCGACCAGGTCACGGCTTTGCGGGCGCAGGCGGTCGGCCAGGACGACGAGTCCCCAGACCTCCTCCTCGGTGCCGACCAGGATCGCCGTCTGGCCGGCGGCCTCCAGTTCGTCCACCTCGCGGCAGAGGGCGGCGGGGTGCCCGCCCCAGGCCTCGAAGAAGGTGTGGTTGCCGACATAAAAGCGACGGCCCTCGACGACCGCGCCGGCCCCCCGGCCGATGAACGACTGCATCTCCTGGGCAGCGGGCACCTCTACCCCCCGGTGACGGGCCTCGTGGACGATGACGCGGGCCAGGGGGTGGGTGGAGCCGGCCTCGACCGCCGCGGCCACGCGCAGGACCTCCGCCTCATCGCGCCCCTTGTAGGGGATGACCGCGACCACGGCCGGCCGCCCCTCGGTCAGCGTGCCCGTCTTGTCCAGGGCCAGCGCACGCAAGCGCCCCAACTCCTCCAGGTAGGCCCCACCCTTGACCAGCACCCCCCGCCGGGCTGCCGCCCCAATCGCCGCGGCGATTGTAACCGGCGTGGAGATGACCAGCGCGCAGGGGCAGGCGATCACCAGCAGCACCAGCGCGCGATAGAACCAGGTCCCCCAGTCGCCCCCCAGAGAGAGCGGCGGCAGCAGGGCCACCAGGCCGGCCGTGGCGACCACGGCCGGCGTGTAGATGCGGGCAAAGCGGTCCACAAAACGCTGGGCCGGGGCCTTGCGCGTCTGCGCCTCCTCGACCAGGGCGATGATGCGGGCGATCGTGCTCTCCTGGGCCCGGTGCGTGGCCCGGATGACCAGCACCCCCTCGCCGTTGAGGGTGCCGCCGTAGAGGTCATCCCCCGGCCCCTTCTCCACCGGCATGCTCTCCCCCGTGACCGCCGCCTGGTTCACCACCGAACGTCCTTCGACCACCTCGCCGTCCACCGGGACGCGCTCCCCCGGCCGCACCTGCAGCAGGTCGCCCACCTGGACCTGCTCGACCGGAATCCGCTCTGCCCGGCCCTCGACCAGGCGGGTGGCCTCTTCGGGGGCCAGGTCCATCAGGGTACGGATGGCGTTGCGGGCGCGGTCCATCGTATACCCCTCGATCAGTTCGCCCAGGGCAAACAAAAAGACCGTCGCCGCACCCTCGGCCCACTCGCCCACGATCATTGCGCCGATGCCGGCGATGGTCATCAGGGCGTTGATCTCCAGGGCACGGCTGGTGCGCAGGGCGGCCCAGGCGGAGCGGGCCACCGGGACGCCCCCGACGACGGTGGCCAGGGCAAAGGCCAGGTTCCGGCTCCAGGCGGGGGCCGGCAGGAGGAAGAGGAGCAGTCCACTCCAGAGCAGAATTGCCGCCCCCAATGCCCAGGGGGCGATGGGGCTGCGGCGCAGGAAGGGGAGCAGGCCGGTGGCAGCCGGCCGGCGGCGAACGCCGGCCTCGCCGACCGTCTCGGCCCGATAGCCCAACTCCCGCACCACCGCCCGGACGCGCTCCTCCAGGCCGGGCTCATCCCGGCCCTGCACCTCCATCCGCCCGGTGGCAAAGTTCAGGCGCACCTCCTGTACCCCCGCCAACGCCCCCACCCCCTCCTCAATATGGGCGGCGCAGTCGGCGCAGTCCATCCCGCCGACCTGGAAGGCCCAGACCCGTTCGGGGAAGGCCAGGCTGTAGCCGAGTTCGCCCACCCGGGCCTCGATCTGGGCCGGGCTCACCACCCGGCGGTCGTACTCGGCCCGGAGCAGACCCAGCGGGGAAACGGTTACCTCGACGACCCCTTCCATCCGGCGCAGGGCCGCCTCCACCGTCTGGGCACAGTCGGCGCAGTCCAGGCCGGTCAGCGAGGTCCGCAGGTGGCCGTACTGCTCGCCCAGCGCGTAGGCCGACCGCCGGGCCTGGGTCTCGACCCGCTCGGCGGTGGTCTGTGCGGGATCGTAGTGCAGGCAGAGGAGGGCCGGCCCGTCCTTCCAGTGGGCTTGGAGGATGCCCGGCTCTCCCCCCAGGGCCTCCTCCAGCCGCTCCTGGCAGCGGGGGCAGTCCTCCTCTCCCAGGACGGCCCTGCGCTCCAGTTGAACTTTGGCCACCACAGCAGGCTACTCCTCACTCAACCGGACCAACTCCTGCAGGTCCTCCTCCAGGGCCCGCATCTCCTCCCCGTAGCAGGCCCAATCGGCCTGCTGGAGGCACTCCTGGGCCCGACGGTAGTGCTCCTCCGCCGAACGGGCCACCTCGGCCCATTCGCGCGTACCCGGTGGGGTCGTTTCCGTGCCCAGCACCTGCCGTAGGGCCTGGTCCAGCGTTTCGGCCATAGCGATGCGCTCGTTGTAGGCCACGATGACCCGCTTCAGTTCCGGGATCTGGCCGGTTTCGGCCTGTAGGTAGAGCGGCTCGACGTAGAGGAGGTTGTTCTCGATCGGGATGACCAGCAGGTTCCCCCGCAGGACCTGCGACCCCTGCTGGTTCCAGAGGGTCAGTTCCCGGGAAATATCGGGGTCCTGATTGACCCGCGCCTCGATCTGGAAGGGGCCGTAGACCAGCGTCTGCTTGGGGAACTTGAAGATACCCAGTTTGCCATAGTCCTCCGAGTCACACTGGGCGTGCATCCAGGCGATCATGTTGTCGCGGTTGGCCGGGGTAAAGGGGACCATCAGGAAGAACTCCTCGTTCTCCCAACCGGGCAACCGCATGATGACGTAGTAACTGTCAATCAGTTCCTCATAGCCGGCATAGATCTCTTTGGCAAAGTGCCAGGCGTCTTCTTTGTTGTAAAAGACCTGCGGATCGCGCATGTGGTAGGTCGCATAGATGCTGGCCTGGGCGCGGAAGAGTTCCTCGGGGTAGCGCCAGTGGTCGCGCAGGCCGGCCGGCATCTCCTCCACCGGTCGGAACAGGGTGGGAAAGATGCGGGCGTAGGTCTGCACGATGGGGTCCTCCGGGGCGACGATGTAGTAGGTCGTCGTGCCGTTGTAGGGGTCTATGACCACCTTGACGGCGTTGCGGATATAGTTGTACCAGCCCTCGTAGGGCTCGGAGTAGGGATAGTGGCTGCTGATGGTGTAGGCGTCCTGGAGCCAGTAGAGCCGCCCCTCCAGAATGACCGGGTAGGGGTCATAGTCGTACAGCAGAAAGGGGGCAATCCGCGCCACCCGGTCCTGAATCGTCCGGTGGTAGAGGATGCGGCTCTCCGGGGTGATATTTCCGCTGAACAGAATCGGCGAGTCCCCAAAGTAGAGGGCAAAGACCAGCCGCCGGAAGAAGGAACCGACCGGCACGCCCCCGCTGCCCTGGTAGCGGCTCATGACGTTCTGGTCGCCACTGGGGTAGTCGAACTCGTCCACGGTGGTGTGTACAATGACATAGTTGTCGGTGTCCTCGCCGTGGTAGATTTCGGGCCGCTCCAGAGCCAGTTCTGGATAGTCCGTCTGGGGTGGGATGTCCCGGATGAAGAAACAGGGCTGCCCCTCAGCGCAACTTTCATTGACCGGGCTGAGGACGATGCCGTAGCCGTGCGTGTAGACCAGGTGGCGGTTGACCCAGGTCTGGGCGGCGTCGGGCAGTTGGTCCACCGAGAGTTCCCGGGCGGCCAGTTCGACCTCCCGATAGACCCCACCCAGACGGTAGCGCTCGACGTCAATGTCCACAAAGTCGTAGTAGAGGCGGATCTCCTGGAGTTGGCCGTAGGTGTCATAGAGGGGGCGATGGTCCCAGAGGCGGATATTCCCGATGGTACCGGGGTTCTGACGGACGATCTCCATCGTCAGGGTCTCTTCCACCGGATAGTTCTGCTCCTCCACATCCTCCAGTCCGTACGCCTTGAGGGTAAAGTGGATGCTGCGCTCGATGTAGGGACGCTCCAGGCTCAGTTCGCTGGGGCGGACGCGAAAGTTCTGCACCAGGGCCGGATAGACGGCGCCCACGAGGAGGAGGCTGGCCAGCCAGAGTCCTCCGCCGATGGCCAGCAGAGCCCAGGTACGACGACGGATATTGAACAGCAACACCACTGCACAGAGCAGGACGATGACGCTGAGGATGTTGTAGGCCGGCAGGCGGGCGTGGATGTCGGTGTAGCCGGCCCCATGGGCCACCCCTCGGTCAGAGTAGAGCAGGAGGTAGCGTTTCAACTGATAATCCCACACTTTGACCAGGAGAAAGAGGGTGCCCAGAATCGAGAGGTGGGCCAGGGCCGGCGGGGGAAATCTGCGCTGGCGTATGCCGACCCCATAGACAACCGCGCACAGGGCCAGGGTGAGGAAGGTCAGCACCAGGAGGGTGTTTTTGAGGTCGAGAAGGAAGGCCAGCCGAAAGAGGTAAAAGCCCAGGTCGCGGCCAAAGATGGGGTCGCTTTCGCCGACCGTTACGCCGTTGAGGAAGCGCAGGAGGCGCATCCAGAGGGTTTGCCAGTGCAGGGCGAAGAAAAAGCCGCCCACGGCAGCCACCACCCAGACCAGGAGGGGGCCGGCCCGGCCATACCAGAATTGCGCCCGCTGCTCCCGATCCTCATCCAGGTAGGTGCGGCGGGGCAGGCGATTCAGGGCCAGGCGCATATTGCCCCCCAGAAAGAGGGCGGCCACCACCCCGGCCCCGAAAAAGAGGAGTCCCCTGGTGCGCAGTTCTGTGCCAAAGACGGCTCCGTAGCCCAGGTGGTCGAACCAGAGCCAATCCACGTAGAGGCGGTTTCCCACCAGGAGAAAGATCAGGACGGCCAGGGCGGCCAGGCTGGCGATCCAGCAACCGGCGCGGCCGGGCAGGGCCGCCCTGCCCTTCCAGATTCCCTGCTTGCGGAGAACGTAGAGGGTGAAAGCGGCGGCCTCGACCAGCACAACGAGGATCGCTACTCCCCACGCCCCGTTGGCAAGCAGGACGAACAAGAAAAAGACTGAAATGGCGCTTGCCCAGATCAACCAGCGGTATTTTTGTTTCATCGGGTCTCCTCTGCGGCGTTCGGTGGTTCGACCGCGGCGGGAAGAGGAAGGTCCTCCTCTGTCCCGCTTGCGGATTCCAAAGGGCTAGGGGCTGTCGGTATACCCACGGCGGACGCCTGGGCCTCTGGTTCCGGCAACCGTTCGATTCCGGAAGCAAAGCGGCGGTCGAGGCGGCGGGCGATGCCGCCGGCCAGCCGCGCCGCCCGGTCGAGCAGTTGAGGTTCAACGCGGTCGGCGGTATCCTCGGGCCGGTGCCAGTTGGGGATTTCGCCGCCCTTGAGCCCGATCAGGCTGAGGGCGCGGTAGTGGCGGGCAAAGGCGACCTGGGCGTCGGTGTGCATGGTGCGATAGGTGCGCGGCTCGGCATCAATGACGATCTCGGCGGCATCGGCCTGGTTGGCCAGTTCCGCCAGGAGGGGATCGGCCCGGTAGGCCCAGAGCATTCCCTCCTCCACGACGATGGCCGGCTGCCCCCGGCCGAGGCTGTCCAGGTTGAGCAGGAAGGTGCTCTCGCGGGGAAAAGGGTACTGGCGGAGGAACTGCCAGGTGCCAAAGAGGCCGGCCTCGTGGCAACCGGTCGCCACCAGCCAGAGGTCGGTGTACTGGAGGTTGTCCAGTTCGCGGGCCAGGTGCAGCAGGATGGCCAGGCCGGAAGCGTTGTCGTTGGCCCCCGGCACATAGGGGCGCGTTTCCTGGTGCAGCATGAGGAGAAGGGCCAGGGCCGCATAGCCGGCCGGGAGCCACTGGGCGTACCAGAGCCAGGGGGTGCGGAACCACCACTCCAGGGCGCACAGGAGAGGCAGGGCGGCCAGGGCAAAGACCAGCAGGAGAAAGGCCCGCCGAAAGTTCCGCAGCACGCGGGGGTGGAAAAAGAGGGCCGGCCGGGCCGTGTCCAGATGGGCCAGCACGATCAGGTGCTGCCGTGCCTCCTGCGCCGCCGGCCGCGTGGCCACGATGTTCTGGCTCTTTTTCCAGGCAAAAAGCCGCGAGAGCAGCGGAAAGGAGAGCACCTCCGCCAACCAGAGGAACAGCGCGACCAGACTGCCGGCCAGGGCGATCGGTGGATTGTACCAGGAGACCGGTGGCGTCAGGGCAAAGAGGAGCAGGAGCAGGCCGTAGGGCAGGCTGAAGGTGGGCGGGGCGCGAAAGGTCTGCACATCCACATCCAGGCCGGCCTGACGCATCGCCGAGTTGACGTACGCCGCCGCCCGTGCCTCCGTCGCCGAGGTCGGCGGACGCGGGCCGATCTGTTCGGCCAGGTCTCGCACCGTCTGGAGCATCTCTTCCATCCTGCGGTCGCTCCTTAACGTTGAATCTGGACACAGGCAAATTTGCCTCAACCGCCGTCGCTTAAAGTGCGACTTTTTGACAGATCACTGCCGGTTTTCGGAAACCTTTCTTCCGCTTATGGACAGATTCGCGCAATCAATCGAAACTTGCCCGTCTCCATGTTGAAGGTTAGAAGGTTCAAACACCGGACACCTCTGCCTGGCCCTGGCCTTCCGGCACCTGGCCCAACGCCTCCTTCAGCGCGGTGATGGCCGCGATCGGCGTCGGGTCGGCCCGGTAGAGCATGGCCAGGTAGTAAGCCACAGCATCTCCCCAGAGGACCCCGCTCAGCAGGGAGACCAGCGGGCTGCCCCCACGGACAAGGAGGGTGCGGCCGGCCACCCCGGCCTCCTCCAGGACCTGCCGGGTGATCTCCCGGCGGTGGGCGTTGCGCGGATGCTCCTCCTTGGAGGCCAGAAAGAGGGCGCGGACGCGGTTGGCAAAGGCCGGCGGGTGCGCCGTCCCGGTGATGGCGTTATGGTCCATCTCGGGCAGCTCCTCCGCACAGGCCCAGGCCTTGCTGGCCTCGTTGATCTGGCACTTCCAGCGGCGGGCCACCGGGGCCATCAGGCCGGAACCGCAGAGCAGGGCCAGGTGGCCGTAGAGCCAGCCGGCCAGTTCCTTGGCCGGGTTCCCGACCCGGGGACGGTCGGGGGCCAGTTCCGCCGCCAGCGAGCGGAGGGCCGCGACGGCCGGCCGCACCTCCGGCGTCGGGTCGGGGAGGAGTTCCAACCGCACCAGCGCGCCCAGGAGCAGCATCAGGCTGTACCCCAGGGCCTCCCGGGGCTGGGCCGGGTAGGAGAAGGGCAGGATGGACCACCCCTGTTCCCCGGCCAGCCGGGCCAGCCGTCCTCCCGTGGTCACGGCGATGACCGGCGCGCCGCGCCGGTGCGCCGCCATCGCCGCCGAGAGGGTCTCCTCGGTGTCGCCGGAGTAACTGGAGGCGAAAACCGGCGTGGGCGGGCCGACATAGGCCGGCAGGCCATAGTCGCGGTGGAGCAGCAGCGGCACCGTTGCCAGCGGCGCGGCCAGCGCACGGAGCAGGTCCCCACCGATCGCCGAGCCGCCCATCCCGACAATGACCACCGCCCGCGGGGGGAGCGGCAGGGCCGGCGGCCGCCAGGCCATCGCCAGGTCCCAGGCGGCCTGGCACTGGCCGGCCAGGTCAAAGAGCCGCTGCCGGGCCCCCTGCGGGTCTGTTTCCTCATACAGGCGGGGGTCGTCCAGATCGGGCAGTGGTTGTTGTTCGGACAAGGTTGCCTCCTATCATGTCCGGCTTGCTGAAAAGAGTATAGCATGCTTTACCGGGGAGGTCAACCGCTGGGGGAAGATTTGACAAAGTCGCCCTTTCCGGCTATACTAAAGGTGGCCCGGAGAGGTGTCCGAGTGGTTGATGGTGCGGCTCTTGAAAAGCCGTGAGCGTAATGCTCCGTGGGTTCGAATCCCACCCTCTCCGCCACAGTTGGCCGGTTTGCGGGGAGATGCCAGAGTGGTCGAATGGGGTCGCCTGCTAAGTGACTGAGGGGCCTGAAATGCTCCTCCGTGGGTTCGAATCCCACTCTCCCCGCCACCTTGGGGGGCGGCGATAGCCGCCCCCCAACCATCTTGGGAGGCAGGAGAGCAGAGCAGAGGAGGGGTTTGGCCGGGTGTACCGGACATCCATCGGCCTGTCTTCTGGTCGGTACCAGGATGTGGCCCAAAGCATCTGCCTGTCAGCGCAGCCCCTGGTTCCCAGGCCGGTTCGACCGGTTGCCGGGAAACAGTCGGAGGGGGCTTGCGGTTGGTGGACTCTGCCCCCGACAATCAGACCGGCCGAAAATACTCCCGGGGCATCCCGCAGATCGGGCACTCGTCGGGGGGCTCGCCCTCGGCGATATAGCCGCACTCCTGGCAGACATAGTAGGTGGGGGCAGTGTCGGCGATGAGGTGGTCGAGGGCGCGGCGATAGAGGCCGGCGTGCATCTCTTCGACGTCGCGGGCGTAACTGAAGGAGCGGGCCACCTGGCGCAGCCCTTCGGCCTCGGCCTCCTGGATGAAGCGGGGGTAGTAGCGGCCGGCCGCCGCCTCCTCCCGCTCGAAGGAGGCCTGCAGGTTCGTCTCGGTGTCCTTGACCACGACCTCGCCCAACAGTTCCAGATTGCGCCGGGCGTGCACCCGCTCGGCTTCAGCGACCGCCCGAAAGAGGGCGCCGATCTGGGGTACCCCCTCCTCCTCCGCCTTTTCTGCATAGGCCAGCAAGCGAAAGTGCGCCTTGGCCTCCCCGACAAAGGCGGTGTAGAGGTTCCGTTCGGTCTGTTCGCCCATCACAACCTCCTCTCGACGAATGTTCCCATAGGCCGTGATGCAAAACCCGCCCGAGAACCCAGCGGACGGTCTTTCCGGGCCGTTCGGGCGGGCTGGAAGGCCCGCTCGCCGGGGGCTTGCCCTCTTTATGCCGGCACCGCGTCTTTCCGGGCCGTCCGGACGGGCTGAAAAGACCGCCCCACGGTGAGTGGAGATAGGCACTTACCGGCGGCCGGCCCCTTCTTCCCGCAGCCGGAAGGGGTTAAAGTCCGTATCGTAGTCGTAATAGTCCTCCTGCTCGGCCCGCTTGAGCGCGTTGACCACCCGGTAGGTCAGCGGGGTCATTGCCGCCTCCACCCCCACCTTGAAGAGGTAGTTGGTTACCATCACCTCTCCGAGCAGTTGCCCGGACCAGGTCCCGGCAAAGGCGATCAGGACAAAGAGGAGGGTGTCCACCCCCTGCCCGACCAGGGTGGAACTGATCGTGCGGCTCCAGAGCCAGCGGCCCCGCGTCCAGAGCTTCATTTTCGCCAGCAGATAGGAGTTGGAGAACTCGCCGGCAAAGTAGGCGACCAGGGAGCCCAGGACGATGCGGGGGGTGGCCCCCAGGAGGTAGCGGTAGGCCAGGTCGGCCCCGCCGGCCTGGCCGCCGGCCCGGACGACCACGCTCAACCCGTTGCGCCACTCGCTCTCGCCGGGCAGCACCCCCACCAGGGCCAGCGTCGCTGCCATCAGGGCGTTGCAGGCAAAGCCGATCCAGATAATCCGCCGGGAGCGGCGGTAGCCATAGACCTCGGTGAGAATGTCGCCAAAGATGTAACTGATCGGGAAAAGGATCGTCCCGGCGTCAAAGGCCAGGCGCAGGTTGCCCAACGAGACGCCCCAGTCCACCATCTTGGCCGAGGAGGCCACGTTGCTGATCAGGAGCACGGCCACAAAGAGGGCCATGACCAGGTCAAAGTAGCGGTAGGTTTGGCGTTCCATGCGATGCTTCTCCTCGTACCAACGAAACCGCGAGATCGCGGCAGGACAGCGGGGGCCTGTTCACCGCTTACGCCCCCAAGGTCACGCTTGCGGGTCTGAACCTCATCCCCCGGCGGCTTCCGCCTCCCGCCCGCAGGTAGGGAGGGGGCCGGGGGGAACTGCCCGTGCCGGGCTCATTGGGCCGCTACCGCGACCGCCGCCATCTTTCGGCGGGGGCCGGGGGGAACTGCCCGTGCCGGCCTCACGTCGGAGGCCGGCCATCGCCCCGATTATATCCCACCCGACAGGGGATTGCAACCGGCGCTCGAGCGGGGGCACGGCGATACCAAAGTCGCGTCGGTGTGGCACGAATGGCCAGGGTCCGGCTGCAGGCACGTGACGCGCGCGTGCGCTGGCGCCTTGTCGGGCCGCTCTACGCGGCACGGGCGCCGAGGCCGGGCCCTTCCCGGCAGAGGCCAATGACTTTGATATGGCCGTGGAGCGGGGGCCTGGAGTGGGTTGTACAATTTGACAGACTCTTTCTGAGGGGATATAATTCTCCCAGAATTGAAGCAACGGACAGGACGGATGCCAAGATGAACCGATTTGCACTCTGGAGGATCCATCGCCGGCCCTGAAGCAAAGCGTGTGGTGCCAGTTGGCACCGGACGTGCCTGGGGCCGGCTCTGTGGCATCCTGTCCCGACGGCCTGTACACCTGCCTAGTCTCCAGCGGGCCGCCGGGGCAGCGGCGGCCGGCCCCTGCCCACCCAGGGCAGAGAGGAGGAAGCAGGTGATCTATCTGGACAACGCCGCCACCTCGTGGCCCAAACCCCCGACCGTGCCCCAGGCGATGGTTCGCTTTCTCACCGAGGTCGGGGCCAACCCCGGCCGCTCCGGTCACCGTCGCTCTGTGGAGGCCGGCCGCGTCGTCTACCGGACCCGCGAGGCCCTGGCCGACCTCTTTGCCTTCCCCGACCCGCTGCGCGTCATCCTCACCCCCAACGCCACCTATGCCCTCAACCTGGCCCTGCGCGGCCTCCTCCGCCCCGACGACCACGTCATCACCAGCAGCATGGAGCACAACGCCGTCATGCGCCCCCTGCGGGCGCTGGAGGCCGACGGCGTCGCCCTCACCGTCGTTCCCTGCTCCCCCCAGGGACAGTTGGACCCCGAGGCGGTGCGTCGGGCGCTGCGGTCGGAGACGCGCCTGATCGTCCTCAACCACGCCTCCAACGTCTGCGGGACGATCCTGCCGGTCGCCCAGGTGGGGCGGATTGCGCGGGAGGCCGGCGTGCTGCTGTTGGTGGACGCGGCCCAGACGGCCGGCCTCCTCCCGATGGCGATGGAAGAGATGGGGGTGGACCTACTGGCCTTTACCGGGCACAAGGGGTTGCTCGGCCCGATGGGCACCGGCGGCCTGCTCATCGGCGGGCGGGTGCCCCTGGAGGGGTTTGCGCCGCTGGTGCGCGGCGGCACCGGCAGCCGCTCCGAGGAGGAGCATCAGCCCGACTTGCTGCCCGACAGGTTCGAGAGCGGCACGCAGAACGCCGTCGGGCTGGCCGGCCTGTTGGCCGGCCTGGAGCATATCCGCGAGCGGGGTGTAGAGGCGATTTTGGCCCACGAACGGGCCCTGGTGCAGCGACTCTGGGAGGGGCTGGCCGAGATTCCCGGCATCACCCTCTACGGGCCGGCCGACCCGGCCGGCCGCGTCGGGGTCGTCTCCTTCAACCTGGCCGGCCTCCTCCCCTCCGAGATCGCCCTCTACCTGGATGAGGAGCACGAGATCGCCTGCCGGCCGGGGCTGCACTGCGCCCCGGCGGCCCACCGCACCCTGGGAACCTTCCCCACCGGGACGGTGCGCTTCAGCCTGGGGGCGTTTACCCGGGTTGAGGAAGTGGAAACGGCCGTCCGGGCGGTCGCCGCACTCGTCCGGTGCAGGTCAAGTTGAGGAGGTTTCAATGAACTGGCGGTATTGGTCCGACCATCGTCGCGGATGATCCGCCCTCGCGGGAGACAGTTGTCTCCTTCGAGGACGGCATCTGCGTGCGCCCCCAACGAGGCGGATGCGGATGGTGCCCGCACCGGCCTGACGGCCAGAGGGTCATCCCCACCGGGGTCACCGCACCCCCTCGGACGGGCGGCGGCGACTCTGCCCCAGGGATGGGGCAAAAGAAAGGGGGGATGTACCGGCAGAATCCTGGTCGAACGTCGCGCATCCATCCGGAATATACAATATACAAGGAGGTTGATCATGAAGCACCTTTTCGCCACCCGTTGGGGACCGATCATAGCCGGAGTGGTTATAGGCATTCTGGCCCCGCTGCTGGTCTTCTGGGGCAACCCGAAGAACATGGGGGTCTGCGTGGCCTGCTTCGAGCGGGACATTGCCGGGGCACTGGGGTTGCACCGTGCCTCGGTGGTACAGTATATCCGCCCAGAAATCATCGGGTTCGTCCTCGGGGCCACGGTAGCCGCGCTGGTCTTTCGCGAGTTCCGCCCGCGGGCCGGCTCGGCTCCCCTGGTGCGCTTCCTGCTGGGTGCCTTTGCCATGGTCGGCGCGTTGGTCTTCCTGGGCTGTCCCTGGCGAGCACTCCTGCGTCTGGCCGGTGGCGACCTCAACGCCATCCTCGGCCTGGCCGGCCTGGCCACAGGTGTCGGCAGCGGTGTTCTGCTGATGCGGATGGGGTACAACCTGGGACGGGCACAGAAAGTCCCAACCTATCTCGGCTGGCTGATGCCCGGCCTGATGATAGGCCTCTTGCTGCTGGCGGTCTTTCGCCCCACCTTCGGCGATGGGCTGGCAATCTTTTCCAGCGAGACGGGGCCCGGTTCGCTCCACGCTCCGCTGCTCGTCTCGCTGGCCGTTGGCCTGGTCATCGGGTTCCTGGCCCAGCGCAGCCGCTTCTGCACGATGGGCGCTTTTCGCGATCTCTTTTTGATGGGGGATATGCACCTGCTGGGCGGGGTGATCGCCCTGGTGGGCAGCGCATTCCTGACCAACCTGGTGTTGCATGGGGCCACTCCTGACACCTTCGTTCACTTTTCCTTCGACGGGCAGCCGGTCGCACACAGCAACCACCTGTGGAACTTTTTGGGGATGGTGCTGGCCGGTCTGTCTTTCGCCCTGGCCGGAGGCTGCCCTGGCCGGCAACTCTTTATGGCCGGTGAAGGCGATGCCGACGCCGCCCTCTTTGTCCTGGGAATGATAACCGGGGCTGCCTTTGCCCACAACTTTGCCCTGGCCGGGATTCCCGATCGGATCGTCGAGGGTACACTCACGGTGGGAGGCCCCTCAGTCTATGGTCAGATCGCCGTGGGGGTCGGCCTGGTCTTTTGCTTGGTCATCGGCTTTTCTGCCATCCGTGGCAGCCGGAGGTGAAAAGATGAGCAAACTGGTAGATGCGCGTGGTTTGTCCTGCCCACAACCGATCCTGCTGACGCGCAATGCGCTCCAGAAAGTCGGGCACGGGCGGGTGGAAGTGATTGTGGACACCGAGACCTCGCGTGACAATTGCATGCGAGCAGCCCGGCGCGAAGGCTGGCGGGTCGAGGTGCTTGAAGAAGGAGACGAATACCGATTGATCCTGACTCGATAGCGTCCATACGCCGCCAGGGGCGTGCCTTGTCCCTGGGAGCGCACGCCCCTGGCTTCCAGGAGGGAAACCATGACCGACCGGCAAATCCGCCTGACCGCCATGACCTCGGCCGCCGGTTGAGCGGCCAAGATCGGGCCCGAGACCCTGGCGCAGGTCCTGCGCCCGCTGCGCGAACGCTTTCGCCCCGGCGACTTTCCCGACCTCCTGGTCGGACTGGAGGTCAGCGACGATGCCGCCGTCTATCGCATCAACGACCAGGTCGCCATCATCCAGACGCTCGACTTTTTCACCCCGGTCGTGGACGACCCCTACCAGTTCGGGGCGATTGCCGCGGCCAACGCTATGAGCGACGTCTATGCGATGGGCGGGGAGGTTGTCCTGGCCCTGAACATCGCCGCCTTTCCCGCCGACCTGCCGGTGGAGATTCTCCAGGCGATTTTGCGCGGCGGGGCCGACAAGATCGCCGAGGCCGGGGCGGTGCTGGCCGGCGGCCACACGATTGATGACAAGGAGCCCAAGTACGGCCTGGCGGTGATGGGGTTGGTCCATCCCGAGCGCATCCTGACCAAGGCCGGGGCGCGACCCGGGGACGCGCTCGTTCTGACCAAGCCGCTCGGCGTGGGTGTTATCACCACCGCCCTCAAGGGGGATGCCGCCGCCCCGGAGCATGTCGCCGCCGCCGTCGAGAGCATGCTCCGCCTGAACCGGAACGCGGCCCGGGCGGCCCAGGCGGTCGGGGTGCAAGGGGGCACCGACATCACCGGCTTTGCCCTGCTGGGGCATGGACTGGAGATGGCCGAAAAGAGCGGCGTACGCCTGCGCATCCACCTGGGGCAACTGCCCTTCCTCCCCGGTGCACAGGAGTATGCCGAAGCGTGGCTCTTTCCCGGCGGGGCCTGCCGCAATGAGGACGCCTACACCCCGCAGGTGGAGTTTGCCCCGACGATCCCTGACGAAATCCGCCGCCTGCTCTTTTCCCCGGAAACCTCCGGTGGGCTGCTCATCGCCGTTCCCCCAGGGCGGCTGGAGGACCTCCTGACCTACCTGGAGGAAAGCGGCGAGCGCGGTTGGGTCATCGGGGAGGTCGTTGCAGGAAGCGGCATCGGGGTGACGGAGTGAGTGTTTTTACCGGGGAACGTAGAGATGCTTTATGTACGTACCCATCCCCGGCCGATGACAACGACGGAGTGAGTGTTTTTACCAGGGAACGTAGAGATGGGATGTCTCTTCACGCCCTCTGCGGACCCGGCGGGAATCGGTGTCTATCCGAAAGCCATCGTAGGGCAGGCTTTCCACTGCCCGGACGGTTTGGAAAGGCCATCCCACGGGTTTTCGGGTAGGTTCTGGTAAAGGAGGTTGACCATGCCCCGAGTTGTGGACGCCCGGGGGCTGCCCTGCCCCCAACCGGTTCTGAACACGAAAAAGGCGATGGAGGAGGCCGACGACATTCTCACGATCGTGGATGGCGCGGACCAGGCGGAGAACGTCTCCCGGATGGCCGAAAAGGCCGGTTGGGCCGTCAGTGTGGACGGCAAGGAGGACGGCATCTATGTGCGCATCGTCCGCCAGGAAGCGTCCCGCCAGGCCGAGGCGACGCCTGATGTGACCGTCTGTGAGCCCCCCGCGCCGGCCGGCCCGGCCCGCCCCCTCGTCCTGCTCGTCCCCAGCGAGATGATGGGCCGGGGCGAACACGCCGAACTGGGGACCATCCTGGTGCGGGGCTTTTTCCACACCCTCGCCGAGATGGAGACTCGCCCCGACACGGTCATCTTTTTCAACAGCGGGGTCAAACTGGTCGTCGAGGGCTCGCCGGTCGTGGAGGACCTGCAAGCGCTGGCCGGGCAGGGGGTGGAGGTGTTGGTCTGTGGTACCTGCCTGGGGTACTATGACCTCAAGGAGAAGGTTGCCGTGGGGGTTGTCTCGAACATGTACACGATTGCCGAGACGGTCCTGGGGGCCGGCCGGGTGGTCTCGCTGTGAGGCCGGCCGGCCCTGCCCCGGAGGAGATGCGCTACGGCGTCCTCCTGGTGCCCTCGGTCAGCCACGCGCTGCGGGCGGAGGCGGTGGTGCGGAGGGCCGGGATCGCCTGCAAACTGGTCCCCACGCCGCGGCAGTTGAGTTCGGACTGTGGGACCGCGCTGCGCTTTGCTTGGGAGGACCGGGAGCGGGTGCAAGCGGTGTTGGCGGCGGCCGGCGTGGAGACGGAGGGAGTCTTTTGCCTGTGAGTCCGCCGGCGGGTGAACCTGTTGGAGGGTTGGGATACGGCATGCCGCGTCCCAACAAGTCCGCCGGCAGGTTCACCCGCCGGCGATGAGACAGGCCCCCTCCGGGGGCCATCGGGGCGGGCTTTTCCAGGCCCGCAGGGTCTTCCATCTCGTAGGCAGACCCCTTGGCCCGGCCGGCCGAGGGGCCGAGCAGGCGCAGCGGAACCGGCCCGCCTCCTCTACCGACCGGCCAAAAGCCTCCGGCGAGGCTCGCGCGGCGAATGCCTTCCAGGGCAACGCAAGGCGAATTTGCCTGTGGCCCGTATCCCCGATAAGGCCGGCACGAACTTGTGAAACCGTGTATCCTCTCTACGACCTCACCGCTCGCAGCAGGGAGATGCTCAGGTAACGGGCAATCACCGCCAGGTCCTCAGTCGGCAGGTAGTTGGCGGCGGTCGAGTCGAAGAGGATGCGCACCTCCGGCGGAAACTCCTCGTCGCCCTCCCAGAGGAGAACGGCCAGCGGCAGCCGAGGGAGCACCTGGAAGACAAAGCCGTGGTCGCCCAGGTCGGCCGGCCGGCCGCCCAACGCCTCCGCCGCCGCTGCCAGCAACACCGGATTATCCCCAAATCGCTCCACAAGAAGGGCCTCGCTGCCCTCCCGAAAGGCCGGGTAGTAGACCCGTCCGTCCGGCAGGTCGCGGAAGGAGACCCATTGCCGGCGCAGGGCAATCCCATCGGAGGTGAGCAGGTAGTGCAGGAGCAGGAGTTGGACGACGTAGGAGGGTTCGCTGCCGTCCGCCAGGTCGCGCACCTGTAGGTCGGGCCAGGAGATGCGGTAGCGCCGCTGTAGCAGGGGCACCTCGAAGTGGCCGCGACCCTCGCCCAGGTCGGTGTAGGGCACGCCGGCGGTCTCGGCGTCAATCTGGGGGTCGCGCCCCTCCATCAGGGTACAGGCCCGCTGATAGGCCTGGCGGTACTTGCGCGGCACACGGCCCGCCAGTTCTTCCAGCCAACCATCTCCACACATCGGTTGCCCTTTCAGTTCTTGCCTCGGTGAATCAAGACATCTCCATCAAAGGAATAGACCCGCCCCTTCCAGACGGTCCCGCCCAGGCGGGCCTGGACGAGGGAGTGGAGGACGATGCCGGCCGTCATGATCATCATCAGCCAGTGAAAAAGGCCGGGCCAGCGGTCCAGGCGCAGGCGGCGCGAGAGGAGCAGCCGGCCTAGAGAGATGATCCCAACCTGGGCGGCCGGCGGTCCGGCGACCGCCCAGTCCACCGGGCCCGGATAGAGGGCCGTCAGCAGGAGGTAGTAGGGCCGCACAAAGAGCAGCCAGATCACCCCCAGCAGGCCCAGCCAGGCCAGCAGAGGCAGGTCAAAGGCATAGTAGGTGCTCTTGGAGAGGCCCCGCCAGATCTCGCCCAGGTTGTGGTAAAAGCGCACCCGCAGCACCGCCGTGCCGTCGAGAAGGGCTAGCCGGCCTCCCTTCTGCTTGACCAGCCGGCCAAAGACCATGTCCTCGGTAATCTCTTGGCGGACGGCCTCGTGCCCGCCGATCTTCCAGTAGAAGGAACGGCGAAAGAGGAGAAAGGGGCCCAGGGCCATCGAAAAGAGCGGTTCGCGGCTGTGCGAGATCAGGCGCATCGGCAGGAGAAAGAGCGGGAAAAAGGCGATCAGCGGGAGCATCACCTTTTCCCAAAAAGAACCGGTCACCAGGCGGGGGAGATAACTGAGCAGGTCGGCCTGCTCGGCCAGGGCTGCGCGGAGGGAGGCCGAGAGCGACCTGGGGGAGTGGACGGTATCGGCGTCGGTAAAGAGGAGCCATTCGCCGCGGGCCGCCTGGGCCAGTTGGTAGCAGGCGTAGGCTTTGCCGTGCCAGCCTGGGGGGAGCGGTTCACCCCGCAAGAGGCGCACCCGGGGGTCGCGCCGGGCAAAGCGGGCCACAACTGCGGCGGTGCGGTCCTCCGAGTCGTCGTCCAGCACCAGCACCTCCAGGTAGGGGTAGTCCTGCCGCAGGAGGGAGCGCAGGCAGCGGGCGATGTTGTGCTCCTCGTTGCGGGCGGGGATGAGCACCGAGACCAACGGCAGCGGTTGGGGCAGCAGGCCCATCAGCGGTGGCCCGTGAAAGTAGCGCAGATTGTTGAGCAGGTTGGCCAGCATGACCAGCACGAGGGTGGTGACGATGACCTGGTCCAGACCCATAGCGCCTCCTTGTTACTCGCACTCGTCGGAAGGTTCGGAGGGGGATTCGACCGGCTCTCGGTACCAGCCGGGGGTGCCGCCGTTCGTCCACCCCGCCGTGGCCCAGACGCGCCGCTCGTGGGCCAGGTCCAGCCACTTTTTCAACGCCAGGGCGCCAAGGAGCCCCAGGGCGTAGAAAAAGAGCCCCCAGGGGTACCCCAGGAGGGCCGCCAGGGCAAACATGCTGACGACGCCCACGATGACACTGCGGTTAAAGTCGCGCAGCAGGGCCTGGGCCAGGGCAAAGGTGGCCAGGGCGGGCAGGGTCGCCCAGGGCATCCAGGCGGTCAGGACGCCGGCCGTCGTCGAGACCCCTTTGCCCCCCTGAAAGTGCAAAAAGAGGGGAAAGGCGTGCCCCAGGATGACGGCCGGCCCGACCAGTAGTTGCGTCGTCTGCGAGACGCCCAGCCGGCGGGCCAGGAGCACCGCTCCCAGCCCCTTCAGCCCGTCCAGCATCCCCACGAGCAGCCCCCAACGAGGGCCGACCACGTGCCAGACGTTTCGCGCCCCCACATTCCCCTCGCCCACCTCGCGGATGCGCAGGCCGGTACGCCAGCGGGTGACCAGATGGGCAAAGGGAATCGAACCGAGCAGATACCCCAACAGGATCGCAGCAATCTCCTGGGCCATCCTCTTTCCTCCTCGCGAGGGACAGATACCCCGCCCTCCGCCGTACCCTGCCGGAAAGGACGGACAGACCGGCAACTCTTTTCTGCCAACAGAAACGACCCTTGTGCGCTTGTGATGATAGCATATGCGGGGAAAAAGTGCAACACCCATTGACATTGCCCGCTCGTTGGCGTATACTGGCAACAGGTAAGAATCCAGCCGAGCCGGTGATGGACAGGCCGCCCTGCTTTGCCGACGGGGCGACCGGGGGGAGACGATGTCCATAGATGTCGTCAGCCTGTACGACCTGGAGCAGGGGGCGCGCGATTTTTTGCTGGGCCTCTGCCGGGAGGGAACGGTCTGTATCCTGACCGCCGAGCGGCGGCCGCAGCTGGTGCTGCTGCCCTACGATCGCTTTCGTGCCCTGGCCGAGCAGTTGGCCGACCTGGGGGAGGTCCTGCGGGAACTCTTGGCCACGGTCGCCGAGGCCGAAAAGCAGCACCCCTACCACGAACTGAAAGAGTCGCTGATCGCCGAGGGGGTCCTGGACGCGGGGTAGCATGACAAATTCGTCGGGGCAACCCGGACGACCGTGGCGGCCTATGGCCCGTAGGAGGGGCCTTCCCGTCCATTCTGCGGGCGGGCCGGGCGGCCCATAAGGCTGACTTGCCCGCCCTGAATCACACCGGGCGGGCTGGAGCAGAACGGACCTCTGAAGGTGCCAGGGCCATATCAAAGTCGTTCAGTAAGGCCGAAAGGGAAGGAGTAGAGGCACGGCGGTGCCGCACGGCGATAAAGTCGCGTCGGTGCGGCAGGAATGGCCAGGGCCCGGCTGCAGGCACGTGACGCGCGCGTGCGATGGCGCCTTGTCGGGCCGGCTCTACGCGGCACGGGCGCCGAGGCCGGGCCCTTCCCGGCAGAGGCCAATGACTTTGATATGGCCGTGCTGAAGGTGCCCACAGCGGTTGACAGGATCTTCCCTCTATGTTATCCTCATAAAAGACAGCGCTCCCCGCCGGCCGAAGGGCCTGGTCGGGCCTGAATCTGCCTGTCCTGAGACGCGGCAGGATGCCGAGGAGGTTATGTGACCAAGACGATCGCTATCGCCGGCAAAGGAGGCACCGGCAAGACCACCGTCTCCGCCTTGCTGGCGCAGTGGCTCTCAGAGCATGGCACGGTGCTGGCGGTGGATGCCGACCCCGCCGCCAACTTGCACATGACCCTGGGGATGGAACTGCACAACACGGTCGGCGACATCCGCGAGGGCATGCTGGCCGAGGTGCGGACGAGCACCTTTGCCGGGATGAGCAAGCGGGACTATTTGGAGTGGAAGATTTACGATTCGCTGGTGGAAGGGGAGCAGGTGGACCTGCTGGCGATGGGCCGGCCGGAGGGCCCCGGCTGCTACTGCGCGGCCAACAATATGCTCCGCTCCTGCCTGGACGAACTGCAGGGGCAGTACGACTATCTGGTGATTGACAACGAGGCCGGCATGGAGCATATCAGCCGGCAAACGACGCGGGATGTGGATATCCTCCTGCTGGTCTCGGACCCTTCCATCCGGGGAGTCAGCACGGCCGGCCGGATGCAGCAACTGATTCACGACCTGCGCACCACCGTGGGCAGGATTGCCCTGATCGTAAACCGGGTCAACGGCGACCTGCCGCCGGCGGTAGCCGAGGCGATCGCAGCGCACGGGCTGCCGCTGCTGGGCACGCTGCCGGACCACCCGACGGTACGCGCCTTTGACGCCGAGGGCCGGCCGCTGGCCCAACTGCCGTTGGACGACCCCTTGCGCCGGCGGTTGATCGAGATGGTTCGCACGCTGGGCTTGCCCTAGCCCCCCCCCCAACAAGAGAGGAGAGAACGGTGCGTGCGCTGATTACCGGTTCGGCCGGCTTTGCCGGAAGCCACCTCTGCGAATACCTGGTGCGGGAAACAGACTGGGAGATCATCAGCCTCTGCTATCACGCCGCCTCGACGGCCTATCTGGAGCCGCTGGGCGAGTGCGTCCAGATCGTCCGGGGCGACCTGCTCCAGGCCGATTGGGTGGCGGAGGTCGTTGGCCGTTCGCGCCCTGAGACCATCTTTCACCTGGCCGCCCTCTCCTCACCGGCAGCCTCGCTCAAGGACCCGGTGCGCACCCTGACGAACAATATCATCGCCCAACTGAACCTCTTCCAGGCGGTCATCCAGGCCCGGCTGGACCCGGTCATCTTGATCATCGGGTCGGGGGACGAGTACGGCATGGTGCGGCCGGAGGAGGTTCCCGTTCGGGAAGAGACGCCGCTGCGACCGACGAGCCCCTATGCGGTGAGCAAGGTGGCCCAGGACGTCCTGGCCCTGCAGTACTTTTTGAGTCACCATTTGCGCACGGTGCGCGTGCGGCCCTTCAACCACATCGGACCACGCCAGGCCCCCGGCTTTGTCACGGTGGACTTGGCCCGGCAGATCGCCGAGATCGAGGCCGGCCTGCGCCCCCCGGTCGTCCTGGTGGGGAACCTGCAGGCAAAGCGCGACTTTACCGATGTGCGCGACATGGTGCGGGCCTACCACCTGGCCGTGCTCCAGGGGGAGCCGGGCCAGGTCTATAATATCGGCAGCGGCACGGCCCACAGCATCGAGGAGATTCTCTCCCTGTTCATTGACCTCTGCCGCGTTCCGGTGCAGGTCCGGGTGGACCCCGAACGGCTGCGGCCGGCCGACGTGCCGGTCATTGCCTGCGACAGCGGTCGTTTCCGCCGGCGCACCGGCTGGGAGCCGCGCATCCCCCTGGAGCAATCGCTGGAGGACGTTTTGAACTACTGGCGGGAGCAGGTCGGTGGGGAGAGAGCCTGAGGCGATGACCGGTTCTTCCGTGCGTGCGGTCAACCTGGTTCGTGAGTACCGCCTGGGCGAGACGACCATCCGGGCCCTGGATGGGCTGAGCATTGAGGTCGCCGCGGGCGAGTCGGTCGCGGTGATGGGGCCGTCGGGATCGGGCAAGTCCACACTGCTGCACCTGCTCGGCGGGTTGGACCGGCCGACGGAGGGGGAGGTCTGGGTGGATGGGATGGAGTTGGGAGGCTGTTCCGAGGCCGAGCGGGTGGCCTACCGGCGCGACCGGGTGGGGTTTGTCTTTCAGGGGTTCCACCTGCTGCCGACGCGCACGGCCCTGGAGAATGTCGAACTGCCGCTGATGATTGCGGAGGTGGAGCGGGCGGAGCGGCGGGAACGGGCCCGGCATTTGCTGGAGCAGGTGGGGCTCTCCCACCGGCTGGCGCACCGGCCGGCCCAACTCTCGGCCGGGGAACGGCAGCGGGTGGCCATCGCCCGTGCCCTGGCCAACCGGCCGACTCTCCTCCTGGCCGACGAACCCACCGGCAACCTGGACAGCTACACCGGCAGGGAAGTGATGGCGCTTTTGGACCAACTGCATCGGGAAAAGGGCCTTACCCTGATCGTCGTCACCCACGACCCCGCCGTGGCTGCCTTTGCCCAACGCGCGCTGCACCTGCTCGACGGCCGACTGCGGGAGGAGGCCGGCCGATGAAGGGACGGGATATCCTCCAAACCGCCTGGCACAACGTCCAACGCCGCTGGGTGCGCACCATTTTGACCGCCTCGGGGGTGGCCGTGGGCATCCTGGTCCTGGTCGCGCTCCTCTCCTTTAGCACCGGCCTGCGTCGGGAGTTCGACCGGCAGATCAGTCGCATCGGCCTGGAGTGGGTCGAGGTATGGCCCGGCGGTTCCTTCCTGAGCCGGTCGGGGGACCTGCCCACCCATCCCCTGACCCCCGCCGTGGTGGAGGAGTGGGCGCGGCGGCCCGACGTCCTGGAGGTGCGCACGACGATCGCACTTCCCGGCTTTGAGTACACGTTTCTGGAGCACGGCGGCAAACGACTGCCGGTCAGTCTCTATGACGACGCCCTGGCGATTATGGATGAGCCGTTCGTCCGGCCGGCCCAACTCATCGCCGGTCGGGACCTGCGACCGGGCCGCGAGGGGGAGGTCGTGCTGAGCCAGGATGTGCTCCTGCACCTGGAGTTGACCCCGGAGGAGGCCCTCGGCCAGGTCATCACCATCACCCTGAGCGCGCCCCGGGGGGAAGAGGCCTCCTTTCCGCTGACCATTGTGGGGGTCAGCGACGCGCCCTACCGTGAGGTGCGCATCGGGGTGAAGGACCGGGAAAAGATGAAGTCCTGGTGGTTCAACGAGACCGACCTGCTGGAGCGGCGGGGGTACGACGGCGTAGCCCTGCGGGCGGTCTCGTTGGAACGGGCGCAGGTGTTGGCGGAGGAGTTGGACGCGGCGGGCTACAACGTGCGCACGACCAAGATGACGCTGGAGGCGGTCCACCGGGGCACCCTGATTCTGGAGGCGATAATGAGTATGGTGGCCGCACTGGCCCTCTTTGTGGCCGGGATCGGGATTGCCAACACCATGATGATGGCGATCTATGAGCGCACGGCCGAGATTGGGCTGCTCAAGGCGTTGGGGGCCTCGCGAAGGGAGGTTCGCCGTCTCTTTGTCAGCGAGGCGGCGGCGATCGGCCTGCTGGGGGGCCTTGCCGGGGTCGTCCTGGGCTGGCTCCTCAGCAGGGGGCTGAACCGGCTGGCCTGGTGGATTCTGCAAGCGCAGGATGTGCCGGTGGAGGGGACCTTTTTCGTCACCACGCCGTTCCTGGTCCTGGTGGCGCTGGCCTTTGGCGCGGCAGTCGGTGCGCTGGCCGGCCTGATTCCGGCCGGCCGGGCCGCCCGGCTGGACCCCGTGCAGGCATTGCGAGAAGAATGAGAACCTACTCACCGGACACAGGCAAATTTCGATTGATTGCGCGAATCTGTCCATAAGCGGAAGAAAGGTTTCCGAAAACCGGCAGTGCTTTGAAAAAAAGCGCACTTGGCGACGGCGGTTGAGGCAAATTTGCCTGTGTCCTAGCATTCAAGATGGAGGGAAGCGATGAGCGAGATTTCCTGGGAACAGGACCACCGTGGGGTAACGCTGTGCGGCCCCTGGTGGCGGCTGCGCTACGACCTGCTGTTGGGTCTCTTTGACCTGACCGCCCCGCCCTTTCCCCGCTTTGGGGTGCGCTGGGCCCGCGCCCGCGCCCTCTACGAGCGCAATGGGCGTGCCCGGCGGGTGGGTAGCGACGACGGGCGGGCGGAGAACTGGCGGGTCGAGCCGGTGCAGGACCCGCATGGGGAGGGCCTGCGCCTTTTCGTCCGCCAGAGCAATCCCCGGCACCCGACGGTGGAACTGGCGGCCACGCTCTATCGTGATTCCCCCCTGCTGGTGCTGGAACTCGGCCTGCACAACACCCTGGAGGTACCGATTCGGGTGCGGGCGTTGGAGCCGCTGGAGGTCAACCCGGAATGGGGCGGCAAGGTGCTCCTGGGCAGCCCGGTGGTGGGGGTATACGGAGCCGGCTGGCAGTCCTGGAGCCCGGCCGGCCGCAAAGAGGCCCGTTCGCATGACCTGCGGACGCGCTATCCCCCCCTGGCCGGCCCGGTCCTGGACGCCCCGCCACTGCCCCCGCTGCTTGCCGGGCAGTTCCGCGCCGACCTGGTCGGCGCGCTCATCTCCGAGGAGGGGCCGGTGCTGCTGGCCGGCCTCCTCAGCACGGCCGACCAGTTCGGTGCACTCGAGGCCGACCTGCGGCGGGAGCGACCCCGCCTCACCTTCACCTGCGCCACCGATGACCTGCCCCTGGCTCCCGACGAGCGCATCTCCTCCGAGCGGGTGGGGTTGCTGCTGGCCCGGCCGGAGGAGGCCCCCCTGGAGACCTACGGCCGGGCGTTGGGCCAGGAGATGCACGCCCGGGTCGGCAAGACCGCCCCCACCGGTTGGTGCAGTTGGACCGCCTTTTACCTGAACCTGGGGGAGGAGGAGGTGCTCCGCCAGGTGGAGTGGCTGGCGAAACGGCGGGACCTTTTGCCGGTCAAAGTCGTCCAGGTGGACGACGGCTGGGAGCGGGCGGTGGGGGATTGGTCGCCGAATGGGCGATTTCCCCACGGCATGGCCTGGCTGGCGGAGCAGATTCGGGAGGCCGGTTTTACGCCGGGCCTGTGGCTGGCCCCGCTGATCGTGCACCCCCGGTCGTCGCTAGTGCAGAGCCACCCGGAGTGGCTGGTGCAGGGGGGGCGGGGGCGACCGGCCAGCGCGGGGCTGGGCTGGGGTAGCCTCTGTTACGGCCTGGACGTCACCCGGCCGGAGGTGCAGGAGTGGCTCCGGCGGCTCATCGGCACCGTCGTCGCGGAGTGGGGCTACACCTACCTCAAACTGGACTTTCTCTACGCCGGGGCGGTTGTGGGGCAACGCCGCCGCCCCGACCTGAGCCGGGCGCAGGTGCTGCGGCGGGCCCTGGAGATCATCCGGGAGGCGGCCGGCCCGGAGGCGTTCCTTCTCGGCTGCGGCTGCCCGCTAGGGCCGGCGGTGGGGCTGGTGGACGGAATGCGCGTGAGCCCGGACATCGCCCCCTACTGGTCGCCGCGTTGGGGGGTGCTCAGCCCCTTTGTGCGCAACGAGCCCACCCTGCCGGCCATGTCCAACGCCGTACGCAACAACCTGGCGCGGGCCTGGATGCACCGCCGCCTCTGGCTGAACGACCCCGACGCGCTGCTCCTGCGCGATGCCGGCAGCGACCTGAGCCCGGCCGAGGTGCGCAGCCTGACCAGTCTGGTCGCCCTCACCGGCGGCACCTGGATGCTCGGCGACGACCTGCCGGCCCTGGAGCCGGAGCGGCAGTCGCTGGCCGGCGCGACCCTGCCCCTGCACCGGGGCCGACCGGTGGTCGTGGATCTGCTGGATGGCGAGATGCCCCGGTGGGTCGTCCTGCCGCTGGAGGGCCCCTGGGGGCGGGGGTGGGTGGTCGGCCTCTTCAACTGGGGTGGCCGGCCGGCCGACCTGGAGGCCGACCTCTCCGCCCTGGGCCTGCCTGCGGCCGGACGCTGGCACCTGCACGAGTTCTGGAGCGGCGAGGTGCGCCGGGTGGAAGGGCGGGTGCGCTTTGCCGGGGTTCCCCCGCACGACTGCCGGGTGGCGTTGCTGCGGCCGGCCGAGGAGGAGGGGCCGCAGTGGGTTGGCTCGACGCTGCACCTGCTCCAGGGGGTGGAGGTGCGTTCGTGGGAGCGGACGGAGGAGGGGCTGGAGTTGACCGTGGATGCGGGTCGGGCCCTGGAGGGGTCGCTCCTGCTGTGGTGGCCGGGCCGGGAGGTTCAGGCGGTGCAGGTGGATGGGGGGATGGCCTCTGTGGAGGCGGCCGGCGCAGGGCTCTGGCGGGTCGTTTTACAGGCGGAAAGGGCCTGTCGGGTGAGGGTGAGAGATGGAGGGCCTATGTTCAATCCAGGCCCACCACCCGGCGGAGGGCCTGCACCTCCGCCGGGGTCAGGGCCCGCCAGCGGCCGGCCGGCAGTCGCCCCAGCCGCAGCCCGTCCAGGCGCACGCGGATGAGTCGGTTGACCGGATGCCCCAGCGCCTCGGCGGTGCGGCGAATCTGCCGCTTGCGCCCCTCGTGGAGAACGACGCGCAGCCAGGCGTCCTCCCCCTCCCGGCGCAGCACCCAGACGCGGGCCGGGGCCGGCCGCTCATCGGCCAGCACCCGCCCCTCCCGCCAGCGGCGCAACACCTCCGGGGAGGGCGTCCCCTGCACCAGGACGTGGTACTCCTTCTCCACCCCGTAACGGGGATGGGTCAGGCGGTGGGCCAGCGCGCCGTCGTCGGTCAGGAGGAGCAGGCCCTCGCTCTCCAGGTCGAGCCGGCCGACCGGGTAGAGGCGGGTGGCCGGCCGGACCAGGTCCAGGACGGTGCGGCGGCCGTGGGGGTCGCCGGCGGTGGAGAGGACGCCGGCCGGCTTGTGCAGAAGGAGGTAGGTGGGGGCCGTCTTTAGGCGCACCGGCCGGCCGTCCACACAGATGCGCTCCTTCTCCGGGTCCACCCGGTAGCCCATCACCGTGACGGTCTCCCCGTTGACCGTCACCCGGCCCTGGCGAATCAGGTCCTCGCAGGCGCGGCGGGAGGCCACACCGGCGCGGGCCAGAACCTTGTGCAGGCGTTCCTGTGGCATGTGGTTCTCCCAAGTCGTCCCCGGTCTGGCAGCCGAGCAACACCGTAAACGGGTGTCGTTGCCCCTACATGCCCGCCCTGTCTAGGTCGTTTCCAAAATCCACCGCTCCGTATCCCGTCGGTAGGAGAGGAGTTCCTCCTCGCTGAAGAACAGGGCCACTTCCTGCTCCCCGTTCTCGGGGCTGTCGGAGGCGTGAATCAGGTTGCGCCCGATGGTGATGCCAAAATCGCCCCGAATCGTGCCCGCGGCGGCCTTGGCCGGGTCGGTCGCGCCGACCGTCTGGCGGACCAGGTGCACGACCCCCTCCCCCTCGATGACCATCAGGACGACGGGGCCGGAGGTGATGTAGGCGACCAGGGGTTCGAAAAAGGGCTTGCCCTCGTGGATGGCATAGTGCTGACGGGCCAGCGGTTCGTCCATCTGGATCATCTTGATCGCCACAATCTTGAGGCCGCGTTGCTCCAGGCGGGTGATGATCGGCCCAATCAGTCCCCGCTGGACCCCGTCGGGTTTGATGATAATCAGGGTGCGTTCCATACCACATCCTTTTCCTAGAGTTGCGTTCACTAAAGAGGCAGCCGGCCGGGGAACCCCCCTGACGACTGCCTCGAAGCGGACGACAATCGGGCGGTTAGATCGGCACCGCCTCTTTGATTCGGGCGGCGGCCTTGCGCATCTCCATCTTGACCAGGCCCAGATTGACGGTGCGCTGTGTGATGACGACCAGGATCAGGTCATGAGACTCCAGCATCAAGGTACAGCCATCCTGCGCGTTGATGATGGCGTCGGTTAGTCCTCCGACCCCGATTCGTCTGGTAGCCTTGTCAATCTCGGCATAGACGGCGGCCGACATGGCCCCCAGCACCTCGGCGTCCCCAGGGTCCAGGAGGGTGCTGGCCACGACCAGCCCATCCTTGCCCACCAACAGGCTACCGACGACCCCATCCACCCGCAACAAATCCTCGACGATCTTTCTCATCGCTGACCCCTTTCACGTCCTGGTAATCTCGGCCAGTGTCCCGGTGGGCCGGTTCTGCCCCTCCGGCCGAGCCGCCGTAACGGCCGGCAGTGATCCCGTACCCTATTTGGCCGGCTCACTCAGCACCCAGGCATACTCGTTGATGGCCTGCTGGTAGAGCCCCTGCTTCATGTAGGTGTCTCCCAGCAGGCGATGCAGACGATGCAACCGCTTGTGATCCTGTTCCTGTCCGATCCAGCGCTGGAGGTCGGCGACGATCGTCTCCTCCAGACCGGCGGTTCCGCTCTTGATCAGGGTCTTGTACTGATTGGCGGCCTGGTCGAACTCGCCTGCGGCCATACAGGCCCGGGCCAGGTCTAGGCGGAGCGATTCGTTATCGGGGCTGGCCTCCAGTTGCCGGCGCAACTCTTCCAGGGAGGGGCCGGCCTCGAGGACCATTGCCTCCTCGACGGGTGGGGCCTCCTCCACGGCCACGGCGACCTCACCCTCGGGGAGCAGGCCCATCCGGGCGAGTTCCTCCTCGGAAAGGCCCAAGCCGGCGACCTCCTCGGGGGTCAGGCCCAACTCCTCCAGGGTAAAGGGTTGCAGTACCTCTTCCTCGGCAGGAGCGGCCTCTTCGGGAGCGACCTCCACGGCGGCGGGCTCCTCCAGTCCCAGTTCCTCCAGGGAGAAGGGTTCGACGCCGGGCAGTTCTTCCGTTATGGCGGCGGGCTCCTCCAGGCCCAGTTCCTCCAGGGAAAAGGGCTCGACGCCAGGCAGTTCTTCCGTTATGGCGGCGGGCTTCTCCAGGCCCAGTTCCTCCAGGGAAAAGGGTTCGACGCCAGGCAGTTCTTCCGTTATGGCGGCGGGCTCCTCCAGGCCCAGTTCCTCCAGGAAGAAGGGTTCGACGCCAGGAGGAGCGGCCTCTTCGGTTACGGCGACCTCGCCGACCGCCTCGACCTCCTCCAGGAGGAAGGGTTCCACCTCCGGCAGGCCCTCCTCGGACACCTCTGTCGGGACAACCGGTTCACCGATAACCTCACGGCGGCTGGTGAGCATCTTTTCAAAGAGAGAGAGACCGGAGGGTCGCTCCTCTTCCTCCTCCACCAGGGCCTCGATAAAGGCAGGTTCCTCCGGGGTGGTCGGCTCCTGCCAACTGAAGGCCGGGATGGCCGGTTCCTCGGCCTCGGCGAGCCCCTCGATCTCTTCCTCCAGTGCGCCCATCTCCAGGGGAGCGGATGGCTCTTCGAGGCCCAGGTCTTCCAGGGAGAAAGGTTGAACCTCTCCCAGGTCCTCCAGGGAGAAGGGTTCGACGCCGGGGAGTTCGGCCTCTGCGGGGGCGGCCTCGGCCGGCGGGGTGATCTCGCCCAGTTCCTCCAGGTCCTCCAGGGAAAAGGGGGCCAAGCCGGGGAGTTCGGCCTCTGCGGGGGCGACCTCGGCCGGCGGGGTGATCTCGCCCAGTTCCTCCAGGTCCTCCAGGGAAAAGGGGGCCAGGCCGGAGAGTTCGGCCTCTGCGGGGGC
>FWPU01004121.1_pt1 | contig 34566 bp, 28 predicted proteins | sample 2228361 | NCBI WGS metagenome assembly FWPU01 (sample SAMEA103939777, study PRJEB20133) | metagenome
GTTTTCGGGTGTTCTGTTCGGTCATGGCTCGGTAGTCTATCCCAAAAGCCAAATCGCGTCAAATTTTTAGACACGCTCTCAGGGATTACGTGGAGGGCAAGGTCAAGGAAACAATCCGCGTATAATGTTTCCAACTGTGTGCAAAGAGAGCAAAGGGTGGACAGAACTGTCCGCCCTTTTTGTTTTGCTCTGCCCTGACGCTGCCTTGAAATCTGGTGGACATTCGGCTAAGATTAAAGAAAACTGTCAGGAGGAATCGTCGTTTCATGCCCAAAGGTTTTACGTTGTGGTTCACGGGACTGTCCGGCGCTGGCAAGAGCACGCTGGCAGAAGCCGTCGCGCAGGAGTTGACAAAGCGCGGCCGCCTGTATGATATTTTAGACGGGGACGAAGTGCGAACGCACCTATCTAAAGGCTTGGGGTTTTCAAAGGAAGACCGCGACACGAACATCAAACGCATTGGCTGGGTCGCCAGCAAGATCACCAAGCACGGCGGCATCGCCATCACCGCTGCCATCTCCCCCTACCGCGCCACCCGCGACTGGTGCCGCGAAATCATCAGCAAAGAAGGCGGCTTTGTCGAAGCCTACTGCGCCGCCCCGCTGGAAGTGTGCGAGGAGCGCGACGTGAAAGGGCTTTACAGGAAAGCGCGGGCGGGAGAGATCCAGCAGTTTACCGGCATTGACGATCCCTACGAACCACCGCTCAATCCTGAAGTCGTGCTGGACACTCACGTTGAAACCGTTGAGGAAAGCACGACAAAAATCATCAGAACGCTGGAGCGGATGGGCTACTTGTAAAGACTGTCAACCATCAGTGAATCGGTGAAGCGGCGACTTGTCTCCGTTTCTCCGTTTCGCGGTTTCGACCTCTCTATGTCGTTCTCTCCTCAACAAATCGAATCCCTCTCCCTCAACTTCGAGCGTGCCGAACCGTTGGAGATTCTGTGCTGGGTGTGGGAAACGTTCGGCGAGCGGGCGGCGTTCGGGACGAGTTTTCAGGGCGCGGGCTTGGTGGCGATGGACATCGCCTACAAAAATGGCTTGCGCTTCCCCATTTTCACGATTGACACCGGGCTGCTGTTTCCCGAAACGCTGGAACTCAAGCGCAAAATTGAGGAAAGGTTGGGCGTGGAGATTGAATCGCTGACGCCCGAACTGACCGTCGAGCAGCAAGCCGAAGTTTACGGCGCGGAACTGTGGAAGCGCGACCCCGACCACTGCTGCTACATGCGCAAGGTCGAGCCGCTGCAAAAGAAACTCGCGCAGTTAGACGGGTGGATTACCGGCTTGCGCCGCGAGCAGAGCGAAACGCGACGCGGCATCGGCATTGTGGAACTCTACGAGTTCGATGAGGCGACGGGCAAGAACATCGTCAAAATCAACCCGATGGCCCGCTGGTCGCGGGCGCAGGTGTGGGACTACATCAAGCAGAACGGCATCCCCTACAACCCCCTGCAAGACTTGGGCTACCGCAGCATCGGCTGTGTCCCCTGCACCCGTCCTGTCGGCGAAGGCGACAGCGAACGCGCCGGGCGATGGACGGGGTTCAACAAGACGGAATGCGGGCTGCATACGTTTATGAAGAAGAAGGAAGTGCTGACGAAGCAGCGACCATCAACCCCTGACCACTGACTATTTGTCCGTTGTCCTGTGGTCAGTGGTCATCGCTTATTTCTGCCTCCAACCTCCGCGCGTATGTTTTCAACTCCTCTGCAGACGGTTGGAGTTCTTCGTGCTGCTGAATGTAAAGGTCGAACGCCTCCTGCCAAGTCATTGTCTCGGTCAATCCAGCGAGGCGTGGGTGGCGGCGTTGCTCGGAGACGCGGGGCAGGATGTAGGCGACATTGTGCGCGGGGCGCAGAGCCTCTTGCACGCGGCGCAAGTTCAATAGACTCGCCTTTTCCTGCGAGATGCCGTAGATGACGCGCACAATCGCGTCCTGAACGTCGTATTTTTCAATCTCCCTCACTATCACGTCGGTGGGGTCGTCCGCGTCGTCGGGGAGGCTCACGTCAATCGTAACAAACGGACGGCTGGGGGTGCGGATAGGTTCATAAGTGGTATTGCCTTTTTCCAGATGCACGAGGCAAAAACCTTTCGTATCGCGCTCCTCGGTGAAATCCACGCGCTCAATGCTGCCGGGGTAAACGACGTGGGGGTGTCCCGTCGGGTTGAGGTCTTGCTGTTTGTGCAGATGCCCCAGCGCCACGTAATCAAACGCCGGATTCGCCAGCGTGCTCGTCAGGAGCAGCGGGTCGCGCCCCAGCGCTGCTGTGCGCTCCGAACCGGAAAACTTTCCCTCCATCGCTGCGACGTGCGCCGCCAGCATAGAAGGCAACTGCGGGTCGAGTTCCTCCGCCCACTCCTCAATCTGCTCGGCGCAGATGCTCACGATGCGCTCGTTCAGTTCGTTCTCGTCCAGACTGCGATACTCGTCCCGCGTCAGCAACACGCTCCGATGCGGCCACGGCAGACAGGCTACCTGCACCGCGCCGCTTTTCGTTTCAATGACCTTCAACTCCGGCTTGGAAACGACGACCACGTTCGGCACGTCCAGCACGCCGAAGATGTCAATGGAGGACGCCCGCCCAAACGCAATCGGCATGTCGTGATTGCCCGGCAGCATGACAGTGGGAATACGCGCCGCACTGAGACGGCGAATCTGCTCGGCAAATAATCGCTGATGGGTGGGGTTCGGGTCCGCGCTGCGGTAGGCGTCCCCCACAAACAGCACGAGGTCAACGTCGCGTTCTATCGCAAAGTCAACGATGAATCTCAGCGACTTCACGAAGTCCAGCAGCCGCGTGTTCAATCCCGTCGCGGGGTCCACCTTCCCGTAGGTTTCAATCCCGATGTGAAGGTCTGCGAAGTGGACGACTTTCATTTCCCGCCTAACTCCTTATACTTGTTGAGCGCCACCCGCTCAGAGGGGTTCTTGTTGATGATAGCCGCCAGCGTTTTCTTTGCCCCTTCTTTGTCCCCCAACTGTATCTGACATTCCGCTTTCAGGTAAAGCCCAATCGCGATGACCTTGTTCGCCAGCGCAGCGTCAATCTCCCGAATCGCCTCCTTGTATCGCCCGGTCGTATAGAACTCCCACGCCATGCCATAGTCATTGCAGATGTAATTCGACATAAAGCGGGCGACGTCTTCATCTTCGTATTCCTTAATCATGCGGTCGTAAACCTTTAACGCGCAGCAGAAGTCAATGCTCCGCTCGTAAGCGTGCGCCAGCGTGCGCATCAGCAACCGCCGCCACTGCCGCAGGGGGCGCTTTTCCTCCGGGTCGAGCAGGGCGGCTTTTCCTTCGTCCACCAACCGCAGCGTTTCCTCAAACACCATGATTGCCGCTTCCATGTCCCCGATGCGGTTGTAATAGACCATCCCCAACTCGAAGCGCAAATCCGCCGAACGCGGCACGGCGGCGATGCCCCGCTTGAGCGCATCAATGCCCTTTTTGATTTGCTCCTCCTCGTTGAGTTTCAGGTCGGGGTCGACGCTCAAATTGTAGGCATAATTAAAGCCCAGCATCGTCCACGCCCGCACGTCGCTGGGGTCCAACTTCACGAGGCGTTCCAACATCGCCACGCCTTCCAGCAACTTGCCCGTGTCAAAGAACTCTTCCGCTTGATCCCACAACTCCGCCGCCTGTTCTTGCGGAGTTTTCGGCTTATCCTTCTGTGCCCCATCCGCCCGCGCTACTTGCACAAACAACGCGCTGATGACGACCAAGCACCCCAACGTCTTCCCCATCTGTTTTCTGACCATGATACGCCTCCTGAACTGAAGATAGTTCACATATCGGCACAAAACCTGCGAACTCTAAATTGTGCGCTGCCGACAAGCGTTGGGAAAGATTCTATCACACGACACGCCCGTTAGCAATGCAGGACGTCGCGCCGCTCCTATTGACAGCCTGCAAAGATTCAGTTATAATGCTGTGCGATTTGACAGAAGGAAGGGAATTATGGATTATACTTCATCGCCTTCATCTTACGCATACGTGGCGTTGTTCACTATTCTTGGCGTTCTTTTCATGGTCGGAACCATGATCGCCTCGTGGATCTTCCGACCCTATCGTCCCACCCGTGAGAAACTTTCCACCTACGAGTGTGGCGCGCCGGTGACGGGCGATGCGTGGATTCAGTTCCGCGTTGGTTTTTATATCTGGGGGCTTATCTTTCTCATCTTCGACGTGGAAACTGTCTTCGTCTATCCGTGGGCGAAAATGCTCCGCGCGCTGGCGCAAAGCGGCATGGGCACGTTTGCCTTCCTCGAAATGTTCATCTTCTTCCTGATTCTAATTGTGGGGCTTGTCTACGCCTGGCGCAAAGGCGTGTTGAAGTGGGAAGGCGTGTAAGGAGGTGCAGTGATGACAGACAAAATCATCATTGACGACGGTCCCGACCCGCGAGGGACGGGCGACGTTCCCATCGGTTACGTTGACACGGGCGCGGGCGGCGTCATTGTGTCGCGGCTGGACAAATTCGCCGACTGGGCGAAAGACCAGTTGAGCAAAATTGCTAAAATAGGACCTGTCAACTACGTTGGCAATCACCTTTTGAAGCCGCACGTGCAGGGCTGGGCGCGGCAGGGGTCGCTTTGGTACATGGTGTTTGGGCTTGCCTGCTGCGCGATTGAGATGATGGCGACGGCGACGGCGCACTACGACTTTGACCGTTTCGGCATGATGCCCCGCGCCACCCCGCGCCAGTCGGATTTGATGATTGTCGCGGGCACGGTAACACACAAGATGGCTCCGATGGTCAAGAAACTTTACGAACAGATGGCAGAGCCGCGCTACGTCATCAGCATGGGGGTGTGTGCCACGGCGGGCGGTCCGTTCAAAGACGGTTACAGCGTGATGAACGGCATTGACCTGCTTGTGCCCGTCGACGTCTACGTTCCCTTCTGCCCGCCCCGCCCGGAGGCGCTGCTCTACGCCGCTGTGCAGTTGCAGGAGAAAATCCTTCGCGAACACGGCGCCAAGCGGATGCCGACGAAGGCGGAGGCGATAAAAGTCGCGTAGCACGAAGTCAAGTCAACGAGTCAACGAGTCAATGTCATTGACTCGCTGACCCATTGACCCATGGATCCATGGCGGATTTGCAGACGTTGCTGCAGGAAAAACTGGGCGACAAGGTGCAGGAGTTCCAGCCGGGGAAGGACATGCTGCGGGTGTTCGTGGAGCGCGACAACCTTGAGGCGGTGATGCAAACTCTGCGTGACGACCCGAGTTTGGGCTTCAATTACCTGACGCTTCTCAGCACGGTGGATTACAAAGAGCATCTCGAAGTCGTCTACCACCTGCGCAACACGGTCAACAGGCATCAGGTCTGCGTGCGGGTCAAACTTTCGCCCGATGACGCGCGCGTGCCATCCGTGACGAAATACTGGGCGACAGCAAACTGGCATGAGCGCGAGGGGCACGAGTTAATGGGCATCAAGTTTGAAGGACACCCCGACCTGCGTCACCTGCTCCTGCCCCACTGGTGGGAAGGCTACCCATTGCGCAAAGCCTACGGCAAAGACGTGGAGGAGTGGGGACATCCCATCACGCAGGACGTTATCCTCGCCCGCGAAAAGCCCGAACGCCCCGAACGCCCGGCGGCAGCCAAACCTGCGCCCAAAAAGGAATGACCGAATTGATCAGTGAGTCAATTGGTCAGTGGTCAGTGAGAGATTATGCCGACTAAAACGGAAGAACTCTTAATGAACATGGGTCCGCAGCATCCCAGCACGCACGGGGTGCTGCGGGTTGTGTTGACGGTGGACGGCGAGTGGATTCGCGCTGCCGACCCCGATTTGGGCTACCTCCATCGCTCCTTTGAGAAGATGGCGGAACTCCGCACCTACGTCAACTACGTGCCGCTGACCGACCGCTGGGATTACCTCGACGCGATGGGCAACAATCAGGTTTACGTGGAAACGGTTGAGAAGTTGATGGACTTGGAAGTCCCCCCCCGCGCCCATTACATTCGGATGATGGTCTGCGAACTCAACCGCATCGCCAGTCACCTCGTTTTCATCGGCACGTTCGGCTTGGACGTGGGCGCGAACACCCCTTTCATGTATTGCTTCCGCGACCGCGAGCGCATCCTTGACCTGTTTGAGGCGATTTGTGGGGCGCGGTTGACCTACACGTTCATGCGCATCGGCGGCGTCGCGTGTGATACTCCCGACGGCTGGCTGGAACAGGTGCGCGACTTCTGCGACTACCTGCCGCCGAAGTTGAGGGAGTTGGATGACCTGCTGACGAACAACGAAATCTTCATTGTCCGCACGCGCAACATCGGCGTCATCACGCCGGAGCAGGCGATTGAATGGGGCTTGAGCGGTCCCATGCTGCGCGGCAGCGGCGTCAAGTGGGATGTCCGCAAGGAGTATCCTTACGCCCTTTACAACGAGGTCGACTTCGACGTTCCCGTGGGCACGCGGGGCGATTGTCTGGACCGTTATCACGTTCGGCGGCGCGAGATTGACGAGTCGCTGAAAATCCTGCGCCAGTGTTTGGACAAAATCCCCGATGGCGACGTGATGGCGAAAGTGCCCAAGACCATCCGCCCCAAAGCCGGAGAGGTCTATCACGCCGTCGAAACCCCGCGCGGCGAATTAGGGCTTTACATGATTAGCGACGGTGCGGACAAACCGTATCGTATGAAAATCCGCCGTCCGTCGTTTATTAACCTGTCCATCTTTCCCGAGTTAGTCCGCGACTGGAAGGTTGCCGACGTTGTCGTCATTTTGGGCAGCATTGACATCGTGATGGGCGAGGTGGACGGATAACGATGAGCGATGGAGCGATGGAGTGGTGGAGTGTTGACGTTTTCGATACTCCATCACTCCATTGCTCCATTGCTCCATTCCTTTGCTTGATATGGCGTATCAACCGCTCAGGACAATTCGGCAAGTCCGCGCCGGTTTCTCGCCGGAGGATTACAAGTGGCAGGTGCGGAAACTGCTCGGCCTCACGGGTGGCTTGTTGGGCGTCGTTCTCCTCCTGTTTGTCGTTATTCCGAAACTTCTCGGCATCAGCCCCACGTTGACGGATTACTCCCGGTGGCTGCTTCGACTGGTGGGGTTGGAGTCTGATGAGGCGGTGGATTTTCTGGTCGCGCTGCTGGTCGCGCTCATTCTGCTGCACTTCATTCTCATCTCGGTTTTGGTCATCGTTCTCGCCTTGCGCAAGGTCATCGCGTTCGTGCAGTTCCGACTGGGACCACGGCGCGTGGGGTTTCACGGCGCGGCGCAGACCGTCGCCGACGCCATCAAACTGATGGTCAAAGAGGACGTGATTCCCGCCAAAGCCGACCGCTGGATTTTTACCATCGCCCCGATGCTGGTATTCATTCCCGCCTTCCTCGTTTACGTCGTCCTGCCGTGGGGGGGGGGATACGACCGCTCAGGGATAGGCAATAACTTCATCGCCCGCGATTTGAACATTGGAATTCTCTACGTTGTTGCCATCACGTCGGTTGCCGTCGTCGGCATCATCATGGCGGGCTGGGCCTCGGACAACAAATACGCCCTGCTCGGCGCGCTGCGTTCGGCGGCGCAATTGGTCAGTTACGAAGTCCCCGGCGTCCTCGCCGTGCTTGGTCCCGTGATTTTAGCCGGGTCGCTTTCGATGCAGTCCATCGTCAACGCGCAGGGCTACACGAACTGGTTTAAGTTCGTGGCGGGCAACATTACAAAAGACCAACTGGAACACAGTTGGTTCTGGCAGTGGTATTGGTTCCAACCCTACGGACTGGGGGTGTTGGGCTTTATCGCCTACTTCATCTCCGGACTCGCCGAAACGAACACGACGCCGTTCGACCTGCCCGAAGCCGAGTCGGAGTTGGTCGCGGGCTTCAACACCGAATACAGCGGTATGAAGTTCGCCTTCTTCTTCCTTGCGGAATTTTCCAACACCTTCGTCATCTCCGGCATCGCTGCCACTTTGTTCTTTGGCGGTTGGCACGCGCTCTTCCCCTTCCTGCCAGACTACGGTTGGTGGGGCGTGCTCTGGTTTTTCCTGAAAGCCAGTGTGGGGGTTTTCGTGTTCATGTGGATTCGCGCCACCTGGCCTCGCGTGCGGGTGGACCAACTCATGGAATTCGCGTGGAAGTTCGTCGTGCCGCTGGCTATCATCTACGTTATGGCAGTCGCGTACTTTGTATCCATAGGGGTCGTGAAGTAAAGAGGAAGTAAGGGGAAGGAGGGGGAAGTAAGGGGAGAAAACGATACCTTCTCCCCCTTACTTCCCCTCCTTCCCCTTAAATCATGACTGAACAAATCGCCTTTTACGCAATGGCGGCGTTGATTCTGATTTGCGCATGGATGGTGGTCACGTTGCGCAATCTCGTCCACTGCGCGCTGTTTCTGGTGCTGACGTTCATGGGCGTCGCGGGCATTTACGTGTTGCTGCACGCGGAATTCCTCGCGGGCGTGCAGGTGCTCATCTACGTCGGCGCGATTACGGGGCTGCTGTTGTTCGGCATCATGCTGACCCGCAAATACGCGGGACGGGACATCATCGCGCACAACAAGCAGAAGCCGCTGGGCTTTATCAGCGCGGCGGGGCTGTTCATCATCATCGTTTACATCGCCCTCCAAACGGATTTTGACTGGAGCGCGAAACCCCCGACGATGAACGCCACGTCCGAAATCGGCAAGTCGCTGGTCAGCACTTACGTTTTGCCCTTTGAGTTGGCATCCATCGTCCTCCTCGTCGCTATGATTGGGGCTATCATCATTGCGCGGGAAAAAGACATTTAACGGTCAATTGGTCAATTGACTCATTGGCTCATCCTACTTTGTCACTTTAGCGCGAGACGGCATAAACCGACGGAGAGGAGGTTCGGCAGGAGCCTCACGCTCCCGTTGAACCGATAAGTGACAAAGGAGGACCCATTGACCAAGGGTGCATTACGTAAAATTTGCAACCCTGGTAAGGAGGCGCTGCTCCGACGGATGTTGGTCAGGAGGCAGGAGGCAAATTTGACGTCCTGCGCCCCGCTGGAAAAAGGCAGGCGTCCCGATGCATCGGAACTTCCGTTCCGCCGTCTTAGACGCCGAATTCGACTCGGTGACAGCCCTCATTCCGCCGAATCGAATTCGGCGTCTAAGACGGCTACAAAGCCTGCTAAAAGCAGGCTGAACCGCAAACGAGTCTGCTTCAGCAGACTTTTGTTCTGGCGTCTTAGACACCGAATTCGATTCGGGGGCAACAGGGCAGCAAATTCTGCGTAATGCACCCTTGACCAATTGACCAAATTAAGACATGACTATCTATCACTACCTCGTTTTGTCGGCGGCTTTGTTTTGCATCGGCGTGTATGGCGCGATGACGCGGCGCAACGCGGTGGGCGTGCTGATGGCGTTTGAACTCATGCTCAACTCCGTCAACATCAATATGATTGCCTTTGCCCGCTACGTCCTGCCCAAGACGGAGAACTTTCTGGTGACGGGGCAAATCTTCGCCATCTTTATCATCGTCATCGCCGCCGCCGAAACCGCCATCGGCTTGGCGCTGGTCATCAATATCTATCGCAACATGGACAAAATCAACGTGGATGAGGTGGACATACTGAAATGGTGAAACAAGGGGGAATGGAGTGGTGGAGTGATGGAGTAATGTCAGATTCTCATGCCTCCATGACTCCATGACTCCCCTCCTCCTCATCAATTTGATGGACTTTTTCCTTCAAACCGCTTGGCTGGTTCCCGTTTTTCCGTTCATCGCGTTTGTCATCAACATTCTCTTCGGCGCGGAGATGCAGAAGAGGAACAAACTCATCCCCGCCCTGGTGTCCGTGTTGACGATGGGCGCGTCGTTCGTCTGGTCGTTCGCCTGCTTCATCAGCGGGAAAGAGTTTGCTCGTTCTGCGACGTGGTTCCATCTCGGCTCGTATGCCGTCAAGATGGGCTACCTGATTGACCCGCTGTCCGCGCTGATGATGCTGATTGTGACCTTCATCGGCGGGTTGATTTTCATCTACTCCATCGGCTACATGTGGAACGACCCGCGCTTCAGCCGCTTCTTCTCCTACCTGTCCCTCTTTGCCTGCGCGATGCTGTGGTTGGTGATGGCGGACAACTTCGCGCTGCTCTATCTCGGTTGGGAGGGAGTGGGGCTTTGCTCTTATCTGCTCATCGGTTTCTGGTTTGAGAAACCCTCCGCGATGCGCGCCGCGAAGAAGGCGTTTTTGGTCACGCGCACTGGCGACTGCGGCTTGGCGATTGGTGTGTTCCTGCTGTTTGGGTTGGTCGGCAGTTTCGGCTTTGAGGACATCTTCCGAGCGGCAACGGAAACCCATCGCGGATTGTTCGTCGTCGCTGCGTTCTTTCTGTTCTGCGGCGCGATTGGCAAGTCGGCGCAGTTCCCGCTGCATACGTGGTTGCCGGACGCGATGGAAGGTCCTACGCCCGTCAGCGCATTGATTCACGCAGCCACGATGGTCGCCGCCGGCGTCTATCTCGTTGCGCGTTCATTCCCGCTGTTTGCATTGACGGATTCGCAGGGTCATCCGATTGCGCTGCTGCAACTGTTCGGCTGGGAGATGACGCCGCTGACCGTTGTAACATACATCGGCGGCTTCACTGCGTTCATGGCAGGCACCATCGGCATCGCGCAGAACGACATCAAGCGCGTGCTGGCGTATTCCACCATCAGTCAGTTGGGGTTCATGTTCATGGGCTTGGGCGTCGGCGGACCGGCGGTCGGCATGTTCCACCTGATGACCCACGCCTTCTTCAAAGCCCTCCTCTTCTTGGGCTCAGGCAGCGTCATTCACGCGATGGAGCATGGGATCCACGCGATGCATGGGACGGGGAAGGAGGAGGAACATCACTCACCGGAACTTGACCCGCAGGACATGATGAACATGGGCGGGCTGAGAAAAAAGATGCCTGCCACGCAGTTCACGTATTTCGTCGGGGCGCTGGCGTTGGCGGGCGCGCCGCTCATTGCCTCTGGGTTCTGGAGCAAAGATGAAATCCTGCACTACGCCTTAGAGAAAGACAAGTTCGTCTTCCTCGTGTTTGGGCTCGTGGCGGCTGCCATCACTGCGTTTTACACCTCGCGGCAGATGTATCTCGTGTTTGAAGGCTCGCCGCGCACCGACGCCGCCGCGCACGCCCACGAAAGCCCGAAGGTGATGACCGTGCCGCTCATCATTTTAGCCCTCTTTGCTTTCGCTGCTGGTTTCATCGGCTTGCCGTTCTGGAACGGCAAGTGGAATTACTTCCATCACTACGTCTCCGAAACCTCCCTCCTCAACTTGGCGGCGCATGGCGCGGAACACGGGAGCGGACATGACCTCACTGCTGCGATGATGACGACTCCGATGATTATTGCGATGGTGTGTTCCGTCGTTGCCGCGGCGGTCGGTTGGACGATGGCGCAAAATTGCTACCGCGTGTGTCCACTGCTCAATCCGCAGGAAGACCCCATTCTCAAACTCGGGGCGCTGGAGCGCTTCCTCCGCCACAAGTGGTGGTTCGATGAGATTTATCAGGCGACGGTCATTCGCCTGCTCTTCCTGTTCAACGAGGTCTTTGCCGCCTTCGACCAGAAGTTGATTGACGGGGCGGTCAACGCGGTCGGGATTCTCACGGTGGTCGCCTCAAAAATTTGGCAGTTGTTCGACATGTTCATCGTGGACGGACTGGTCAACCTCGTCGGCTGGGTCACCAAAACGTGGGGCGATGTCGTGCGGCGCGTGCAGACGGGGTTGGCGCAAAACTATATGCTCATCATCATCGGCAGCGCAGCCGTGCTGCTCGTTGTGAAACTTTTGTGGAAAGGATAAGGGAACGATGGAGCAAAGGGTTCTGACACTCATCATTTTTCTGCCTCTGCTCGGCACGCTGTTGGTGATGCTCACCCCCAAAGAAAAGACGGGCATCATCAAAGGACTCGCGCTCGGCGTGGCGGGGATTGACCTGCTGCTGTGCCTGTGGCTCTACGCGAAGTTCGACCCCATCAACGCGGCGCAGATGCAGTTCCTCAAGGAGTTGCCGTGGATTTCGGCGATTGAGGTCTACTATCGGGTGGGCGTCGACGGTCTGTCCATGCCGCTCGTGGTGCTGACGGGGCTGATGACGTTTCTCTCCATCTGGTATTCGTTCGGTCCCATTCGCGAGCGCGAGAAGGAATACTACGCCTTCTTCCTGCTGCTCGAAGTCGGTATGATGGGCACGTTCTGCGCGCTGGACTTCTTCCTGTTCTATGTGTTCTGGGAAGTCAGCCTCGTGCCCATGTATTTCATCATCGGCATCTGGGGCGGACCGCGCCGCGAATACGCTGCCATCAAGTTCTTCCTCTACACGCTGGCGGGCAGCGTGCTCATGCTGCTGGCGATTTTAGCGCTTTACTTTTTCAGCACGCCGCACACCTTCGACATGACCTTCTTCCTCAACCCAGACCAGCGCGCCAAGGGGCTGCATCTCGCGCCCTACGCCCTGGCGCTGTGCTTCTGGGCGTTCTACATCGCGTTTGCGATTAAAGTGCCCGCGTTTCCGTTCCATACGTGGTTGCCCGATGCGCACGTTGAAGCGCCGACGGCGGGTTCGGTCATTCTGGCGGCTATCCTGCTAAAGATGGGAACTTACGGTCTGGTCCGCGTCTGCCTGCCGATGTTCCCGTCCGCCGCTCGCAGCGAAACCGCGACGAACATTTTGCTGCTCATCGCCTTAATTAACATCATTTACGGCGCGCTGGTAGCGATGGCGCAGACGGACTTGAAGAAACTCATCGCGTATTCGTCCATCGGGCACATGGGCTTCGTGCTGCTCGGCGTTGCCGCCGCCGCCAAAGCGCCGGGCACCATGAAATCCGCCGACCTTTTGAATTTCCAGAACGCGCAAATCACCGGACTCAATGGCGCGGTGTGGGAGATGATTGCGCATGGTCTCATCACGGGGTCGCTCTTCTTGCTGGTCGGCATCATTTACGAGCGGACTCACACCCGCGGACTCGATGCGTTCGGCGGGCTGGGCGCGGTGGTGCCGCAGTACGGTGGCGTGCTGGTTTACATGGCGATGGCGTCGTTGGGCTTGCCCGGCTTGGCGGGCTTCTTGGGCGAGTTCTTCGCCCTCGCCGGTGGGTTCGTCGTGTTCGGTTGGATGGGCGGTTTAGCCGTCCTCGGCATCGTCGTCACCGCGGCGTATCTGCTGTGGACGGTGCAGCGCATGTTGCTCGGTCCACTCAACCAGAAGTGGCTGTCAATTCCCGACATGAACAAATTAGAAAAATGGGTGCTCGCGCCGCTCGTCGTCCTTGTCCTGTTCCTCGGCGTCTACCCGTCGCCGATACTCTACCCCATCAATCAAGTAATGGAGCATATTGTGGTGAGGTTGATGGGAAGTTGAACTTTCTGAGTCAATGAGTCAATGAGTCAATGAAAAGGCACCCTACGTTCCGTTGACCCATTGACCCATTTGCTGGAGGCTTGTCTTGCTCGGCATCCTGCCAGAACTGACGTTGACCATCCTCGGCTTGCTGGTGCTGGTCGTGGATTTCTTGCTGCCACCCGCGACGAAGGAGGAAGACCGCAACAGCCGTCACATGCTGTTTGCGGGGCTATCCATCGTGGGGTTTTTTATCACGTGGGGGACAGTCAACGCCGCGCGGGGTCATGCCCTCCCCGACTGGGCGCGGGCGCAGATGACGGTGGACGCCTTCGCGGTGTTCTTCAAGGTCGTCGTGCTCATCGCCGCAATCCTGACCGTCTGCCTGACGCCACCTTACCTGCCGAAGCGCATCGCCGGCGGACACGGCGAGTTTTACGCGCTCCTCATCTTCGCCGCGTTGGGCATGTTCTTGATGGCGTCGGCGACGGACCTCATCACGCTCTACGTCGCGCTGGAGTTCACCAGCCTTTGCATTTACGTTCTGTCCGGCTACATGAAGCACGACCCGAAATCCGCCGAGGCGGGGATGAAATGTTTCCTCATCGGCGTCATCTCATCGGGCGTAATGCTCTACGGCATGAGCCTGCTTTACGGGGCGGTCGGCTCCACGCAGTTGACGCAAATCGGCGACGCCCTGACCAGCCAAAGCACCCCCCTCACCTCGCTCGCCATCGTCATGGTGCTGGCGGGGTTCGCGTTCAAGTTGGCGATTGTCCCGTTCCATCAATGGATGCCCGACACCTTTGAGGGCGCGCCGACGCCGTTCGTCGCGTATCTGTCCGTCGCGCCCAAGGCGGCTGCGTTTGCGATGGTGATGCGCGTGTTCTTCATCGCCTTCGGCAAGTTGGAGCAGGACTGGGCGCTCCTCATTGCCGTCCTCGCCGCACTGACCATGACCGTCGGCAACCTCGCCGCCATTCCCCAGAAAAATCTCAAGCGCATGTTGGCTTACTCCTCCATCGCGCAGGCAGGCTACATGCTCATCGCCTTAGCCGCCTTCAACATGGAACACGCCGACTACGAATGGATGCGAGCGTCGGGGATTATGATTTACCTGCTGACCTACGTGTTTATGAACGTCGGCGCGTTCGGCGTGGCGGTGCTGATGGCGCGCGCCACCGGCTCGGAAGACATCGAATCCACCCGCTGGATGATTAAGCGCCATCCGCTCGCTGCCATCGCCTTCCTGATTTTCGGGTGGTCGCTGGCGGGGCTGCCACCGACGGCGGGCTTCATCGGCAAGTATTTCCTGTTCAGCACGGCGATTGATTCGGGGCTGACATGGCTGGCGCTCGTCGGCGTCATCAACAGCGTCATCTCCGTTTACTACTACTTCAACGTCGTCCGTCTGATGTTCTTCCCGCCGCCGCTGCCCGGCGAAAAAATGGCTGCGCCCGCCGAACCCACACCGATTGTCTCACCGTTCATTTTGAAAGCCGCCCTGTGGGCATCCATCATCGGCACGATAGCGATTGGCATCTATCCCGACCCCGTCATCCAACTCGCCAAAGACTCCGTGATGAGCATCCCGCGGGAAATTAGTCAATGGGTCAATTGGTTCATTAGTTCATTGACCCATTGACCCATTGACCCACCGACCCATTGACCATGAACGAACGCACTCTTGTCCTCATCAAGCCCGACGGCGTGGAACGCGGGCTGATTGGCGAAGTCATTCGCCGCTTCGAACAAAAAGGTCTCAAGATTGTCGGACTGAAAATGCTGCAAGTCACCACCCAGTTAGCGCAGGAACACTACCGCGACCACGTTGGCAAACCCTTCTACGAACCGCTGGTCGCGTTCATCACCAAAGGTCCCGTCGTCGCCATCGCCGTCGAAGGACCGGGCGCGATTGCCCGCGTGCGGCAGATGATGGGCGCGCTCGACCCCGCCGATGCCCTGCCCGGCACGATTCGCGGCGACTTCGTCGTTGACCGACAGATGAACGTCATCCACGGCTCCGACTCCCCCGAAAACGCCGAGCGCGAACTCAACCTCTTCTTCCAACCCGGCGAGATGCTGGACTACCAACGCAGCGTGGATCAGTGGGTAAGTCCGCATTTCCCTGCGGCGGCATGAACAACTCCTCAGAATACCGCAGATTTAATGGACGGACGCGGATAGAAGCGGAAAGCCACCCTCCGCGTTCGTCTATCGAATCCGTGGTATCACGGTATTCCCCTGCGGCGGGGGGCGTCAATGACGCAGAGGGATTCCCTCACTTCCGTTGAATCTCCCCCCTGAAAAAAACGGGCGAGTTCGCTCGGGAACTCGCCCGTCAGGGCTCTTTGCCTTCTCCAGTCCCTCCTGAGGTGAGAAGGGGAAGAGAAGGTAACTTAACGTCCTCCGGGAGGTCCGGTGGGAACGCCCATGGGTCTTCCGGGACCACCAGACGTTGGCGGCGAAGTGGGAACACCGCCTGGCATTCCCGGAGCGCCGCCCATCTGCCCCGCTTTCCTCATGCGTTCTTGAAACTCCTTCTGCACGTCCGCAGGCATACCGGGTCCCTCTGGACCAGCGCTGCCTGCCCCGCCGCGCTTGCTTTGCCAGACAAAGAAACCGGCAATGAGCACTAACACGACAGCAATGACGGCTCCGGCGACCACAGGGTTCACGTTCTGTTTCATCTCTGTCTCCTCCTTAGGTGCATGGCGGCCAGTGAGAGCGCGGCGTGTTCATCTTCTTACGTCCGTAGGGCGCGGTCTTCACGTGACCGTCCATATACAAAATGTTGTAGCCCATCGGATGGTTGCCGATGTTCCGCCGGTTGGGGTCGGGAGAGTCTGCTCCGTCCCATCCAAACATCCCTCGCTCTGAGAAGAGAGTTCGCTCCGCCGGGTTGAACGCGCTGCGCTCAGAAGGCGGGTCGCTTTCGAGGAAAGGCGGCGAGGCGCAGAAGGCTCCCACTAACGCCGAGTGATTGTAGACCCACATCGGGAACCACTGGTAGGACTGCCAGCCTTCAGCAACATTAGATGCGCTGGCTTGGCGGAATTTATCAGAGGGGCAGTACCAAATCTGTGTGTTCTTGATGTATGGTCCCAGTTGGATGTGCATGAGCACACGGTAGAACATGACGCCGTAGGCGCAGTCAGGCAGCGGTGAACCCCCTGCTACCCGAAGTCCAATCCAGCCATCACCGCTGGGACCTCCACAGTCCAACCCCGGAGGGCCAAGGTCTGGGTTGACTTCCCAGTTGCGCGGTCCGGTATAAGTTCCCATCGGGAATGACTCATCATAGTCCTGGGCATACATGCGCACAGCCAGCCCAATCTGTTTCAAGTTGCTCTGACAACTCGCCTGCCTCGCCTTCTCCCGCGCCTGAGCAAACACTGGCATCAGAATGGCGGCTAAGATGGCGATGATGGCAATGACCACCAACAACTCAATCAAAGTGAAGCCTCGTCGCTTCATCACAATGCGCTTCATGGTTGAATCTCCTTTCGTGTCAATTCATAAGTGCAGAGCCGAAATGTTGCCGTGCTGCCCGGCTCCGCAGTCAGCAGCACCGGCAGGGCACCTCCTGTTTTGGAGCTTGTCTTTGGGACTCACCTCCTTAGCGCAGGGCGGGGACGGGGGCGCGACGCTCTGCCCGGCGCATGTGCAGCGAAACGGGGAGCGTCGTGCAACCCGTCGGCATCACGCCGGTTTCCAGAGCGTCAATGAGCGTCCTCACCGTCTGCTCGCCCATACGCACGAAATCGGGATTGGTCGTCGGGAACGGTGGGTGGAAATGGAGAGCCTCCGGGCGGTTGTCGAATCCAAAGACCGTCACCTGCTCGGGCACGTGTATCCCGCGCTGTTCTAACTCTTCGATGAGCCGCATGGCAACGATGTCCTCCACGGCGATGATCGCTGTTGGCAGGTCGCCGTGACACCAGACGTCAAGGGCTTCTCGCACGTCAGGCTCTGCAAAGTCCACGCATTGCACCCACTCCGGCTTCGGTGTGATCCGCGCCTCTTTGAGCGCGCGACGGTAGCCTTCCCATCGAGCGCGGAGGGACGGATGAACCCAATCGGGCGAGACGGTGAGCAGCCCGATGTGGCGGTGTTTGTGCCGCAGAAGCCAGCGCGTGACGTCGTAGCCCAACCGCACGTTGTTGAAGATGACTTGAGCGCGTCCCTGAGTCGGCGCGCACGGACCTGCCAGCACCGTCGGCACGTTGAGAAACTCATGGCGCAGGTAATCCTCGTCCACCTCGTGCGCCCGGCGGACAACGGGATAGAGAACCATTCCCGCTACCCCCGCTTGAACGAGTTCCGCAAACAGGACGCGCTCCCGCTGCACGTCCCATCTGCCCACGTTGCTAATCAGCACACTGTATCCCCGCGCGTGCGCGGCGCGGTCGACGCTGACCTGATAGCGCGCCTCCAGTTCGCGCTCCGACGGGAGTTGGAAGTGATCGTCGCGCTCTTTCGCCGCTAAAATCTCCTCCCGCAACTGCTCACGAATTCGCATGTAGAGAGGGACATAACCTGTCGGTTGCCTCTGCATCGCCGCTGCTTCCCCCCAACTTCGCCGGGGTGCATTACGCAGAATTTGCTGCCCTGTTGCCACCGAATCGAATTCGGTGTCTAAGACGCCAGAACGAAAGTCTGCTGAAGCAGACTCGTTTGCGGTTCAGCCTGCTTTTAGCAGGCTTTGTAGCCGTTGTAGCCGCCGAATTCGATTCGGCGGAATGAGGGCTGTCACCGAATCGAATTCGGCGTCTAAGACGGCGGAACGGAAGTCTGCGGAAGCCGACGCCTGCCTTTTTCCAGCGGGGCGCAGGACGTAAAGTTTGCCTCCTGCCTCCTGACCCACATCCGTCGGAGCAGCGCCTCCTTACGAGGGTTGCAAATTTTACGTCATGCACCCCTTCGCCGCTTGTCTCACCAGCAAAATTGGTTTTACCAATTTGATTGCCCTCATTGTAACGTTTCTCCAATGCGCCGTCAAGTGGTTTAGCCAAATTTTTCTCAAGTAGGTCGCCAGAAGTTTTGTCGCCTCAGAAAAAAACTTGTGTAAACCCTCAAGTTAGGGGTATAATAAGGACGCGCTTGAGAGCAAGCACACGCTCGGTGAGGTGAAATCAAGATGGCAATTGCAAGAAAGCGGTTGGGCGAAATTCTCCGTGAAAAGGGCATCGTCACGGAGCCGCAGATTCAGGAAGCCCTGCAAGCCCAGAAGGCGACGTCGCAGCGCATCGGGCAGGTCCTTGTGGATTTGGGGTATGCGACGGAGAAGGACGTAATGGAAGCGCTGGCGCAGCAGATGAACGTGCCGTTCATTGACTTCGACGTCGTGAAAATTGACGATGCGGTGCAGTCGCTCGTCCCGCCGGAGATGCAGGAGAAGCACGGCGTCATTCCGGTGCGCCTCGACGGACGCACGCTGACGGTGGCGATGAAAGACCCCAAGAATCTGATCGCGCTGGACGATTTGCGCATGCGGACGGGGTATCAGATTCGCGCGGTGTTAGCGTCAGAGGCGCAGATTGACAATCGGCTGGGTGGCAACCAACAGGTCGCCGTGAAGAGCGACATTCAGAGCGCGATTGACGCCTTCTCGATGGCGGCGGAGGAAGCTGCCGCGAAAAGAGGGCGAGGCGCGAAAGGTCCCACTCAAGGCGCGGGCGCAAACGTGGGCGCGGACGCCGATTTAGCCGGCGTCGGCGAGTTGGTGGACGAAGCCCCCATCATCCGCATCGTGAACGCCATCCTTCAGCAAGCCATCCAGGACGGGGCGTCCGACATTCATCTCGAACCCCAGCGGCGCAACCTGCGCGTGCGCTACCGCATTGACGGCGTGCTGCATGAAATCATGCAAGTCCCGCAATACATTCAAGCCCCGCTCATCTCCCGCTGTAAAATCATGGCGGACATGAACATCGCCGAACGCCGCATCCCACAGGACGGACGCATCCACGTCCGCATGAACAAAAGGACCTACGACCTGCGCGTGTCCAGCATCCCCACCACCAACGGCGAGAAAATCGTCATGCGGATTCTGGACACCCAGAGCGTGATGATTGGGTTGGAGAAGTTGGGACTTTATCCGCAGATGGAAGCGCAACTGCGCGACCTCGCCAGTCAGCCGAACGGTATGTTGTTGAGTTCAGGACCGACGGGTTCGGGCAAGACGACGACGCAATACTCGCTGCTCAACATTCTCAACCAGCCTGAGGTCAACATCATTACGATTGAAGACCCGGTGGAGTATCAGTTGCCCGGATTGAGTCAGGTGCACGTCAACCGCAAAGCCGGTCTGTCGTTTGCCAACGCGCTGCGTTCCTTCTTGCGTCAAGACCCGGACATCATCATGGTCGGAGAAATGCGCGACCTGGAAACGGCGGAAATTGCGATTCAAGCGTCGCTGACGGGTCACTTGGTGTTAAGCACCCTCCACACCAACGACGCGCCGACGATTGTGACCCGTATGATTGACATGGGCGTTGAGCCGTTCTTGGTTTCGGCAACGCTCATCGGCGGACTGGCGCAGCGCCTTGCCCGCCGTATCTGCACCAACTGCAAAGAGCCTTACAAACCGGCGCGCGAGGAACTGATGCGTTTTGGATTCAATCCCGACGAGCATCCCGACGTGACGTTCTATCACGGGCGCGGCTGCGAACTCTGCCGCCACACCGGGTTCAAAGGACGCATCGGACTTTACGAACTGATGCGCATGAACGAAGAAATCGCCGACCTCGTGGTGCGCCGCGCGCCCCTCTCGGAAATCAAAGCCGCCGCCCGCGCCAACGGCATGGTCACGCTGCAGGAGGACGGCTTCCAGAAGTGCATTGACGGTTTAACGACCGTGAAGGAAGTCATGCGCGTCGTGTTCACCGCTGGTTATTAGTCAATTGGTCAATGCCTCAATGAGTCCATGAACCCATTGACTCATTGACTCATTGACGCAAGGGAGTTGTTATGGCTCAACAAGGACCGACCTTTTCACCCCCAGGACCTCAATATCAGGTGCCCACAGCACCGGGGACAATCAGCACTGCTCCGGCGCCCGCCGCAGCGAGTCGGGCGCGCCCGCAGCCGCTCGAAGACGTTCACATTGACGAACTGCTGCAAATCGTCGTGGACAAGAACTGCTCCGACCTCCACCTCGCCGTCGGTCTGCCGCCCATCATCCGCCTCGATGGCGCGCTGGTGCCGCTCAACTACGAGCGGTTCACGCCGCAGATCCTGCAGCGGATGGTCTACGACATTCTCAACGACGAGCAAATCCAGCACTTTGAAAATGAGTGGGAACTGGACATGTCGTGGCAGATGTCCAACGGCGCGGGGCGGTTCCGCGTCAACGTCTTCCGCGACAAGGGCAACTGCGCGGCGGCATTCCGCTTGATCCCGACGAAAATCCCCACTGTCCGCGACCTCGGGCTGCCGCCCGTGCTGGAAGATTTGGCGCGGCGTCCGCGCGGGTTGCTGCTGGTGACAGGTCCGACGGGGTCAGGCAAATCCACCTCCTTGGCGGCGGTCATTAACCTGATTAACATGGAGTTTGCCAAGCATATCATCACGGTGGAAGACCCCATCGAATACCTGCACACCCACAAACGCTCCATCATCAACCAGCGCGAGTTAGGGCAGGATACGAAAAGTTTCCCGGCGGCGCTGCGCTCCGCCCTGCGCGAAGACCCCGACGTAATTCTGGTCGGGGAAATGCGCGACCTTGACACGATGCGCATCGCCATCACCGCCGCTGAAACGGGGCACCTGGTGCTGGCGACCTTGCACACCAACAGCGCCGCCGAGAGCGTGGACCGTATGGTGGACGTGTTCCCGCCGGAGCAGCAGGAGCAGATTCGCGTCATGTTGTCCAACAACCTCGTGGCGATTCTGTCGCAGCAACTCCTGCCGCGCGCCGGCGTGCCGGGGCGCGTCGCCATCGTGGAGGTCATGGTGGCAACGCCCGCTATTCGCAACCTCGTCCGCGAAAACAAGGCGCACCAGATGACCTCCATTATTCAAACCAGCGGCAACGTGGGGATGCAGACGATGGACCAAGCCTTGCGTGACGCCTACCAAAAAGGTCTCATCACCTACGAGGAAGCCATGAACCGCTGCCACAATGCGGAAGAATTGAAGAAGATGATTACCACCCGACCAGAAGGACCGGGCGGGATGCCGAACCGATAAAGTCAATGAGTCAATGAGTCAATGAAGTTCATGAACCCATTGACCCGTTGATAAAGGGTGTGACGACAATGCCAACCTTTGCTTACGTGGCGCGCGATGCGGCGGGGAAGACCCACCGCGGACGAGCCGAGGCGGACAACGAGCGGAACTTGCAGAAGCGACTGCGCGAGTCGGGCTATTTCGTGACCGAAATCAAGCGGGAATCCGTCGCCAAACCGGGACAGAAGAAAGGCTTCCTCACCGGCTTTCAGAAGGTGAAACTGCACCATCTCTCGCTGTTCTGCCGCCAGTTCGCTACGATGATTAACGCGGGCGTGTCACTGGTGCGCTGCCTCGCCGTGCTGGAGCAGCAGACGCCCAGCGCCCGCATGAGGCAGATTATCCGCGAACTCCAGACCGACGTCGAAGCGGGCGAGATGCTCTCGAAGTCCATGGCGAAGCACCCCCGCGTGTTCGACAACCTGTTCATCGGTCTCGTGCGCGCGGGCGAGGTCGGCGGCGTGCTCGACGAAACGCTGGAGCGGCTGTCGGGCTTCCTGGAAAAAATCGTTGAGATGCGGCGCAAAATCAAGGCGGCGATGACCTACCCCATCATCGTGTTCATCGTCGCCATCCTCATCGTCAACGGCTTGGTCATCTTCATCCTGCCCAAGTTCATGGAAATCTTCAAAGAGTTCAAGGTGGACATGCCCGCCATGACGCAGTTCCTCATGGACTTGAGCAACTTCATGCGCTCCAAACAGGGCGTCATCACCCTTGTCGTCGCGCCGATTGTTGCCTACATCCTGTTCCGCGCCTTCATCCGCACCAAGTGGGGCAAGCGCATCTGGGACTGGATGAAGTTGAAGTTCCCCGTGTTCGGCAAACTCAACCACAACCTCGCCATCTCCCGTTTTGCCCGCACATTGAGCACCTTGCTAACCAGCGGCGTGCCCATCCTGCAAGCGATGGAAACTACGGCGGGCGCGGTCAACAACGACATCGTGGCCGACGCCATCATGGAGTCCCGCGCCAGCATCCGCGAGGGCGAACGCATCGGCGACCCGCTGGAAAAAAGCAAACTGTTTCCGCCGATGGTCGTGCAGATGATTGCCATCGGCGAGGAAACAGGGACGCTCGACAACATGCTCGGCAAAGTGGCGGACTACTACGAATCCGAAGTCGACGCCCAACTGCAAAGTCTGGCGTCCGCCATCGAACCGATGATGATTGTGTTCCTCGGCTTCATCGTCGGCTTCATCGTCATCGCCATGTTCCTGCCGCTGATTTCGATTATCAGCAACCTGAGCCAATAACGACAGACCACATGACCACTGACCACAGGACAACAGACCACAGGTCTCAATCAATGTGGTCAGTGGTCAGTGGTCAGTGGTCAGTGGTCTTTTTCGCCTTCCTCTTCGGCGCCGTCGTCGGCAGTTTCCTCAACGTTTGCATCTACCGCCTGCCGCACGAGGAATCCATCATCGCCCCGCCATCCCACTGTCCCAAGTGCCACACCCGCCTGCGCTGGTATGATTTGATTCCGCTTCTCAGCCAGGTCCTGCTGCACGCGCGCTGCCGCTACTGCGGACAGCGCATCAGTTGGCGGTATTTTGGCGTGGAATGTCTGACGGGCATCGCGTTCGCCCTGTCGGTCTGGCGCAGCCCCGACGCGCTTTCTGCCGCCGCCGCCATTGTCATCGTCGCCGCTCTCATCGTCGTGTTTTTCGTAGACTTGGACTATTACATCATCCCCGACGAACTCCCGCTGGTCATCGGAGCCGTGGGACTGGTCGTTGACTTCTACCACCTCTACGCCACCCATCTGCGCCAGCCCGTGTCCGTCGCCATCGGCGCGTGGGTCACAATTCCCGTTCCCACCTCGATTCTCGGTCTCATCGTGGGCGGTGGATTTCTCTACGCCGTCGCGCACGTCGGACGCCTCGCCTTCAAAAAAGAAGCCATGGGCTTAGGCGACGTCAAATTAGCCGCCGCCGTCGGCGCGAGCCTCGGCTTCGGCTGGCAGATTCTCACGTTCTTCCTGCTCTCCATCGTTCTCGGCGCGTTCATGGGCATCCTCCTCATGCTCCTCAAACGCAAAGGCGGCAAAGACTACATCCCCTTCGGACCCTACCTCGCCATCGGCGCCGCCGCCACGCTCCTCTTCAGCAACGTCTTCACGCCGTTCATCCAGAACATCTACACGGGCGGCTTAGGCAATGGGTCAATGACTCAATAATCTTGCAATCCCTTCTGAGGTTTAATTTCCTCCGACAAAAGGTATAATTCGGTTGACCTTAACCCAAGAATGCGGGGGTGTTAGGAATGATGAAACAGAGGCGTTCCAGTGGTTTTACGTTGACGGAAATGCTGGTCGTGATTGCGATTATCGCCATCTTAGCGGCGATACTGTTCGCGGTGTTTCGCGGAGCGGGAGAGAAAGGACGGCAGGCAAAGTGCATAACCCACCTGCAGCAACTCCAGCAGAAAGTCCACGAATTCAAGCAAAACAAAGCGCGATTTCCGCAGTATCTCGTGGCGCAATTTACCACTTTCCCGCCGACGGTACGGACGATCAACGGGAAGCAGGTTTACGAGGTTGCCGCGCTGTCCGACCTCTATCCTGATTTGCTGAGTTCCTCTGACCCTTTCCTCTGCCCCAACGACGACGAGCGCCCCAACCCCCAGTCGCCGCCTTACGTTGAGAGCCCGGTCGCCGAAGTCGTCGTGCGCGGCGACCCCACGAATCGCATCTACAAAACGCTCATTTACAGCAGTTACGCCGGTCCCGTTCCGGGCAGCAATGAGTATTGGAACTACTACGGGTATCAAGTGGGTAACGTGAACGGTGTGCAGGTAGACCCCACCAACGCCGGTCAGGTGAGCGCTTACATCACGGCAATGAATCAAGCCGGGCTGACGAATCGGAACAAATGGCCCCGCCTCGCCAACCGCCAAGCCCCAGATTACACTATCATCACGCACTGCCGTCACCATCGGCTTCAAACCAGTGGTTCAGGGTCGGCGACCGATCCCGTGGCGAACGACCTCGTCATCCGGCTGGACGGAACGTCTTCGACCAATCTCAAGTTCATGTCCTTCAACTGGACGACGCAGCCGGAACAGTAATGACCAATGACCAATGACCAATCCATACAGGTTAGCTCAGGTTGGCTCAGGTTGGCTGGGGTTGGCTCGAGAGCCAACCCCAGCAAGCCTCAGCCAACCTGCCTACTTGGACATTGGACATTGTAAATTGGTCATTGATAATTGAAGGCGATAGATATGTTTCCGAAACACCGCCAAGCAGGTATCACCCTTGCCGAAGTGCTGGTAGCCATCGGGTTGCTGTTCATCGGCGTTTTCGCAGTTGTGCGCGTGTTCCCGGCGGGGTTGCGAACGGTGGAAACGACCACCGCGCGCGCCATTGCGATGCGCGTGGCAGAGAAGCGGCTGGAGTTCTTCCAGAACCAGATTACGGTCACGGACTTCCTGACCGGCGGGGTTCAGTCGCTTCTCATTCCTGACGCGACGGCGTTCGTTGCGCTGGACACTAACAACAATCCGCCGACTCTTCTCTACCTGAATGACCTCCAGCCCGACATGCTGCCAGAAGAAGGGCGCATCAACCTTCCGACGGGTTGCCCTCCCAACGACCCCTACGACCCGTTGTGCAACGCAATGACGGCATGGAAGCGCATCGTGGGCGAAACGCACGTCGTGCAGGCGTTCACGCGGATTGACTCGAACGGCAATCCCGCTCTGCTGGGAGGCGTCTTATTGGGGCACGCGCCCGTCTATTTCCGCGAAGACTCGAATACCCCCACAATCCCGGAGGCGGCGGACGTCCTCAACCCGAAGTTTTACAGAGAAATTCCAGCGAATCCCGACGTTTCTTCAGCGGGGATGCTTAATTTTACATCGAACGAAGCGGGCAAAATCTTCAAAGTCAGCTATCGCTGGCAGGACAACGGCACGCCGCCCGTAATTCACGGGGTCAGCGAGGAGATGTTTCAAGTCCCCAACGCCGCGCCTTATGACTACACCGTTGCTGCAAGGGTGAACAACACGACGAACTGGCAGACCTTCGTGCCGGGGTCGGTTCACGTGGTTGAGGTTCAACCCGTTCCATTCAACATCGTGCCCATCATTCAGGAACCGAACGGTCAGTTGATTCGGACGGAATCCGTCGGCTTGTTCATATTCCCACCCACCGAAATCGGCAAACCGGTCAAAGTCGACTACACCATCCACGTCACAGCGGCAAGCGGCGGCAACTACTTGAACTCGTGGCGCGTCATTTTTGAAGAGTACAAATTACAGCCCGACAACCAGTGCATTGACCAGGGCAGCGCGCACTTCCAGACGCAAGGGAAAACGCAACTGCTGTTCAAGAACGTGGACGACACAACGCGCGCCTACTTCCTGCGGCGCGAAGGCAGTCGCATCTCCTTCGCGTTAGACACCACGAACACACCGGGAATTCCGGGCAACGAGTTGCGCTCGGGCGCAAGTCAGGTGATGCTTGACCCGTCCGACGTCACTGACAGCACGCTGCTGTTTGGGGCATTGCTCAACGGAGGCTGCCCCAACTCCCTACCGCCGCCGCCCATTATACAACCCATTGTGCGCACGACGCTCGAAAGTCTGCACGACTGGTCGAACTGGACCGAGGTGGCGTCGAAGACCTACATTCCGCAGTGCCCCAGAGACCCCAGCAGTCTGGCATCCTGCCCAGCGCCCACACAGATTAATCAGGATTACCGCGAGTATTTTGAAAACCGTTTCCCGCCGCAGAACTCGCCAGCGTTACCCTACACACATTTGTATTTCCGCCCCTCTGAGGTCGGAAAGACTGTTTCAGTGGATTACGTGTGGTTAAACAACGTCGGGCAGCCGCAAGTCACGACGGGCGAAACGCACGTCATCAGCGACCTGAGCGGTTTGTTCGGGTTTCCGATGAATCGCCCCTTTGTGAGCATCCTTGAAGTGCGCGGCGTCTCGGTCAAAGCGCACGTCTCGTGGAATAGTGGGAACAAGTATCGCCAAATCATCACCGCCGGCGCGCGCCTGCCGCTGCAGGACGTCAAACAATGATTGATGGTTCGATTGATGGTTCGTGGTTGATGGTTGATTCCATCAACCATCAACTATTGGGGTTGGGCGTTGGATATGAAACCATTGAGAAAAAATTCAGGCATGACCCTTGTTGAGATACTGGTCGTGCTCGGCATCACCGCGCTGTTGCTGACCGTCACGGCGACAATGCTCTCGTCCAGCACGGCAGGCAATCAGCGCAACACCTGCGTGGTCAATTTGCACAACATCCATCAGGCAATAACGATGTACACACAGGACTTCACCGACCCGCCGCCGTTCGACCCGACCGTGCCGACCATCGCCAACCCCTGCACGCTCTCGGCGAGTTGGCAGGGCGCGCCGCGCACCGTGACCCGCCCCGGCAACATGGGACTGCTGCTGCTCTACTCCCAAGGTTTAACACGCAACGACCCGAACACAAACTATCTCAGAGGCATGAAGTCGCTCCATTGCCCGATGGACTTTGACGTCATTGCTGGACAGCGCGACCCCACCACGCCGCAGTGTCCACGCGACCTGAACAATCCCGCCGTGGAAAGCATCTTCAACGTCGACGCGCTGTCCTATCAAGTGATTGACCCGTTAGCCGTGGACGCCTCGACGAATCAACGGCAGTGGACTTACACGCCGTATCGTCTCTACGACGACAGCAACAACAACATCAACACCATCGCCAAAGTGCGCGCCTATCAGTACAACAACAACAACCCGGTCTTGCCGGACTATCGCCGCCAGTTAGCCGTACCTGCTTATTGCTATGACGGCGGCGGGACTTGCCCGCCCGGCTTGGCTTACAATGCCGCCTTGAACCAGAGACTGCTGCAACTGTCTCCCAAGTGGCATCCCAGTGATGATACCATCATAACGTGGTGCATTTTCCATCGCAACACTATGAGACCATACGACCACGATAATGTGCTGTTTATGGATGGCTCGGTAGAATTTCTCCCTGCGGTGCAAATGCCTATCGGAAACTGCCTTAACACCCGCGCCGGAGCGGCGCGACTGCCGGACTTAGCCCGCCGCCGCGAGTGCGGCTTGCCGTAACTTGTAGCGCCGACATCCTGTCGGCAAGATGCCCGCAGGATGCGGGCGCTACGGGGACAGGACGTCCGCGCTATTTTGAGGATGTGATTGCTGATGAAATCCCGAACGCAAGGCTTTACGCTCATCGAGTTGCTGGTCGCGTTAGGCATCGCGATTCTGCTGTTCTCACTGCTGTTTATTCCGATGCGTTCTGCGTTGGACGGTTTGTCACAGGCGCGGGCGCGTACCGAACTCCAGCGCAACGGGCAAGCCATCCTGTCGCAAATCGCCGCCGAGTTGCAGTCCGCTGTCGGCGTGTTCAATAACGACGCGCCCCGCACGACCGTGCCCACGCCGTTCACGCCGGGACCGGGCACACGACTCACGCGGGACCTGGACGGCGACGGCTTCACGGAAGACTACTCGATGCTGCAAGTGATAGACACCAGCGCCTTCAGCCCCGGCATGGGTGTCAACGTGGTGGAGAGAAACGCCAGCGGCGCGATTGTCAACCAAGACGTTGCGACGATTATTGACGTCAGCGAACCGACGAACGACCCCAACGTGTGCGGCGGGGGCAGCCTGTTCCGCAATCTGCCACCCCAACAGCTGACGTGCGCCCCGCCGAACACCCTGCTGCTGGCGCGGGCGACCAACAATAACAACAAAGAATTGAGCAACTCTTATCCTATCGGTTCGGACGTCATCGGTCCGTTCCCTTACATTGACTCCGCTAACCGAGGCACGCTTGCTACCCAAAACCGCGTGGGGTTGACCAGCCGACTGGACTTCATTATGGCGAGAGGGTTGACGGCGGGCACGATTCCCGCGACGTTTCCGCTGACGCCCCAAACGGTGTCGGTGCTCATCAGCGGCACGCCGGTGGAAATTCCCGTCATCGTCACTTACTATGTGCGGAAGCGCGAACCCAATCTTGTTTACGACCCTGTGGACAATCCGCTGTTGCTCTACCGAGCGCAGTACGTGCCCCGATTGGGACTTCCAACAACGGCGTCGCTGGACGTCAGACTCCAGAACGGCTGCTGGCGGCTTGACAACGTGAACTTCAACGACACGCGCGGCAGCGCAACGGATGCGGGCTGCGACCCGTTTTCGGGGCAGGACGCCAATAAAGCCCCCCTCATTACGCCCGCCCCGTCGGTCAATCTCGGCGTCTTTCACGGGACGGCGCACAGCACGCTGACGCCCATCTCAGACGTGGATATGGTTGGGCGCTGCGTGGACGGCAGGGACCCCACGGACCCCAACTTCCCAGACTGCAGCGACCCGAACAACGTCAAAGGCTACGCCAGCAAGTTGGTGACGGACACAAACTTCATCGTTTACAGACAAAATGGGCGCTCTCGCGTGACAATTAACCTGATGGTCGGACGCTACGACCGCAGCCGACACAGACTTCATAAGGTGCAGATGCAAACGGACGTGGACATCAGCAACGCGCAGCGATAAAGGAGAGGTGGATGATGCGTTACCGATACCAACAGAACCAGAGCGGGCAAGTGCTGCTCTTGGCAGTCGTTTTGATGCTGATGATTGCACTGGTGGGCGCGGGGTTCATTGCGGTGTTGAGCGCAAACCTGGCGCACTCGTCGCGGCAAGAAGACCAAGTCGCCGTCGAGAAAGCCGCGATGGAAGGCATCAACTTCGCCAACGCGCAGTTGCAGAACCATCCGTTGGGCGCGGACTGGCGACCGGGCGATTCCGCGTCACCCACTCTGTCGCTCGCCGATTACGACGACGTAGAATTGGCGCGGGACTGGACGCTGCAATTTGCCGGCGCACCGCCGCGCGTCCAACCGAACCAGAGTTTCTACAAGTTCAAAACCCAAGACCCTAACGCCAACACCTATTTCCTACTCAACGTGCAGGCGGGCGCGTTCAACCCAGCGAATCCCCTGAGCCGTTACCTCAAAATCACCTCCATCGGGCGTACGGTGAACGATCCGGGCATCTTCAAAGTGCTGACGGCTTACAAGTCACCGTTCATCACGGAATACGCCCGTGTGATGACCGAGTACCGCTCCACGCCCGGCGCGCAGGGGTTCAAAATGAACGTCACGCCCATCGGCAAGCCAGCGGCGATAGACTTCGACGCGGATGCAACGCTCAAAGCCAATGCCGCGGCTGGTGCGACGACGATTACGGTCTCTAATCCAGAGATGTTCAGCGAAGGTGACACCATTTTCATCGGCAGAGACCCTAACCCCAACGGCGCACCTTTCGTTTCGGGCGACCCTAACACGGTGGGGATGAGAGAGGCGGTCACGGTCGGCACCATTTCCAATGCTGCCAATTACTGGAACGGTCAGATTCCTATCACCGGAGGAGGCGGCCCCGGCGGCGGGTTGGCTTACGCGCACCAACTCGGCGAGCCGATTGTGGTCGGTCAAGTCATTGGGGGCACGTTCAATCGCAAGGTGACCGTCGGACGGCTGACGAAGTTCGTAGATTTCGGCAACATGGCGACGACCCGCATCACCCTGACGAGTGTGCGTAAGATGGCAGTCGCGCCTTATCTGATACAGAACAACGACGTCATCTACGTGGGGACCACCGTTTCGGCTCTGACCAAGACGGAACAGCAACTTACGGTCACGAACGTGGACACAAGCGTGAACCCACCCGCGATTGATTTCAGTCCGCCGGCGTTTATCCCTCCAAACGCGAAGCACGAAAAAGGCGAAATCGTGCGGGTGTTCGTTCCCAGCACCGCCGACCGCAATCCATACGAGAATATGGTGGTCGACGCCGCCGGTATCGCTCCCGACCCCTTCCGCGAAGCGGAGTGGTCGCCCACCGTCATTCGGGGCGGCATCTTCTCCAACGGCGACATCCGCTTCTTTGGCAGCGCGCTGCTCGATTTTAACGTTGTAGGCGGAGGCATGGTGGAAACGCCGCGCACTATCTCCTACGACATGATGGACAATCCCGCGACCCCCAACCGCATCGAAGGCTCCGACAGCGCAAACCCAGCCTTCTCCATCGGACATCCCAGCAGCACGGCAGTCAACGTGGTGACGAACTTCGGGACTTTGACGGGCAACGATGCGTGGAGCAGAGACGGTCAGGCGCGTCAGAATGGCATCACCACACAGCCCCTTCGCTGGGTGCGCCCGCAGACGCCACCGCTGGTCGCGCAGGAGGGATTGTTCTCCGCTAATCCGTGGGTGGCGGGCGGTTATCGTTTTCTGCGCTATGAGGAACTGACCAAACTCTCCGATTCACGACGTCCTAGTGGTAGTCCATTCACTGTCGGAGAATTAGGACAGGGCAAGGGGATTTTTGTTGACAACTTCACGGACGTACAATTCGCCCGTAACGCAACAGGATTTGAAACCTTCTCTACCATGCGCTCCAAACTGATTGCGCAATGGCTTAACCCCACCATCACAGACGACCCCGGTCCGAACGGTACGGACGAACCGGCAGCATCTCCAGTTGACGACACCCCACAATGGGTCAATAACGGTTTGGAATACGTGCCGCTGGGTGCTCAAATCATTCTGAGGAATGATGACGTTGTTTGGAATCCAGCGACGGGAACGTTTGTCAGCATGAGCGGGTCGAGTCCGGCTCTGACAACGCACCCCACAACAGGATCGCTGCATGTGATGGGGCGACCGGTGATATGGATTATTCATTCGGATAAGCAGCCTTTGGGAATAGATTGGACCGCAAGTCCACCCACCACTTTCCCTGTACCTCCATGGTCAACGGACGCACGTACAGGACGCACCTTATATTTCACCAGTTACGACTACCCCGAAAACGGCGTCATCTGCGCTGCTGGCAACGTGCGCGTCAAAGGCACTTTGCCCTTGAGTTATCCGAACACGACGACGACGAACGTTTGGGCGGGTAACATCAACATTGTGAACGGTATCCGTGACCGCGATTACAACCTCACCATCGTCAGCGGCGGGACGATTTACATTGAGGGCAACATCCTGACGCCCAAGGACGTCGCCCCGGCTTTGTTCACCCCAGCCTACGACTTGGACGAGGTTCGCAACACCCACGTCGCTTTGATGGCAAAAGACCACGTATGCCTGAACACCACGCAGTTCTACGCGCCGTTTGCAGTGGGGTCGGTTCCACCGCCCCCGCCGCCGTCACCACCGCCTTTGCGTTCGTTCACTCCAACGGAGTTTGCTCTGGCGAATCAGGTGCAAAGCACGCCCGACGCCATCGGACATTCCTACTGGGACATGCCTGCTGGCTCTACCAACACTATCATGCGGCAGTTCAGTCTGGGTGAACCTTACCTGCTAACGGGTAACGCCAATACAACCGCCCTCCTCGCTGTCGCAATGCATCACGGCGGGGCGAAGGGCAATCCGTCACCGCCAGTTAATAGGATATGGAGCGGGATGCAGGTGCAGACGGCTGCCACCAACCCGGCGCCGGTGAACAATTTCCGCGTCACGAACCCTGCGAGCCCTTCGTTCCCGGACCCAACCCCGCCGTCCGCGCCCGACCAGTACAAGCCGACGGACATCTTTCTCGATGCCGACCAGGAGCCGTTGAAAAGCGGTGGGAATTACAAGAACATCGGGCAGACCACCACAGCGGGAACAGTTGTGAACGAAATCCGAACGCAGTTTGTGGACGCTATGAATCAGCCGAAATATGATGCTCGACCAGACCCCAATCTTCAGGTGAACCCTGACACGGTCACTGCCGATTTGCTGGTGAGGATGGGGCAAGACGAAACGACAACGGTGACACTTGACAATACGAAGTGGTTTGACATTCCGATAATCACCCGAGGGTGGATGGGTGTGAACGGCGCACCTCTCTGGCAAATCGGCAACATGAACGACCCGTTTGCCCTGCTGGAGTCTTTCTACCAGAACCCGCTGAACCGACCGGCATCGGGGGCGCTGCCCGCTGTTCAGTCGCTCATGTCGCAGACCTTCAGCGACACGCCCGGCGGTCCGACAGTCGTATCCAACAACGTTTTCAACGTGACGGGAGGACTGAACGAACTCCGCTTCTCCGCCGAACCGACGTTAGCAAACGTCTTAGGCAACTACCGCGTCTCGCGGTTCAAGATGGAGCAATACCTGCCCGGCACCGACCCAATGAATTCTTCCATCCCGGTCTATCGTCCGACAACAGGTTTGCCCATCAGAATCAACGCGCTGGTTTACGCCCAGGAGGGCAGTTGGTTCGTCATTCCTCCGCCTCTGTTTGATGACGCTGCGTTCAACGACGACACCCGCCCCGGCATGGGAAAAGCCAACGCCTATCGGCAGTTCAACTACCGCGTCGTCGTCAACGGCGCGATCGTCGAAAACGAAACGGCAGACGACTTCCCTGTGACTGGCGTGAATACGTTCACTGGCAGAGTCGGCGGCAACCGCAACGTTTACACCTTCAACTCGACCCGATGGGAAGAACGACTCGCCTACCCCTCTCAGCGCGGCGACCTCAACGACGTGCTGACGCGAGACGTTGTTTCGCCTCCGCCCCTCGGCGCGCCCTACCGTGCGCCTTACGTCTGGCAGGGCATCGAATACCGCTGGGACCCTGAACTCAAACTCACCCGCTGGGCGGTGGAGGATGTGTTGACGGGTAACCTCAAACCCGTGGCGAAAATCCCCAAACTGCCGCTGGGACCGGACTTGATATTTGTTGGGTAGAAGAGGCAAATCCAGCAAAAAGCCCCTGAATCATCGTGATTCGGGGGCTTTTCTTTTGAGCCTTCCAAGGTCACAGTTTCAGTTTGTCTTCTATCTTTTCCTCTCGCGGCTTCCCCGAACCGCAGCCCGCAGGTCCTCAGCCTAACCCCAACTTGGGAAAAACGAACCTGCTCAATGCGAACCACGCAACGAGCGCGGCGATGAGGGCAAGAATTTGTAGCATAAGTCAATGCTCCTTTCGCACTTGATTATACTGTCCGCTGCGTCGTCCGTCAACGCAGCGAGAAAAATCCTGTTTCAATCGCCGACTCATTGGGAAAACTGCGGTTGCCATGATCGCTGCATTGTGCTATAATAGGGGACGCACGAAGGATTGAGACGACGTACACAGCCGCAGTTGTCACCGCAGCATTTGACACCACAATTTGCCGAGTGAAATGTGTAACCCTCAGGTGAGGCAATCAGAGAAAGGAGGCACAAAGGATGGATGTGCAAGAACTACGGACAGATGCCCATGTTTCTGTGCTGCGGGAGGATACCCAGACGTTGCCAGACACAGGCTCCAGTTCTCAACTCACTCAGAGCACGGCGAATCAACGGTTGTCAATCAAATCTCTGCCCGAAGACATTCGGACCTTTCTGACGCGGGCTTTGCAGAATCAATCGCATAGTATCGCGGACATTCGGAGCAATGCCCGGCGGACGCGAAAGGCGACTGTGCTGATCCCCTCAGACTCCACCGTCTGCGAAGTCTCCACAGAGTACGTGATTCTTCCAAGTCGTGCCATGATTCATTTTCTGAATGTTCATGGATACGAAGTGGACTTCCAGGGGATGGCAACGGAGTCGGGCAACCACGAATACCGCTGCGCCGTGCACCGTTCGGTTCAACTGGTGGATGCCACATTCGCTCTCAACAAATCGCAGCACCGCCTGCGGCGACACGGCGGCAAGGAGTATTACTGCGAACGGTGCGACATAGAAGCCTCAGAATGAAAGTCAAAGTCAATAAGGCAATGGAGTGAGGGAGTGAGGGAGTAATGGAGTAATGGCATCTCTCAGAGGTTGTTTTGAAAGTCCCAGAGTTCAAACTCTGGGCTACGTTTTACAAATCCCGATGAATCCCGATGTATCGGGATGAATCGGGATGACCGCGTTTTCCAGTCCGATTCATCGGACTTTGTCACCGTAGCCCATGATTTTAGAGCCTATCCGAAAAGTAGCGCCGACATCCCCCTCCCCTATCCTCCCCCTCCCACCCC
>FWPU01004126.1_pt1 | contig 34552 bp, 35 predicted proteins | sample 2228361 | NCBI WGS metagenome assembly FWPU01 (sample SAMEA103939777, study PRJEB20133) | metagenome
CGCTGTTCCTGCTCACAATTTGGGTGGGGTAGGGGGTAAGATGCCCCGCTTGTGCCTCAGTATAGCATAGGTGCGCTGGGGCGTAAATCCCCAAAACCGGCGAAAACCGACCACAACAGCGGGGCAGCCGAGGACGGCTGCAGCCCACTCACGCCTGCAAATCCTTGACCTTCACCCAGAAAGCCTCCTGCGGCTTGATGACCAGAATATCCACCGGCCCACCCACGATCTTGGGGCGCGGGTGGAAGCGCATCGTGTCCGCCGTGACCTGCACGGCGTAGCGGGCGTAGTCAATGGCGTCCTGCAGCGTGAAGAACCCCCATTGGATGGGAAAGTGCGGCAGCGGCTTGAACTCGCCATCCTCGCCCATGATGCCTACCGGCATCAGCAGCCGCGTGAGGATGTCCGTCACTCCGCGCCATGAGGCCCCCCACTGGCCGGGGCGGTTTAGCCGCGTGATGCGCCCCGTCTTGATGAGCGCCTCCCACACGTGCTGTTCGGGGCCGCCCTCGCCCTGCTTGTAGCCCGCCACCAGAAAGCCGCTATCGGGCGAGACCTCCAGCCGGTTGAAGTAATCCACGAGCGCCTGCGGCACTTCATCCACGCTGAGGTCGTGGCGGTGCACCTCCTCGCTGATGAACGACTCAATGTAGCCGCTGATGGGCACGCCTTGCACATCCGGCGCCCCAAAGACCGAGAGGCCGATGTTGTTCAGCGTGAGGAAGGTCTTGTAGGTAGAATCAGAAAGGCCCACGCCCAGCTGAATGATCTGCGCGTTGCCCTGCTCCTGCCGTGCGGAGAGCGTCAGGCGGCTGTCGCTGGCCATGACGATCCCCTCGCGCACGTAGAGGGTGATAATGAACGACATGCGCGCTCCTTTGACATGGGGAGAGATCTGCTTACGATTGTACGCCATGCGGCGCAGCAGCCCAAGTGAGGATGAGGTCGTGCCTGCCCCTTGCACGGGGAACAGGTCACGGGATGAGGCCGCCACGAGGAGTAAACGATGACCGAACAGCCCAAATACTACACCACCGAAGGCGATGACGGCACCACCGGCCTGTTGGGGCGTGGGCGCGTCAAGAAGTACCATCCGCGCCCTATGGCCTTCGGTGAGGTGGATGAGGCGCAGGCCGCGCTGGGTATGGCGCGCGCCCTGATGCAAGACCGCCACGCCGCGCAGATCGTCCTGCAGGTGCAGCGCGACCTCTACCACCTCATGGCCGAATTGGCCGCCGCCGATGAGCAGATCGCTGCTCAGTTCCGCCGCATTGATGCGGCGCGTGTGGCATGGCTGGAGGAGCAAACAGATGCCTACGGCGCGCGCCTGCGCTTGCCCGCCGAGTTCACCGTCAGCGGGGATAGCCTCCCCGGGGCAGCATTGGACCTCGCCCGCACAGTGGTGCGCCGTGCCGAGCGGCAAGTGGTGCGCCTCTACGACGAGGGGCTGATCCAGAACGGTGAGCTGATCCGCTACCTCAACCGACTTTCGTCGCTGCTGTACGTCCTCTCGCGCTATGAGGATGCGCTCAGCGGGCAGAGCGGCGTCACCTTGGCGAAGGGGGTGTAGCCCTCTGTGAGGGCTGCGCGCACAGCCCCCTTGCCGATCCCCCTGTGCGCGCTTCTCATCTCATCCGCCTTCCGCAAAAAGGCTCACTCGCCGAAGCCGAAGGAAGCCCTCAGCCAGTCGTAGAGATGCTGGCCGATGTCCTCGGGCGCCGTCTCTGGGAAGAGGAACTCTGTGCCGTGCAGGCGGCCGGGGTAGAAGATGGCCGTGTAGTACTCTGCCGGCGCCACCTGTTCTGCCTCCTTGCAGCTGAACGCGCTGGGGACGTCTTCCTCGGAGCTCAGGCAATAGGCGTAAGGCGTGGACTGCCCACTCCCGTAGATCGCTGCCAGCAAGTCCTCATAGGGAATATTCAGGTAGCCGCCAGGTGAGAGCGAGAAGAGGCCCTTGCAGGCGCCCACTGAATTGAGGCAGCAGACAGCCGCGCCGTCCGCGCCAATGCTGGACCCCAAGCAGCCGAGGCGGTCGCTGCCGGGCAGGTGCTCCCCCTCTACCGCCTGAACAACCGTCACGACGTCATTGAACCAGGCCTCCCCTGTATCTGCGGATGGCGGGAGGGCGTCGCTCTCGCCAAAGTCGCGGAAGTCAAAGGTGAGCACGTTGAACGACACTTCCGGCGGCAGCGGCTGGTAGATGCTAGGCCTGAATGCCACAGGGATCGGACGGTTGCCCGCCTGCTGAGCCCCCGCGTTCTGCAGCCATTCCACCAGGCCCACCGTTGTCCAATCCGTCTGATCTCCCCTTGCCCAGTGCATGAGGATGATGAGCGGCGCATCGGGCACGGCGGCAGGGTAGAAATAGCCCACGATCGTGCCCCCTCCATCCGCGACCTCAAACTCCCGACGTTGAGGGGTAAGGTCAAGTGGTGGCGGGGTAGGGCTGGGGATGGGGGCTGGGGTGTCGGTAGGTGTTGGGGCGACAGTAGGAAGGAGCGTGGCAGTAGGGGAAGGGGGCAGCTCCTGGGTGGGTTCGGTGGGCGCACAGGCGGTCACGATCAGCGCAAGGGCGGCTATGGCCAGCGCACTCTTGATGTTCATGGCTCCACTCCCTAAAATATTAATAGGGCCCTCTTGTCCACAAGCGGAGAGGAGGCAAACCCGCACGCAACGGGGATTGGGGGTGGTAGCCTGAGGGTTGCTCCTCTTCAGTGCGGCGGGCGCTCGGCATCAGCCCGCTGCTCAGCCTCCGAAGGGGCCTCGTGGTGCTTCAGCGCAGCCACGCGGCGCACCTCTTTCAGCAGCGAGTCCAGATCAACAGGTTTCTTGAGATAGCGCGTCGCACCGGCAGCATAGCCCAGCTTCACATCCTCCGGAGAGGTGCGCGCCGAGAGGATCACGATGGGCAAATCATGGGTGGTGGGTTGTTCGCGCAGGCGGCGGCAGACCTCCAGTCCATCCATGTCGGGCAGCATGAGGTCAAGGATAAGCACATCAGGGCGCTGCTCGGTCACCGCCTTGAGGCCACTCTGGCCATTGTAGACCCCTTGCGCCTCGCAGTCAAACAGCCTCAAGAAGGCCACCAGCAGGTTGACCGTTTCTGGCTCATCATCAATGATGAGCACCTTGATCTTGCTCTCGTTCTCGCCCGTCACGCTCGCTCCCCGCTGCATGCCTAACCGAGCGTCTTCTTGTAGACGCGGTATGTCTTATAGACCCGTGCGCCGAGGCTCTCTACTGCGCGGTTCATCATCTCATTGTTGGCCAACACCCACGACATCTCAATATCCACATAGCCCAGCGGCAGGCCTGCCTTGATCATCTCGTAGTAGAGCAGGCCATCTGCGCCAGAGGCACGGTACTCCTCCAGCACGCCCAGCCCCCACACGCGCACACTGCGGATACCGCCCACCTTCCAGTGCCACAGCAGGCGCAGCAGTTGCCACCAGTGCGGCTCGCCGGGCTTGCAGCGTGCCTTGCGTAGCGGCTCATAGAGGTTGGGCAGGGGCAGGGCAAAGGCTACCGGGCGCCCTTCTACCTCCACGAAGAAAGCGATACGGGGGTCCACAATGTCCACCAGCTGGGCAGCGATCATGTCAATCTCTTCATCGCTGAGCGGCACAAAACCCCAGTTCTTGGCCCATGCCTGATTGTAAATGGCCTTGATGCGCTCAATCTCCTCGTTCACGCGGCGCATGTTGGGGTTGCGCACAGTGAAGTTCTTACGCTGTTTGATCTTCTGCACCACGCGCGTCAGCTTCTCAGGGATTTTATCGGCCCGCTTGCCGCCCCAATCTTCCCCGTTGAAGTACCATGCCAGCAGGTCCATCTCGCGCTCAAAGCCGCCGTAGCCTTCCACAAAGCGCTGATAGTAGGGGCGAGCGTGTGGCATGAGGATCATCTGGGGATGCTCAAAGCCCTCAATGAGCAGGCCCCACTCGCTGTTGCTGCTGAAGGTGGCCGGTCCGAGCATGGCCTCCACGCCTTTGGCCCGCAGCCACTCCTCCGCTGTGCGCAATAGAGCGTGGGCAGCCTCCTCATCTTCCAGCACCTCAAACTGCCCGAACCAGCCCACATTGACCTCCTGAAAGGCGTTGTAGGCATGGTTGACGTGGGCGATGATGGTTCCTACCGGCTGGCTATCGCGCCATGCCACAAAGGGCTGGAAGTCAATGTGCTTCAGCTCTGCGTTATGGGCCACATCAAAAAAACGGCAGTGGTCGCGCCATAGCGGAGGAGTCCAGCAGGGATCATCGCGGTAGACGATCCAGGGCATACGCAGGAAAGCCTGCCACTCTGCCTCCTTGGACACCGCACGGACGCTGAGCTCACTCATGGTCATCCCCCCTCTTGGATGCGCATTGGACTGGATGCTTGCCAATATTAGCGGTTGTGACGACAATACACAAACCGAACAACAGAGAAGAGAGGATCCCATGAAACATTTTCTGTTGCTCGTGGTATTGCTAGAGGTCGTGCTCCTGACGCTGGCAGCGTGCGCTGCGCCCACGCTGCCCCCTACGTCGGCACCGACCGAGGTCCCATCGCCCACCACCGCGCCCACCGCCGAAGCGACCGCCCCGCCCAGCGTTGATCGCGTGCAAATCTACCTCATCGCCCTGGAGGATGCGGGGAAATCCGGCCCTGCGGTGGGCTGCGGCGATAGCGCCATCGCCGTTGAGGTGCCGGTAGAGCCGACCGCTGCCCCCTTGCAAGCAGCCTTCACGGCTCTGCTCAGCATCAAAGAGCAATTCTATGGCCAATCGGGGTTGTACAACGCACTTTACCAATCCGACCTGCACGTGGAGCAGGCCACCGTTGAGAACGGTGTGGCCACCGTCTATTTGGCGGGCACGATGATGCTGGGTGGTGAGTGCGACAATCCGCGCGTGGAGGCGCAGCTCCTGCAGACGGCGCTACAGTTCCCTGACGTCAGCGAGGCGCACATCTTCATCAACGGCACCTCGCTGGAGGAGGCGCTCTCGCTCAAGTAGCACGCGGTGGAGGAAAGGCCGAGGGGGCGCCGCCTGTGGCGCCCCCTCGTTATTATGGTGGGGTGTATCAGTAAACCCTCACCGATTCTCCCACTCCGGCACGTCCTCATCCACGCACCACAGGAAATAGAAGACGCCCGTGCGCCCCAACCATTTGAAGCGCCGCGCCAGCGCCGCCCGCCGCTTGGCATAGGGCAGGCCATCCAACGACCGCAGAAAGGCGTGAAACGACCCGTATTCTGCGATCAGGTTGCGCATCACGCGGGCGTTCTCTATCACAGCCTCTATCTTGCGCCCGTTGCGGATGATGCGCGGGTCGGCCAGCAGGCGCTCCACGTCGTCAATGGTGTAACGCGCTACCTTCTCTATGGCGAAATCATCAAAGGCGCGGCGGATGGCAGGCCATTTGTCACGCACTACCCGCCAGCTGAATCCGGCGAGGAAGACGGCCTGCGCCAGCACCTCAAAGTAGCCGTTGTCATCGGCAGGTTTGCGGCGCGGGGGGATGATGTATCCCAACTCTTCCTCTGGCGGGAACTCCTCCAACGGCACTTCATCGGCCATAGCCGCCTCCTCGGGTGAAGAACTGACGTTCTATTATAAGCCGCCCTCTGCCGTGCGCAACTGTGCTTTAGCCGCTCACCCCCGCCGCTGAGCGCTCCCCCTTTGCGGGTAGGCGCGGGGATGGGCCTCCATGTGGCGCAGGGCACTGCGCACTGCCGCATCGTGCTGCACCACCACCTCCGTGAGGTGCTCCACCGCCTTCGTCAGCCCTGTCAGCCGCTCCGCCAGCAGGTCATCGGCGCGGTCCATAAAACCGCGCCACTCTTCATCGCGGGCGTCTAGATGCGCGAGGAAGCGCTGCACAAGGTACGCCATCGCCAGCACGAAGGGGGCCTGTACCAACGCCGAGATCAGCATATCAGGCATGGTCGTCCCTCAGCACATCCAGCAGGTCAGCGACGATCTCGCGCAGCTCCGGCAGCGTCTGGCCGCGTGTGCCGTTGCGCACCTGCGCCCCATCAATTTGCCGGAGGCGCTCCCGTGCTGCCCGCCGCGCCCGTTCCCGTTCGTCCGGCTTCAGCACGAACCTGCCGCCACTCTCCTTTTCCACACGGCTTCCCATCAGCTCACCTCCTCAGCCACGATCACCACCGTTCCCTCACCGGCGCGGCAGAACTGCGCCCCATCCGCCGCCGTGACGACGATCAGCCCCGCCGTCTCTGCCGCCACCTGTAGGCTGCCCACCCCGCCGCTCAAGGCGAGAGTCTCCGTCAGGTCGCCCACGCGCACCGCCACGCTGACCTGCGTCGGCACCGTGCGCACCGTCACGGTCGCCACATCCATCCCATCCGCTCGGATGACGGGCTTGTCCACGTTCAGCCGGAAACGGGCGGCGTACTCGGCCAGCGTCCCCGTCACGGCCTCCACCGTCTGCCCTGACGAGGGCAGCCAATCGTCCTTCTCCCCGTAGCTCAAGATTGTCCCATCCACATCCCTCAGCACGTAAACCATGCCCTTCTCTCCTTTGGCTAGGCGCTTAGGGCTCCCTCACAACCACGCCAGCACGCGGTAGTAGCCGCTGGTGGCGTTGTTGCGCATGTTGGAGACGACATGCCCTGTCGGCGTCTTGATGTAGATGGTGGTGTCGTTCACGCCGATCACATCGCGGTTGTAGTCATCAGCAGCATCATACTGCCCACCGGTGACACGGTATACCTCCGTGCTGCCACTGGGCGAGGCCACGTTGCTGTGCCACACCACGATCAGGCGCGGCACGCCGCCCAGTCCGTGCGCTTTGGTGTAGTCCGTGCCCAACGCCACAGCGAACCATCCCGAATCGTAATAGCCGTGAAAGTTGCTGTCGTAGAGGAACTGCGTGTTGTCCACCACCTCCTGATTCCAGATCGCCGCCGTGATCAGGTCACCCGTCTGCCGCACCGATGGATTGACCCAGCTCATGGTTGTGCCCCTTTGGCTTGCCCGTCTTCATAAGCGATGGCTGCCACCAGCACCCCGCCGATGAGCGTGAAGACGGTGAGAAGCTCCCCGCGTGCTGCTTCCAGCGCCGGCACATAGGCGATGAGGACGTCCACGGCCAACGTCATCAGCGCCACCATGAATTTGCGGCTGCGCAGCAGCCCCAACAAGGGCCCAAGCACGGGCGTGATGTTCGCTTTTTCGGTCATCTCTGCCTCCTGTGTATGGTAAAACCTCTCACCTCTACCTTGCCCTCTCCCGCGCTGTGGGGGAGGCTCAATATCCCAACTTCGTCGCACTGCCTAGCGCACCATATCCCACATCGCCCAGCACCCAGTACGCTTCCAGATCGGCGGGGCTGGTGCGCCACACCACCCGATGCGAGGCTCCACCGCGCCGCACCTCGTGCCGCACGCTGTCCACAAAGCACGCCGCCTCCTCCAAACCGAGCGCGGCGTCCGTCACGTGCAGCCTATCGCCCACCTCCCGCGCCAGCGCCTGCTGCAACAACTCCCCGTCCGCTGTTGCCTCCACCGTCACAGTGAGCCACGCCTGTGGCACAGCGCGGTTGGTCAGGAGCGCCCGCGCCATGTCCTCCCCCACCCGCACTTCATCCTGCAGCGGCATGGCCACCCGCAGGGGATGCAGGCCGTAGGTCACCAGGCTGGCCGCATCCTCCACTTGTGCCGTCGCCGTGTGGTGGCGGTAGAGCGGCACGCCGCGCAGGCGCAGATTGTGCACATACACCGCTCGGTTGGTGCGCCGCAGATGCTCCAGCGTCAGGCGTGCCGAAGTGCCCCCCGCCTCCACACGCACGCGGATCGCATCGGTTAGGTCGTTGCCCAACCCTTGAGGGTCTATCGTCGCCGTGAAGTCGGTGTAAGGCACAGGTGTCACAAGGCTCCATGCCCCCACCTGCGCCGCTGGTTCATCAGGGTCGCGGTAGCGGCAGACGATCGTCCGCGCCTCGCCGGGCGCCAGCCGGATGGTGTGCCCGGCTTCCCACAGCACACCTTCGTAAGTCCCCACCGCACGCGGCGAGGTGGTCACCTCCACGCGGTTGGCAAGGCGCCCTGCTCCGCGCTCCACGCTGATGCCCGCCAGCCCCGCCTCCAGCGTCGCCTCTGCTACGATGTGCCTGGGGCGGGCATGGCGGTCGGTGAAGGTGGGCGTGCCATCAGCAGCGATGAAGAAGTGGCCGCCCTCGCTGGCGCACACCTCGCGCAGCGCCGCCGCACAGGGCAGATCGGCCTCCCAACTGTCCCCCGCCCACGCAAAGACGCTCTGCCCTACGGCGATGTCCACCCCTGTCGCTGCATCGGAAAGCCGTGAGCCTTCCCCCAGCGCGCCCGCCTGCGGATGATCCAGCCGCCAGTAGGCCAGCCGCCCGCGTGGGATGAAGCTGCGGCGGATGAGCTGCTCCACAAGGTCGCCGGGCGCGGCGTTGACGATCAACGGGAAGGCGCCCGTCGGCGTGCGCTCCAGTGCTGCCATGTCATCCTCGCACACGACCTCCACCTGCTGCAGGGCAATGCGATGCGGTGTAGCAGCGCGGCGCGGCCTGATCTCCCGCACCCGCCCGCAGAACAGCGTCCGCTCCTGCGCGCCGAAGTGCGCCCGCAGCCGCACCCCTATCCCCACCTCAAACCCCGCCCTGGCGTTAGGATGGCCGGGCAGATAGCGTCCATCTGGGCTGTAGAGTGCGAATGTCATGCGCCCCACCTGTGCCACGCGTTCGCCGGGTGTCAGGCCGCGCTCAATCACCAGCGGCGTGGGGGTGTGCCAATCAGCGCTGACATCCGTCCAGATGTTGTATTGCAGTTCCAGCTCCAGCGTATAGGTCGCTCGTGGCATGATCTCCCCACTCTCTAACCGCTAGCCCTGCCCCACCACCCTGACCCACCGGTGGCGGAAGCGCACCCCGTAGTAGCGCACCCCGCCGTAGGTCAGCGTCCCTACCTGCACCCGCTCAATGACGAGCGGCTCGTGCAGCGCTCCGCCCAGTGTTCCCTCCGCGCTGATAGCCTCCAGATAGGCATCCACAGCGTCCATCAGCGCCGGCAGGATGGCCATCAGCCCTATCCCCGCCCGCTGTGGCGCCCAGATCAGCAAGTGCTCCACGCGCAGCACCGCCCGCCACGCCGATCCATCGTAGGTGAGCGTCTCCAACCCCTCGCGCTCACCGCGCCCCACCTCTTCCGGAAACAGCGGCACCAGCGCAGGCAGGTGCGCGGCAGGCAGCACCTCCGGCAGGTCATTCAGGTTGTAGCTTGTCGCCACGCCCGTCACCGCAATGGCCGCCAGGTTCGCAAACGCCATCCGCCACGTCATTCAACGGCTCCTTATCCTCAGGCCGGGGATGAGGCTATCTCCCCACCGCAACCGTACATAGGGCGCCAGCAGATCGCGCACGTCACGCGGCAGGTGCGCAGGCGGCACCTCCGACCCCTCCGCACCCGTGTCGCGCTGCCGATACAACCACGCTGCCAGCCGTAGCGTCGCCTGCACCACCGGCTCCGGCGGCGTCTCGCTGAAGCCCCACCGCCCTGTTACCACAATCGCCCCCTCAGGGTCGCCGTTGTGAGTCCACTCCAGCCCGCTGGATTGCTTCAGCGCGATGCCGAAGTAGGGCGGCATGTTGAGCGGACGCAGCAGCACCTCCTCAGGGTTGATCGCCGTGCCGTCCCCGTTGTTGAGTGCCGTCACACTCAGCAGATCGGCGTCCAGCAGCAGCAGCCTGCCGGTGATGTGCTTCCCTACCGCATCGTAGCGCCGCGTCTCCTCGCGGGCAGTGAACCACCGCCCACAGTGGTCGTCAATGATGCGGCTGGCACGGCTGATGAGCGCCGCCAGCAGCTCGTCGTCCGCCGTCCCGCTGATACGCAGGTAGGTCTTCAAGTCCTCCAGTGTCGTGTAGTCCGCCATCTACAATCTCCTTGTGAACGCCGAGAGCACAGCCCCTCTCCCTTCCCCCCTCCCCATCAACGGAGAGGGGAGAAGGGTCGGGGATAGGGGGCAAGGTCTACGCCCTCACCCCCTTCAGCACTTCAAAGCTCGCTGCGTGCCGCACGTTGCAATCCACCCGCAGGATGGCGCGGATGAAGACCTGATCGTACTCAAAAGCGTTGCCTGCTGCGTCGCTGGCGCGCAGCTCTAGCGCCTTACGCTGCCCGATCACGAACTCCGGCCAGCACCCAAGGTAGATCGTGGAACAGTCGTTGTTCGTGCCCCGCGTCTCGTTGACAGGGATGGCCGTCGTGGTGAAGACCGGGTAACCCCACAGCGTTGGCGGATCGCCTGCCGTGGCAGGATCGGCCCACAGATAGTGCCCGTTGGAGTCCTTGATCTTGCGTAGTGTGTTCAAGGTGCGCGGATGCACGATCCAGGCACGGCCCTCGCCAGGCACGTTGTCAGCGTCCAGCGCATACAACATGTTCGCCAGATGGTCAAAGGTGGGCGTGCCGCCGTTGGCGCCCAGCGTGGACGTGTCCACGTTCACCCCGCTGATGTGCTCCAGGCCGGTGGGGGTGTTGTTTGTGCCGTCGCCGCGCAGGTATTTGATGTCCTCCTCCAGCGCCAGCACGCGCGCCAGATCGCCCATCACCAGCGCCTCCACCGCCGGATCGCTGTCCTCAAGCAGCTCCGCCGAGAGCTTGGTCAGCGCTGCCAGCTTCTTGGCCTGTAGCTCAATCTGCCCCCACGTCTGATCGGAAGCGGTGATCGGGGCGTTCTCAGCCACCCAGTAGGCCGTCGCCCCGCCCGTCTGCGCAGGGATTTGCAGCACATCGCTGCCCATTGGCACCACCGTTGCACCGGCGGCGCGCACGGCGGTTTTGGCGCGCAGCATTTCTACCAGCCTGCTGCTGTGCTCCACCGGCACCAAATACCCACCCGCGCTGTCGGTGCCCTCGGCAAGTGCCTTGCCCGCCAACTGGAAGCGCACCACACTGAAGCGCCCTTGATGCAACGCCTTGATGGCATCCACAAAGGGCGTGCCGTTGGCCGTCAGCGGTGCTTCGCCGCGCTGGCGGATCACCGCCGGCGCTTGCCGTGTCAGGAACATCGCCTGCGGGCCAGTGTCACCGGCCAGCAGGTCATCCAGCGCCGCCGCTACCTCCTGACGGATCGCGGCGCGCATCGTCTGTTCGTCCATATCGTCTGTCTCCTGTAATGTGGTACCTGCCCTCACCCCTGCGCCACCCCCATCCTTGCCCTCCCCCGCGGCGTGGGGGAGGGGAGTCCGCCGCGACCGCAGGTCGCCAGGATGGGAGGGGGTGAGGTGAGGGTGGTTAAACTGCTCCACGCCTGCTAACCCCGCCGCCTCAAAGGTCGCCTTGGCGTGCACCAGCGCTACCGCATACGGATTGGCTGGGCGGTGTGTGCGCGCATCCAGCAGCGAGAGCTCGCCGATGGGCCACACTAGAATCCGCCCATCCGCTGCCACCCGCACCAAGTGCCCGATTGCCCCCGAGGAAGCGCGGGCCAACCCACGCTGGGCGGCCTCCCACACCTGCCGCGCCAGCGCCTTGCTCTTATCCAACAGCACGCGGAACCACACCCCATCGGCGCGGCGCTCCCAGCCCAGCTCCTCGCCGATCACCTGCGGCACGCCTTCCCCTTCCGCCAGGCCGTGGTAGTACACCACGGGGCGCTTTGGGATGCGCTCCAGCCACAGGTCGGTTTCCGCTGTGAAGTACTCCCCTTGGGCATCGCGGCCGCCATAAGGCCCACCGTAGGGCACGCCCAGCACGTCCAGTACCCATGCCTCATCGCTGCCGAGGGCCTTCACCGTCGCCGTCATCGCCCCTCCCTTGGATCGCCAGTCTGCCCGCATCAACCTTCTCTCCGTCCTGCTCTAGCATCTCCAGCACGTCCCCGAACAGGGCAAAGACATCCGTCACGTCCTCCGCCTCCTCTAGTGCGTCCTCAATGAAGGCCTGCAGGTCGGGCGGAATGACCTCGCTGCGGAAGCGCCGCAGTGGGCGCCCTTCCCGCACGCGCCGCACGGCAAAGCGCTCCCAGCGCTTCAGCTCCTCCCGCAGTGAGGGGATGGGGCTGTGGGCTTTCACAGCATCCCCGCTGCGCTGCTCTCCCTCCCCACTAGTGGAGAAGGAGCCGAGGGGTGAGGCCAGAGGCTGGGGGGTGAAGTCCTCTGCAAACCCGTCTTCCTCTTCCATCACCGCCCCTAGCCCCAAGGCGAGGCGCACCTCGTTGCGCGTCATCAGCCCGGCCTGAAACAGCGCCACCATACGCTGCGCCTTCTCCCCCGCCGACTCCTGCAAGGCGGCGATGTTGTCCACATCAAAGGCCAGCCGTGCCCCCCGCGCCACAAGGTCCGTGTAATGCGGCAGCAGCGCCCCATTGAGCACATCCGCCAGATAGCGCAGCTGTGGCAGCACAGTGTCCTCGTAGAAGCTGGCTTTTTGCTCGCGGGCGGTGGCGAAGGTGGTCGCCTCCCACGCTCCAGCCAGCCCCGGCGGCACGCCGAAAGCCGCACAGATGGCGCGCCGATCCTCCGCCCGCAGCTCCGCCAGCGCCAGGTCAGTGGGTGGATAGGTGATGGTCTGCCATTTCAACCCCCCACCCACGATGCCCGTCCGCCAGCGGTTGCGCACCCCACCAAACAGCCGTTGCCACCATGCCCGTGTGCGCTCTATCTCGCTCTCGTGCAGCGGCTGATCGGTCGTCAGCAGGCCTGCTGGGCGCGCATCGTTGGCAAAGAAGGAAGCCACGTAGCGCGCCGCATTCAGGTCGGCATTGACCTCGCTCAGCGCCACCGCCAGCGGCGATAGCCCACCCAGATCGTCCAGCGGGTCAAAGTTGCGGAAGGCGATCACCTGTTGGGGGGCGTAGTCGTGCGTCTGTGCGCCCACGCGCTGCCGATAGGCGATGATGCCCCTTTCGGCATCGCTCACCACCTCCACCGTCTGCGGATTTAGCCAGCGCAACTGCCGCACCCATCCCCCGCCGTTGGAAACCTTCAGCCAGTACGCCACACCCCAGATGTTGTAAGCCGCCTCGGTCGCCCGCAGCAGGTCGCTCAGCCCGTTGAGGGTGGGATGGGGATGCTCCAGCAGCCTCAGCAGGGGATGCTCATAGATAGGCACCCCGTCGTGGTCGCGCAGCAGCAGCGGCACGCCCGCCACTGCATCCGCCCGCAGCTTGATGCAGCGATAAGCCCATACCGCACTGGCGTAGGCACGCGCCAGATCGCTCGGTGTGGCGCTCAGCTCGCCCTCCCGCTGCCGCACCATGCCAAAGAAAGCCTCGGCGAGTGGCCCGCCCTTGATGCGCACCTCGCGGGCGTGCCCATCCGCCCCGATCCACATCCCTTGTGGGTATTCCCCCATTTGCACCTCCCTAAAACGGCAGCCAGTGCGTGCATAGAACATATGTTCTATGCGCAGATAATAGGCCATACGGCGCAGCACGTCAAGTGCCACCCTTGATCGGGCGATCAACGCCGCGTTAGCATTTTCAAACGCAGGCAGGCCGCCCGAAGTGGCGCCTTATCTCCCCTCATGCCCGTTGACAGCCGCACAGCATAGGATATAATTACCTTCAGACGGGCCGAGGTAGCTCAGTTGGTAGAGCACATGACTGAAAATCATGGGGTCCCCAGTTCAAGTCTGGGCCTCGGCACCAGCGTTAAGGACCGCCCGCTGCTTGGCGTGGCGGTTTCTTTTTAGGGAGACGCTCAGCTTATTGAGCCACTAGGCGCGCCGGGGTTTAAACTCCAGAGGACGCTGAGCCAGCGATTCTCTTCTGCGCGCCCTCTGTGTCTCAGCGGTGAGGGACACAGTGCGGCGGCTTGGGCATAAGCCCATTCAGCGTTATACTGCTTACCACCAATACCGAGCAGCGAAAGGGGAGACACTGTGGGCGGCAGACGTATCCGCGTGGGCATCCTCTTCGGCGGGCGCAGCGGTGAGCACGAGGTCTCGCTACGCTCAGCCCGCTCCATCATGGAGGCCATTGACCCCGAGAAGTACGAAGTCCTGCCCATTGGCATCACTAAAGAAGGGCGCTGGATCGCCGGCGGCGACCCCATGCGCGCGCTCACCAATGGCGCCGCGCCTGCCACGCCGGCGCTGCTCATCGGTGCCCCCGGCGACCCCACCCTCAAGGCCATTGAGCCGCTCAATGAGCGTTCGGCCAGCATGACCAGCATCGCCACGCTGGACGTGATCTTCCCTGTGCTGCACGGGCCGTTCGGTGAGGATGGCACGGTGCAGGGTCTGTTGGAGTTGGCCGACATCCCCTACGTGGGGTCGGGCGTGCTTGGCTCAGCGGTGGGAATGGACAAAGCCGTCTTCAAGGCGGTGATGCAGGCGCACGGCCTCCCCGTCCTGCCGCACCGTTTGGTGCTGCGCTCCGAATGGGAAGCCCACCGCGAGGCCGTGTTGGACGCCGCCGAGGCGCAGTTCCGCTACCCTCTCTTCGTCAAGCCAGCCAACTTGGGGAGCAGCGTGGGCGTCAACAAGGCGCGCAACCGCGCACAGCTGGCCGCCGCGCTGGACGACGCCGCCCAGTACGATCGCCGTCTGCTCATTGAGCAGGGCATTGAAGCGCGCGAGATTGAGGTGAGCGTGCTGGGCAACGACAACCCCATCGCCTCTATCCCCGGTGAGGTCGTCCCCGGTGACGAGTTCTACTCCTACCGCGATAAGTACATTGACGACAAAGCGCAGCTGCTCATTCCAGCCCCCTTGGATGAAGCCACCGCTGCGCTGGCGCAAGAGATGGCCATCCGCGCCTTCCGTGCTATAGATGGCGCTGGGCTGGCCCGCTGTGATTTCCTGCTGGATAGACACAGTGGCGAGCTGTGGATCAACGAGATCAACACCATCCCCGGTTTTACGTCCATCAGCATGTACCCCAAACTGTGGGAGGCCAGCGGCATCCCTTATCCCGAGCTCATTGACCGCTTGATCCAGTTGGCTTTGGAGCGCCACGCCGAAAAACGCCGCAACAAAACCAGCTATGAGCCGCAATAGGGTACCTTCATCCTTGCCTTCCGATCCCTTCTTCCCTTGGGATGAGAAGGGGAGCGCGGGGAAGCCTGCCCTCCGCACCCCCCGCCGACCTGCTGCCCGCCCCAAGCCGCGCCCGCCCGCGCGGCGACGCCCCCCTCTGCTGGCCTTCTCGTGGCGTTGGGTCAGTGCGCTGATGGTGCTGGCGTTGAGCGCTGCGCTGACGGTGATCTGGACCAACAAGGCCTTCACCGTCTCGCAGGCAGAAGTGGGTGGGGTGCGCTACGTGCCCGCCGCGGAGCTCTTCGCCTTGGCAGGCGTGGCAGGCCAGCACATTCTGCAAGTTGACCCGCAGGAAGTGGCTGCCCGCCTGGAGGCTTCCCCCAGCCTTGATGCGGCACAGGTGATCGTGCGCTGGCCAGCACGGGTGATCATCTTGGTGCGCGAGCGCGAACCGGCGCTCATCTGGGAGCAGGGGGGTGAACGCTACTGGGTGGATGTGAATGGCCATCTCATGCCCCTGCGCGCCGAACTGCCACAGCTGGTGCGCGTCATCAACGAGGGGGCAGCGATCCCCTTTCGGTGCCCCGGCCCCGCCTGCGAAGAGGGCGCTGCCGTCTCCATTGATGCGGCGGTGGTGCTGGGCACCCAGCAGCTGAAAACCCTGCGCACCAATATAGACGTGCTATACTATGATCCCGTGCACGGCCTAAGCTATCAGGACGGACGTGGTTGGCGCGGCTACTTCGGCGTGGGCACGGATATGAACCTCAAACTGCTGGTCTATGAGACGCTGGTAGCCGATCTGGAGGCGCGCGGCCTGCAGCCGGTGTATATTGATGTCAGCAATCCGCAGGCGCCGTTCTACCGGCTATCCCGTTAGGGCCAGCGACAAACCATACAAACAGGTAAGCCGTGAGCACTGAACGCATCGTTGTAGGGCTAGATGTCGGCACGACCAAAATTTGCGCGCTGGTGGGGGAGGTCAGCGATGCCGAGACCATCCGCATCATTGGCGTCGGCGTGGAGCCAGCGCAGGGGATGCACCGCGGCAACATCGTGGATGTAGCCCTTGCCACCGAGGCGGTGCGGGCAGCCAAACTGCAGGCCGAGCGCACCTCCGGCTATGAGATCGGGCGCGCCTACGTCAGTGTGGCGGGCAAGCATATCCTCTCACTCAACAGCCGCGGGGTGACGGGCCTCAACCCCAGCCGCGGCGTGGTGACGGTGGAAGATGTGGAGCGAGCGCTGGAAGCGGCGCGCGCTGTCGCCTTGCCCCACAACCGCGAGGTGCTGCACGTCATCCCCCGCACCTTCACCGTGGACGGGCAGGAGGGCATTCGCAACCCGTTGGGGCTGCATGCCTTCCGTCTGGAAGTGGAGGCACACATCATCACGGCGGCCTCTTCCTCGTTGCGCAACTTGGAGAAGTGTGTCAACGATGCCGGGTTGGCTGTGGATCGCTTTGTGCTCAACCCACTGGCCAGCGGCGAGACCGTCCTCACCGAGGCCGAGCGCGAGTCGGGCGTGGTGGTGGTGGACATCGGCGGCGGCACCACCGATCTGGCCGTCTTCATTGATGGCACGGTGTGGCATACCGCCGTGATTGAGGTGGGGGGCAACCTTATCACCAGCGACATCGCCCATGTGCTGCACCTGCCGCCCGCTGAGGCCGAGCGCATCAAGATTGAGTACGGCACCTCACGTCCGGAGGGCATCGCCCGCGATCAGGTCATCACCGTGCATCCCTTCGGCGAGGACATGCCTACGCAGGTGCTCGCCAGCGACGTGGCGCAGATCATTGAGGCGCGGGTGGATGAGATTTTCACGCTGGTTATGCAGGAGCTGAAACGCTCCGGTTATGATGGCCTGCTGCCAGCGGGGGTTGTGCTCACGGGCGGCACGGCCCTGCTCAAGGACATCCGCCACAACGCCAGCAAGATCATGCACCTGCCGGTGCGCATCGCCCAGCCGCAGGGTATCAGCGGGCTGGTGGATCGTCTGCAAAGCCCCGCCTTCGCCACAGGTGTGGGCCTACTGCGCTTTGCCCGTCGGCTCAGCGCAAGCGATGCGCTAGGGGGCAAGCGCCGCCGCCGCGAAGGGCCACACCTCGGCAAGGCCATCAGTGACCTCTTCGGCAGGCTGCTGCCTGAAGAGTAGCCATTAGCGGTTAGCAATCCCGCGAGCGGCGCGCCACTTTCCCCTGCGCCCTGTAGCGAGGGGGATTTTCCCCTCGGACGATCGTCCTATTTGCGCCCTGCGCAAAGTCGCCCATAATAGGGCTACAGTGGTGAGAACCTTCTTCCCCCTCGCACTACTTGACAAGGTTAAAGGTTTGGATTCAATTAGAAAGTTAAACCGCATCTGCAACCGCAGCACGTTTGAGGAGATAGGCCAATGGCAGAACTGGGGCAGACAAGAACCACAACTTACGCCAAGATCAAGGTCATTGGCGTGGGGGGCGCCGGCACAAATGCCGTTAACCGCATGATCCGCGAGGGCCTTACCGGTGTGGAGTTCATCGGCGTCAACACCGATGCGCAAGCGCTGGATCATTGCGAGGCGAAGGTGCGCGTGCAGATCGGCCGTGACCTGACCAAGGGCCTCGGCGCAGGTGGTGACCCCGAGGTAGGGCGCATGGCCGCTGAGGAATCGCGCGCCGAACTGGAGGCCGCCATCGGTGAGGTGGACATGGTCTTCATCACCGCCGGTGTTGGCGGCGGCACCGGTACAGGCGCTTCCCCCATTATCGCCGACATCTGCAAGAAGAAAGGCGCCCTCACCATCGGCGTCGTGACCCGCCCCTTCTCCTTTGAGGGCAACCGCCGCGCCCGCATCGCCGCCGAGGGCATTGAGCGCCTGCGCAACACGGTGGATACGTTGCTTGCCATCCAGAACGACCGTCTGCTCAAGATGGTGGACAAGCGCGCCAGCCTGGAGGAAGCCTTTAGCGTGGCCGATGACGTGCTGCGGCAGGCCATTCAGGGCATCAGCGAGCTGATCACCATGCCTGGCCTGGTCAACCTGGACTTCGCCGATGTGCGCGCCATTATGGCCGAGGGCGGGGCTGCGCTGATGGCCGTCGGCAAGGCTTCTGGCGAGGATCGCGCCCGCAAGGCTGCTCAGGAAGCGCTGACCAACGAGCTGCTGGATGTGACCATCAATGGCGCCAGTGGCATCCTCTTCAACGTGCGCGGCGGCCCCGACCTGACCCTCTTTGAGGTCAATCAGGCTGCCGAGATCATCCGCGAGACGGCGGACCCCAACGCCGACATCCGCTTCGGTGCGGTGCTGGACCCCTCCTGCGGCGAGACCCTGCACATCACCGTTATCGCCACCGGCTTTGGGCAAATCCGCACCAGCGTGGGGACGTTCGGCACAGAGCGCGCCCGCCCAGCCGTGCCAGCCCGTTCGGTGCTCCCTGTGCCCCCGGAGGAGGAAGAGGAGCGGCCCGTCTATGCTCCGGATGATATAGAGGTGCCGGCGGTGGTGCGCAAGTACTACACCCGCTCCAAGCAAGAAGCGGAAGAAAGGGAGGAATAGCGCAGCAGAGTTGGGCTTACACCTCGCCCAGCAGCGCCTCCTGCGGATAGATGAGGCTTTCGGGGGGCGTCTTCCCCATCGCCAACGCGTGGGCGTTGAGGCGCTCAAACTCGCGATGTAGCGCAACCTGCTGTTGCAGTTGTGCGCCGCTTGGCTCGGCGGAAAAAAGGGCCAGAGTGGCCGCGTAGCCCCCACTGACGACGCTCAACCAGCGCCCGCCTTCTACCTGTGTGCACTGTGGCACAGTGCCTGCCTCTGTGTCATGCCCCTGCGCAAGGCCCTCTAGCAGGGCAGTAAGCAGATGCGGGGAAAGCACAAAGCGCCCCAGCGTGCGCAGCCCTCGCCCCTCGCGGTGATCGTAGATGAGCAGCCCCTCCACAACGGCAGCATACTGCTGGCGCAGAAAGCGCGTGTGCCCCTCCACCGCCACGCGCCGCCAGGCCTCCGAGCGCGGGTTGCGCTCAATCAACCGCTGAATGATGGTGTGCTGTTCGCTGTAGTGGGTGTAAATGGCCTCAAACTGCGCTCGGTTGATGTGTCCCTCCGCCAGCTCTTGGGTGACGCGGGCCATCTTCTCCTCTAGGATGGTCAGCGCCTCCTGCGGGTCTTCAGCGATGCGCTGCAAGGGGATGTCCCCCAACGCTTCCAGCCCACGCAGATCGTCCTCATCCAGCAGGAACGGCTCAACCGCATCGGCAGGGGCTTCCTCGGCCTGCTCGTCAGGTTCGCCCTCTGGATGCGCCCGCTCATCAGGCTGCTGCATCCCTGCGCTCCTTTGCAGTGACACTCACCCTGTCCCTCAGTATAGCACACCTTGGACAAGCGGTCTCACTCCCCTCCCAGTACAGCGAGGGCAGGACTATCCCCCCGAAATTCGCGAGGTTATAATGAGACCCCGATCGCGAAAGGAGGTTCATGAGCATCACCATCACCTCACCGCAGGCCTCTCTCTGGGATGCTTTCGTTGAGCAGCAGGGCGGTCACCTGCTTCAGACCGCCCGCTGGGGGGCGCTGAAACGTGCCTTCGGCTGGCAGGATGAGATCGTGGCGCTGGCGCGGGACAGCGCTCTGGTGGCTGGCGCGCTGGTGCTCTATCGGCCCTTGCCGCTGGGCATCGGGGCGATCGCCTATGTGCCGCGCGGCCCGCTGGTGGATTGGGATGATGAGGAAACCGTGCGGGCACTGTTGGGGGCGCTGGATGCCGCGGCGCAGGCTCGCCGCGCTGTGCTGCTCAAACTGGAACCCGATAGGCAGGATACCCCGCCCCTGCGGGAGCAGCTGACCGCGCTGGGCCTGCGCCCCTCGCCCCATACGGTGCAGCCGCCGCGCACCATCGTGGTGGACCTGCAAAGGGATGAGGAGGCCATCCTCGCCCGCATGAGCCAGACCACGCGCCGCAAAGTGCGCCTTGCCTACCGCAAGGGCATTGTCATCCGCGAGGGCGATGCGGCGGCGCTGGAGTCCTTCAACCGTCTCATGCAGGTCACTGGTGCGCGCAACCGCTTTGGCGTGCACAGCCCCGCCTACTACCGCCGCCTTTATGAGCTCTTCGTCCCCCAGTATGCCGTTCTGCTCATGGCCTCTTACGAAGGGCAGGACGTGGCGGGGCTGTTTGCCTTTGCCCTCGGCAGGATGGCATGGTACCTGTACGGTGCCTCAGCGGATGTAGCCCGTGAGCGTATGCCCACCTATGCCCTGCAGTGGGAAGCGATGCGTTGGGCGCGGGCGCGCGGTTGCACTCACTACGACCTGTGGGGCATCCCCGATGCTGACGAAGAGACGCTGGAAGCGCAGTTCCAACGGCGACAGGATGGGCTATGGGGGGTGTATGGCTTCAAGCGCGGCTTTGGCGGGCAGATTGTGCGTGCGGTGGGGGCGTGGGATCGCCCCTACAGGCCGCTGCTCTATCGCGCCTATCGGCTGCTGATGGGCCGCCGCACGGCGGGCGATTAGCGTGCGTCGCCTTCCCCCACCTGGGCACAAGCTGCGCTGTTGCCCGGCCTATGGCTTTAAAAAGCGCTCCTTGTGCGTAGAAGAGCGCCCATCTTGACGTAGATCAAATTCAGCACCCCACACCTGTGCCATAATTAAAGGGCATTAACCCACCGTGCAGAGGAGGGGCAGGGCGATGCGCCTTTTAGTCCTCATCACCGGCGAGTACGGCCAGCGCCATGTGGACAACCTGCGTCGGCATGCCCCGCCGCATTGGGCAATAGAGACGTGGCAGACGCCGCGCTCGCTGCCCATTGTGCTGGATTATCCCGAAGACTACCTGCCTGATACGCTGCCCCCCGCCGATCTGATCCTCTCGTTGGCGGAGCTGCCCGGCGTGGCCGAGATGATCCCACCGCTGGCGCAGCGCAGCGGAGATCAGGCCGTCATCGCCCCGATAGACAGCCAGGCGTGGCTGCCCTTTGGGCTGGCGCGGCAGCTGCGCGAATGGCTGATGCGCCTCGGCGTGGCCTGTGTGACGCCTATGCCCTTCTGCTCGCTCACTGAGACCCATGTCCACGCCATGCGCCTGCGCGAAGCTTACAGCGCTGACCTGCCCGGCTATGAGATCATCCGTACCTTTGCCCGCCACTTTGGCCGCCCCGCCTTCCGCATCACAGTGGATAAGCCCAACGGGCACATCACCGGCGCTGAAGTGCTGCGCGATGCCTGCTGTGGATGTGCCCGCTTTGTCGCCGAGAAGCTGATCGGCACACCAGTGGAGGAGGCGCTAGAGGCTGCCGGTTTGCATCACCATCACTATCCTTGTCAGGCCAGCATGGGCATTGACCCCCTCTACGGCGATACGCTGATGCACGTCTCCGGCAACCTGATGAAGGAGGCCGTGCGCGAGGCACTGGGCGATAATCTGCGCGTAGCCTATCTGCGCCCCAGCGGGCGGGTGGAGTGAGGATGGAAGCGCGGCCTACTCCGCCTCGGCCACGGCAAGCGTCAGGCGGGGGGAGGCCACCAGCCGCCACGCCAGCGCCAACGCCATGACGGTGTCATCGTGCAGGCCGGGCGGGGCGGCGTAGCGCGTGCGCCCCGTGTAGCGATCTGTGGTGTAGGCATAGGCCTCCAACTCGCCCAACAGCACAGCGTCGGGCAGCAGGCGCACCTCACCCTCCTCAATGGCCTTGACGAGCGCCTCAATGAGCGGCGGCTTGCTGAAGGCCGTGGTGGTGAACCCCGCGATGGGTAGTCCCTCGCGGCGCAAGGCCTCAATGTTCGGCTCGCCCATAGCGTTGGCCTCGGCAAGGATGGCGCATACATCCCAGCGGCGCGCCAGCGCCGCGATGCGCCCCCGCTGCACGCTCCAGCTCACTGCGCCGAAGCGCTCCAAAGCCACCATCGCCGCGGCGGGCTGGGCGTCAGCGTCCAATACGGCCAACGCGGTGAAATCCCGATAACGCCCGAAGTCCACGCCCATCAGGTAGCGGTGCCCGGCGATGGGTGCAGCATCAGTAGGAGCAGTGGCAGCAGCGCGCACGTTGCGGAAGACCTCCCCGCCCTCGGCCAGAAACTCGGCCTCATACTCCTGCCGGAAGATAGCCTCCGGCAGCAGGCCATGCGCCTCCTCAATCTCTGCGCGGGGGATTTGGGGGTTCTTTGCAGTGGGATAGCGCCACGAATGCCAGGCGCGGTTGTGACGATCCAACCCGCGCTGATAGGCATGATAGAACCAGTTGCGCCCGCGTGGGGTGGAGATGAGCAGGGCGCTCCCGCGCCGATCTGAGAGCGCTGGGCGTAGCGCCGCCGTCCACGCCTCCTCGGCGATGAAAGCAGCTTCATCCACCACCACAAGGTCCAATCCCACGCCGCGTAGGCTGTCGGGATCGTCGGCGGATTTGACGGTAAGGAAACCGCCGCCGGGGAGGTCTATGTGCCGCTCAGCCTCCGACTTGAAGGTCCACTCCTCCGCCAGAGCTGCCTTGATGGCCCGCCACGGGTGGAAGGCCAGCCCATAGGTGGGCGCTACCCACCACACACGCCGCCCTTCCAGCGCGGCCTGTGTGGCGATCACCAACCCCAGCGTGGTCTTGCCCCAGCGCCGGCCGCACGCCACCACCTTGAAACGTGCCCTGTGGCGGGCGATGGCACGCTGATCGCGGCGCAGGGTGGGCAGATGCAGGTCGTTCGCGGCGATGTTTTCACCTCCTTTGGCAGGTGTGTCCCAACACATCCACAAACAGAGAGAGCGACGCCGCCCCTGCGACGGGTCGCCCTCTGTGGCCGGGGATGGGGCGGCTCGCCATCCGGCTGTTGGCCGTGTGGTCTTGATAGGTCAACAGGGCGGCGGCGCGGGTGGCTTCTCCCGCCCGCTGACGCGCCGCTCGGTATGGTGTGTGTTTGCCACGCGGCGCCCCCGCTCCTCAGCGCATTAGAACATATGTTCTGAGTGCATTGTAGCCACAAAAAGAGGAAAGCGTCAAGCCGTCCTATTGATCGGGCGATCAACGGCGGATAAGTTCATCCACCATGCAGATGACAGTCCCCAGCAACCGAACATCTTTCCCCTATCCCCGCTTTGCGTTACACTCCCCCGCATGAAGATCGTTCTGGATGTCTCCCCCGCCGTCAACGGCAAGGCTGGATTAGGGCGTTACGCCGCCTCCCTTGCGGCAGCACTGGCAGCCCAGCATCCTGCCGAGGTACATCTCTTCGCCAACGTAACGCCCAGTGGGCAGTGGCCTGCCGATCTGGCTGCCCTGCCGCGCACGGCGGTGCGGGCGGGGTACAAGTTCTGGCGGCTGGCCGTGCTGCTGGGTCACCTCAGTGGCATGGGCTGGGAGCGCTTGCTGCCCCCCAGTGAGCTCTTCCATGCCACCGAGCATCTGCTGCTGCCCCTGCGCGGCGTGCGCACCGTGCTCACTGTCCATGACCTCATCTATCGGCTCTTCCCCCAGCACCACAAACGGCTCAACTACTGGTACCTCAACCTTGCCATGCCGCTCTACGTGCGCCGCGCCGATCACATCATCGCCGTCAGCCAGACGACCAAACGCGACCTCATGAGCCTCTATGGCACGCCGGAGCACAAGATCACGGTGGTCTATGAGGCTCCTGCGCCCTGCTTTGTGCCCCCATCGCCCGCAAGGATTGCCGCGGTGCGGGCGCGCTACGACCTGCCCGAGCGCTACCTGCTGACGGTCGGCACGGTTGAGCCGCGCAAGAATCTGGCGCGGCTGGTGGAAGCGCTGGCCATCCTGCGCCGCGACGATCCTGCCCTGCGTCTGGTGATCGTCGGCGCACGCGGCTGGTTGACAGCGAGCTTTGAGCAGGCGCTAGAGCGCTGCGGCCAGCGCGAGGCCGTCATGCGTTTGGGCTATGTGCCTGATGATGACCTGCCCGCCCTCTACGCTGGGGCAACGGTCAGCGTGCTGGCTTCGCTCTACGAGGGTTTTGGCCTGCCTGTGCTGGAGGCGATGGCCTGCGGTGCGCCAGTGGCCTGTAGCGCCACCTCCAGTGTGGGGGAGATCGCTGCACACGCCGCGCTGACCTTTGACCCCACAGATAGTGAGGCCATCGCCGCAGCACTGCGCCGCCTGCTGGATGATGCCGACCTGCGTGAAGACCTGCGTCAGCGCGGGCTGGCACGGGCAGCGGAGTTTTCATGGCAGCACGCCGCCCGTGAGACGTGGGAGGTCTACCAGCAGCTGGTAAGATAAACCGCAGGAGTACAGGAGGGAGGTTCACCCCACTCTGTGGGGTGGGGAAATCTCGCCAAGGCAATGACTGACCTGCGCATTGCTCTAGACTACAGCGCTGCCATCCATCAGCAGGCGGGCATTGGGCGCTACGTGCGCGAGCTGACGCGGGCGTTAGCGGCCTCTGCACCACCGCCGCATACAGTGGCGCTGCGCCTCTTTGTCGCTGGGGCGCGGAGGGTGCATCTCCCTCCTCCCCCTGTCGGCTGTGCCTATGTCCCCTCGCCCCTCTCCGAGCGCTCACACGCTCGCCTGTGGCATCGCCTGCACCTGCCCATCCCTGTGGAGCTATGGACGGGGCGCCTGCACCTCTTCCACGCAACGGATTTCGCCCTGCCGCCCACCCTGCCCGCCACCAAGACGGTGCTCACCGTCCACGATCTGGCCTTTGAGCGTTATCCACAGGACACCATGCCCGGCATGTTGCGCTACCTGCGAACGGTCGTGCCGCGTTCGGTGCGCCGCGCCGATTACATCATCGCCCCCTCAGAGGCCACATGCCGCGACCTCATCGCCCTCTACGGCACGCCGCCGCACAAGGTGCGCGTGATCTACGCCGGCGTGGAGGAGCGCTTCACGCCACAGGGTGGGGCGGAGGAGGCCGCCGCGCTGCGCGCCCGCTATGGCCTGCCTGAGGCGCCCCTCGTGCTCACCGTAGGGACGCTCCAGCCGCGTAAGAACCATCTGCGGCTGGTGCAGGCTTTTGCACAGGTGGCCGAGCGCGCTGTGCTGGTCATCGCCGGAGGGGCTGGTTGGAACTACGGGGCCGTGCGCCAAGAGGTTCAACGGCTGGGGTTGGAAGGGCGCGTGATCTTCAGCGGTTTTGTGGAGGACGCCGATCTGCCCGCCCTCTATCGGGCTGCGACCGTTTTCGCCTACCCCGCCCTCTACGAGGGCTTTGGTCTGCCCGTGCTGGAGGCCATGGCCTGCGGCGTGCCTGTGGTCACCGCCAACGTTTCCTCCCTGCCGGAAGTGACGGGGCCGCAGGCCGCGCTGCTTGTGGATCCGCTGGATGTGGAAGCCCTCGCGGCGGCCCTTGCCCGCCTGCTGGATAACGCTGACCTGCGGGCGGCACTGCGCGAGCGGGGCATCGCCCGCGCGGCGCGCTTCTCATGGCAACGTGCCGCCCGCGAGACGTGGGCGCTCTATAGGGAGGCGCTGGGGAGCGGGTGACCGTTCACAGAGACATTGACCAAGCACGCCGCAGGCCGGCTGTGGTGGGCTGCCCCTGAATCTGATAGACTCATAAACGCAGTTCCCCCGCACACCTTTTATGGATAACCTTCTCGCCATCCGCCCCTGCCTGCCATGCCGCAAGGGGCTGTGCCAGCGGTACGTGCGGGGAGCATGCAGCCAATAACGTTGAGGGGGATGAACCGTGAGGCCGCTTTTCTACCTCATACCGTTTGACTTCCACGCTGACAAGCGCCGGCAGCAACGCCGCCGCCCGCGCATTGTGGATTTCAACCTTGGCGAGACGTTGCTCTTCCTGCTGATGGCTGTGGTGGCGCTGGGTTTGTTCGTGGCCTTCATTGTCTTTCCGGCGCTGACCGTGCTCGGCCAATCCGCACCGTAGGAGGTGCGTCCGAAGTGATAGGTGCCAGCCTGCTGCCGTACATGATGGCCGCAAACCCCTCACAGGGTTGACGATCTCCGTCGCCTGTGCTAAACTGCCGCCCGTAACAAGCCAACTTGAGCAACGACTTTGACGGAGCAGGTCGCAGCCGCAGCCGCCTACAGAGAGATGCCGGGCGCTGCGAGGCATCGGCGGGGGCTGCCCGGGCCACTTGACGAGGCCCCATCCACTCCCGAGCACGTCGCCCCGAGGCAATGCGGGGCCGGGTGCGCCCGTTAGCGCGCACCATGAGGTCGGCGGGCGGCAGGCCTGCTGGCGAAGTCAGGTGGCACCACGGGGAGGCCCCTCGTCCTGAGCAGGAGGGAGCCTCTTTTTAGTTGAGCGCCTGCGCTGCAGGTGGAGGGAACAAAATGCTGGATCTCAAGATCATCCGCGAAGAGCCAGAGCGCGTCAAAGCGGCGCTGAGCACCCTCAACGATGAGGATGCCCTCTCGCGCATTGACCTCATCCTTGAGCTGGACGAACGCCGCCGGGCGCTTATCCAGCAGGTGGAGGACCTGCGCGCCGAGAAAAACAAGGCCAGCAAGATCATCGGCTACACCCGCGACCCCAAAGAGCGCGAGGTCAAGATCGGCCAGATGAAGAGCCTCAACGCCCGGCTGGAGAAGCTGGAGGCCGAGCTGCGCGAGGTGGAGCAGATGCTCCACGAGGAGATGCTGTGGGTTCCCAACCTGCCCGCGCCTGATGTGCCCGTAGGGCCGGACGAGTCGCACAACGTGGTGCTCCGCGAGGAGGGCGAAAAACCCACCTTTGACTTTGAGCCGTTGCCTCACTGGGACATCGGCCCCTTGCTGGACATCCTGGACTTTGAGCGTGGCGTGAAGCTCTCCGGTTCGCGCTTCTATGTGCTCAAGGGGTTAGGAGCACGCCTCCAGCGCGCGCTCATCACCTGGATGCTGGACGTGCACGTCAACGAGCACGGCTACACGGAGGTCTATCCCCCCTTTATGGTGCGCAGCGAATGCCTGGTCGGTACGGGCAACCTGCCCAAGTTCGGCGACAACCTCTACCGCGATATAGAGGAGGATTTCTGGTGGATTCCCACTGCCGAGGTGCCCGTCACCAACCTGCACCGTGAGGAGATTCTGCGCGGCGAGGACCTGCCCCTCTATTACGTGGCTTACACGCCTTGCTTCCGCCGTGAGAAGATGAGCGCGGGGCGCGATGTGCGCGGCATCAAACGCGGGCATCAGTTCGATAAGGTGGAGCTGGTCAAGATCGTGGAGGGTGACCCTGAAGTCTCGGAGAGGGAGCACCAGAAGCTGCTCGCCGATGCGGAGGACATCGCCCGCCGCTTGGGCCTGCCCTACCGCATCGTGCAGATGTGCACTGGCGACTTGAGCTTCGTGGCGGCCAAGAAGTACGATATTGAGGTGTGGGCTGCCGGTTCGCGGGAGTGGCTGGAGGTCTCATCCGTCTCCAACTTCCACGATTTTCAGGCGCGGCGTATGAACATGCGCTACCGTCCGGCGCCGGGTGCGCCCACGCGCTATCCGCACACCCTCAACGGCTCAGGGCTGGCGCTGCCGCGTGTGATGATCGCCATTCTGGAGAACTATCAGCAGGCCGATGGTTCGGTGGTCATCCCGCCGGTCCTGCGCCCCTACATGGGTGGCGTGGAGGTGATCCCCGTGCCCGGAGGGGCCTCACGCTAACCACGAAAGTCGCTTGTTCCATCCCTGTCAAGCCTGTGGTTTGTCCCCCACCCCAGTTGTGGGGAGAGGGATGGGGGTACATCACCTGATTGACAGGCTTCCCACGTTGGGTATACAATGAGGCGCGAAGGCTCTGTCTCGGGCCGGGAGTAGACCCTCGCTTTTATCCTCCGGCTATACTATAAAACGGCCACAGGGGTCCGCCCCTTTTCGTCTTCATCGCCATCTCAGCCATCTCAGGTGGGGGGATACCCCTCACTTCCCCACGAAGATGGGGTTGCTGAAAATCCAGCCACGCAGTTTGCCCTTGAAGGGCAGGTAAACCTCTATGCGGTAGGCTCCCGTCTCGTTGGCGATGTAGGTGCAGTGCGTGCCCTCTGTCTCGCGCAGGATGACCTTGCCATCCTTCAGCAGGCGCATATCGGCCACACGTGGCACCACCGCCTGCAGGGTGACGCCATGCCCCAACCGCAGCCAGCCGCCCATCATGGTGTACAGGTTGCGCCCCTGTGCCGAGAAGCGAAAGCCCCGCGTGGAAGCGGGCAGGTCGTACCCCACGAAGGCGCGGCCCTCACGCAGCGCCTGCAGGACAAGCCGCTTGTCATGCTCAAAGTCGCCGCTGAAAGGGTGCGTCGTGAGAATATGCGTGTTCACGCAGCGGAACAGGTATTCATAAGGGAAAACGGCCTTGCGCAGCGGCCCCATAGCGTAGACTGTCCCATGCGCATCGCTCCCACCGATGACCCGCACGCGCTGCCCCGCGCTCAACAGGCGATCCCACAGTTGCAGCGTCTCGGGGTGGGGGCCGCTGATAAACCGCTCCGGAGCGAACACCGCCCGCAGGGCCGCTGTGCGGCTTTTCAAGTAACTTTTGAACTCGCTCATGTAGTTCCACAGCTCCAGGCCTGCGTAGCCCGTTACCTCCCAGTCCTCCCAGGGCAGGGCCGTCTCGCCGAAGAGCGGCGCGGCGCGCTCAAAAGGGTGCGCCAGAAAGCACATCCCTCCGCGCTCATTGGCGGCATCAATGAGGCGCTGCGGATCGGGCGCATAGGGGGCCAGCTCAGCCTCGGCGCCGAACACCAGCAGGTGGTTGGCCTGTGGATTGCGGCGCACGTCGTGCACCTCCTCGCCCGTGAGCAGCAGCACGCGGCGGCCTGCTGGCCCGCTGTAGTAACCCTCCACGCCGTCCACCCAGACGTTGTGATCGGTGACGATCACGAAATCCAAACCGGCGCGCAGGGCCGCCTCGGCGATCTCGCGGTGTGAGAAGGTGCCATCGGAGTAAGGCGTGTGCATGTGCAGGTTGCCGACGTACTCGTAGGTTGCTTCCATTGTGCCTCGTCCGCAAAGTGGTGAAGGGCGATACTCCGTGCTCTGCTACAAACTCGGTCGCCGACTGACGTGCGCTCCCAGCCTCACCTCTTCACTCTACTCTGTGGCAACGGGCATTGTCAAGCCCACTGAGAATACTGTATACTGGGCGCGCCGAAGGAGGTGAGGGGCGCGCATGGCTGAGATCACCAACCGCGAGGCAGCTGCCATCTTTGCCGCCATCGCCGATATGCTGGAGATCAAGGGGGAGAACATCCACCGCGTGCTGGCCTATCGGCGGGCAGCGGAGACCATTGCCGCCCTGCCCCGCGATCTGCGCGCCATCTACGAGGAGGGGCGGCTCACCGAGCTGCCCTACATCGGAGCTACGCTGGCAGCTAAGATTGAGGAACTGCTGACAACAGGCCACCTGAAGGCTTATGAGCGGCTGGCCGCCGAAATCCCTCAGGGCGTGGTGGCCATGATGCACATCCCCGGCGTGGGGCCTAAGCGTGCCGCCCGTTTCTGGAAGGAGCTGGGCCTCACCAGCGTGGAGGCGCTGAGGGAAGCCGCGCGGGCGGGCAAACTGCGCACCCTGCCCGGCATGGGGGCCAAGAGCGAGGCCAACATCCTGGAGGCCATTGAGACAATGGAGCGCCGCACCGGCCGCCTCTCCATCGGCGAGGCCTACCCCATCGCCAGGCGCCTCTTGGAGCGCCTCACCGCCCTGCCGGCAGTGCTGCGCGGGGATGTGGCCGGTTCGCTGCGGCGCTATTGCGCCACCATCGGCGATATTGACCTGCTCGTGGCCAGCGACACGCCGGCGCCCATCATGCAGGCCTTTGTCAGCCAACCCGAGGTAGCGCGCGTGCTCGCCCAAGGGGAGACCAAAGCCTCGGTGGAGCTGCACAGCGGCCAACAGGTGGACCTGCGCGTGCTGCCCCCTGTGCGCTACGGCTCGCTGCTGGCTTACTTCACCGGCAGCAAGGAGCACAACGTCCGCATGCGCGAGCTGGCGCTCAAGCGCGGGCTCTCGCTCAGCGAGTACGGGTTCACCCCGCTGGAGGGCGGTGCGGAGATCATCTGCACCGCTGAGGAGGATGTCTTCGCCACGCTGGGCTTGCCGTGGATTCCCCCCGAACTGCGTGAGGATCGCGGCGAGATTGAGGCCGCGCTGGAGGGGCGGCTGCCCCGCCTCATCACGCTGGAGGACCTGCAAGGCGACCTGCAAACGCATACCACTTGGAGCGATGGCCACGCCAGCATGCTGGAGATGGCACAGGCGGCGCTGGCGAGGGGTTATCGCTACCTGCTCATCACCGACCACAGCCACGGGTTGGGTGTGGTGCGCGGCATGAAGCCGCAGGATGTGCGCCGCCAGCGTGAGGAGATCGCGGCGGCCAACGCCGCGCTGGGCGGGGCGATCACCGTCCTGCAGGGGGCGGAGGTGGAGATCCGCGCCGATGGCACGCTGGACTACGACGACGAGACGCTGGCACAACTGGACATCGCCTTGGCCTCCCTTCACACCAGCCTGCGCCAACCGCGTGAACAGATCACGGCACGGTTGCTCAAGGCCATCCGCAACCCGCACATTGCCATCATCGGCCATCCGCGCGGCCAGCTCTATCCCGACCGCGCCCCCGCCGATCTGGACATGGATGCCGTGCTGGAGGCTGCCGCCGCGCACGACGTGGCGCTGGAGATCAACGCCAACCCCTATCGCCTTGATCTGGACGATGTGCACGCCCGCCGCGCTGTGGAGCTGGGTGTGAAGCTCGTTATCAGCACCGACGCCCACCGTCCCGAGGAACTGGACTACATGCACTACGGCGTGGGCATGGCCCGCCGCGGCTGGGTGGAGGCGCAGCACGTGATCAACACCTGGCCCCTGGAGAAGCTGCTGGAATGGGTGACCAACCGCCGCCGCTGACCTCCCCCACAGGCTATACGGCCATCATCCGGCAGGCCTTTGGCGAATTGGATGCGCAGGCCCTTGATACCCTGCGCCGCGTGGCCGTGCGCCGAACCTATCCCTCTAACACGGCGCTGTGCCGCGAGGGCGAACCCGCCGATCGCCTCTATGTGATCGTTTCGGGGCGCGTGATCGTCACCCACAAGGTGGAGGGGTCAGCAGAGGATTTCGTGCTGGGCTTCCTGGGGCCAGGACAGTACTTCGGCGAGATTGCCGTGATCGCCGAAGAGCCGCGCGCCGCCACTGCCACCACCATCACCGAGACGGAGGTGCTGGAGGTCACCAAAGCGGATTTTGAACGCGTCTTCGCCAACAGTCCGGCGCTGGCGCGCCATCTCGTCAACACCCTGATCCGCATGATCCGCGAGACCGACCAACGTGCCATTGAGGACCTGGAGCGGCGTGCCGAGGAGCTCTCCCGCGCCTACCGTGAGCTGGAGGCCGCACAGGCCGATCGCATCGCCAAGGCGGCGCTGGAGGCTCAGCTGGAGGTGGCAGCGAGGGCGCAGCATAGCATGTTGCCGCTCCATCTGCCGCAAGTGGAGGGGTTTGAGTTTGCCGCCGCTTTTGAACCAGCCCGCCAGATCGGCGGCGACCTCTATGATGTGCATGAGGTGGACGGCGGGCGCATCGGCATCCTGCTGGCGGATGTTTCCGATAAGGGGGCACATGCCGCGCTCTTCATGGCCGTAGCGCGCACCCTTTTCTGGACGGAAGAGCGTCATCACAGCGATCCGGTGGCCGTGATGCAGGCTGTACATCGTGGGTTGGTGGCCGTCTCCTCCTATGATATGTTTGTGACGGCCCTCTACGGTGTGCTGGAGCCGACACATCGGCTCTTCCGCTACGTGCGCGCTGGGCACGACGAGCCGCTGCTGCTGCGCGCCGATGGCACCATTCAGTTCCTCGGCGGGCGCGGGCGCTTCCTCGGCCTCTGGTCCGATAGCCCACCTGAGTTTGAAGAGCAGCAGGTTATACTAGAGGATGGGGATTGTGTGGTCATCTACAGTGACGGTGTGACCGACATGCGCAACCCCTTCGGCGAGCCATTTGGCCGCGAGCGCCTCGCCCAGACGGTGCGTGCCCTGCATGCAGGGAGCGCTGAGCACATCGCCCATGGCGTTCACCGTGCGGTGCGCGAGTATCGGAGCGCTGCCGAGGCCTTTGATGACTTCACCCTGCTGGTGATACGTGCCACATCCCAGAAGACAGGCGCATGAGTGATGAGCGAAAGATACCCTGATCCCGACCAACCCACTGAACGCCATCCTCTCCCACCCGAGACGCGCTTGGGCCTCAAGCCGGGGGCGCTGCCCACCCAACGGGCTGCCCGCCCTGACCCGACGCGCCCCCCCATGCCTCCACCCCCGCCACATGAACCCCCTCAGCCGACCGAATCGGGGTTATACGTCCCTTGGTGGGGGTTTGTGCTGGTCATCCTGCTTGTTGCCGCCGCTACCTGCGGGATGTGGTGGCTGGTGCTCTCCAGCCGCGGCGCAGGGAGCAATGTAGGTGGCCCCACGCCCACGCCCATTTTCGTCGTCATCACCTCCACGCCCACGCTGGTGGGCACCGAGGGTGGCCCTGCCGGCAGCATCCCCCCCACGGCCACCAGCACCCCCGCCGCCCCTGACACGCCCACCTCTACGCCCACGCCGGAACCGACCGTGCCTGTCACGGTGGGCAGTCGGGTGGTCATCGTGGGCACGGAGGGGCTGGGATTGCGCGTGCGGCAAGGGCCGGGCCTGAGCTTTGATATGATCTTTCTGGCGCAGGACGGCGAGGAGTTCCTCGTGCAGGACGGCCCGCGTGAGGTGGATGGCTTCGTGTGGTGGTATATCACCGATCCTCAGGACGTCAACCGCTTCGGTTGGGCCGCCGAGGAGTTCATGCAGGTGGTGCCTTAGCCACTCATCTTCTTAGCGCTGAGCGTTGCTAATCCGCGACAAAACGCGGAATGAGCCAGATTACTGAAGAGGAATTGCAATGCTGCAATCCGCGCTGCCATCCCACGTATTGGGGTGGAACAGGAGGGTCCATCCCGTTCCACGAGGGTTAACATCAAACGCTATGGCGGTCTTAAAAGGCCCACCGGCAGGAATGTCGTCGGTGAAATGTATAAAGTTCTCCTTATCCCTGTTATCCCAATACAGGCCAAAAGAAGCATCAAATGACGCAGGGAATCGGGTCTCTTGACCGTCTATGAGGGCAAGTATCTCGTAGTCCTCCTCCCAAAGGGTGTCGTAGGTTGAGTTCGTGAGATTAACGATCTCCAGTTCAACGATAAGGAATACGCCCTGTGCTTTCTCGTCGTAAATCGTCTCGCTGAAGCGAATGGGTCCCGAGACAGAAACATCAAACAGCTGGCCGCACCTCACCGGCGTATAGCTGCCCTGCCCAGATGGAGTTGCGGCAGCGAGTGTAGGGGTCGCTTCTCTGGTGGTGCCCTGTGATGGGGTTGCCGTCCGCTGTGCGGGTGTTACGGTAACGGGTGTGGGGGTTGCTTCCCTCACAGGTCCAGGAGGCGCTCCGGTGGCAAGGTTTGGGGCGGCCCAACTCGGCATACTGTCCACTATATCGTTACTTGTCACAGAGGTAACGTGAGATCCATCCGCTCTCACAATGTAGATATCGCTATCCCCGTCGCGATCTGATACAAAGGCGATCCACTGGCCATCAGGCGACCAACACGGCGCCCAATTGTTATTTTCGTCTTCCATCAACGGACGCAGCCCTGTACCGTCAGCATTCACTGTATATATAGCACCCCGGAGCAACTGCGCCTCAAAGTTGTCTGTATAAAGGACGCCTAATTGTTCGTCCCAGGTCTCTAGCGTCCAGAAATTGCGGTTTTCCTTGATGTCACCGCTGGACCACCGCGTGAAGATAAGACTTTGTCCATCAGGTGACCACTGAGGCGAGCGGTCCCAACCCTCTCTGGCCGTTTCCTCTGTCGTTATCTGCCTCGTTTGGCTACCATCTGCGTTGATTACGAAAATGGAGTATCCTTTGCCCGGAACCCGGAACGAAGAATACGCTATCATTTCCCCATCGGGCGACCAAACCGGATCATAGTCATTGAAATCATCACGTGTCACACGTGTTAGCGTCGCATCGTCAAGACCAGCATCACTAACGCGTGCAACCCAGATTTCGGATTTCCCGCTCCCGTAGGATGAGACGAATGCTATGTACTCTCCCCCTGGCGACCAATCGGGATCGTAGTAATCTTCACCCTTACCGAAAGTTAGTTGCGTCAGGCCGGTGCCGTCAATGTTCACCATATAGAGATTTCTATTGCCGTCGCGGTCTGAGACAAACACCACCCTTTGGCCATCTGGAGATAAATCCGGGGACCAGTCATCGCTCGGGTCACTGGTCAGTCGCCTCAATTGAGAGCCATCTGCTCTTATAGCATAAATATCCGCGTCCTCATCAGCATTGTCTCTGGTTGCGAATACAATCCATTCTGCACCACCCATCGGTGTGGGAGTGGGTATTGGCGTCGGCGTTGGAGTTGGAGTTGGCGTAGGTGTTGATGTGGGTGTCGGCGTTGGTGTAGGTGTCGCCAACAGGTTTGAAATCACCCCACACCCTAATATTCCTGGCAAGAGGGACAAAGAGAGTAGCAGAATAGGGAGTGGATAAGAAACTGGTTACAGGTAAAATAAGGGCATGAAAACATGTCCCCATTGCCAAAGTACAGAGCGACAGGTGAAAGTCGGGCGCAACCCATCGGGCAGCCAGCGGTATCTATGTCGTGGGTGCGGGCGGAAGTACACG
>FWPU01001391.1_pt1 | contig 34551 bp, 28 predicted proteins | sample 2228361 | NCBI WGS metagenome assembly FWPU01 (sample SAMEA103939777, study PRJEB20133) | metagenome
TGGTTGATCTCCACGGCCCGGCTCTTCAGCGGCGTGTTGACGGCCCAGGATATCCTGGGCGAGATCGACCGCCATGGCTGCCCGGTGTTGGTCTACACCGACACCTTCGACCAGCTGATCCCGAGCCTGCGCGCGGGCGCAGAGCAGCGCTATGCCCTGCGCCTGGATGTGCGGGACGACCGGGAACCGGACCACGAGATCCAGGTCTACGTCGTGCTCATGAACACCCCCCAGTCTCCCCTGCAGCCCCTGGATGTGCCCCTGGGCCAGTCCCTGCGGCTGCGGGGCGTGGATGTGACCCCTGGGCCCTGGCAGCCGGGTGGATCCATCTACGTCTCCACCTACTGGGAAGCCCTGGCGCCTGTGGCGGGCGACTACAAGATCTTCCTGCACCTGGTGGACGAGGCGGGCAACCAGGTGCAGGCCTTCGACCACTACCCCTTCGAGCAGCAGGGGAGATTCCAGGTGGCGGAGGTGGTGCTCAATCCGGGCCTGGCCGGGGCAAAGCCGGACGGTTACCCCGCCCGGGGGCTGATCCCCACCAGCCTGTGGCGGCCCGGCCATGTGCTCAAGGAGACGATACGCCTCTCCCTGCCGGCCGATCTGCCGCCAGGGAGCTACCGCCTCCTGGTGGGCCTCTACGACGAGGCCACCATGGAACGGCTGGATGTCCCGGATACAGCACCGGACGGCATCTTGAATCAGGTGGAAATCGCCCGTAGCCAGATCCTCCCATGAACCCGGGACATGAGCCTGCAACGCCGCCCCTCGCGGCTTCCCAACCTGTGAGCATCATCATTCCGGCCTACAACGAAGAGGCCGGAATCGGCTCTGTGCTGGCCTCCCTGCGGCGGGTGCTGGAGGCGGCAGGCCTGGTCTACGAGGTCGTGGTGGTGGACGACGGCTCCCAGGACCAGACTGCGACCATTGCCCGCCGAGAAATCGGCGTCCGGGTGCTGCAGCATCGGGAAAACCGGGGCTACGGGGCAGCCCTCAAGACGGGCATCCGCCACGCCCGCCATGAGCTGGTGGTGATCACCGACGCGGACGGCACCTATCCCCATGAGCCCATTCCGCCCATGGTGGAGCGGCTTCTGGCCCGGGAATGGGACATGGTGGTGGGTGCGCGCATCGGCGCACACGTGGCCATCCCCTGGCTGCGGCGGCCGGCCAAGTGGCTCATCGGCCGGCTGGCCAACCTGGTAGCTGGCGAGGCCATCCCCGATCTCAACTCTGGGCTGCGGGTCTTCCGGCGGAGCGCGGCCCTGGACTTCTTTGACCTGTTGCCGGATGGCTTTTCGTTCACCACCACCATCACCCTGGGCATGATCACCAACGGCTACCTGGTGGACTATTTTCCCATCAACTATCATGCCCGCATCGGCCGCTCCAAGATTCGTCCCATCCACGACACCCTGAACTTCATCCAGCTCATCCTGCGCATCGCGCTCTACTTCGCACCCCTGCGCATCTTTCTGCCCCTCAGCGGGCTGCTGTTGCTGCTGGGGGTGACCTGGGGCGTGCTCAGCGTGGTGGTGTTCGAACAACTGGCCGACGTCAGCACCATTGTCATCGTCATGGCGGCCATCCAGGTAGCGGCCACGGGCCTGCTGGCCGAGCTGATCCACCACCGCTCGCCCAACGCCTTCCAGGCCCGCCGGCAGAGCGATGTGGTCGTTGAGCTGACGGGCCTGGCCGATGACGCCCAGCCGACCGACGGAGCCCAATCCCACGAGAACCATGTTCGACCCTCTTGATGCCCACATGGCCGACCCAGTCTTTGCCCGCCTGGAACGGGAAGTGGTTCAGCCGGGCCTCTGCACCCACTGCGGCACCTGTGTGGGGCTCTCCCAGGGGACCCTGCACATGGCCCCCACTGCCCAGGGCCCCCTTCCCCGGCCCGCCGGGGGGAACCCGGTACGCCTGGATCCCCGGGCGTGGGAAGCCTGCCCCGGCAAAGGGGTGGACTATCCGGCCCTGTGCCGCTGGCTCTTCGGACAACTGCCGGAAAACTGGTTGATGGGCTGCTATCGCCGCCTGTACATCGGCTACTCGGCTCGCCCGGACGTGCGGCGGCAGGGAGCTTCGGGCGGCGTCATCACCCAAACGTTGCTCTACCTCCTGGAGGCCGGCCTGATCGACGGCGCTGTGGCCGTCTGCCAGGGGCGACCCCAGCCCTGGCAGGCCGAGCCCATCCTGGCCCGGACCCCCGAGGAGATCCTGGCCACCAGCCAGAGTGTTTACGCGCCGGTTCCGGTCAACACCATCCTGGCCTCCCTGGCCCACTTTCCCGGCCGGGTGGCCCTGGTGGGGTTGCCCGACCAGGTGGCTGCCCTGCGCCAGCTCCAGAAGATGGGGGATCCCACGGCCAGGAAGATCCGCTACATCCTGGGGCCGTATGTGGGGACCAACATGTACTTTGGCGCCATCGAAAGTTTCCTGCGCAGCCACGGCATCCAGGATGTGGCCGAGGTAGCCGAGCTGCGCTACCGGGAAGGGGAATGGCCCGGCTACCTCCAGATCCGCACCCGTTCGGGCCGGGTGTTGCGGGCCGAGAAGTTTTACTACAACTACCTGATCCCCTTTTACATCACCCGCAGCACCCTCTATGCCGTGGACTTTACCAACGAACTGACGGACATTTCCGTGGGCGACGCCTGGCATCCCCGCTATGAGGCCCAGGGCCAGGGCTTTTCGGTGGTGGTGGCCCGCAGCCGGCAGGGCGAGGAGCTCCTCCAGGCCATGCAAAGTCAGGAGGTGGTGCACCTGGAGCCGCTGACGCTCCAGGAGGCCCTCTCCATGCACGGCCACATGTTGGACTTCAAAAAGCGGGGGGCGTTTATCCGCATGGAGTGGCGCCGGGCGCAGGGAAAACCGGTGCCCGAGTACGGCTATTGTCCCCAGGTCATCCCCCCCTCGCGCCGGCTGGTGGAGGTGGTGATCAGCGGCCTCTTCTGGCTCTGTGGCACCGGGTGGGCGCGCCGGGCTGTGGAGTGGGTGCCTTTGGGCGTGCTGGGGCCCCTGTTCAACAGCCTGCGCAAGGGCTGGAAGTATCTCTCCAAACCGGCCAAGCGGCGTGGGCTGGCCAGCACCTCGTTTATGGTCCAGCCTTCGGAGCCGTCTCCCGTAGCGGAGGTTCCCATGCAACCGGGACGGGAGGCCTAGCCATGTGGCGGACCCTCTGGCAGCGAACGGCCACGGAAGTGGCCCACTGGCTGCGGGACGACTGGGACTTTGCCGATGTGGCCGCGCACTGGGACGCCACCGAAGATTACGACGCCATCAATCAAGAGACCTACTCCTATTTCCGGCGCTTCGTGGACGGCCTGCGCCTGAGCGACCTGCCCCCAGATGGGCAGGTTTTGGACCTGTGTGCCCGCACCGGGAACGGTACCCTCTACTTTTACCAGCACGGCAAGGTGGGCTCGGCCGTCTGTGCGGATGTCTCCCGGCGCATGGGTGAAATCTGCTGTGCGCGGCTGCGGGAAGCGGGCTTCGAAGACTTCACCTGGCTGCAGCTCTTCGACTACCCCCTACCCTTGCCCGACGCCAGCTTTGACGCGGTGCTCTGTTTCGAAACGGTGGAACACTTCCCCCATCCCGAGCGCCTGGTGCAGGAACTGGGGCGGGTGACTCGGCCAGGCGGCGCCCTGATCCTGACCACCCCCAACGTACTCTGGGAGCCGGCCCACGCGCTGGCGGCCATCACAGGCCTGCACCACTCGGAGGGCCCCCACCGATTCATCGGCTACAGCCGCCTCCGGGCCATGATCCAGGCCGCCGGCTTCACCATCGAGAAGAGCGAGACCACTGTCCTGGTACCGGGTGGCCCAGGCTGGTTGGTCCGCCTGGGCGAGGGGATAGAGCGCCGAACCCGCCGCTGGTTGATGCCCTACGTGGGGCTGCGCCATATCTTCATCGGCCGCAAAAAGGAGGAATTACGCCCATGACTTCATCCCTACGTTTTCGCCCGGACCGGACCTTTACCATTGTCCAGTTCACCGACACCCACTGGCGCAACAGCGAGCCCGCGGATGGGCAGACCGCTGCGCTCATGGCGGCCATTTTGGACGCCGAACAGCCTGATCTGGTGGTGTTGACGGGAGACGTGATCGACGGCAGCCATTGTCGGGATGGGGCGGCGGCCTGGCGCCAGGCTGTGACCCCCATGGTGGAGCGAACTGTGCCCTGGGCGGCCGTCTTCGGCAACCATGACGACGAAGGGGCGCTGGATCGCCGGGCGCTGCTGGCCGTCCAACAGGAGTTGCCCGGCTGTCTCACCCAGGCCGGGCCTGCCCACGTCTCCGGGGTGGGGAATTACGTGCTGCCGGTGCTCTCTTCCACCCAGAACCGACCCGCCGCTCACCTCTATTTTTTGGATTCCCATGGCTATGCAGAGCGGGAATTGACGGGCTACGGCTGGATCCGGCGGGATCAGATCGCCTGGTACCTGGAGACGGCGGCAGCCTTGCAGGCCGACAATGGAGGCGAACCCCTGCCCGCCCTGGCCTTCTTCCACATTCCCCTGCCCGAGTACGTGGAGGTATGGGACTATCACATCTGCCGGGGCGAAAAGCACGAGGCCGTCTGCTGTCCACCCATCAACACCGGCTTTTTTGCCGCCCTGTGGGAGGCGGGGGACGTATTGGGGACCTTCGTGGGCCACGACCACATCAACGATTACATGGGCGAATTGTACGGCATTCGCCTCTGTTATGGCCGAGGCACAGGCTTCAACACCTATGGCAAAGAAGGATTCAAGCGGGGTGCCCGGGTCATCCGGCTGCAGGAGGGGGTGCGGGACTTCTCCACCTGGCTGCGGCTGGAGGGAGACCAGGTAATCCGGGAGCAGCCCATCCACCCGCCGGAACGGGAATCCCGCTGAGAAGGAGGAGATCAGCTGCCACGGCCAGGCAAGCTGAGCAGGCCGATCACCACGTAGAGGGGACGCAGAATCATCTGCCGGCCCAACTGTAGTCCGCCGCGCATGCTGCGACGTAGCCAATGGACAAATGGACGCAGGACACGGGCCGGTGTCCAATGGGCATAGAGCAGCGCTATCGCCACCAGGAGCAGGGATAGGCCAAACTGGCTCAACGCAGAAATGTCCAGATGGAAGAGCTGCTCTGCCCACAGGCGCAGCCCAATGACCAACACCAACAGGTAGGCGGCCGTTTCCAAGATGGGTTCCCGCTCGATTAACCGGGAGAAAAGGCCGGCGGCAAAACGCATGGTTAGGATGCCCAGCCCCACGCCCAACATCACCACCAGAATATGCCTGGAGAGGGCGACTGCAGCCACCACATTGTCCAGACTGAAGGCCAGGTCCGCCAACTCCACGGCCAGGACCGCCTGCCAGAACCCTTGGTTCGGCTTTCCGGGTTGCAGGGAATTCTGACTGGCCGACGCATCCAATTCGGGCCAGGCCAGGGCATCTATGCCCAGATAGATGAGGTAGGCCCCGCCGATCAGATGAATCCAGGGGTTGCGCACCAAGAGGTTGGCGATCAAGAGCATAAAACCTCGACCCACATAGGCGCCCAGCAGCCCAACTTTGAGGGCTGCTTGCCGTTGAGGGCCCAGGACAGGATCAATCCGCTTTCCGAGGGGGCGTAGCCAGCCTGGCCAGGGAATGGGACGGTCTATCGGCAGGGGCATGACCATGGCCCCCAGGACGGCCGCATTGTCAATCGAGAGGATCCCTTCCAGGAAAAATAGTTGCGCGATGATGATGGCCCAAGTGAACCCCATGGCTGGCTCCGCTCCACCGGAAGGACAGTACAACCCCAACGTCTTCCGCCATTGTACAGAGCCAGGGCCGACGACGCAATTTTCGGCTGCATACGGGGTGTAGTTCAAGTTGGGGACAGGATTCGGGCCCTACCGACGCCTGTGCGGGGAGATCCGGTAGGGGCGGGGCAAGCCCCACCCGTTTGCCCCAAAGTTGAAATACACCCCTGCAGACGTGGAGGATCGCCGCCAGGGTGGGCCTCGGCCATCAGGACAGGGAAGGGACAGCCGTGGCTATTTCAACCGGGCGGTAGTAACTGTCCCCGGCACAGGAGCGGCACAGGACCATCCCCTGCTGGATCACCTCTCGTTCGTTGATGATCTCCTCGCCGCAGCAGGCGCAGTTCACCCGGTGGCCGGCCCGGCTGACGATGGCCGCCACCGGGGTCACCAGCGTCACTTCCTGGGCCGTCAGGAGCGCCGTGACGGGCAACCGCTGGTAGCCCAGGAGCATGGCCTCCCAGCGGTTGCGGGCCTCCGGCGCGTAGGCGTGGGCCTCCTGGCGAGCCGTGGGGCAAGGGATCACCCGGACCGCTCGACCCGTCTGGGTGTCCACAAAGGTCGCCGCGATCTTGCCGTAGTCCTCTACCCGCATGGTCCGGCGTCCCACCCAGCAGTTGGTGGCCACAGCCACCCCATCGGCAAAGCAACCGTCAGTCTCGACGATGGTGAGCAGCCGCTTGTCCGTCTGGGGCAGGCTCAGATCCAACAGCTCGGCCGCCCACATCCCCATGCGGACGCCCAGTACCTGTCTGGGGCAGAGGTGACGGTGCAACGCGGACGATTCTTGCAGATACGCTTCCAGGGTCTTTTGGCTGGTTCCCATGGCAATTCCTCATCTCCGGCCGATCGCGGCCACCCGAATCGCTGGGCCGGCACAACTGCTGGGTCGCGCCGGCCGCCCCCAGGATGGCTTCAGCATGCCCGAATTCCGCTTCTCCGTCAAGTGACATCTGTACCTGCCTCTGTCCCAAATCGCAGCGATTGCCCCCTCATCTTCCCTTCCTCTGCAGCGCAGGGGTGAGGAGCGACCCTCTCCGGGTATCGGGGCGCGCGTTGGCACTCGCGCAATTGGCCTAAGTGGGTAAAATCGTCTAAACTATGGGGCGTCTACCTGGATGCACCAACGGGCGGAACAGATGCTCGTATGAGTGGGTGCCCGGTGCATCTGCGCTGCCGGGATAGACGGCACCATCTTTCTTTGGGCCTCTCCCCATGTTTTGAGTCTCTCTGACACGATTTTTCAGCAGCTCATCGACCACCTGTGGGTACACTTCACACCGGCCCCACCCGGAGCCGGACAGAGACAGATCCGCACCCATGGGGCAGATGAGCGCTCCAGCAAGGACAGCCCATCGCACCAGCCCGTCGCTTCCTGTCCCTTGCGCAACGGCCAGACGCCATCCCGGCCGTTTCAACCTGCCAAACCCACCGGCCTGGATCATCCTTTGGCCGCCGGCTGACCATCCGCCGGCGACGCCGATAGAGACAACCACCCTGTAGGAGTAGCCCGTCATTTTATGTCCACCCCATCATAAATCGAGGAGTTCATCATGAAGCGAATGCTCAGTTGGACGGTTCTATTTGTCCTGTTGGCTTCCATCGGCTTCGGCGCAACCCTGGTATTGGCCAATGGCGCCGGCCTCCAGGAGCGGCTGTCCCAGGCCCTCACCGCCCAGCCCGGCACCCTCAGCGCCAGCAGCGCCGGCGAAGCAGCCCCCCAGGAGCAGCTCCCCCCGCCCGGCCCCGTCCCTGTGAACGCCGTGGGCCGCATCGACCTGGTGACCACCCGGCAGGTGGTCCTGGAGAGCAGCGGCCGCATCAGCGAAATCGCGGTGGAAGTGGGGGACCAGGTGGAAGCGGGTGACCTGCTCATGAGCCTGGACACCACCCAACTGGAATGGGCGCTGGAGAAAGCCGAAATTAACTTCGAGACTGCCCGGCTGGCCTTTGAAAAGCTGGGGCGCCAGGTGGACGAAAGCGACATCGCGCTGGCCGAGGCCAATCTTCTCTCAGCCCAGGAAAACCTGGCCCGGGTGAAGGCCGGTTACACGCCCGAGGAATTGGCGGCCGCCGAGAGCGCGGCCGCCGCGGCCTGGGCCCGCTACAACGAACTGAAAGAGCGACCCACCCAGGCCCAGATCGTCCAGGCCCAGGCCAACCTCAAAAAGGCCGAGCTGGCCGTCCAGGCCGCCCAGCGGGAGTACGACAAAATTGCCTGGCTGCCTGAATCGGCCGCCACCGCCGCAGCGGACAACCTTCAGCGAGCCACCATCGACTACGAAGCGGCCAAAGCCGCCTACGAAGAGGCCATCAAACCGGCCACCCAGGCCGAACTACAAGCGGCCTTGAGCGCCGCCCAACAGGCCCAACACAACCTGAACCAACTCAAAGAGAAGCCTACCCCTGCCGAGCTGGCCGAGGCCGAGGCTCGGGTGGCTGCCGCCGAACATGCCCTCAAACAGGCCCAGGAAGGCGTGGACGAGGCAGACCAGCGCACTGCCGAGCTACGGGTCCGCCAGGCCATGATCGATCTGGAGCAGGCCCGCCTGAACCTGCAGAACGCCCAGGTGCTGGCGCCGGTCGCCGGCACCGTGCTGGATATCTCCGTGGAGCTGGGCCAGCAGGGCTCCGCCGGCACCGTGGTGGCCACCCTGGCCGACCTGAGCGACATCGAACTGGTGGCCAACGTGGAACAGCGGGACATCGCCCGAGTCCACGTGGGCCAGGTGGTGGAGATCTCGGTCTACGCCCTGCCGGATGAGCGCTTCCAGGGGGTGGTGGAGAAGATCGCCCCCGTGGCCGACTCGGGCGCCAGCTTTGTCACCTTCCCGGTCATCATCCGCCTCACCGATGGCCCCCTGGAGCTGATCCGCCCTGGCATGACCGCATCCGCGAACTTCATGGAAGGCGAGACGGCCACACCCGATGCCCAGGCCGAGCCGACAGAGGATACCTCTGGGCAGGCCGAAAGCGCTGAGCAGACAGAAGGCGAGTCCACCGAGGCGGATGCCACCGCCACCCCGGCCCCGTCCGGCGGCAACAACTGACCGGCTTGCCCCCGTATAGCCGGGCGTCCAATACCCCGGCAGAAACTTGGGGATGGCCTCCACCAGGGAAAATGTCGCCGAATTTCTGTCGAGATTGACTCAACACTTTTGGTTTCTATCTTTGGGACTTGTCAATCGTTATGAAACCTGACCCCTACGAGATTCTGGACACCCAGGAGCATGGCTCTGGCGCCGCGAGCCGCTTCTGGCGAGCTGGCCTGCTGGCCTTCAGCGCCCTGTTGTTGGGTGGCACCGTGGCCCTGGCCTGGCTGATCTATCCCCAACTGAGCCAGTTGGGCACCTTCCCCCAGGAACAGGCAAGCCATGAACGCTCCCCCGCGCCGTCGGCGCTGGCATCCCAGCCGGACTCGGAGCCGGAGGCCGCCACGCCCTCGTTCCTGGCCCAGGCGCCGGCCCTTCCCCGGAGCACCAGCTCGGTGTTGGTGACGGCCACCCCCACGCCTGTGGCCAGCCGGGAAGTGGTGGTGGGCAGCGCGGGCGCCACCCTTTGGGATGAAGAAACCGGCCTGTTGCTGGCCACCCTGCCCCGGGGTGAACTCTTGACGGCCACCGCCCGCAGCACAGACGGCCGGTGGCTGCTGGTACACACCGCCGGCGGCGTCTCCGGCTGGGTGCGGACGGAGGAGCTCATCGTGGTGGAGACCCAGGACCTGCGGGCCGAACCGTTGGCCATCGTGCCCATCGTGCCCACGGCCACACCGGCGGCCGCAATGGCCAACGCGACGGGGGCACCGTCCGCCTCCGGCGGACCGGCCGAGAGCTCGACCTCGCCCACGTCCACCCTACGCCCTTCGCCCGAGGCCGATGGCCGCACCACGGCCCGGGTCATCATTGAGGACGCGCGCCTCAACGTGCGCGCCGGCCCCGGCACCACCTACCCGGTCATTGCCAAAGCCCTGCCCGAGGAGCATTTCGTGGTGCTGGGGCGCAACGAAGCAGGCGACTGGCTCCAAATTGCCCTGCCGGATGTGGACGGCGGCATTGGCTGGGTGGCCACCGAATATGTGGAGCTCAGCGCCCCGGTGACCGACCTCCCCGTCCGCACGGAAACCAGCAGCGCCCCCCGCTACCAGGAGGGGGCCCCTGGGGATTCGGACCTCTCGTGGCAGCCGAAAACCAGGCCCAAAACCCAGATGGCCGGGGACACCGGCCTGACCGGCACCCTGGCCATCCAGGTGCGCTATGGCCGGGAGATCTACCTCTACGATCTAGCCAGCGGCGAGCTGCGCTACCTCACCTGGGGCTTCGACCCGGCCATCAGCCCGGATGGCCGTCAGGTGGCCTTCACCCGGGACGGGGGCGATCATGGCCTCTACCTCATCCACGTGGATGGCAGCAACGAACGGCGGATCTTCAGCGGCCGGGAACTCCTGCGGGCGCCCAAATGGAGCCCGGATGGCCGCTGGATCCTCTTCCAGCGGGGCGATCAGTATGTCCTCTGCCGGGATCTGCCCAGCCAATGCCGACGCACGCCCCTGTTGGAAGAGGGCGTGGTGCCAGAGAAGGAGCGCCAACCCCAACTGGCCCGGGTGGATGTGAACGGCGAAAACTACCAGGACCTGGCCACCCTGCCCTATGCCCAGGCTGCCGACTGGAACCAGGCCGGCATCGTCTACCAGTCGGGCGCGGGGATTCAGATCACCCGGGACGAGCCGTCCGCCACCACGGTCCAGGTTTTCTACGAGCCGTTCAAGCAGTACGAGATGGATCCAGACTGGCAGCCCAACGGCGGGCGGATTGCCTTTCAGCGCAAAGAGGCCAGCCACTGGGAGATCTTCGCCATCAACCCGGATGGTTCTGGCCTGGTGGCTTTGACCCGACCCCGCTACACCCTGGTTCAGCAGATTCCCAGCAACGTGGCGCCCGCCTGGAGCCCCGACGGCAGCCACCTGGTCTTCTTGAGCAACCGGGATCCCCACAATCCGGACGAAGCGGGGGCCTGGGGCGTCTGGGTCATGGACGCGGACGGTGCCACCCCCCACCGACTGCCCATCGAGTTGCCCTTTGAGTACACTTACGTGTCGGAGCAGATGCTGGATTGGGGCCCCTGAGCGGCCGGTCGACGAGCCGGGGCGGTTTCCTGGGTGTGGTCCCTTGCGAGGCGCACCCTTTTCCCTGATGCCTGCGCCTAACCCTGTATGGCGCAGGCATTTCCTTGTATCCTGTCAAAACTCTGTGTTCATCTGTGCAATCTGTGGTTTCTACAGTGGTCCCATCTGTGAAATGGAGTTTCTGCCTGGGCATTGGCCCCAGATTGTACTGGAGAAGCTGGAGGCGCAGTGATTCAAGCGGTGATTTTTGACGTGGGCGGCGTGCTCATCCGGACCGAAGATCGGAGCCAGCGGGCCGCCCTGGAACGGCAGTATGGCCTGCGCCCGGGCGAAGCGGACGAGCTGGTCTTCAACAGCGAGGCAGGCATCCGGGCCCAACAGGGCGCCATCACCACCGAGGAACTCTGGCAGTGGGTTCAGGAGCGGCTGGGGCTGGACGACCAGGCCTTACGCGCCTTCCAGCAGGCCTTCTGGGCCGGGGATCGGCTGGACGAGGCGCTGGTGGCGTTCATCCGGCGTTTGCGGCCCCGGTATCAAACGGCCATCATCAGCAACGCTTCAGACAACCTGTTGGAAGTGGTCCGGAAACGGTACCCCATGGCCGACGCCTTCGACCTCATCGTTGGCTCTGCCTATGAAGGCATCATGAAGCCGAATCCGGCCATCTTCCGGCGCACCCTGGAACGCCTGGGAAGGGAGCCGGCGGAAGCCGTCTTCATCGACGACTTCTCCCACAACGTGGCCGGTGCCCGGGCAGTGGGCATGCACGCCATCCACTTTACGCCCGGCATGGATCTGCCGCAGGCGCTGGCGGCGTTGGGGGTGCAGCCCGGTGAGCCATGACCGCAGCATACACATCCAGCATGCGCTGGACGATGCGATCCCAACTGAACTGTTGGGCGTAGATGCGGGCCTGTTCTCCCAGCCGTTCCCGCAGCTCGTGGTCGGTGAGCAGTTCCAGGATGCGGGCTGCCAGGGCTTCCGGATCTCGAGATGGGACGTGGAAGCCGTTGAGGCCGTGCTGGACCAGGTAGGCCAGGCCACCCACCTCCGATGCGATGACCGGCGTGCCCATGGCCATGGCTTCCAGTGCCACCATGCCGAAACTTTCGTAGTGGGAGGGCATGACCACCATTTCCGCTGCAGCGTAGTAGTAGGGCAGCACGTCCTGGTCCTTGGCGCCCAGGAAGGTCACCAGGTCATGGATGCCCAGTTCGGCCCGCAGGGCCTGCAGGCGGGCCATCTCCGCGTCCAGATCATCGGCCCACGGGTCGCCACCGATGATGGCCACGCAGGCGTTCCGCACGGCTTCGGGGTGGCGTTCCTGGAGGATGGACATGGCCCGGAGCAGGGTATCCACCCCCTTCAGGGGCTCGATGCGGCCGGCGAAGAGGATGTTGGTGTCGCCGCACGGGATGCCCACCTTCTTTTTAGCCATGGCTTTGTCCAGGGGGTGGAAGCGGGCCAGATCCACGCCGGGGGGAATGACGGTGATCTTGGCCGGGTCGGCGTCATAGAGCTCGATGAGCTGAATCTCCTCGGCCGGTGTGGCCGCGATGATGCGGTCGACGATGGCCACCACGTGATGTTCGCCGTCCAGCCGTTCCTGGGGCGCCCGTTCGCTTTCGTCCCGGGCGATCTGATTCTTCATATGGCCCAGGGTGTGAAACATGTGCACCAGGGGCAGATCGCCCCACTGCCTCTGCAAGACTTCGGCCACCAGGCCGGACATCCAGTAGTGGCTGTGGATCAGGTCGTAGCGCCGGCCTTCTGACCGGGCGAAATGCCAGACGCCCTCGGCGAATTCGCCCAGGTATTGGGCAATTTCGGCCACGGGGATGGGTCTTTCCGGGCCGGCGGGAATGTGAATTACCCGGGCATTGGGACCTAGATCGTGGTTGATCATGGGCTGACAGTCGTCCTGGGAGCGGGTAAAGACATCCACCTCAATGCCCCGGCAGCCGAGTTCCCGGGCAAAATCGCGCACATAGACGTTCATGCCGCCGGTCTTTTTCCCGCCCAGCATGGCCAGGGGGCAGGTGTGGACGCTGAGCATGGCAACACGGCGGACGGGGATGGATATGGGCATGGTCATGGCAGGAGGTTCCCCCTTGTTCTGAGTTGCTTGAAGACCGACCTTCCGGCGGTGGCCGCCGAAAGAAACCGGGGCGTCATCTGGGCAATCGAGTGGTATCCTGTGGATCCACCAGGCGCACCGAGAGCAGCGGGTCTGTCGCTGCCACCGGCGCACGCCACAGGTTCGTTTCCTTCAAACATCTACTTCAAACATTCACTTCGAACATTCACTTCAAACATTATAGTACACCATTGAGCCGATGACTGTAAGGACGCGACAAAAAGACAACAAATTCAAGGGAGGCCATCCGGATTGGATCTATCTCTCTCCCCATCTGGATGACGTGGCCCTGTCCTGTGGCGGCCAGATCGCCCGGCTGGTGGCTGCCGGGCAACGGGTTTGGATTGTCACGGTGATGGCCGGGGATCCGCCTGCCCAGGGGGTTTCGGCATACGCCCAAAGCCTCCATCAGCGGTGGGAGCTGGTCATAGATGCGGTGGCCGGGCGACGCCAGGAAGATGTGGCAGCCTGTGCCATCCTGGGCGCTGACTACCGGCACTGGTCGGTGCCGGACTGCATTTACCGCCACCATCCGGAAACCGGCGACCCGTTTTATGTGTCGGACGACGATATTTTTGGCGCGGTCCATCCGGTGGAACAAGAGCTGGTGGAGGCCCTGGCCCGAGAGATGGCCCATCTGCCGGCCCTGGCCCGGGTGGTGGTACCGCTCACCGTGGGCCATCACGTGGACCATCAGATCGTTCGGGCCGCGGCCGAGAAGGTCCTGGCGCCTTCCCGGCTCTTCTACTACGAGGATTATCCCTACGCCCAGGAGGCGGGCAAACTGGAGGCTACCCTGGCGGCCGGAGATGGCCACTGGAAGGCGACGGTCATCCCCCTGGACGAAGGGGCGCTTCAGCGCAAGGTCGAGGCCATCGCCGCGTTTCGCTCCCAGCTCAGCACCTTTTTTATGGACCGCGCGGACCTGGCGCGGCAGGTGCGGGGCTACGCGGCGGCCGTGGGCGGCGAACGCCTTTGGCGGCGGGCCCCTGCCATCGCCAGATCCGGGCCGCCGAAAATCTGACCCCACGGAGCCTGGTGGTAGAATAGGGGGGACAGAAAGCCCCCCGAGCACGGCCCATCGCCACCTAACTTACCTACCGACTGCTGACACTAACACCGAGGAGTCTTCACCATGAGCGATATTCGCGTAACCGTCTGGAACGAGTTCCGCCACGAAAAAGTCCACGATGCGGTGCGCCAGATCTATCCCGAAGGGATTCACACGGTGATTGCCGCGGGACTACGGGAACATGGCTTCACCCACGTGCGCACTGCCACCCTAGACGAGCCGGAGCATGGCCTGAGCGAGGCGGTACTGGCCGAGACCGATGTGCTCACCTGGTGGGGGCATATGGCCCACCGGGAAGTTGGCGACGAGATCGTGGAGCGGGTTCAGCAGCGGGTGCTGGCCGGCATGGGCCTGATCGTGCTCCATTCCGGACACCATTCCAAAATTTTCAAGAAGCTGATGGGGACATCCTGCAGCCTGCGGTGGCGGGAGGCGGGGGAAAAGGAGCGCATCTGGGTGGTGGCGCCGGGCCACCCCATCGCCCAGGGGCTGGGGCCCTACTTCGAGGTGCCCGAGTGTGAGATGTACGGCGAGCACTTCGACATCCCCGCGCCGGATGAGCTGGTCTTCGTGAGCTGGTTCCAGGGGGGAGAGGTCTTCCGCAGCGGCTGCTGCTTCCACCGGGGCCACGGCAAGATCTTCTACTTCCGCCCGGGCCACGAAACCCATCCCATCTACTACCAGAAAGAGGTGCGCCAGGTTATCGCCAACGCGGTGCGCTGGGCTGCGCCGACCCTGGCCTACCCCTTCGCCTATGGGGCCGGTCGGGCCATCAACGTCAAGGAGCCGTTGGAGCCGCTGGGCTAAATTCGCCAACAGAAGCGATCAGAGATTCCACTAGTACAGTCTGGCGTAAATACCACGGCAGAAATTCCGGGTGCCCTCTCTGGGCGCACCACCTCTGGTGGAAACTATCGGCGAATTTCTGCCGGGATTTACTAGAGCTTAAAGGAAACTCAGCGTGCTCTGCATCTCTTCTGCATCTCTGCGGTGTTCTTGTAGTGAAGCCATCCGTGGCTTTTCGCAGCAAAGCCATCAGAGCCATCAGAAAGAGTAAAAAACGATGAGCGCAACCAACAAAACATGGCGTGTCGCCTTCATCGGCGCCGGATCCATCGTCCAGCGGGGACACATCCCGGCTTTCCAGCGCCTGCCCAACGTGGAGGCCGTGGCCATCTGTGACGTGAACCAGGAGCGGGCCCGCCAGGTGGCCGAGAGCACCGGCATCGGACAGGTCTTCAGCGACTACCAGGAGATGCTGGCCCAGGTCCAGCCGGACATCACCGTGGTGGCCACGCCCAATGTCTTCCACAAGCCCATGGCCCTGGCCGCGTTGGAGGCCGGCTCCCATGTCCTCTGTGAGAAGCCCCTGGCCCTCACCTATGCGGACGCGCAGGAGATGATGGACCGGGCCGCCGAGAAGGGATTGGTGTTGACCGTGGGCACCCACTTCCGCTGGTCTGCCCCCATGCAGGCCTGCAAAGCCCACGTGGACGCCGGCTTCTTCGGCGAAATCTACGCCGTGCGCACCCTCTGGCAGCGCCGGGCCGGCATTCCCGGCTACGGCAGCTGGTTCACCAACAAGGACCTGGCCGGCGGCGGCTGCCTGCTGGACATCGGCGTCCATGCCCTGGACCGGGCCCTCTACCTGATGGGCTACCCCCAGCCGGTGACGGTGAGCGGCACCCTCTTCGCCAAATTCGGCCCCCGGGGACAGGGCCTGGGCGGCTGGGGCAGTGATATCCTCCAGCCTGGCGCCGGCGCCCGCTTCGACGTGGACGACATGGCCTGGGCCTTTGTGCGCTTTGACAACGGCTCGGTGCTCCAGTTCCAGGTGGCCTGGGCCAGCCATTACCCGGAGCAATTTTTCACCGAGCTCTTCGGCACTGAAGGCGGCGCCTACGTGGGCAATCGAGACGACGTGGAACTGTACACCACCCTGAACGGACAACAGGTTCAGATCCAGGTACAGGTTCCCCAGGAGACCCTGGGCTCCTACCCCCGTCTGGTGGAAAACCTGGTGCGTTATTTGGACGGAGATCCCACGGCCGAAATCGTGACACCCCAACAGGCCCTCACCAGCGTCAAGATCGTGGACGCGATCTATCGTTCGGCCGAAAGCGGGCAGGAAGTGGCGCTCCGCTAATCTGCCTTGTCGAATCCACCTGGTCGAATCCACCTGAGTGAAAAGGAGTCACCCATGCAACTCAAAGCCACCCACCACGTGGCCCTGCGCACGCCCAACTTTGCCGCCATGGAGAAGTTCTACGCCGAAACCCTGGGTCTTCCGGTCACCCGGCGCTGGGATGATGCCCAGATCGTCTTCATCCATGTGGGCAGCACCACCATCGAACTCATCGGCCGGGACGACGCCACGGCTGAGACAAAGCCTACCGGTGGCTGGGATCACATCGCCTTCCACGTGGAGGATGTGGACGCGGCCTTTCAGGAGCTGGTGGAGAAAGGGGTCCGAATCCGGAGCGAGCCCCGGGACTTTAAGGAGGTGCGCATCGCCTTCTTCTACGACCCGGACGGCAATGTCCTGGAGCTGGTGGAGGATCCCCGCCAGGGTACCTGAGACCCCGGGAGGGCTGCCGGATCCGTGGGCGCCCTCCCGACGTTCTTCCTGCCATCGATCATGAGCCCCAGATATTCGGCCACGATTCATCTGATCTTGATTTCACCCGGCCACAATTACTTCGGCCATCCGGCCGGCGCACCAGGAGAGCACCCCACCCACCTGGTATCGGCCGCCCAGGTCCACGCGGGCCGGGGGCTGGTGGGCGACCGCTTCTACGGCCGGGGAGAGGACTTCGATGGCCATGTCACCTTCTTTGCCTGGGAAGTGTATCGGCTCCTGCAGGAGGAACTGGGCAGGGGGCCCTGGTCCGCGGCCACCCTACGGCGCAACGTGGTGGTGGCGGGCATTCCCCTCAACCAGCTCATCGGCCAGGAATTCACCCTGCAGGGCATCCGCTTCCGGGGGACCAAACACTGTGCCCCGTGCCGGTGGATGGCCGAGATGATCGGGCCGGACGCACGGCGGCTGCTACAGGGTCGGGGTGGCCTGCGGGCCCAGGCGCTGGGCAGCGGGGTCCTGCGCACCGGGACAGCCATCCTGGAAACCGCCACCCCCCTGGACCTGGCCTCCCTCACCGCCCCCCTGAGCCGCCCTCGCCTCCCGTGAAGGAGACCTCCCCGCCCCCAACCTGTACAGCCCGGCGTGCATGGGGATCCACAGGTTACACGGATTACACCGATAGCTTCCCTGCAAAAATATCGCACGGGGTGCCGGCGCCCGTGTGGGCCTGGTGACATCGGGCGGGCCCTCGGCCCGCCCCTACGAGAACTGGCACCCCGTCGTAGGCGCAGCTCGTAGCTGCACTTTGCCGTCGCCTTCTTCACTCGCCCGATTTGCAAAGATGGAGGGGCAGGCAATGGACCCTGTTAAAATCTATGTTCCTCTGTGAAATCTCTGGACATTAAGCCCAGAGATAATGGGTCAAGTTTGGGGAGGGCGGATGGAAACGACAGCGACCCACTACCATGTGGTGATCATCGGCTCTGGCATTGCCGGCTCGTCCCTGGGCGCCATCCTGGCCCGCCATGGGCTCCGGGTGCTCATTCTGGAGGCCGGCAGCCATCCCCGCTTTGCCATCGGCGAATCCATGATCCTGGAGACGTCAGAGACCATGCGGGCCATGGCCGAGTTCTTTCACGTGCCGGAGCTGGCCTACTTCAGCTCGGAGCACTACTTCCCCTACATCGGCACCTCCCACGGGGTGAAGCGCCACTTCAGCTACCTCTACCACGTACCCGGCCAGCCCCAGGATCCTCGCCAGAGCCTCCAGGCGGTCATCCCCCGCCAGCCCCACGGCCACGAGCTGCACCTCTATCGCCAGGACTGCGACTACTACCTGAGCAGCGTGGCCGTGGCCTATGGGGCCACCCTGCTGCAACAGGCCCGGGTGGAGGATGTCCGCCTCCAGCCGGACCGGGTGGAAGTGATAGCCGGTGGAAACTCCTTCACCGCGGACTACGTAGTGGATGCGGGCGGCTACCGCTCCTTCCTGGCCCAAAAGCTCGACCTGCGGGACCACAACCTGCAGACCCACTCCCGGGGCCTCTTCACCCACATGATCGACGTCCCCTGTTTCCACCAGGTCCACGCGTCCCGCCGGACCTACGGGTTGCCTTTCCGGGTTTCTGAAGGCACCCTGCACCATCTCTTCCGGGGCGGATGGCTCTGGGTCATCCCCTTCAACAACCACCCCCGTTCCACCAATCCCCTCTGCAGCGTCGGGCTGATGCTGGACCCGCGCACCCATCCGCCCCAGCCAGAGCGGAGCCCGGAAGAAGAATTTCGCACCTTCATCGGCCGCTTTCCCAGCATCCAGGCCCAGTTCCAGGGGGCCAAAGCCGTTCGCCCCTGGACCCGCGCGGATCGGATCCAATACAGCGCCAAGCAGGTAGTGGGCGATCGCTTCTGCCTGCTGGGCCACGCGGCCGGCTTCATCGATCCCCTCTTTTCCAAGGGCCTCTACACCTCCCTGATGAGCGTCGCGGTGCTGGCGGACCTGCTGCTGGAGGCCCACCGGGACGGGGACTACTCGGCCAGTCGGTTCCAGCCCCTGGAAACCCTGACCCTGGGCTACATCCGGACCAACGACCGGCTCGTTGCCAACTCGTTCAAGTCCTTCAGCAACTACAAACTCTGGTCGGTCTACGCGGTACTCTGGCTGCTGGGCGCCTACACCGAGCTGGTCAAGCTGACCAGCGCCCGGCTGCGCGCGCCCAACCGGCAGACCTACTTCGCCGAGCTACGCTGCCTGCGGCTGGCCGGGGGCGGCTTTCCGGAGTTCTTCGCCATTGCCGACGAGATCGATACCGTGATGGAGCAGACCGATCCCGACGACGAGGAGGCTGTGGACGCGGCCGTGGCGGCCATGAAGGAGCGGCTGGCCCAGGTGAGCTGGATACCCCAGCCCTTTGCGGAGGTGCTGGCGGGGAAGAATCATCTGCCCAAGAACAAGCTGCGGCCCACCCTGCTGCGCACCGAGCACGGCTTCATGGGCAGTGGCGACTACCGCCGTCACTTCTTCGGAGACGCCACCGAGGCGGAACTGGTTCGGGTATTTGTGGCTGAAAAGGTGAAATATGCGGCGTTGACGCTGGGTCTGCGGAAGCGACTGCAGTGGCGCCGGCTACTTCACGGAGTGCCGTAGACAACATTCTCGCCTAGCCCCTCGACCGTTTTTGGCGGGATCCCACCACCGGTGCTACGATGCTAATCTTGTGAGAATCCTGTTGAATCGAACCCAGGCATGCCGGCTTGGCCTGGGGAATGGCCCGCACCGGCAGGTGATGTGTCAGGTGATCTGTTTATGACGTGGAAAATTGCGCGACGCTCCGCCCAGTTGATGGCCCTGGCGCGACGCCAGGAGCTCTGGATGCTCCTGGGGGCCGCCGGGGTGGGCCTGCTGCTGGCCTGGCTGCTGGATAAGCCCTTCACCGCCCTGGTCCTCCAGGCCCAGGAGCTACGGCTCTGGATCCGGGGCTTCGGCCCCTTTGCCCCCCTGATCTACATCCTGGTCTTCACCACCCAGATCCTGCTGGCGCCGGTGCCGGGCCAGTTCATGGCCGTCATGGGCGGCTATCTCTTCGGCGTCTTCTGGGGCTCCCTCTACAGCCTGCTGGGCCTGTTGCTGGGCGCCGGCGGGGCTATGCTCATCGGGCGCAAGCTGGGCCGGCCTTTTCTGGAACGCTTCTTCACACCGGAACAGCTCACCTACTGGGAGCGGAAGCTGCGCATGCGGTCAGCCATCACCTGGTGGCTCCTCTTCGTCTTTCCCGTGCCGGACCTGGTCTACTACGTGGCCGGGCTGACCACGGTCCCCCTACGCCGCCTGTTGGTAGCCGTGTTGACCGGCCGGGGCCTGGGCCTGATCCTCTCCAATGTGCTGGGGGGCTGGAGCGCCCACCTGCCGCCCGAGTGGGTGCTGGTGAAGTGGACCCTGCTGCTGGTGGTGGCAGTTCTAGTCATCCGCCACCAACGGCGGGTTCGACTCTGGGCGCTGTTGGCCGTCCGCGCCCTGCGCCGCCGTCTGGGTCGCCTCCGTTCGATGATGGCTCTGTAACCTTCGCCCATTTTTCCATGTCGTGGCGTCGCCTGGGCCTCATTGCCATCCTCGGGATGGCCGCAGCCTTGCGGCTGTGGTGGATCGACCGACTGCCGCCTGGCTTCCACTTCGATGAATCCTTCGAAGGGCTGGAAGCCTGGCGAATTCTGACCGAGCCCGGCTACCGGCCCATCTTCCTCACCGGCAACTTCGGTGTCCCACCCCTCAACGCCTATGCCAATGGGTTGACCTTTGCCCTGGCTCGCCTGGTCGGCGGTGAGGCGGGCCCTACGGCCATGCGGGTGACGGCGGCTGTCTTGGGGGTGCTGGGGGTGGGTGCCCTCTATGCCCTGGCCGCGGAGCTGCGCCGCACAGACGACCTGCAGGGCCGGTTGTCCGGCTTTTTTCCTTTGGGCGCGGCCGCGGTGCTGGCGATCATGCGCTGGCATATCCACTTCAGCCGCATGGGCATCGAGCCCATCCTGGTGCCCCTGATCTGGGCCGGCGCCATGGCACTGCTGTTGCACGGCTGGCGCACGGGCCGATGGTGGGCATTTGTGGGCTGCGGCATGGCCCTGGCCGCGGGCATGTACGCCTACCAGGGCGCCTGGATCATCCCTTTCCTCGCAGTCATGACGGCGGCGCACCTCTGGCTGGTCGCTGACCGCTCCACCCGGGTCCGCCGGATACCCGGCGTGGCCGTGGCCGCGCTGACCGCAGCCCTGCTGGTGGCGCCCCTGGGCTGGTTCTTCTGGCAAAACCCGGAGCTTCTGCTCCTGCGGCCCACCCAGGTGGCCATCGTGGGCACCACCGATGGAAACGCGCCGGGCGTGGGGGACAACACCCTGCCCCACAACCTGTGGGCCACGGCCCGCATGTTCGGCCCCTTCGGCCAGCCCGGGGACCTGGATCCCCGGCGCAATCTGCCGGGCGCGCCCGCCCTCAACCTCTGGCTGGCCGTCCCCTTCTACCTAGGGTTGCTGCTCAGCCTGGCCCGAACACGGCAGCCGGCCTTCGCCGTGCCGCTGCTGGGGCTGGTGGGGCTGCTGCTGCCAGGCGTCATCACCGAGTACGCGCCCCACTTCCACCGGGTGCTGGGCGCGTCGGCGCCTGCGGCCCTGCTCTGCGCCGTGGGCCTGGATGCCATCTGGCAGTGGGGGAGCCGCTGGCAAGAAGGGCGATGGCGGCAGCGCCTGGCCAGCCTGACGGTGGCAGCACTGCTGCTCGCCGGCGGCGCCACCTCGGCTTACAATTACTTCGTCCGCTGGGCCAACCTGCCGGACCTCTTCTACGCCTTCGACCAGGGGCTGTGGGAGGTGGGCCGGCGCATGGCGGCGCTGCCGCCGGATGCCCCCCTCTACATCACGCCCCGCGGCCAGGAGCACCCCACCCTGGCCTTCGCCTGGCAGGTGGGCGCAGGAGAAGAGCCGCCCCGGCCCGTCTCCTTCGACGGCCGCCACATCTTTCCCCTGCGCCTGGCGCCGAATCCCCAGGAAGAGCGCTACGTGGTCATTCTGCCCGAAGACTTCCGCACCCCCCTGCTCCTGCCGGAAGTCTTCCCCGACGCCCAGGTCGAGGCCGAAATCCTGGACCCGGCCGGCCAGCCCTATGCCCGGTTCTACCTGCGGCCGGCGGGTACCCGCCCGGCCCGCCTGCCCCGGCAGCCCCTGGTGCAAGAGCTGGGTGACGGCATCGCCCTTGCGGGCTACGATGTACTGCCGGAGCTGCCCCAGGCCGGCGGGATCCTCTACCTCCAGCTCCACTGGCAGGTGTTGGACGAGCCGACCCAGGACTGGACGGTCTTCACCCACGTGGTGAACCTGGCCGACGGCACAGTGGTGGCCGGCCACGACAGCCGCCCGGGGGCGGGCAGCCTACCCACGGTCCGCTGGCAACCTGGCTGGCGCATCCTGGACGAGTACCAGATTCTCCTGCCGGCAGAACTGCCCGCCGGCGATTATGGCCTGCGCATCGGGCTGTACCGGCCGACGGGGGACCGTTTGCCGGCGGAAGGGGCAGGGATCTTCCTGGGCACTGTGGCCGTGGAGGGCAGCGCAGAGTGACTCCCCAGGCAGGCGCCATGCTGGCATCGCTCTACGAACGGGAAAGACAGCCCGGCTGGAGCAGCGGCATGCGGGCGGTGACCCGGGCGCTGTTGGCCGACCTGACATTGCCGCCTGGCCCTCTGTTGGAGTTGGGCTGCGGCGGCGGGGCCATGCTGGCCGAGCTGGCGGCGACCTTTCCGGGCCGGCCTGTGTATGGGCTAGATTTGTGGGAGTCGGCCCTGATCCAGGCCCGCCGGATGATTCCCCCAGGCGGCCCCTGCCTGATCCAGGGCGACCTCCAGCACCTGCCCTTTCCGGCCCAACATTTCGCCCTGGTCCTGGCGTTGGACGCCTTTGACCAGCGGGGGGTGGATTTCGCAACCGGCATTTGGGAAAGTTGGCGCATCCTGCAGGTTGGGGGTATGCTGGTCATGCGGGTGAGCGCCCACCCCTGGCTCTACAGTGCCCACGACGTGGCCTTCAACACGGGGACACGTTATTCGGCAAAAACAGTCTGCCAGGCGCTGGAGCATGTGGGCCTGGAGATCACACGGCTTACCTACGCCAACTTTCTCTGGTTCGCGCCGATGGTGCTCCTGCGCCTGCTGCAACGGTGGGGGATCCTTCCCTTCCGGATGGCCTGGTATCGGTCAGCCCGGCTCCACCGGGTCCTGGCCGTGGCGCTGACCTGGGAGGCGGCCTGGCTGGCGCGGCACAATCTGCCCACCGGGCTCAGCCTCTATGCGCTGGCCCGTAAGCGACCTGCCCACCGGCGAGAGGGGTGTGATTGACGATGCAAGTCGAACCGTTGGTCTGTACGGTCCTGCCCACGTACAATGAGCGGGATAACATTGCCCCCCTGATTCAGGGCATCCTGGATCACACGGCTGCCCGCCACATGGTCCTGGTGGTGGACGACGACTCGCCGGATGGCACCGGCCAGGTGGTGGAGGCGCTGGCAGCCCAATACAACCAGGACGGCCGATTGCGGGTGGTCCTGGAGCGCCGGACGAACGAAAAGGGCCTGACCTCGGCCATCCAGCGGGGCATCGACCTGGCCCTGGAGCGCTATGGTGTGGACATCGTGACCTGGATGGACTGCGACCTTTCCATGCCGCCCCAGGATGTGGCCCGGCTGGTCCAGGCCATCGTCCAGGGGGGCGCGGATGTAGCCGTGGGCTCCCGCTGGATCTCGGGGGGCGCGGACGTGGCCCACGGCGTCATGGCCCGCAGCCTGAGCTGGCTCATCAACCACTTTGCCGTCCTGATGCTGGGCAATCAGGTCCACGATTACACCAGCGGCTTCATTGCGGCCCGGTCCCACGTGTTACGGGCCATTCGGCTGCGGGGAGACTACGGCGAATATTGCATCGATCTGTTGGCCCGGGCCGTCCAGGCAGGCTTCCAGGTGGTGGAAGTGCCGTACATCTGTGTGCCGCGAGCGGCCGGCGCCAGCAAGACAGGCGTCAACCTGTGGGATTATCTGGTCAAAGGGCGCAAGTATGTGGCCAGCGTGTGGCGCCTGCGAGGAATTGCAGACAGGCACAAGAGCGTGTACCAGTAGGAATGGGGAATCATGTTACAACCGGCCGAACTATCCCTGGAGGAAATGGGCGATCTGGCGGAGATCATCCCGGCTGCCGACCCGGAGGTGAAAGTCCGTTACCGGGCCATTCCCTCCTTCGAAGAACCCACCCGTCGGTCCATCATCCCGGTCTGTGAGCCGAGCCTGACCGGCAATGAGATGAAATATGTCCAACAGGCCATCGAGACCAACTGGATCTCCTCAGCCGGCAGTTTCATCCGGGAATTTGAGGCGAAGTTTGCCGAGGCTGTGGGCACCCGCTACGGCATCGCCTGCGCCAACGGCACGGTGGCCATGCACCTGGCCCTGGCGACCTTGGGCCTGGAGCCGGGCGACGAGGTGATCCTGCCCACCTTCACCATGATCGCCACCATCAACGCCGTCACCTACTGCGGCGCCACGCCCGTGCTGGTGGACAGTGAGCCCGAATACTGGCAGATGGACATCCACCAGGTGGCGGACAAGATCACGCCCCGCACCCGGGCCATCCTCCCGGTCCACATCTACGGCCATCCGGTGGACATGGACCCGCTAATGGCGCTGGCCGAACGCCACGGCATCGTCGTCATCGAAGACGCGGCCGAAGCCCACGGCGCCCGCTACAAGGGCCGGCCCTGCGGCAGCCTGGGCCACGCCGCGGGCTTCAGCTTCTACGGCAACAAGATCATCACCACCGGCGAGGGCGGCATGATTACCACCAACGACCGGGAGCTGGCCCGGCTGGCCTGGAACCTGCGGGACCACGCCTTCAGCACCGAGCGTCACTTCTGGCACAAGTTCGTGGGCTTCAACTACCGGATGACCAACCTCCAGGCCGCGGTGGGCCTGGCCCAGGTGGAACAGCTGGCGACTTTCGTGGAGGCCCGGCGGCGCAACGCCCGGGAGTACACCGCCCGCCTGCAGGGGATCCCCGGCATCACCACTCCGCCCGAAGCCCCCTGGGCCACCAACGTCTACTGGATGTACGGCATCCTGGTGGATCGGGAGGCCTATGGCATGGGCCGGGATGAGCTGCGCAAGGTCCTGGCCGACCATGGCATCGAGACCCGGACCTTCTTCATCCCCATGCACTGTCAGCCCATCTACTGGCAGCGGTTCAAAGGACAGCGCTATCCGGTCGCCGAACGCCTGTGCCGGGATGGCTTCTACCTGCCCTCCGCCTCGTCCCTCAGCCGTCAGGAGATCGAGTACATCACCGATGTGATTCGGGAGGCCTGTCCAAATTTGTGAAGGGTGGGGAGGTGGAAGATTGGGGATTCAAGGTTGAAGATTGGGGAGTAGGGTTTGCCCGCCTCGGTCATAGATGATCGGGCGGATTCAATATGCTTTCACGGTCCTATTGCACGGTCCTATTGAGGAGTCAAAATGAGCAACAAGCCGACTGTCCGTAAATGTGTCCTAGCCTATTCTGGAGGGTTGGACACCAGCATCATTGTGCCGTGGCTGCGCAACAACTACGGCTGCGAGGTGATCTGCTTTTGCGCCAACCTGGGCCAGGCCGATGAGCTCCAGGGGCTGGAAGAGAAGGCCCTGGCTTCCGGCGCCAGCAAATGCTACGTGGAAGATCTGCGGGCCGAGTTCCTGACCGACTTCGTCTTCCCCACCATGCAGGCCGGCGCCATCTACGAACGGGAGTACCTGCTGGGCACCTCCATGGCCCGCCCCCTCATCGCCAAACGGCTGGTGGAGATTGCGGAGCTGGAAGGGGCAGACGCAGTGGCCCACGGCGCCACCGGCAAGGGCAATGACCAGGTCCGCTTCGAGCTGACGGTGATGGCCCTCAACCCCCACCTGCGCATCATCGCCCCCTGGCGGGAATGGGACATCCGCGGCCGCAAGGACGCCCTGGACTACGCCGCCGAGTACAACGTCCCGGTCAAGGCCACGGCGGAGCGCATCTACAGCCAGGACCGCAACCTCTGGCACCTGAGCAACGAGGGCGGCCCCCTGGAGGATCCCTGGAACGAGCCGCCGGCCGACATGTTCGAGTGGACCACTGCGCCGGAGGACGCGCCCGACGAGCCCGAATATGTGGAGATCTACTTCCGCCGGGGCATCCCCGAGCGCATCAACGGCGTGGCCCGGGGACCGGTGGGCCTGCTGGAAGAGCTCAACGCCCTGGGCGCCAAGCACGGCATTGGCCGGGTGGACATCGTGGAAAACCGCCTGGTGGGCATGAAGAGCCGGGGCGTCTACGAAACCCCCGGCGGCACCATCCTCTACAAGGCCCACGCTGCGCTGGAGCAACTCTGCCTGGACCGGGATACCCTGCACTTCAAGCAGCAGGTGGGCCTGCGCTACGCCGAACTGGTCTACAACGGCCAGTGGTTCAGCCCCCTGCGGGAAGCCCTGGACGCCTTCGTCCAGAGCACGGAGAAGAACCTCACCGGCACCGTGCGGCTGAAGCTCTACAAGGGCAACGTCATCCTGGCCGGCCGCAAGAGCCCGTACAGCCTCTACCGGGAAGATTACGTCACCTTCGACGAAGACGACGTCTACAACCAGGCCGACGCCGAGGGCTTCATCCGCCTCTTCGGCCTGCCCCTGAAGGTGGCGGCCATGCTCAAGGTGGAAGGCAAGGGAGTCAGCGACTACGAATCGCCCGACTTCAGCGATTTCAAACGGGACTGACGAAACCCCGTGACCATTGTCGATCTGGCGCCGGAACACGCGTCCACTGCGGCCCATCTTCACCTGGCGGGCCAGTCGGGCACCTTCCTGACCGAGTTGGGGCCGGGGGTGCTGACGGTCTTCTATCGGGCGTTGCCCCGCTCTGCTGCCGGTTTCGGTTTCGCCGCATGCACAGGTGAACCGGACCAGGTGGTGGGATTCGTCAGCGCCGCCACCAACACCGGGCAGCTTTTCCTGGAGATGGGCACCCGCCACCTGGGTCACCTGCTGCCGGCCCTGTTGGCCCGCTTCATACGGCGTCCAGCCTTACTCTGGCGCAGCGCCCAGACCCTGGCCTACCCCCTGCTGACCCGGGAAGCCGGTGAGAAGGGAGCTGCCGAACTGCTCTCCATTATGGTGGCGCCGGCATGGCGGGGCCAGGGCTTCGGTACCCGCCTGCTGGACGCGCTGGTGGCCGAATGTGGGCGCCGGGGCCTCACCACCCTGGATGTGACGGTGGATGCAGCCAACCAGGGTGCCCGGCGTTTCTACCAGCGCCACCACTTTGTGGAACGGCGCCAGATCTCCCTGTATGGCCGCACCATGTGTCTCTACCGCCGGGAGCTTCCCCCGGTACAATCCGGCGGCGGGCCATAGGTCCCTGAACCGGACGATCATCCAGACCATCATGAAGCCAGTGGAACCGAACAAGGCCAGTCTCGAGGTTCAACCTGTCGGTCCCGGTTCGCCGGGCTGGCGGTTGAGTGGCCCGCGCCTGGGTCTCATGGCGGGCCTGGGCGTGCTCACCGTGGCCCTGCTGCTCAGCCTGGGCGACGGGCAGGCCGCGCTCCAGAGCCTGGCCCACCTGGACTGGCGCCCCCTGGGCCTGGCCTTACTCGTCCACTACAGCGGTTTCGCCGTGCGGGGGCTGCGCTGGCAGCGGTTGCTGGGGCTGCTGGGCCATCGCCTGGGGCTGGGCCGGGTGTTGGGCCTGCTCATCAGCGGCTGGTTTGTCAGCGCGCTCATGCCGGCCCGGGCTGGGGACCTCTTCCGCATGGTCATGCTGCGCATGCCCTCCCAGGGATACGCAGCGGTACCCATGGCCGACGGCGCCAGTTCCATCGTCCTGGAACGGCTGCTGGATCTGATGGCCATTCTGCTCCTGGCCCTGGGCTTTGGCCTGGCTGTGCTCCAGGGGAAGCTCCCGCCCTGGGTCACGGCGGCCTATCTCCTGGCCGGTGCTGTCAGCCTGGGCGTGTTGGTGACGGCGGCCGTCGCGCCCCACCTCTTTCGCCGGCTGGGGGAACGGTGGCCGGCGCAGCCGGGGAGCTCCCGCCTTTGGGCGCGCGGGCGGGCCGGCCTGGATTTTCTGAGCCAGGCCATGGAAGGCCTGGACCTGCTGCGCCGCCGTCCTGTGGCGGCAGTTGGCCTGGTGCTCCAGAGCCTGTACATCTGGCTGTGCGACGCTCTGCTGCTGTGGCTGGCGGTGCGCAGCCTGGGGCATACCCTGCCCTGGGGAAGCGCGGCCTTCGTGGCCCTGACGGTGGACATCTTCGCAGCCCTGCCCATCACCCCCGGCGGTGTGGGGCAAATTGAGACCGCCTACGCGGCCCTGTTTGCCCTCCTGCCGCTGCCACCGTTCAACATCCCGGCAGCCATCCTGGTCACCCGGGCCGTCAGCTACTGGAGCTTCCTGCTCTTCAGCGGCCTGGTGACCTTCAGCCTGGGCTTCGGCCAGCTGCTCCTGGGACGATCGCCGACGCCCCCATCGTCTGCCGATGAATCGGCCGGACCATCTGCCACGACTGCAGGTCCCTGCTGATGAAACGACGTTTCCTGGCCTGGTATCGTCGCCACTCTCCGTTTCTGGTGGTGCTGACCTTATTTGTCAGTTTCCGCCTGCTGGCCATCCTGCTCTTTCGTCCTGGCGGCTTCATCGCCGACTTCTCCGACTACGACTTCTATTACACCTGGTCCCAGCTGGTGCCCATGGGCTATCGGGCCTACGACAACCTGTGGACGGCCTATCCGCCCCTCTTTCCGGCCTTGATGCTGCCCATTGCGGACCTTGCCCACCGCATTCCGCCCTGGGTGGAGCCCCGCTTCTGGTTCCATACCCTCTTCGGCCTGGCGCTGCTGGCCTTTGAAACGGGCAACCTGGTCCTGATCTATCGGCTGGGCAACCGGCTCCGTCCGACTGGATCGGCCCAGAGCCAGGCGGTGGGAGCCTGGTCGGGTTCGGGCGGGCTGGGCAGTGCCATCCTGTACAGCCTTTTCTTCGTGCCGGTGTACACCCTGTTGGGCTGGTTCGAGCCCTATCCCCTCTTTTTCATGCTGCTGGCCCTGGATCTGTTGCTGGCGCGGGGGGGGACCCTCTGGCCGCTGAGCGCGGTCGTCGCCGGGCTGGGCTTCCTGGTCAAACTGATGCCGGCGCTGGTGGTGCCCATCGCCGTCCGCCGGCTGGGGGCTTGCCTGAGCTGGCAGGCCCTTCGCCGCGAGTGGTTCAACCCCCGATCCGGGGGCAACCTGTTGCGGCCGGTGTTGTACGGGGCGATCTTTTTGGCGACGGTGGTGGGTGTGGGCTATCCCTTTGTGCGCCACAACCCTACCCTGGCCTTCAGCAGCTTCCAGGTGCAAAACATCCGCCCGCCCTGGCAAAGCCTCTGGGCCCTGCTGGACGGCTTCTACGGCTATGGGCTGGTCCCCCTGGACATGCGCAACCTGGTCGGCCTGGAAGGTCCCCTCTGGGAGAGCCGTCTGCCCTGGACCTGGATCGGCCTGGGCTTTGCGCTGTTCTACCTCTACCTCTACACCCGACCGTACGACTGGCATCGACCCCGGACGCCCCTGGCCTTTGCCGGCGCCAGCGTGATCCTGCTCTTCCTCTACAGCAAGGGCTGGAGTCCCCAGTTTCTGCTCTGGATCCTGGTCTTCATCGCCCTGCTGCAGCCGGGCCTGTACGGCGTCCTGGTGGGCAGTATCCTGAGCCTGACCAATTTCGTGGAGGCCAATGTCTTCCTGATCATGCTGCCGGAGGCGCATTGGCTTCTGTGGGGGACGGTGTTGGTGCGCACGGGGCTTTTGCTGGCCCTGATGGTGGAGTGGCTGGGCCAGATCTGGCAGCCCCAGCGCCAGGGAGAGCGGCTGCAACGGCTGGCCCGCGGGGCCGGCAGCGGCATCCTGGCGCTGGCCGTGGTCGCCACCGTGGCCGCCACACCCCAGGCCGCCCAGGCCTACCGGGACCGGCGGCTGGCAGAACATCCCTGCCGGGAGGCCGTCCTCCTGTTGCAGGAAGAGGCTGAATGGCCCGACCGTCGCATCGTCACCCAGCAGGTCCAGGTCTGGCAGGATTTCTATCCATGGCTTCATGGGCGCTATTCGTTCCTGGTAGTGGATGGCTATGACGGCCAGCAGCCAGACCGGGACCGGAGCCAGGTGGTGGCGGAGCGGCTGGCACAACAGATCGCGCCGGGGGAATTCTGGTGGATCAGCCGCCCGAACCTGCCCGAGTCGCCCACCAGTCCCGCCGCGGGCGGCCAGGCCTTCCTGGCCCGTGCGGATGTGGCCCAGCTGGAGGTGCGGGAATTGGGCGCCTGCGTCCTGCAACGGCTGGTACGGCTGCCGACTACGGAAGTGGCCACCCTGGATGCCGATGGCGTCCCCATTCACCTCCGGGCCGTCTCCATGGGAAGGGCCGAAAAGGGCGCCCCGTGGCATTTGGTGTTATACTGGCAGGCGTCGGCGCCCATCGCCGGCAGCTACACCGTCTTTACCCAGCTCCTGGCGCCCGACGGCACCCTGGTGGCCCAGCAGGACAATCCGCCCGGAGCCGGGCTGGCACCCACCCCTACCTGGCCACCTGGGGCGGTGATCCGGGATCCCTATCGGCTCATGCTACCGGATACCCTGGCGCCAGGGATGTATGAGTTGCACGTCGGCCTGTATGACGTCGCCGGCCGCCTGCCGGTGGCCCGCTCTGATGGAACTGTCGACGACCATATTTCGTTGAATGTCAGTGTTCGAGAGCCCTGAGCATCCCATCGCCATAGAACGCATGTACACCGACGCCGAACGGATCGCCCGCCGGGAGATCGGCGCCCGGGATCGGCATATCGCCTTTTTCGTGTTCGGCTTTCTGCTGGCCTGCTACCTCTTTACCTACACAGGTATCATCCAGAGCAGCGACGGCCTGGCCATGTTTGCCACGGCTGAAAGCTTCGTGCGCAGGGGCCGCTGGGACAGCAACCAGCTTCTGTGGATGGGCAACCAGCAGGGCAATTTAGGGCCAGACGGAAATCTGTACAGCCGCAAAGGCCTGGGGATGACCCTGTTGGCCATCCCCCTCCTCTGGCTGGCCAAATTCTGGCCCAACGTGGGCCTGGTCCAGGCAGCCCTGCTACTTAACCCCCTGTTGACCGCCTGGACGGGGGCTTTGCTCTACCGTACGGGCCGGCGGCTGGGCTGGAACCGAAATGCCTCGGTCATGGTGGCCCTGATCTTCGGGCTGGCCACCCTGGCCTGGCCGTACACCCAGACATTTTTCAGCGACCCGGTCTGTGCCTTTGGTCTGTACGGCGCTTTTTACGGCCTCCTCAGCTTTGATCAGACAGGCCGGAAACAGTACCTCTTTGGCAGCGGCCTGGCCTGGGGATTGGCCTACCTGGCCCGGGTGATCAACCTGGTCACCCTGCCCATCTTTCTGGCCGGCCTGGCCTTCGTCCTGTGGCGGCAGTCGCCGGGCCTGGCCGGCGGCCGGGATCGGCTGCGGAGCCTGTTGGTGGAACATTGGCGGCCGCTGGTCAGTTTTCTGGTCCCGGTGGTGCTGGCCGGGCTGATCTCCCTCTGGTGGAACTGGGTGCGCTACGGGAGTATCTGGGAGAGCGGCTACGTGGAAAGCGAACGCTTCAGCGCGGTCTGGTGGTTCGGCATCTACGGGTTGCTCCTTGGGCCGGCCCGGGGTCTGCTTTGGTACAGCCCGGCCCTGCTGCTGGGCCTGGTGGGAGGGCGTTGGTTCTGGCAACGGTCTAGGCCAGCCCTGGCCATCAGCCTGGCCCTGACGGTCACCTACGTGCTCCTGTACGGCAAGTGGTACATGTGGCACGGCGGCTATAGCTGGGGTCCCCGCTTTCTGGTCCCCCTGATGCCATTTCTGGCCCTGTTGGCCGGCCCGGCCTGGATGGAGCTGGTCCAGGAAAGGCGTTGGGGGATGGCCGGCCGTGTCGGCGTCTTCCTGCTGGTGGCCCTCTCCATCGGTGTGCAGTGGCTGGGGATGCTGGTGCCCTTTGGGCTGGTCCAGGATTGGCTGGCGGCCCAGGTGGAGCCTCTCTTCGCGCCGGTGACCTTCACCCAGTGGCGCTATTCTCCCCTGGTGCTCCAGTGGCGTTTTCTACGGCCCGAGCATATCCACCTGGCCTGGTGGCGCATGGGCATGGGTAACCAGGCCGTTCACTGGCTAAACCTGCTCCTGCCTGGTGCAGTGGTGGCCCTGGGCGTGGTGCTCCTGACCCGGCACCTGCGGGCAGCGGTGCCCCCCTGGCAGGGCAGGGCCACGCCGGAGGGCCTCTACGGCGCGGCCCTGGGCGGTCTGGCCCTGGCCATCCTCGTCTACAACTACTCGGCCCTGGGCGATCCCCAAATGCAGGAGGCGGCCAGGCGCATTGAGCAACAGGAACGGCGTGGGGATGCCATCCTGATGCTGTTGCCGGAGAAGACCCAACACTTCGCCAATGCCTACCATGGCGATCTGCCCACCTTCGGCTTTCTGCCCCGGGGCAGCCTGGAACCGGCCGAGGAGGCCTGGCTGGCCCGGCTTCAGGCCACGTACACCCGCCTGTGGGTGCTGCCCGACGCCACCCTGCCGGAGCAGTCGGGTTGGGAACGCCCCTTGCGCATCCACACCTTCCTGCTCATGGAAAAGCGGCTGACTGACCAGGACGGCCAGCGGCTGGCCCTCTACGCCATGCCCCAGGCCCATGACCTCCAGGAGGCGGGCCTGGGCACGATCTTCGGCGATCCGGCTCAACAGGGCGAGGAGATCGACGAGGAAAACGGCTGGATCCGGCTCAAGGGCTACGCCCTGACCACGACGGCGGAGCCCGGCGGCGAATTGCTGCTGATGCTGCGGTGGGAAAGCTTGCGCCCTGTGGACTACGACTACCAGGTTTTCATCCACCTGCTCAACCAGGCGGATGAAAAGGTCGCCCAGCGGGATGGCCAGCCGGTGCAGTGGATGCGGCCCACCAGCACCTGGCAGCCTGGCGAAGAGATTCCGGACCGCTACGGCATGCTGCTACCGGAGGATATCCCGCCGGGCAGCTATACCATCGCCGTGGGCCTCTACGATCCGGTCTCCGGCCAGCGACTGCCCGTCAGCGCGGGGCCACAGGACTACGCCATTGAGCTGGGGCCCATCCAGGTGGCCTCCCATGGCTCCCGATGACCTATCCCGGGCAGGACAACGAGCCGCCCTGGGGGCTCCAGGGACCGTTGCCCACCGAACTACGGATACGCACCGATCCATGGTAGAATTCGCGGAGAAGCAGGGCGGCCGTTCCGGCGGGCTGAACCACATGAGGTTACGGAATGAATCAGGCAAGAGAGCAAAAACAGGAACAACGCACAGCTATGTATCCGATCCAAAAACGATGGACCCATCTGCCCAAGGCCGGTCTGGTTTTGAGCCTGCTCCTGGCGTGGATGCTGCTGGCCGGCTGCGGCTCCGGCCGGGATGAGGAACCCACGGCCACGCCCCTGCCGCCCTCACCGACGCCCCAGGAACAGCCGGCCCCAAGCGTGTCACCTACGCCCATTCCACCCACCGCAGCCCCGGCCGCGCCGGAGAGCCCCCTGCCCACGCCGCTGTCGGCAGCCACGTCCCCCCTGGCCACCCCCGCCACCAGCCCCCTGGCGCCCGTCCGGGTGGACAACGGCGCCAACTGCGACATTGAACCCCATCTGGATCTGGCCGGCTATCCCAACCTGGAAGCCCAGATGGGCTGCCCCGTGGATGCGGCATCCCTGGCGCCGGTGGCCATCCAGGAGTTCGGCGAAGGTCCCCAGTTTGACCGCTTCATGCTCTGGTTCAGCACCAACAGCCAGATCTACGTGCTCTACGCCGACCATACCTGGCAGCAGTTCGCCGATACCTGGCAGGAGAATGTGGATCCGACCTTTAGCTGTAACCCCCTGGGCGGGGAGCCGGATTCACCGCCCCTGCCCCGCCGTGGTTTCGGCAAACTCTGGTGCTCGGATCCCCAGATCCAAGAGGCCATGGGTACGGTCGTGAAAGAGGAGCGGCTCTGCCAGCACTCGGTGGCCCAACCCTTCGGCAGCGGCCTGCTGCTGGCCTGTTTCGAGGATGCCACCATCCGCTACTTCCGCATCTTGAACGATGGGACCTGGGATGTGTTGGTTCAGTAGGAAATTGCCATGCGCGTCATTGCCGGTAGCGCCAAAGGTCACAAGCTTCAGATGGTGCCGGGCGACACCACCCGGCCCATCACCGACCGGGCCAAGGAAGCTCTCTTCAGCATCCTGGGGGACTGGCTGATCGACGCCCGGGTCTTGGACCTGTTCGCCGGCACCGGTGCCGTGGGCATTGAAGCCCTGAGCCGGGGCAGTGCCTTTGCCCACTTCATCGATCGCAGCCGCAGGGCCATCCGCACCATCACCGCCAACCTGGAACATTGCCGTCTGGCCGACCGGGCCCGGGTGGAGCAGGGGGACAGCTTCCGTTTCCTGCAGGAATACCAGGGCGAGCCCTTCGACCTTATCTACATCGCGCCGCCCCAGTACCAGGAGCTCTGGCGCAAGGCGCTGGAGATGGTGGACAGCCGGCCCGAGTTGCTGGCCCCCTACGGCGCGGTGATCGTCCAGATCCATCCCCGTGAGGAGACGCCGGTCCAGCTGACTCACCTGGAGGAGTACGACCGACGGCGCTACGGATCAGTCTTGCTCCTCTTCTACGCCGCGGCAGAAGATCTGGCCGCGGAGGACGAAGGGGAAGCGATGTGATGCTAACGATCTCCATTCCCCCTATCCCGGCGGGGAAGGGGTCAGGGGGATGGGGGAT
>FWPU01004127.1_pt1 | contig 34551 bp, 32 predicted proteins | sample 2228361 | NCBI WGS metagenome assembly FWPU01 (sample SAMEA103939777, study PRJEB20133) | metagenome
GCCGCATCCTGCGCACTGCGGCAGCGTTGACGTGGCTGCCCGATACGTGACAATGGTTCTAAAGTTGGTATGAGCTGACCGGAGACGCCGCCACAATCCCTGTCTTGCGCGGGCGCGGGCGCGCCTGCACCCGCAGCTATCCCCTGCGTCAGCAGGAGCCATGCCGCATCGCCACAAAACTTCCCGCGCTACGCCTGCGCGTCAAAACCTTCAGCTTCGGCAACCAGCTAAAGCGTTTGCATCATAGTCTATCTGGAATACGGCGGAAGAACGTAATCATTCTGTGATCGCTCGATGTCGCATGAACATAGGCGCTCAGCTCGCTCTGCCAGACCCGGTGACCGCAACTAAAGCACGGTATGCGTGCGCCGGGAACGAATCAGCGGTCGCATTCGTCTTTGGAATGAGTGGTCAAACAGATACTAAAGGAGTTGCTGGTATGGAAAACCGTTTTCTCACTACTATTCTCGCTATCACTGCGCTGATCGCAGTTGTCGCCCTGGCTGCCGTCGGCCTGCTCCGCCCCAGTCAGACCGTCGCGGCCCAACCCGGCGTGAGCAATCTGCCGCAGATTACCGTGATTGGCACTGGCGACGTCAAGGTCGAGCCTGACATTGCCACGATTTACATCGGCGTTGAAACGACTGCTGCCACCACCCAGGAAGCGCTGGCACAAAACAGCGCGCAGGCGCAGGCAATCATCGACCGCCTCCGCCAGTTGGGGGTTGAGGCGCGCGATATTCAGACCAGCGGGTTGAATATCTACCCGAACTACGATGAGCAGGGCCGCGCGATTACCGGCTACACCGTCAACAATACCGTGAACGTCACCATTCGCAACCTGGCTCAGGCCGGTGACCTGATCGATCAGGTGGTGCAGGTCGGCGCTAACCGGCTCTACGGCATCAATTTCAGCGTCAGCGATCCCGAAGCTGCGCTGGCGCAGGCCCGCGACGTCGCTATCGCCAATGCCCGCGCCCGCGCCGAGCAGATGGCCCGCGCCAGCGGCGTTTCGCTGGGTCGAGTGCTGTTCATCACCGAAAATCTCGGCGCCAGCCCCATCCCGGTGATGGATTTTGCCTACGCCGCGCCCCGCGCCGGTTCGGCTCCGCCCGTTCAGCCCGGCCAGCAAAGCTACAGCGCTACAGTCCAGATCACGTTTGAACTGCGCTGAGCCATCATGCCAGGGGGCGCGGGCGCTAACGCGCCCCCTCGCAACAACCAGAGTTGAATAGTGCCAGCCTGAGCGGCAGCCGCCCCTATCCTCTGGTATAATAGAGATAGCTTATCCCAACAGCGCGGTGACATGGCTTTTCCGCCCTGAAGCGGCAGAAGCGCTCCGCGCTGTTCTCATCTCCTGTTGTTGAAACACGAGCGTCGTATGCCGTTCCGGATCAATGCTCCGTATCAGCCAACCGGCGATCAGCCACAGGCCATCGCCAAACTCGTAGCCGGCCTGCGCGCCGGGTATCGTCATCAAACTCTGCTCGGCGCGACCGGCACCGGCAAGACGTTTGTGATGGCGCACATCTTCGCTGAGATTCAGCGCCCCACCCTGGTGCTGGCTCATAACAAAACCCTCGTCTCGCAGTTGTGGGCCGAATTCCGCGAGTTCCTGCCCGATGCTGCTGTCGAGATGTTCATCTCATATTACGATGAATATACACCGGAAGCTTACGTCCCTTCAAAAGACCTCTACATCGAGAAAGAGGCCAGCATCAACGAAGAGATCGATCGGTTGCGCCACGCAGCGACCCAGGCTCTGCTGACCCGGCGCGATGTCTTGATCGTCGCCTCGGTCTCGGCCATCTTCGGTCTCGGTTCGCCCCACGATTACGGGCAAGAGAAGGTTCTGCTGCGCGTTGGCGAAGTGCGCAACCGCGACAAGTTGCTGCGCCAGTTGATCGATCTACAGTTCGAGCGCAAGGATATGGACTTTCAGCGCGGCACCTTCCGCGTGCGCGGCGATACGCTCGACATTATTCCGGCCAATGCGGAAACTGCCATTCGGGTTGAGTTCTGGGGCGATGAGATCGAGCGAATCGTCGAGCTTGATCCGCTCACCGGCGAGATGCTCCTCACGCACACGGCAGTTGAGATCTACCCCGCCAAACACTTCGTTACCACCAAAGAGAAGTTGCAGTTGGCGATTACCCGCATCCAGGACGAGCTTGGGGAACGGGTGCGCGAACTGGAAGCCGCCGGGAAATTGCTGGAAGCGCAACGGCTCAAGCAACGCACGCTCTACGATCTGGAGATGCTGAGCGAGGTGGGCTACTGTAGCGGCATCGAGAACTATTCGCGCCATCTCGATGGCCGCGCTGCCGGTCAGACGCCGTGGACGCTGCTTGATTACTTCCCCGATGATTTTCTGATCTTCATCGACGAGAGCCATATCACGATTCCGCAACTGCGCGGCATGTACAACGGTGACCGTCAGCGCAAGCAGACGCTGGTCGATTACGGGTTTCGCCTGCCCTCTGCGCTCGATAACCGACCGTTGCAATTTGCCGAGTTTGAGCAACATGTCTATCAGGTGATCTATGTTTCGGCCACGCCCGGTCCCTACGAGCGGGAGAAGAGCGAGCAGATTGTCGAACAGATTATTCGTCCAACCGGTCTGCTCGATCCGGAAATCGAGGTTCGCCCAACCAAAGGCCAGATCGATGACCTGCTCGGCGAGATCAGACGACGGATCGAGCGCAAGCAGCGTGTGCTGGTGACGACGCTCACCAAACGGATGGCCGAAGATCTGGCCGATTATCTGAAAGAGATGGGAGTGCGCACGATGTATCTCCACGCCGACATCGACACCATCGAACGAGTGGAGATTCTGCGTGATCTGCGCCTCGGTGTGTACGATGTGGTCGTTGGCATCAATCTGCTGCGCGAGGGGCTTGATCTGCCCGAAGTCAGCCTGGTTGCTATCCTCGACGCCGATAAAGAGGGTTACCTCCGCTCGGAAACATCCCTGATCCAGATCATCGGGCGCGCTGCCCGCCACATCGAGGGCAAAGTGATTATGTACGCCGACACGATCACGCGCTCGATGGAAGCCGCGATCCGCGAAACCCAGCGCCGCCGCGACATTCAGATGGCCCACAATCTGCGCCATGGGATCGTGCCGCAGGGAATCGCCAAAGGCGTCCGCGATCTGACCGACCGGATTCGCAAGATGGCCGAAGATCGAGGCGAGTACGTAGCGACGCCGGAAACTGCCGTGCCGGTGAACCTGCCCCGCGATGAGGTGCTGCGCCTGATCAAAGACCTTGAAAAGCAGATGAAGCAGGCCGCCAAAGAACTGGCCTTCGAGAAAGCGGCTACCCTGCGTGATCAGATTGTCGAATTGCGTAAGACATTAGCGCTGAGTGAGTGATTCATGCCGGTTCAAGTCTGGATTGGCGAGAAACCAGAACATCCCCAGGAACGCCGCGCCATTCTGGCGCTGGCCCAAACCCTTGAGAGGCTTGAGGGATTGTTCCTGATTCTCTCCAATTTCAGCGTCGGTGGCCGCAGTATCGATCTGGTCATCATCAAGCACGATGCGATAGTGATCATTGAACTCAAACACTGCGACGGGCGCGTGATCGGCAGTGTCAACGGCCCCTGGATCGTCGAAGGACGCAACGGCGAGCAGAAACGGCTCAATCCGGGGCGCAAAAACCCCTACAATCAGGTGATCTCATACTTCCATGCGCTGACCAATTTTCTCAACGAACATCGGCGCGAATTCCTCTCGGAACAGAAAGCCAACAGCATCGACTTTCGCACCTGCAAGCGGCTGATCGTGATCGCGCCCCGCATCGAAGAGGGATCGCAGCTCGATCTCGACTGGAAGGTTGAGGTGCGCGGCCTCGATGAACTTGCCGCCTACCTGATCACCGAGCGCTCTTCGGAGATCGAGCTTAGCGAGGAAGAGATGCTGGCGATCCCCAAACTGCTCCATTGCACGCCGTGGACGGAACTGAATGATGTGGTGCGCGAGGAAGCGCCGGCAGCGCCGCAGCCGCAGCCGCCCACAGCGTCGCTGCGCGAACGGCTGTGGCGGGCATTGCAGACCACGACCGGTCGAGTGATTGCCGCCGTCTCGACGCTGGCAGTCCTCCTCGTAATTCTGGTGCGCTTCTGGCCATCAGCGCCCATCCCCCAGGCTGACGCTCCGCTCACGATGCTGTCAACCAGTGCGCCGTCCGGGAACGACCTGCTGAGCTTCAGTCTGTCGATCAGCTACTGTCGCTGGAATGGCTACCAGTTGGTGAGTAAACGCTGGGATGCCGCCAGCCAGACCTGGCAGAATGTTGCTGCCGGTGAAACCTCGACCGGCACAGTGCCAGACATCATCGTGGCGCTCGAACAGATTGACGCCTGCGGTGACCGAATTGAGCTGACCTGGAGCGTCCAGAACAATACTGCCAGCCCGGTGTCGCTGCCGCTCCGTCACGACAACATCACTATCAGTGATGGGCTGGGTAATGAATACCTCATCTCAAACGACGACTCGCGTCCAGCCACGATTGTTGCGCCGGCTGGCAGCCGCGAGCGCGGCATCGCCGTCGTGCGTCGGCCCCTTGCCGCCAGCGCTGGCATGCTGCGGATCAATCTGCTCAATCAGCCGTTTGGGGAAGCCAGTTTTCTCGTTTCGCTCCAACCGTGACGGTTGCTTGAACGCCCACTTCACGACTGACAGCGCGTTGGATTTTGTGCCTGTTCCCAGACCCGCGCGAACTCGGCCAGATAGGTGGCGGCCAGCGCCGGATCCTCGATAATCAGCAGATTTTCATCGTTGGTGCGTTCAGCGCGACCGGTAAAATTGTAGGAACCGGTGATCACAATGCGCTCATCCACGATAATCACTTTGTGGTGCATCGTGTAGCAGTTGCCATCTTCAAGCGCGCTCACCCCCTGCTCGCGCAGAATCGCAAATTCTGAGCCAGTGCCGCCGGCATTGCGCCGCTCGAACACCCCCTTCACCTGCACGCCATTCTGATGCCGCTCGATCATAGCGGCGCCAATCTCGTCGCTGGTAAACGAAAACGCCATGAAGAGCACCGAGCGCCGCGCATTGCCGATCACCTCAATAATGCGCGCCGCCGGACGTTCCCGCGGGGTGAAATAGTTCTCGATGGTCGCCTGCGCGGTCGTGATGCGCGAAAAGGGAGTCGTCGCCTGTTTGCTGTTGCCGAACCGTCCCGCTGCCATCTCGGCAAACTCAACGGTGTAATTCTCGACAATCGCCGGAATGGTGATGCGCAACAGGTTGTTGTTATTGCGATAGGTGTCGTTAATCGTCACATTCCACGATCCCGTCCAGACGATGCGCCGGTCGATGATGATAAACTTGCTATGCAGGAAAGCTGAAGAGTCTTCCCAACTGATCGGAATCCCGGCCTCTTCGATAATCCCGGCAAACTTGGCATCGACCGGATCAGACAGACTCTCGCGATCGAGCGCCAGCCGAACCTGCACGCCACGCCGGTGAGCAGCGACAAGCGCCTCGGCCAGTGGTTGCAGCGTATACTCGAAGGTCGCCAGATCGATACTTGCGCGGGCGCTGGCAATATCGTCGAGGATGTCACGCAGAAACGGCGGCGTCACCCGATTGCGCGGCACATCAGGATAGACCAGCGACGGCGTAGTAAAGTAGACGGCAATATCGCCGCTAACGTCCGGGCGCGGTTGGGTCTCGATACCGAAGATCGCCGGATCGATGCCGAAACGACGCAGATCGATGATCCCGGCATTGAGCAGAAAACCGAGCGCCAGAATCGCGAACAGGACGATCACCTGCGCCCGGTTCAGGCGACGCGGCGGGGAAGCAGACGGTTTCCGCGCCATGACTCCTCGCAAATGGTTAGCGGCGCGCCAGATGCGCCAGCAGGCTTAAGGGCAACACTTCCGGCCAGCGACGCGGACACCGGCGTTGAACAGAGTCGGGTGCAGTGGCAGACCCGAACGCAGCAGGCGATACACCGGCAGATGACTCAACGCTCGGCGCTACGGTCTCCGATAGCGCCGCAGCGCCGAGCGCCGGCATCAGCCCGGCCAGAGTCTGCGCAGCTACTTCCACCGCGCCGCCAGCGCGGGCAGCGGCGCGCACAGCAGCGCGCACCTGCGCTACCACCTGATCAACGCCCGCTTCGTCTGCGACATTGCGCGTCAACAGCGCCGCCTGCTCAGTGGCCCATTGCAGCAACGGGCCGGCCTGATCATCGGTCAGGCCGGCAGTCAACCGCTCATCTTCCTGCAAGGCCTCTACTGCCAGCCGCTGGTATGGCGTCAGATGGCGCACCATTGCTTGCCTGCCTCTTGCTACAGGCGCGATCGCGGATCAAGCGCATCGCGCAGGCCGTCACCGACAAAGTTGATGCTGAGGACAGTCAGGAAAATCAGCGCGCCGGGAAAGAGCGCCAGCCATGGCGCTGCCTGCAAATACTGGCTGCCATCGGTGACCAGTCGCCCCCACGTCGGCGTATCGGGCGGGAAACCCACACCAAGAAACGACAGAGTTGACTCGGTGATGATAGCGCTACCGACCTCAAGCGTCGCCGCGACAATGATCGGGCCAACAGCATTCGGCAGGATATGGCGAAACATAATCGCTGGCCGGCTGACCCCCAACGCCGTGGCCGCCTCGACAAACTCTTTCTCTTTCAGCGAGAGGAACGTTGCGCGCACGATACGCGCCGTACTCATCCAGGCCAGACAGCCGATCACTGTCACCACGATGGTAAAGATACCGGCTTCGGGTGAACCCATGAGCTTGATAACCGGATCGCGGAACAGGTAGACGGTCAGCAACGTCAGGGGAATAACCGGAAGAGATAGAAAGAGATCGGTAATTCGCATCAAAATCTGATCAACAACCCCGCCGAAGAATCCGGCGGTTGCGCCAATGATCGTGCCTAGCGAAATCGCAATTGCCATTGCCGTCAGGCCCACCAGCAGCGACACCCGACCGCCATAGAGCGCGCGCGCCAGCAGATCACGGCCTAAATCGTCTGTTCCGAACGGATGGATGGCCGTTGGCCCAGAAAGAATATTGAGAAAATCGAGATGATCGATGGCCGTTTGCAGATCAACGTTCGGCTGTAAAAACGGCGAACCGATGGCTTCGAGTTGCGCAGCCAGGTAGGGAATGTAGAAGGTTGGGCCGACAAACGACGCCAATGCCAGCGTGAAGAGCGCGATCACGCCCAGCATCGCCAGCCGATGCTTGCGAAAACGCCGCCATGCATCGCTCAACAGGGTGCGCGGTTTGACCGGCAACCGGCTCGTCATCTGTTGGGCGCGCGCCGAAGGCGACAACCCAGCCGGGTTACTCATCTCAATCTCTGCCATCGCGATATTTACCCCTTCCGGTCACCGTTCTTTCGGCTATGAATAGCGCACACGCGGATCGAGCACACCGTAGAGAATATCCGCAATCAGATTGAACAACACGGTCAGTGTGGCAAAGATGAAGGTCAGCGCCATCACCACAGGCGTGTCAGAATTGTTGATCGACGTGATCAACAGCGCCCCCAGCCCGTTGACGCGAAACAGATTCTCGGTAATGATCGCGCCGGCAAAAATTGTTGGAATGCCCAGCGCAATGAGCGTTACTACTGGAATCAGACTGTTGACCAGCACATGGCGCAAAACAACCATTCGGTCGCTCAGCCCTTTGGCGCGCGCGGTGCGCACATAATCGAGCGAGAGGTTATCGAGCATCGACGAGCGCATAAAACGAGTTAAGGCCGCCGTTTGCTGCACCACCAGCACAGCCACCGGCAGGGTCATCTGTCGCACCTGTTGGGTGAAGGTCTCCCAATCGACCACCTGCAGGGTTGTATTGTATACGATGGGGAACCACTTCAGGTTAATGGCAAAGACCAGCATCAAGACCAGGCCGGTAAAAAAGGAGGGGACGGAAAAACCAACAAAGGCAAAGAAAGTCGCAATGTTATCGAATATCGAATACTGTTTTACCGCCGAGATGATCCCAATCGGTATCGCCAGCAGCACGGCGATCAGATAGGCCGACCCAACCACTATCAGGGTCTGCGGTAACCGCTGCCAGATCAGATCAATCACCGGCCCACGGGTGCCGAATGAGAAGCCCCAATCACCCCGCAGCAACGAAGTAATCCAGCGCACATACCGCACCGGCCAGGGTTGATCGAGACCGAACTGAATCCGGATCAGTTCGCGGGTCGACTCAGGAATAGCCGGATTAAGCGCGAACTGCGCCAGCGGATCGCCGGGAGCCAGGGCCAGAATCGCAAAAATGACAAAACTGATGATCAACAGGGTCGGTATCGCTATCAAGATTCGGCGGATGATATATCGCAGCATTGGTATCGTGACCTCATCTGATGATCGCTGGCCGGGAAGTCAGGAATTCGCGACTTCCCATGGGGCTGGCAGAGAGACGCAGATCAGGCCGCGTCTCTCTGCCGCCGCTTCATGCGTTAGGGCACTCGTCGCCAGGTTGCAATATTCCAGATGCTGCTGTCGAACGTATTGAAGGTTGGGCCTTCCAGGTTCTTCAGCTTCGCATTCGGCGTGCGGCGATTGATCAGCGGAATGACTGCGCCATCATTCACCAGCAAGTCGTTCATCTTGATTGCCAGTTCAGCGCGGCGCTGCGGATCAAGCTCAACCTTCAACTGCTCGAACAGCGCATCGTATTCGGGGTTGCAGTAGCGACCGTCGTTGCTGCCGTTCCACTGATTGGCCGACGACGCAACCTCAGCGCAGATCCAGCCTTGCAGGTACTGCTGCGGATCAGCCGAGCTCGGGCCGTTGGTGTACATCTGCAAATCGGCGTAGAACTTGTTCAGCGTATCCGGGTTGCCGGCATCGCCGCCGAAGAAGACCGCCGCATCGATTGCCTTCACGTTGACCTGAATGCCAATCTCGGCCAGGTTCGACTTGATGATCGCCTGCTCGCCCTGACGCAGGGTGTTGATGCTGGTCTGGAAACTGACAATCAGTTTCACCCCATCCTTCTCGCGCACCGGGCCATTGCGCACCCAGCCGGCCTCATCGAGGATACGATTGGCTTCATCAACATTGCGCTCACAGGTTGTGTTGGGCGAATTGACCGCTGCCGGCACTACCAGCACGTTGCAGGTCGGCTCGCCGGTCGGGCCGTAGAGCTGCTCGGCAATCGCCTTGCGGTCGATAGCCAGCGAGATGGCCCGTCGCACCGCCGGATCGGTCAGGAAGGGGTGCGGCTGATCCGGCTCGCTGCGCTTGTCGCCCAGCGCCGGATCAGGGTTGGCGAAGTTGACGACAATCCGCTCGACGCCAAACGAACCGCCAGCTATCGCGTCACACTTGCCGCTGGCCAGGATCGGCTCCAGCACTGCTTTCGGAATCTGGAGGTTCCAGGCGAAGTCAACCTCGCCGGTCTCGCAGACGGCGCGCGCCGCCGACGTCGCATCACCGCCGCCCTTGATCTCGACTTCGTCGAAGAAGACGTTATCGGCATCACGGAAGAAGGGATTGCGTTCGTAGATCACGGTATCGCCGGGGCGCAGCTCGCGCAGCTTCCAGGCATTGGTGCCGATCGGAGCGAGATTGGCGGCCTGACACTCGGCGCTGGTGCTGGCCGCCGCGCCAATGCAGTTGCCGAACTGCTTCTGCTGCAAGATCATGCCGAAAGGACCAACGAACGCGATGTACGGATCGGCGGTCGGTTCCTTCCAGACAATCCGGAACGTTGTGTCATCGATCTTCTCGATATCCGCGATTGGATCGAAGGCCGCCTTGGTTGTGCAGGCAGTTGCCGGATCGGCGCAATACTTCCAGGTGAAGATGATGTCGTCGATGGTAAAGTCAGTGCCATCCGACCACTTCAGGCCTGGCTTGATCTTCCAGGTCACGCTGGTGCCATCCGCAGCCACACCGCCATTCTCAATGGTGGGGATCTCAGCCGCCAGATACGGCACCAGTTGGTCATTCTGGTCGTAACGGGCCAGCGGCTCCAGGATGACGGTCGCGCCGTCAAAGTCTTTGGTGCCGGTTGCCAGATGGGGATTGAGCGTCGTGACAGCCTGCCAGTACAGGATTGTCAGTTTGCCGCCTTTCTGCGGAGCAGGAGCCGCAGTAGGCTGCGCAGGCGCCTCCGTCGGCGCGGGCGCTGCCGTCGGCGCGGGCGCTGCCGTCGGCTGCTGAGGCGCTGCCGTCGGCGCGGGCGCTGCCGTTGCCGGCGCGGCGGGAGCGGCAGTAGGCTGCGCCTGCTGCTGCCCGCCACAGGCGGCCAATACGATCGCGGCCACCGCCATGAGGGTTAGCCATGCCCAAAACCGTTTGTGCCTCACATGAACCTCCTCGATACATTCTGCGAATACCTTCTATGATGATCGAAGCGAGGCGCAATCACGGCGTTATCACACCTTGCGCGTCGTTGTTGCGCGACTGCGTGGAACATCTGATGAGTCACGACCGGAGTGCGCTCGCCCGTCATCTCCTCTCATGCGCTGACGCCGTTCACCTGGAATCGGATATGCCAGACGAACGGCACGTGACCGTTACTCGACTTCGTTTACGCGAACTGGCACAACGTTGTGATGCGCAACGACTTCACCATTGAATCTGTCATTCAGGGGGTGCAGAATACCTGAACAGTACCACAGTGCCCTAAAATTGTCAAGAAACTGACTCATGTCGCGCCAGTATGCTTCCGGTCACGCCATGACCGGCGCGGCGCGAAACTGAAGGCAGTGTAAACAGTAATCCCTACGGATCCAACCAGTCACCCTCCGCAAGCGGCACCGCCGGTAGCGGCGCTCCACAGATGTCGGCAATGACTGCGATCACCCACCGGCTGATGAGCGCTTCCTGGTCGAGGCGTTGGCGCTCGGCGCGACCCAGCGTGAGCTGCGCGATGCGCATGCCCTCGGCCTGCTGCACTGCCAGAATTGCCCGATCAGCGCCGCGCCGTTGTCGCGTCGTGATGATCGCGGCGGTTAAGCCAATTCCCAGCACCGGCCAATCGCCATCACTGAGATCACGCGCGCGCCGGTAGGCCCACGTCGCCATTGCCTGCGCAGTGCCTTCACTTACGGCAGCGCCGCCAGCCTGGCCGGTCAGCTCAAGCAACGCGCGCGGCGCATACGCATCGACGGCGGCCAGCACCGTGGCCGACGAACCGGCCACGGCATGCAGCCAGGACAGCGCAAAGCTGCCCGCGCCGGCAAAGACGTAGACGAGCCGATGCGGCGCGGCGTGAATGACGGTAATGCTCGCTGTTAGATCAGGAGGCATGATCATGGCGCAATGCTTCGGGCAAAGAGCGCTTGCCAGGCGGCGCAGTCGATGAATTCGCCTTCCGGCAGGCCGGCAGCAGCGCGAAATGCGCCTACCGCTGCCGCCGTGGCCGGGCCGAAGAGGCCATCGATGGGGCCGGGATCGTATCCAAGCGCGGCCAGCCGTCCTTGCAGATCGGCAACGCCTGGATCGAATTGCCGACGTTCGGCTGGCTGGATCGTGAGTGACGCAAAAGTGCTGCAATTGCGCGCCGCCGGATCAGCGGCTGGCGTCCACGCCAGCGCAAATCCGGTCGCAGCAGTAGTGAGCGGGGGTAGCGCCGGGTCGGTCGGCAGCCAGATCAGATGTTCCTGTTCAGCAAATTTCACCACTGCGCCACGCGCCTGCGGATCCCATAACACAAGCAACGGTTCGCCCAATCGTTCCGGGCGCGCGGTCGTCACATTGCCGGCATCGTTCACTCGCGCCATCACCGGGCGAAAGGGATAATCCCAATTGTAATCGCTCCAGCGTACCAGCTCGACGAAGGCATAAATAATGCCATCGGCTAATCGCTGCGGCGCGCGCACCAACGGCACGGTTGTCTCATCAGCAGTCAGCACTGCGGTTTCAACGCCGCTCGCCGCATCGATACGGTACAGACCAAAGCGGATATCAGGCGCTGGCCCGCCCCCGGCCACCGTTAGCTCGCTCCCGTCAACGCTCCAGACTTCTTCTTCGCAGCAACTGGGCGTGCGCGTGAGTTTGTCGCTGCCATCGAAATGCGCTATCACCGCTTCCCCGCCAGGTATGCCCATTTCTGGCAGCATCACGGCATACAGTAACAGGCGCGATCCGTCAGGCGACCACGCCACCGGCATGTAGCGCCAGGCTGGATTGGCGAAATCAGGCGTCGCTGGTTCGGGATCATCAGCCATCAGCAGACTGGGTCGGCCACCGGTGATGGCGCTGAGGTAGACTCCGCCTGGCGAGTCATCGCGCCCAACGATAAGTCCGGGCGCGGGATCGGCGAGATGATAGGCAACCAGTTGGCCGTCAGGGGCAATCCGCGGATTGCTCAATCCTGGCGCTCTCAATAGTAACCGTCGCCCGGCGCCGTCGAGCGCTACCAGCTCGTCGCCGGTTAGATAGACCAGGGTGCCGTTAGCGGCCACGCTTAGCTCGCGCACCGGCTGCGCCTCATAAGTAATCTGGATCATGCGGCTGCCGTCCGGTTCAAGGCGCGCGATCTGATCCTGCTCGATCAGGTAGAGAGGAGCCGGCAGGCGGGCAAGAGGCGTCGCTGTCGGCAAGGGCAAAACAGTCGCGCCTACCGTTGGCGAACCAGACACAACGGGCGAAACGACCGGCAATACCGTCGTGGGCGACTCGCCTGGCGGCGGGGCAGCCGTGCAGGCGCCCAGCAGGATGACTATCAGCCATCCCAGAAAACGAAGATTTGACATCTTCCCGCTCCGCAGATCGACTGACCAACTTCGAGTATTATCATACGGCGCGCGCCAATCTGCAACGTTGCCTGACCATAAACTCAATCGGTCTGGCGAAACTGCAACCAGTCCCGTCACTGCGAGGAGCTATGGAGAGCGAGACATCCTTCCCGATTGATCAGGTCTTTGCCACGCTCGAGCGCGATATGGCCCGCTTCATCCCGCCGCTGATCGATCAGATGGGCGAAGCCAGCCAGACGCCTTTTCGCATTCTGATCGCTACCATCCTCAGCCTGCGCACCAAAGACACACTCACAGCAGTGGTTGCGCCTCGACTGTTTGCCGCTGCTGACACCCCTGCCGCTATGCTGGCGCTCGGCGTCGAGCGAATCAGTGAACTGATCTATCCAGTTGGCTTCTACCGGGTCAAAGCCCGTCAGATTGTCGCTATCTGCCAGATTCTGCTCGAGCGGTACGGCGGCGAAGTGCCATCAGATCTTGACGAGTTGCTCAAACTCCCCGGCGTGGGGCGCAAAACCGCCAACCTCGTAGTGACCGCCGGCTACGGACTGCCCGGTATCTGCGTTGACATTCACGTCCATCGGATCTGCAATCGCTGGGGCTACGTGCAGACGCGCACCCCTGAAGAGACAGAAATGGCGCTGCGCGCCAAACTACCGCAACGCTACTGGATTCCGATCAACCGGCTGCTGGTTACGCTCGGCCAAAACATCTGCCACCCAACCTCGCCCCGATGCAGTATCTGTCCGATTCGCGACTGGTGCCCACGCATTGGCGTAACCCGAAGCAGATGAGCAACGCTGCCTGATCGATCCGCCAGTGATGAGCATACTGTCATTGTGCGCCGCCGCAGACGATGCAGCACGCCCCGTCGCCGCCAGAGACTGCTGTGCGCTTGATCCACGCGCCTGAGCCGGAGATTGACCACGCTGCGATCCGCGCAGCGCGCAGTAAACCGGGGTGAAGAAAAGCGCTGCGCGGCTACGATCCATAGTCATTGCGTGAGCAGAACGCATGCCTTTCCGCCCGTTCCCTGGGCGTGAGGCGGGGAGTGCCACGTCGCCGTGATCCACGTCATCATGAGGGTGATCTTCGAGCCTTTGTGGCGCCCTCAACACCAGATTGCTCGCTGGCGCATCAGCATCGTCCTCTGGGCGCTAACCTCGCGAGCGCGTGTCACTGCCGGCAATCATTTTTCCGCCACACCGCGTTCTATCAGCTATAATGACATGGTAAAACAATGCAACCGCACAGGGAGGATTGCTACCGTGAATATACTTGCGCAGGGGCGCTGGATCAACCCGATCATCGTAGCAGCAATCGCCGTCGCGCTCGATCAAGCATCGAAGCGCTGGATTGTCGAGACGCTTGGGCCGGAAACGATGACTCGTTTTATCCCGCTGATTGGCGACAACATCCGGCTAGCCTATTCGCACAATACCGGGATCGCCTTCAGTCTGTTTCAGGGCAAATCCGATCTGCTCACGATTGTCGCCATCGTGATCATGATCGGAGCAGTGTATGTCTATATCACCCAGTTACCCAATCGGCGTCTGCTCATCCAACTGGCAATGGGCCTGATCCTCGGCGGCGCGCTGGGCAACGTCATCGACCGCATTCGCTTAGGATACGTGGTTGATTTCATTCAGGTCGGCTGGTTCCCCATCTTCAACCTTGCTGACAGCGCAATCACCGTCGGCGCCGCGCTGCTCATCCTGCAGTACACGCTCGAAGAGCTAAAACTGCGCCGATTGCGGCAGGCTATCATATCACAGTAACGACGATGCGGACACGCTGGATTCTGGTCATTCTGGCGGCAGCGCCGGTATTTGCGCTCGATCAACTGGCCAAAGCCTGGGTGGAGCAAGCGCTCACCCCGTCTGGCGAGCCGGTCTCGTTGCTGCTGGGCTGGATTCAGCTCGCCTACCACGAAAATACCGGGCTGGCTTTTGGGCTGTTCCCTGATCAAGGTGGGCTACTATCGGCAATTGCCGGCGTCGTGCTCATCTTGCTGGCCTACACCTACCAGCACCTGCTGCCCGCCGAGTCGCGCTGGGTAACGGTGGCAGTTGGTCTGATCTTCGGCGGCGGCCTGTCCAATTTGCTTGATCGCCTGCGCCAGGGCTACGTGATCGATTTCATTCAGATCGGCTGGTGGCCGGTATTCAATCTGGCCGATAGCGCGATCACCCTGGGCGTCATTGCGCTCGCGTTCCACATCATCTTCATCGGTGATGAGCCGGCAGCAGCAGAAGAACTGACACCGATTGATGATGGGCTGCTGCAGGAATTGCTGACCCGCGATCCCGACGAGCCGATCAACCGCAATTCAGAGGCGTCATCATGAGCGCGGAAGAATACCTCGCCGAGATCGAAAACGATGAGCGAACCGTGATCGTGCCGGCTGAAGCAGCCGGTATGCGAATTGATCGCTTCCTGGCTGCTGTCCTGCCCGATCTCTCGCGAGCGCAGGCGCAGCGATTGATTGAGCAGGGCCTGGTCTTATACGAGCAGCGCCCAACGCGCGCCAGTCAGACGCTGCGCGCCGGGGCCACCATCCTGGTGATCGTGCCGCCGCCCATCCCGACCGAACTGGTGGCCGAACCGATCCCGCTCACCATCGTCGCTGAAGATGCTGACATTGCCGTGATCAACAAGCCTGCCGGGATGGTGGTGCATCCGGCGCCCGGTCACCCGCGAGGAACGCTGGTTAATGCGCTGTTGGCCCGCTACCCCGATCTGGCCGTTGGCGGTGAAGTGCGACCGGGTATCGTGCATCGACTCGACCGCGACACGTCAGGACTGCTGGTCGTTGCCCGCCACGATGCCGCCTTGCGCGCCCTGGTCGAGCAACAACAGGCCCGGCGGATGCGTAAAGTGTATCAGGCGCTGGTTGTGGGTCGCCCCCCCGAAACCGGTGTCATCGATGCGCCCATCGGACGCGATCCGCGGGATCGTCTGCGCATGGCGGTCGTAGCGAATGGTCGGCCTGCGCGCACCCACTATCGACTGTTACAGAGCTGGACCAACTATAGCCTGCTCGAAATCACGCTCGAGACAGGGCGAACCCATCAGATCCGGGTGCATCTGCGTCACGCCGGTTACCCGATTGTCGGTGATCCGATGTACGGCCCACGGCGATCACATTTCAACCTCCAGCGCCAGTTTTTGCATGCCTGTCAGCTCGGCTTCTTTCACCCGCGCGGTGGCGACTGGCGGGAATATACCGCGCCGCTGCCTGCCGATTTAGCCGCAATCCTGCGCCAGTTGCAGGCGAACGCAACACACCACTGAGACTGCAATATGCTACAATGCGCAGGGATAGCAACGGCGCACTCCGTCGCATTCCATAACTGACCCGCAATGATGTCAGGAGACAGTTATGCGCAAGAAAATCAGCATTATCGGAGCTGGATTCGTCGGATCGACCACAGCCCACTGGCTGGCCGCCAAAGAGCTTGGCGACATCGTGCTGCTGGATATCGTCGAGGGGATACCGCAGGGTAAAGCGCTCGACCTGTACGAGGCGTCGCCGATTGAAGGGTTCGATGTGCGAGTCACCGGTACAAACAACTACGCCGACACTGCTGGTTCGGATATCATTGTCGTCACCTCGGGCGCGCCCCGCAAGCCGGGGATGAGCCGCGAAGATCTGATTAAGGTCAATGCCGACATCACCCGCGCCTGTATCAGCCAGGCAGCGCCGCTCTCGCCCAATGCGGTTATCATCATGGTCAACAACCCGCTCGACGCAATGACCTACCTGGCGGCGGAAGTCAGCGGCTTCCCCAAAGAGCGCGTGATCGGGCAGGCCGGCGTGCTCGATGCGGCGCGCTATCGCACCTTCATCGCGATGGAAACCGGCTTCTCGGTTGAGGACATCCAGGCCATGCTGATGGGCGGCCACGGCGACGAGATGGTGCCGCTGCCCCGCTTCTCGACCATCAGTGGAATCCCGGTGACCGAGTTCATCGCGCCTGACCGGCTGGCCCAGATCGTCGAGCGCACCCGCAAAGGCGGCGGTGAGATCGTCAACCTGCTGAAGACCGGCAGCGCCTACTACGCGCCGGCAGCCGCCACCGCGCAGATGGTGGAAGCAGTGCTGAAAGACAAGAAGCGGGTCATGCCGGTCGCGGCGTACCTGACCGGCCAGTACGGTCTGAACGACATCTATTTCGGCGTCCCGGTTGTGCTGGGCGCGGGCGGGGTCGAGAAGATCATCGAGTTGCCGCTTAACGACGAAGAGATGGCCCTGCTGAACGCTTCGGCGAAGGCGGTGCGCGCTACCCTTGACACTCTGAAATCGCTGTAACATTGCTGAGGTGGCGAATGCGCATGCTGTATTCGCCACCTCGACGAAATCGATGACGCTATGGCCAGTTCAGCGCAATCACCGACGTCAGTATCATCTGCCAGATCGCCAGTGACAGCCTGGAATCCGCTTGGCGGCGATCGATTCTATGCCCTGGCGCGCTGGATCATGATCGTGATCCTCGGCTTTGTTACCCACTTCCTGACCGATGGCGGGCTCTGGCCGATAACGAGCAACCTTGAAACTCTCGAAGTCATCTTCTGGCTGTATGCCGGTTTTGCCCTTATCATGACCGGCGTTGTCTTTCTTCCGCGCGGATCAGATATTGCCAGCCTCTCCTACCTGATCGACATCGGCTTCATCTCCATCATGACCTTCTTCGGCGGCGAACGGATTGTGATCTTCTTCCCCTTATATCTGCTTCCCTTGACCTACGCGGCCATTCGCCAACCGCCATTGATTGGGATTCTGTCAGGCGCGGTAGCGGCTGTCTGTTATTTTGCCGCGTTTGTCGGCTGGCGTCGCCTGATTGCGCCTGAAGCGCTGATGACTATGCTCGATTATGTTGCGCTCTTCCTCCGCGGACTGGCGCTGACCATTATGCCCTGGATCACAAGCAACCTGGCAGAACGGCAGAGTGAAACGAATCGCCAGCGGGTCATCGCTGCCCAACAGCAGGCCGAGCAGGCATTGCGCGACGCCAACAACTACCGCGACCAGATGATGTCGCTGTATCGAGTGGCGCTGGCATTGGGCGCAACGGCTGACTATCGCCAGGTGCTCGACGCGCTGCTGCGCGAGAGCTACAAAATCGTGCCGTATCGAGCCGGGATTGTCTTGCTCTCTTCCGGGCAACCGAACGAGCTGTACATCGCGACCGGATCGCAGTTGCCGCCCGCCGACTTTAATCGTCGGATTCACATGGATACCGGTCTGGCCGCTGCGCTGCGCGCAAACACCGCGCAGACGATCACCTCATTCGCGCAGTTTCCGGCGCTTCAGCAAATTGAGGCGCTGCGGGGATGCGCATCAGCGGCTCTCATTCCGCTCCAGGCCGGCATGCGGGTCTACGGACTGTTCGTGGTTGCGACCGATCAGATGCTCCATGCCGGTCAGGTGGAGATGCTGATGGCGCTGGCGAATTATGCGATTGTTGCGCTGCACAATGCGCAGTTGATTTACGATCTGAAGGAAGAGCGCGAGAAACTGCTTTCACGTGAGGAAGAGGTGCGTCACCAACTGGCCCGCGATCTTCACGATGGCCCGGCGCAGGCAATGGCAGTGATTACCATGAAAGCCGAGTTCATCAAGCGACTGCTTGAGCGCGATCCGCAACAGGCGCTGGTCGAACTCGACGAATTGAGTTCGCTTGCGAAGCGCACCAACTACGAAGTGCGCACCATGCTGTTTGAGCTGCGCCCGTTGATGCTGGAAACGCAGGGGCTTAAAGCGACGCTCGAACAGTATCTCGACCGCTTGCGCGCCAAGGCCGGCAATACTGCCATTGTGCTGGAAGCCAGCGACATCGACCAGGTGCGGCTGGGCACGAAAGTGGAGGGCGCGCTGTTTAACATTGTGCAAGAAGCAGTGACGAACGCGATTAAACATGCCAAAGCTGCTCACATCTGGGTGCGGGTGAGCCGGGCGAATGGCAATCTGCTCCACGTCATTATTGAAGACGACGGCGCTGGCTTCGACAAAGCCGCTGTGCTTCGTTCGTATGAACGGCGCGGCAGTTTCGGTTTGCTCAATCTCGATGAACGCGCCCGCCTGGTTGGCGGCAACGCCCAGATCGAATCGGCGCCGGGCAAAGGCACGCGGATTACGGTGACCGTTCCAGTTGAATCGTGAATCCTTATCTTAATCTCAATCGGATACGCGCCGCTTTGCGCGCGCTCGATCTGCGCCCAACCCGCGGTATGGGCCAGAACTTTTTGCTTGATGCCGGCGCGCTGGCGATGATTGTCGATGCCGCCGCGTTGAGCGCAACTGACACGGTGGTAGAGGTCGGCCCTGGCCTGGGCGTGCTGACCTGGGAGCTGCTGAGCCGCGCTGGCAAAGTAATCTGCGTCGAGCTTGACAAGCGACTGGCTGCGCGTCTGGCCGATGAATTTGCCGATTTTACCCATCTCCACCTTGTGCAGGGCGATGTGCTGACCATCCCGCCAGCAGCGTTACTGGAACGCGCCGCGGCAATCCCACCGTATAAGCTGGTTGCCAACATCCCTTATGCAATCACTGCGCCGCTGCTGCGCCACTTTCTGGAAGCATCCGCGCCGCCCGATCTCAGCGTCCTGCTCGTGCAATGGGAAGTGGCGCAACGTGTCTGCGCTACTGCCGGCGATTATAGTGTGCTGACGCATGCTGTGCAGTTGTATGCCGAACCGACCATTCTGGCCCGCGTGCCGGCAACCAGCTTCTTCCCGCCACCTGCCGTCGATTCGGCCATCCTGCGTCTGCAACGCCGCGCGCGCCTGGCCGTCGATGTCACCGATGTCGATGCGCTGTTCCGCCTGATCAAAGCCGGATTTCTGCATGCGCGCAAGCAACTTGGCAACGCGCTGCCCAGCGGTCTGGCCGCGCTGGGCGTACCGATTGGGCGCGACCAGGCACTGACCGCTCTGCGCGCCGCTGGCATTGATCCGCAGCGCCGCGCCGAGACCGTCACACTGGCGGAATGGGCGAATCTGCTGGCGCAATTAGCCGAATCCGGGGTATAGTAAGAAAGAGAAGTTTTCTCTTTTCTTACGCTCATCCCACAGGAGGATCACGTGGCCGAGCAGACAACGCCGTATTTTGCCAGCTTACACCGGCAGCAATATGCCAATCTAATCACCTTCCGCAAAAACGGCCAGCCGGTTGTCACGCCGGTATGGTTCGCTGAACGCAACGGTAAGCTCTACGTCATGACCACGGCGAATGCGGGCAAAGTCAAGCGGATTCGCAACAATCCCCACGTCGAAGTCGGGCCGGCAGATCGGGCCGGCAAACCGTTAGGGCCGGTCGTGCCGGCGCGCGCTCGCATCCTGCCTCCGGCAGAAGCCCAGATCGCTCGCGAAGCGCTCGATGACAAATATGGCTTGGTGAAAGCCATGTTCGATTTCTTCCTCAATGTGCGCGGCGTCGAACGAGCCTGGATCGAGATTGCGCCAATCGATTGAGAAGGCTGCGAAGCGTGTCATACCAACTTTAGGTGTCCAATCATCGCTGCCAAAGCAACCGAATAGCTGCATCACGCTCACCATACCGGGGTGCGCGTGGCTGCCTGATCCGTTCCAAGAAAGTTCCCGTTCAGATCAGCGCGCGGCGCTTCCCGCGCGCCCGTGCCATCCTTCTGTCTGGTCAGGAGCGTGTGGCGCCGTCTCGATCCGTGTCATTGCGAGGGCGCGTCAGCGCCCGCCGCAATCCCCCACGTCAGCGGGAAGCGCTCCGCAGCGCCCGCTGCTGCTCTCCCCGCTCCCAGCGGGAGCGGGGCGGGAGTGAGGGCGAGCAGGCGATGACCACGCCACCGCCATCCCGGTCCTCCCACCGTTCGGCGCGCGATCGGTGCTGCCCCAGTAACCGCTCTCCCTATCACTCCCGTCGCATCGTTCGCGCTGGGGCATGGTGTGCGTGGCTGACCGATACGTGACAATGCATCTAAAGGTGGCATGACATGCATAGCGCGCCAGCATCTCCGTAGGAGCAATCTTGCTTGCTCCGCCAGCAGTCTCAACAACATCACCGCTGCGACAGAGCCTCCATCTCGGCAATGGCCTGGAACAGGCATCGCTCATTGACGCCGCTGGTTTGATCCGTCTTTCCGTCGTATCCTTCCACCATGCTCCTGCCAGCCACTGCTCGACAGGTTTTCACCGGTGGTCGAGAACGATGTGCGAACGTCGCGCGTTTGTGGCGGGTTCATCACGCGATTGCGCATTGGCAAACACTCGCCGAATCTCCTCGTTTGACAATCTGGCGCATGTGGTGGTATAAGCATTGGCATGGAACAGACAACATTGTTGCTGCGCCCTGTCGCGTCACCAAAGGGATTACCGGCGTGAAACAATCGCATCGCGCTCTGGTTGCGCTCTTGCCCGTGCTGGCATTCCTGCTGTTGGTTGGGTTGATGGCCGCAACGCCGGCGACTCCGTCGCCGACGCCAAAAGTAGCAGAAATCGCTCCGGTCGAGACGCCAACGGCTGAACCAACGGCTACTGCCACCCCATCGCCGCTCCCATCGCCAACGCCGACGCCGACGCTTGCCCGTCGCGAGTTTTTCGAGACCTACGATGTCAAAGTCGTGCCCACCAGCTTCCTGCCGGGGCGCGGGCCAATCTTGCCAGGCGAGCTGGTCTACAGTGGGCGACGGCTCGATTTCTACGTTGGGCGCGGCACCTTCAGCGCCGATCAGGTGCGCGATCTGGCGGTGAAGGCAGAGTATGCGCTAAGCTATCTCCAGCGACGGTTCGATGTGCAGCTAACTGACCGGGTTTCAGTCGGTTTTTACAACCCCGCCCTCGCTCCCGATAGCGATACCCGCGGCATTGCTTACACCTATGATCGCAGCAATGTGCGGGTCTTTTACGGGCCAAACGAAAACACCTATCATGCGCTGGTCATTCTGACACACGAGCTGGCCCACACCTTACAGGCCGAAGCCTACGGACGCGAAGCGCAGGCTCGCGCCGATCTCGTGCTCCTTGAAGGACTGGCAACCTGGATCTCTGGGGAATACTGGCTGAGCCTTTCTGAATCGCCTTCGTTTCAGGCCCGCGCGCGCGAACTGTATCAGGCCGGTTATCGCGGTAATCTGGCCGCCCTGGCCCGCAGCAGTGACTCGATGGCGGCTTATGAGATGTGGGCCGGCTTTGTCGATTATCTGGCGCGCACTTACGGCTGGGATAAGTTCAATGAACTGTACGCCACTGGCCGTGGCCGCGCTCCTGGTTCGGCCAACTACCGCGGCATCTACGGCAAGAGTTTTCAGGAACTCTACACCGAGTGGTATGCAACATTGCGCTGACAGCCGCAGTCACTAACCCGCGGCTGTCGCGCCCTCCTTTACCCGCGCATCTTCAGCAAGGCCTCAACCGGCGCAAAGTTCCACGGTTCACCCATCCCAATGATGATGTGAGTTGCGCCAGCCTCCAGGTATGGTTCGATCGGCTCTTCAGGTCGCGGTGAGACGCTCCGCTCGATGGCTGCCGGATCGCGGCCAACCTGCGCGCACCACTGATCGAGGATCGCCATCTTGCGCCGGAAGTTATCGATCGGCCCGAACCCATGCCAGATGTCGGCATGCTCGGCGGTAATGCGCAGGGTCACCTTCTCGCCGCCACCCCCGATCAAAATCGGAATGCGGCGCAACGGCGGCGGTTGATCGGCAGCCCACCGCTCTTTAATCACCAGTAGCGCGGCGCGCAATGCGCGGAGACGATCCGCCGCGGCGCCAAACTCATAACCGAACGTCGTATAATCACGTTCAAACCAGCCTGCGCCCAAACCAAGAATTAACCGCCCGCCGCTGATGTGATCAACCGTCTTGGCCATATTTGAGAGCAGGGCAGGGTTGCGATAACTATTGCACGTCACCAGACAACCAATCTCGGCGCGCTGGGTGATCACCGCCATTGCGGTGAGCAACGTCCAACCCTCGAAGTGGGGGCCATCGGGCGGGCCGTAGAGGGGAAAGAAATGATCCCAATTCCAGATCGTATCACAGCCGATCGCTTCGGCGTAGCGCACAGCGTCACGGTACGATTCCCACGTGGTGTGTTGCGGATGCAGTTGGACGCCAACCCGAAAACGGGCCATTGCTGTTACCTTTCTTTCAGAGTGCGATCTCTAATCATGATAACTTGAAAAGCGTTCACAAACCACGTTTATGCTGTAAACTGTGATATGCAACGTGGTGAGCCACGACACACTCGGACAGCCATTGACACAGGCGCAACAATGATAGTTCGCATCTGGGGCACCCGCGGATCCTACCCTGTCGCCCACGTGAACATGCTACGGTATGGCGGCAATACAACCTGTGTGGAAGTTGAGGCCGAGGGACGCCACATTATTCTCGACGCCGGCACCGGGCTGCGCATGCTGGGCCTAGCATTCGCCCATCGCGCGCTTGAACTGCGCCATCTCGATTTGCTCATCACCCACACCCACTGGGATCATATCATAGGTTTCCCCTTCTTTTCGCCATTGTTCGATCCCAGATTACGGCTCGACATTTACGGGCTGGCCCGCACCCAATCGAGCCTGCGCACGACCATCGCCGGCGCGCTTAGCGATCCGCTCCTGCCCGTGAGTATGGCTGATCTGCGAGCGCAAATCAGCTTCTCCGAGATTGGCGCCGGGCACTGCTTTGAGCTAGGCCCCGTTCGGGTAAGCACCGCGCTGGCCAATCATCCATACCGCGCGCTGGCCTACCGCCTGGAAACGAATGCCGGCGTGCTGGCGTTCGTTCCCGACACGGGACCATTCCACACCGTGTTGTTTGGCGACGAACGGATCGACTGGACCGGCCAGCCCACCGCGCGCAGCCAGAGCGATTTGCGTGAGCTGGCAGCGATGAAAGAAGGCATCCTGGCATTGGCAAAGGATGCTGACTGGCTGATCTACGACGCTCAATTTACCGATGCGCAGTATGCGCGCTTTCCGCACTGGGGACATAGCAGCGCTTCGCAGGCGCGCGAAATTGCCGAAGAAGCGGGCGCGCGGCATCTGATCCTGTTTCATCACGATCCGCATCGCACCGATGACGAGCTGGCGCAGATCGAGATCGAACAGCAGGCGCTGGCCAAACCAGGTTTGCGGGTCAGTGCCGCGTTCGAGGGCATGGAACTGCGGAGGACACGATGAGAGTGCAGTTCTGGGGCGTGCGGGGATATGTCCCAACACCATCTGCTGCTATGCTGCGCTACGGCGGCAACACGTGTTGCACCCTGGTGACCGGCGCTCACGGCGAATTGATCGTGCTTGATACCGGCACTGGCTTCTGTATGCTTGGTGATGAATTGATGCAGAGCGAATTCGGTCGTGGCCGGGGAACACTGACCCTCTTGATCAGCCATACCTACTGGGACCACATCCTTGGCCTGCCCTTTCCCGGCGTTGTGCATATTCCCGGCAATCGGCTTGACATCTACGGCCCCGACAGCACACGCGGCTCGTTGCAGATGGTGTACGATGGCATGCTCTCGCCAGTCTACTCACCGGTTTTCGGATTGGCCCACATCGGCGCGACCCATCGCTTTACCACCATTTCCACCGAACCATTCACCATCGGTGGGCTGACGATTCAGGCCATGCCGCTCTCGCGGCAGCCGCACTCGCCGATCTGGGCGTATCGACTGGAAGAACAGGGGCGCGCGCTGGTCTATATGACCGATGTGCGATACAACGAAGATGGCATTCGCGACCAGGCGATCGCGTTTGCCCGCCGCGCCCACGTGTTGATCCACAGCGCCCCCTATCTGCGCGCCGAACAGGTTGAGGATTACGGTCACAGCCGGCTGGAAGACGCAATTGAAATCGCCCAGGCCGCCGATGTTGAACATCTCGTGATCTTCCACCACGCGCCAACCCGCACCGATGATGAACTCGACGCCATCGTCGCGCGCTTCCGCGCAATGCTCGCCGAACAGCGCAGCCGGCTGCAATTAACTGCCGCAGCGGAAGGCATGGAGCTGCCGGTGTAGGCGAAGTCACCTGCCAGCGTTCTCACTCTGCCGCCGCCGGTGTCGTGAGCAACTGACGAGCGGTAGACGGCCAAAACCAGATCACAGCCATACCGCTTAACAAGACGATTGTCGTTACCACACCACCCTCTGGCCCGAACGCGCCGCCGGTAAACCAGTCTGGACCAGCCTCGATCAGATTGAACAGCATACCGCCACTCACTGCCTGACCGCTGACTTCCAAACCGAAAATGTTGCCTTGCGCCCAGTTCCAGACTGAGTGAAACGCGCAGATTCCCCACAGCGATCCCTCTCTGAGCGCATAGAGTGCCGCAAAGAAACCGTACAGAAACAGGTTGATCAGAGCGAGGATGCTGAGGTTAGGATTGAGGCCGTGCATAAGCATGAAGAAGGCAGAGGAGACAAGTACGCCAATCCACACCCGATACCGCGCAGCCAGCGCTGGCAACATCCAGCCGCGGGTAAGAATCTCTTCTGCTGCCCCCTGAATGATCCAGCCGGGCACAAGCGTGAGCAGAATCCCGCCCAACGCCGCCAGCCCTATCTGCGTCGGATCACTGTCTTCGACGGCAATGAAACCAAACAACGCCATGAGACCAACCGTTGCCGCGAAGGAAGCCAGACCGATCAGTAGACCGCGACCGTAGAGCATCAACGCGCGCTGCGGCTCAAACCCCAGCGTGACGAATGATCGGCGCTCGTACAGGCGCACCCACAACCAGACCAGCGCAATGAGACTCCCGAACATGACAGCCAGACTCAGGGACAGCCAAAATCCAGAGATCAGCGGCGGTTGCGCAGCGGTCATCAGTAGCGAGGATTCATTCGATCCCAGTATGGCAAATTCGATGATAACGACAGGAAACACCACCAGTTGAGAGATAACGATGATGCAAACACTTACCAGCATCACGCCCCACCATGGCGTGATCCGCTGGCCGCTGCGCGCAAGATCGAAGAGCCGGTTGTGGATGAGCCAGGATGGAATCATCGCGTTTGTCCTTTCGCTACCCAGAGAGTCAATCCAACAATTTACAAAATGGTATCGTTATCGATTATAATACAGAGGTCAACTTCTTGTCAAGCAGCAACATATTGTAACCACTGCATAGTCCTGCTCCCTCATAGTCAGTGCGTGGGCGCGATAGCGCCCCCAGCCCCCTGCGGCAGCGGGAGCCATGCCGCAGCGCCTGAAGGTGGGGATGGCCGCGCCGCGTCGAGCGCAGCGCGCAATGACACGAAGAACGCGAGGGATGGCCGCGCCACCGCCATCCATGTCATACCGAAGGTGTACAATAAGCCATGTCAAAGCAACCGATATCCTTATCACTGCCGCCTCATCTTTCCCACTGGGTCAGGGGTTGCGTGGCTGCCTGATATGTAACAATGTATATAAAGTTAGTATGAGGTATAACCGTGAACAAAGCGGCAGCCATCACCATCGTGAACGTTGGTTATCGCTCAACCAACTACTGGGTCATCAGCGCAGGGACTGCTCGTTTGCTCGTTGATATCGGGTGGCCGGGAACCCTTGGCGCAATGAAGGCGAATCTCAAGAAGATGGGCATACCCATCCACGAAATTCGCTATGCCCTCGCCACCCACTATCACATCGATCATGCGGGTCTGGCAGAGGAATTGAAGCGGGAAGGCGTTCCCCTTCTTGTGCTCGACGTTCAGGTTGACGCCATCCCCATGATGAAAACCTGGACAAAGCCAGCCGATAATTACGTTGATATTACAGCCAATGGCAACGTTGTTATCTCATTCGCGCAGAGTCGTCACCTCCTCAGCCAGATTGGCATTGCCGGCGAAATCCTGCACACACCCGGCCATACCGATCATTGTGTCTCGCTTCTCCTCGATGATGGATCGGTTTTTACCGGCGACCTTCCCCCAGAAGCCTATGCCTTCGACAACCCCGCCGCTCTAGCGAGCTGGCGCCTCCTCCGCGCCAAGGGAGCTACCCGGGTGTATCCGGCTCATGGCCCTGTGAGGTCAATCAACGATGATACGCTAAACCCGTGATCGTCCGAACGCTGTCTTAACATCCGCGCTGTCTAACCTGCGCTTGCGCCTGAGTTGGCTCTGCGGCGCTGCGCAGCGGAGATCAAGTGCCTGACAACAGACCTCAACGGCATTATTGCAGTATGAGTCTGTATGGAGGATGCTCAGAACACAATCTGCAACAACGCGCGCGCCGTTGTCGTCTCTTCCTCGAACAGGGCAAGCAATCACTTTCACCGGCCACCGGCGGTATGAGTCACGAAGGCGCTAAACCGAAAGAGGTGTTGCTATTCAGGCGCCAATCAGCGACTGCGCAATAATTGCCACAACGGCGATGCAATGTAGATCGCAGAAACTAGTCTATCAGCGGCAAGCGAGAGGATGGTGGGAGGAGACTGACTCTAGTATTGTAATTTGTGCTTTATAGTGTATAATAATGACTATGGAACCCACGATGAGTACAGGCAAAGCCGCTACGCTGCTGGGTGTCACGGTCAAGACACTGCAACGCTGGGAGCGCGAGGATCGCCTGATCCCAGCGGCGCGCGCGGACAGCAATCGGCGGCGATACCCAGAATCGCAGTTGCGCGCATTCCTGCGGTTACGCCATCGGACGCCGGAACCGACGCGGATCGTCGCTTACTGCCGTGTATCGAGCGCTGCCCAGAAGCCTGATCTGGTCCATCAGCGCCGGGCACTGGAAGCGTTTGTGGGAGCGAACGGCCTGGCAAACGTCGAATTCATTGAAGAAGGAGGAGGCGGCCTGCATTGCAGGCGCAAGCGGTTTCTGGAAGTGATGGCTGTCATTGGCAGAGGCGAGGTCACCATACTCATTCTTGCGCACCGAGATCGCTTGACCCGTTTTGGATTCGAATGGTTTGAGCACTACGCGCGCGCGCATGGATGTGCAATCCTGGCGCTCAATCGGCAGCGGCTGTCGCCAGAACAAGAGATGGCGCAAGACCTCATGACGATCGTACACTGCTTTTCTTCTCGTCTATACGGTCTCAGAAACTATCGCAAAAAGCTCAATGAGGCCCTCAAGCACGACGTCCCGGGTGAGGCGCCATGCAGCTGACGCACAAGATCCGGCTCTCCCCGACACCGCAGCAGGTGGAGTATTTCAAACGCGCCTGTGGCACGGCGAGGTTTGTCTGGAACTGGGCATTGGCTGAATGGAACCGGCAGCGCGCCGCGGGCGGCAAACCCAACGCGATGGCGTTGAAGAAGCAATTCAACGCCATCAAGTACCGGGCGTTTCCCTGGCTCAAGGACATGCATCGCGACGCACACGCGCAGCCGTTTGCGTATTTGGACAAGGCATGGAGGCGCTATTTCCAGTCTTTGAAGGAAGGTAAGCAAGTTGGAAAACCCCAGTTCAAGAAAAAGGGGCGCTGTCGCGACAGCTTCTATGTCGCCAACGACAAGTTCCGGTTGCAAGGCACTCGCATACGCTTACCCAAAGTGGGCGAAGTCGCGATGGCCGAGGCGCTGCGCTTTGACGGCAACGTGCTGGGGGCGACCGTATCGCGCGCGGCTGATTGCTGGTATGTCGCGATCCAGGTGAACGTCAAGGACGAGCAATACCAACGCCAACGTACCGGCAATGGCGTGGTGGGCATCGACCTGGGCGTCAAGGCGCTTGCCACGCTCTCTACCGGCGAAGTGATTCAAGCGCCCAAGCCGCTCAAACGGGCCATGCAGCGGGTGCAAATCCGTGGCCGTAGACTCAGTCGCAAACTCACCGCCGCGAAGGCACAAGCCGGACTCAAACCCAACCAACCCATCCCCCAAGGCGCCCAGCTACCGGTGTCCCACAACCGCCAGAAGTCTGCTGTGCGCTTGGCCAGAACCCACCTGCGGGTGACCAATCTCAGAGCAGATTTCTTACACAAGCTCACCACGCGCCTCTGCCGCGAGAACCAAGCGGTGGCGCTGGAAGACCTCAACGTCCAGGGCATGATGCAGCATAAGCGTCTGTCCAAGGCCCTGGCGGATGTGAGCTTGTATGCGTTCCGGCGCATGATCGAATACAAGGCGCAGCGTTATGGCACGCAAGTCATCGTTGCCGATCGCTGGTACGCCAGTAGCCGCCTCTGTTCGGTGTGTGGCGCAAAGAACGAAGCGCTGACGTTGAGTGACTGAGCGTGGACGTGCCCGCAATGCGGCGCCCACCACGAGCGTGATCGCAACGCGGCGCGGAATCTCCAACGGCTGGCAACCGCAACTGCCCTACCCGAGGCGAGTCCGTCCAGCAATGGCGGCGCTGCGCCGGAGAGGGTCTCCGGTGTAGTCGGGAAAGTTACGCCTGTCAGGTACGATTCCGGTAAGGGATCGGGGCAGGAAGAAAACGGTGCTCACCGTTGAGCACAGTTTCGATAGCAGACAACGCAAACGCATAAGAGAACAGGGTGTCTGTCTCGTAACGGATCGCGGCAGGTTCAGGTTTTGCCGCGTATTCGCATCCTCATAATGACAGGAGAGGAGCCTGATGAGCAATCCACAATACTCGGATCCCCACCGGCGCTATCAACCCGATCAGCAGCCCAGTCAATCGCCGTATCAACCGTATCAGCCATACCAGATCCAGTATTCGGAAACGCATTACAGCGGGCAGAGCGCAGAACGACCCGGCCCTGTGCTGGCGATCGGGATCATGGCCATTGTTGATGCCGTCATCAGCGGTATGAGCGGCCTGATCTGGATGATTACCATCTGTGGCATCCCCCTCGGTATCTACTCAATCGCGGTTGCAATCATCGCTGGCATTTACGCCTACCGGCTGCTGGGCACATCGCAGCCGGTGCAACCCAACAAGACGCTGGCCATTATGCAGATCGTCAATCTCATCACCGGCAATATCTTCTCGCTTGCCTTTGGGATCATCAGCCTGGTGTTTTACGATCAGCCGCAGGTGAGAGGCTACTTTGCGCAGCGCAATGGTCAGCCACAGCCGCCGACTCAGTGCCAGCCGCCGTCTTTCTGAGCGAGTGACGGCAGACTGGCACTGAGAGCGGCGCGCGTCAGGCCGACGCTGATGGGCGTGGTCGGCGTCGGGCAGCGAAACGGACGATCTTATCGATCAAGACGACAATAACGGTAATGATGGCGATCTTGAGCAATGTGCCCAGCATCTCCACGCCTGCGGTCAACGATGGCCCCTCGATGTGGTGGTCGCCGCCCCGCGCGAAGCCTGATTCGCGCTGCGCGCCGCGACCAAAACCGAAAGCACGTTCCTGTTCACTCCAACCTTCGCGCTGCTCAACCGCCTGACCTACAGGGAGAACGCGCTGCTCGCGCAACCAGTTTACTCCCATCACAATCAGCCAGGCCGCGCCCAGAATGATCAGAATGCGCGCGATCCATTTCATTGGGTCACCTCCTCGAGTCGAGAACGAGTGATCGGCTGTCGCTGCGACTGACGACGGCTGAAGGCGCGACGGATCATACCGACGATCCAGCTCCAGTGAATAGCAACATGCAGACCAAGCAAGGCAACCGTCACATCCGATGCCTGATGATGCAACAATTCCAGCGCGCGATCACGAGCAATGGTCAGACCGAAGAACGGCAGCGCTTCACGCGAAATCATGATGCCGGTGGCGATGGTAACTGTGAACGCGATGAAGAGTAGCGTATTGAGCAGATAGTTCAACCGCGAACGCCAGGTGCTCTTCCCCAACAATCGCTTCCCGATCGTGATAATCCAGTTCCAGTGCAACAGCAGGTGGGTGATAATCGTCGCGCCGAGCGCCAGACTCAGCCACTCGTGAATGGCCAGGCCGCTAAAACGTGGCGCTGTCGCAACCAGAAAGGCCAAAAACATCGCCCCATCGATCAGCGCATTGACCCAGTTTTGTCGCATCTGTTTCATTGTTTTCCCTCCACGCTCAACCGGTTTGCTGACTTCACGGTAGCAGGCAATTGTGAAGAAATTGTGGAGCAGCAGAGCGAAGATTATGAAGATGATGGGATGGGCATGGTTTCAGGGCGATCGGCGTATCAGGAAGGCGGTGACCCCGTAGCTCGCGCGCACGCCCTGGTTTGAACGATTAGGGATCGCTTGAAGCGCGGAATATTCTATCAGCAATCAGAGGATAATTGGTATAAGGCCTATCTGTGTTTGAGGGGAAGAAGGCAACCGAAAGATGAATCGCAAATCCAGAACAGAGGATTGCCACGCCGCGCTGCGCGCGGCGCGCACTGACAGGCGGGTGAGGGGAGATGACCACGCCGCCATCCCGGTCATACCAACGCAGGTGCACTCGTATATCCGGCGCGGACGATTGCCAGGGGAGATGACCACGTCGCCATCCTGTCATACCAGCGTTCGACGCGCGATAGGTTCTGCCCCTGCAACCGCTCTCTGTATCGCTCCCGCCTCATCCTGCTCAGCGAGGGATCGTTGGCGTCGCTGACCGATACGTGACAATGTATCTAAAGTTGGCATTATCAGGGGAAGCGCGCCAGAGGATCGATCAGAAGCATCGAAGGGAAAGGTATATACCATCGCGCCAAACGTCTGCCACACAAAGAGGCGGGCCGAAAACCCGCCTCTTCCAGAACCGGATGTTCAACTCTCTGATCTGTCTCAGCGAGTCTTGATGCGGAACGGCAGGTAGAGCGGGCAGAAGCCGATTGCGCTGGTCGCCAGGAAGACGACGGCCAGGATGCCGGCGATCCAGGCCAGCACACCCGAGAGAACATTGGTGAAGATCAGGACGGCAATTACCAGCGCGACCACAACCCGGACAATCCGATCAATATTTCCCATATTGGCAGTCATTGCGCTCCTCCCTGTCAGATCATTTCTGGTGCCTGACCATATCGTAGCAGCGCGCGTCGGCCAGATCAGTAACAAAGTCACACTGGCGCAATCTTCTGGCGCAGCCGGATTGGATCATGCAGCACGATCTGACCGCGACTGCCACTGATCAGTCCATCGGCGCCGAAATCGGCCAGGATGCGGCTGACCACTTCACGCGAGGTGCCAAGATCGGCGGCAATCTGCTGATGGGTGGCCGTGACCGTGAGCGGTTCGCCGCGCGCATGGCGGAGCAGAAACTCGGCGACACGCACATCGACCCGGCGAAAAGCGATTTCATCAACAATCGCCATGACCGTTGCCAGCCGACTTGAGAGTAACTGAAAGACATAATCGCGCCACGCTGCATACCGGTCGATCCAGTCGCGAAAGACGCGCTGGCCAACGACAAAGGCAGCGGCAGTCTGTTCAACTACAGCGATAGCCGGAAACTGCTGTTCGCTCAAGACGCAACTGGTGGTGAGAATACAACTCTCACCCCGACCAAAGCGGTAGAGAGTGATCTCACGCCCGGTTTCGCCAATCTTGAAGACGCGCACCAGCCCCGATTCGAGCACGGCGAAGGCGCTGCACTCATCGCCTTCGGCGAAGATCGTCGTCCCCGCCGACAGGCGCAGCAACGTGGCCTGGGCAGCAAAATCGCGGGTTATTGGCGATGAAGGATCGCGCAAGAAGGGCAAAATGGCGCCGGCAAGCTGTAGTTCAGCCGATTGGAGCATCGATCGCCTCGCTCTCCCGCATGATTCAGTAGCAACGCTTCCTGTTTCCATTGTATACCGGGATGCGGTGAGACGTTGATGGGATCGTTGCAGCGGTAAGGGGAACACCGCCGTCGTTCTATTCCCTCAATCCTTTCCGCAAGGCATCGGCAAGCTGCTGATGGATAGGTTACCACCGATGGCTGAGAACGATCGACCAGGATGCAGGATAGACCGACCGTGATCGAAGATCGATGCCTGATTGCTGACGAAACTGATATTTCATTACACCGGCTGATGCTTTCGTTCGAGCAGCGCCGCAATTCGCTCTGCGAGCTGATGCAGACGGACTGGCTTGGCGAGATAATCATCAGCGCCGGCGGCCAGACACCGCTCGCGGTCTCCCGGCATCGCCAGCGCCGTCAACACCAGCACCGGCAGTTCACGAGTCGCAACATTGCTGTGCAGATGCTGCATCGTCTCGATCCCATCCATCGTGCGCATCCGCACATCAAGCAAGACCAGACATGGCATCTCGCCCTGCACGTAGGCCAGCGCCTCCTCTCCCGACTCGACATGCACTACCTGATAACCACAGCGTCGCAGGTACTGAGCGATCAGCGTTGCGCTGGCCACATCATCTTCCACCATCAAGATCGGTCGATCGCCCGCCAGCGGTGATGCAGCCGGCAGATCAACCGGCTGTTCGGCTGCCGCGCGCTGCTGATCGGCGAGCCGGTTCAGCAACTGATATTGTTCATCAGGTTCCCACGGCAGCGTGACATGGAAACGACTCCCGACATTAACCTCGCTTTCCAGACTGACGCTACCGCCGTGGAGACGAGTCAGCTTCGAGACCAGGGCCAACCCCAGACCACTCCCGGTCACCTCTTGCTGGCGCTCGCTCTCGATCTGCCGGAACGGCTCGAACAATAATGCCGCGTCCTCAGGCGTAATGCCGATCCCGGTATCCCACACTGTGAAACGCACCGCGCCGCGCTCAGGTTCACCGCGCACTTCCAGGCCGACCTGACCGCCCGCCGGCGTAAACTTGATTGCGTTCGACAGCAGATTGATCAGAATCTGGCGCAGACGACGCGCATCGGCCAGGATAACCTGCACGGCTGGATCCAGATCGTAGACCAGTTTGATCCCGGCCTGACGCGCCAGATCAGACACCATCGGACGCAATGACTGGCAGAGATCATGCACAGCCACCGGTTCCAGATTCAATTCCAAACGACCGGCCTCAATTTTGGCAATGTCAAGATAATCGTTGATCAACGACAGCAGGTGTTGGCCACCCTGTTTGATGCCATTGATCGCATTCATCTGATCGTCGCTGAGCGGGCCAACCAACTGCGCCTGCAATACATCGACCAAACCGAGAATGGCCGTTAAAGGAGTGCGAACCTCGTGGCTCATGCTGGCCAGAAACTCGTCTTTCAGTTTGGTCACCCGCATTAACCCGGCATTGATGCGCGCCAGCTCAACGTTCTGGCGCTGAATCCGATCCTTGAGCAGGTGCAACTCATTGCGTCGTTGCGTTAACAGTCGTTCCGCAACACTACGGTTGGTCGTGTCGGTAATAATCTGGATCAGACCAGTAATCACGCCCTGATCATCGGTGAGCGGCACCGTCAGCAAATCGAGATAAAGGATCGAACCATCAGGCAACTGACGGTTGATCAACGGCAAATGCAAGCGATCACGTTCGCCAGCCAGAATCTCAGCCAGCGCAGATTCATTGCCAAACAGTTCGGGAAGCAGCTCGATCAGATGGGCGCCAAGCGGAGGTTCGCCCCCCACGAGCGCCAGCAGTCCCCCTGCATCGTTGATGCGCAGGTTCGGATCGACCACCAGATACGCGCTCCCAGTCTCAATCAGCACTCGTTGTTCAACCGTCAGCCGCATGACAATGAGTTCTCCTTCAACGGTGCAGCGGTTGCGCTACGGCGCCGGGAATGGCGTGACCAGTTGCGGTGGAACGGGCCGCACCAACCCCACCCACCGCTCTGGCACCCAGCCGATTAACTGCACGGCCTGCTGATCAACCCGCACATCGACTCGCACCCGGTACCATGAACCGTACTGCGCCAGCACAATCACCGGCGCGTTGCGCGGCGCCACAATCGGACTACGCTCGCTCGCTTCGTCTGGGAAGCTATACAAATACACATTGCCGGTCATTACGCCATCGTAGGGAATTGGCGTGGCCGTGGGCGTGGGCGTAATAGTCGGGGTTGGCGTCGCCGTCGGCGTCGCGGTTGGGGTTGGCGTCGCCGTCGGCGTCGCGGTTGGGGTTGGCGTCGCCGTCGGC
>FWPU01004128.1_pt1 | contig 34544 bp, 35 predicted proteins | sample 2228361 | NCBI WGS metagenome assembly FWPU01 (sample SAMEA103939777, study PRJEB20133) | metagenome
TGCCAGGGATAGCCCGATCAGCAGAAGGGCAACCCCTGTAGTGAGATTACGGGTTGTGATGCTCATTGTGTCCTCCTGTTGATTGATTGGATGTACTGCTTGACGATTAGCTTCAGCGGCTGGTCTGGCGGCATTCCACGCTCACCTACCACCTCCTCCCAAGAGCTCAAAACCATACCAGATGTAAGCGATGGCAAACATCCCGCGCTGCAACAGTCCATCCCATTCTGCAAAGGCACTCATCCCCAATGGTATTGCTATCGCAGCAATAGTCGCCATGAAATCCATCACCCACCCCGCTGTAGATTGGTCGGCCAGGCTCGACCAAACTCCAAGAGATCTGTTTGCTGCCCAACGGTCAGGTTCAGCCGCGCCGCGTTGCGTAGCAACACTGGCGGCAACCTGTTGTCAGGCCGTTCCCTTTGCTCTGAGTAACAGGCTTCCATCACAGCACACTCAGGAGAGCAAACAAACCAAATCCGGTGATGATCGCGCCGGATATTCTGTTGACCCATCGCAATCCGTGGGGGTTGACCTTCTCCCGAAACATGCCAACACCACCGCTCAGAATGAGCCACCACAGCGCTGAGCCAACGAAAACGCCCAAGACCAAAAATCCTGCTGACACATAGTTCCTGCTTGTACCAGCCAAACCCAGGCCAGCAAATATCGCCGCAAAGGAAATGATCGTCATCGGATTTGTAAGTGTCAGAAAGAAAGTTGAAGCATAAGCACCAAAGATACCATTTCCTTTCGCTAAGGCAGCCTGTTCCGCGGGTTTTGCTAGCAAGGTCTTGAGACCCAAATAACAAAGAAACACACCACCGATTAAGCGTAGCCATACTTGTTGACCGACCAATAAGTTTGAAATGAAAGTCAAACCGAATCCAGCAATAGATCCATAGATTGCATCGGCGGAGGCAGCGCCCAATCCAGAAACGAGGCCAGAGGCACGCCCTTCAGCCAATGTACGGCGGATGCATAACACGCCGATTGGTCCCACAGGCGCAGCAATAGAAAAGCCAATCGCGAGCCCTCTGAGCAAGAAAGTGATGTCCATATCTCTCCCGTACACTTAACAACAGGTGAGCGGGCTATTTGTTCTTCCCGTTTGGCACGAATCGCCAGGGCTAAGAAGTTTACTGTGACAAACACAAACGTCGCGGACCGAACACTGGCTATATACCACCCTTGCAGTGGGATTCAGCCATCCTGTACCTTCGCCGAAGGTGGACAGGCGCACGTTGTTTTGGGCTGTTTTTTGAGAGATCTAAATTGGTGTTTAACCATAATTCGCTTTTGTCTCCTGTCGCCTCACGGGCAAGTGTTCGTGGCAGGTGGGCAGTTGGCAGCATAAAAACTCCGAGCATGGTTGCCGCTTTTCGGCGCAGAATCCCCCCAGGCGGGGGCGCTGCCCCTGCTCGTCTGCTGACACGATGTCGGGTGGCGTTTTGCTTAAATCATCAACCGATAGCCGTCTTGAGCAACTCCTCAAAGTGGGTCACAATCAATACATGCGCTTCGTTGGGAAAGAATCGCGGGCGCGCCTCGGGAATCTCCTCAGCCAGGACTTGAGCGTGCTTGATGGGTACGAACGTGTCCGCATAACCATGCCAGATGTGTACAGGCATCTTGATCTCTCTCAACAAGAAGCCCCATGGACGCGCCAGGAGAGCCAAATCATAGGTGGCAGCGCGCGTACCTTGCTCGAATGCCCCCATGAACATGTGCTCGAACGCCTGTTTTACCCCAGGCTGGGACATTAAAGCCTTATCGGCATCTGCTGCGTTGGCAACCATGGCAAAGATGCTGGCCGGGTTCTTACGAACATCGCGCCCGATAATGGCAGGCTTGACCCTACGAGCCTGCTTCAGCGTTCACCCCATCATGGCGAGGCAATGCGCATAACGGTCGGCAAGTAGGTACAGCAGCCAGGCGGTGGAGTATACATGACGCGTAACCCGCAAACCTGAAGTGTGCTGGATGCAGCATTCAACCGGACGTTCAGGACATAGCTCCAGTTGTACGTGTCCAAGACATTCATGCTCGAATTGGCATCAGCCCAGACACTCCCACGCCCCCCGGTGCCTGAGGATGTGGCATAGGCGATGTCGTCGTAACCTGTACCGTCCTCGTTGTAGCGTGTGATCCAGGCTTGGACGTTGGAGCTGGCATGGGTATCGTAGTAGTACAGGCGAAAGCCGATGAGGGTCGAGCCTTCGGGAATGTCCAGCGGCGCATTGAGCAGAGCAGAGCCGCCGGTGTTAGCGTGAACGCATCCCATGTAGTCGTAAGCCAGCGTCGTTCCACTGTCAACCGGCATAAGCACTGACCCCGGGATGTGGTAGAAGCGGTCATTGTCTGCCGTGGGCGCCAACAGCGCCGGATCGTCGGCTGCTTCGCCGCTGGCCGGCATTACCTGCGCCTCGGTGCCTTGCGAACTGGTGTTAGGAGAGCCGGGCACGGCTGGCTCGGCTGCAACAGGCGCCTGTGGGTTTGTCGCTGGCGGCTGCTCGGCGGCAAATGGCGGCTGAAGGTCCTTCGGTACACCAGAGGCTGGCATCCACTGCGCCTCGGTGCCTTGCGAACTGGTGTTAGGAGAGCCGGGCACATCCAGCCCGGTTGCCGCAGTCGTCTGCGGGTTTATGCTCAGCGGCTGCTCGGCTACCACCGCATACCCGCCTTTTAGCAAGACGACCGACAGCAACACGACGACGCAAACAGCTATCAATATTCTCCAGATCGAGCGTTCCATGGTAACCTCCTTTTAGACCTCCTTATGATTGAAGTCGCCCAACTGTCGGGGGCAGCCGCACGCGGAGCGAGGGTTGGCTGGAAGCGCGGGTTGGGCGCTGTTTTCTATAACATCCATTTTTCATGATTAAGGTTCTGTTCGTGCTGGTAGCAGACCTAGCTTCACTAAACGAGAACGAATTGCACTTGGCTTTCTCTGAAAGTATGCTGCCAACTGGTCAATGCTAACACCTTCATGATATTTGACTTTTAGTTGCTTATCTTCATCAGGTGTCCAGCGCTCATATGCTTTGGGGTAGGTTTGCCTTATACTCTCGATCCTGGATGCTTTGGTCTTTCCTCCCAAGAAACGCAGGGCTTTCTGCAAACCTTCAGTGAACGCTTCTATGCACTCCTCAAAAATCATTACCCGACTATGGTCGTAGCTCTAACCTGCCTGTTTTGATTCGCTGATGACCAGGTATTTTGTTCCGTCTTTGGCTTCTTTCACATCAAAAAAGTAGGTTCGATTGCCTGCTAAAACCCTTTCGGTGAATAGTTCTTTTTTTTCGCCGGTCATGTTGTTTCTCCTTTGAATCGCGCAGATCAATAATAAGGGCAGTTATCTCATCGATTAGCAAGGAACGGGGTTGTTGTACACTCAAACGTCTCTTTTTGTCGGTTGTTCTTTTTGAAATGGATCGCCCAATGGTCGGGGGCAGCCGCACGCGGAGCGAGCGCAACGAGGTAAAGCCGGAATATGCATACGCGCGTTGATCTGCACGATGGTCAATTGACCATGATCGCGAACTCTCCCTTACCATACATTTTATAGAGATCGTGCCATTTAAGTCTCAAATACTCAACGGCTCGCGCGGTATGTTCTTCATCATAGCCATGTATGAGAATGGCTGTAGTTTCACCCCGAATGATCTTCTCAATGATTGCCAAATTCTGAGAAGAGTTAATCGGCTGGTAGTCACTTCCATCAAACATCTCATATCCTTGGTTTTCTGTGTTAAATCTGAACTTAGGCTTGTTGGAGAGAAGATATACTGTAAGTTGATTCGCGACGGGGCCGCCAATCACTATTATGCTGCGTGCATCAGGTGTCTGATGAACAGGATCAAGCGGCGCTACCTCAATGCGCCAGTCAGGTAGAGGTAGTTCCTGACCTATTACCCGTGCAATGGCAGAAACCAGGCGGAGAGGAAGAATAGCTAGATATGAGGGGCGAAGGGAATCCCTGAGAGAAACAGCCGATTCGTATTCAAGCGCATTGACCGACTTTTCCGTTATCAGACCTGGATGTTTAAATCCAGAGACATAAATCCTGCCTACTTCGTGGACACTGAGACCAAAAAAGCGACTAAAAGGGTCAAGTGCAAATACCCGAATACCCCAATAGGTCACCCAGGCTAGGACGGTAAAAAATATAACAAAGAGACAATCCGAAAGTAGGTTGATCAGGATGTCACATATTGTTGTACTCATTCTAAGTAACGTGAATTCTGGTTGGCAGGCAAGGGCAAAAGGTTGTCCAAGCCCAACGATGGTTTGGTTGGTTTGCGACAATACATGATCAAACCACACAGCACATTGACAAAGAAATTTGGAATACTGCGATGGCGTGAATGCTCGATCTGGGAGATGTTTTTGAGCTGATTAATTATGCTTTCGACAATAGCTCTCCGTCTCAGCAAGATACGATCTGTCATAACCATCAACTGGTTCTTCATGTTCTTGCGCAGCTTAGTAATCAGCTGTATGTCTAACATTTCGCGCAGAGTGAGAGATGTAGCCTTTTTCTCCGAAGAACCTGCCGAACAGCTTTTTGACCAGACCTGGAACCAGCTTGCGATCATCGACATTGCCGGGTGTGATGCAAAACTGCTCGATTTCGCCTCGATCATTGACCACCAGGTGCAGCATGAAGCCAAAGTGTCAGTGCCGGTGATATAAGTCACTAAAATCGCGGTTTAAAAAGTCCACTTAATCGCAGCTAAAATGTACCTCGGCTTGCGCAAGCAGAAGGAGGTACGCATGTTACGAAAGGAGGACTTTGCCGTGATCAAATCCCTCAAGGGGCGCGGTGTCTACCAAAAAGACATCGCCTCAGAACTCGGGGTGCATCCCCGAACGGTCAGCCGAGCGCTGAAGCGGGACGGCATTCCCAGGCGAGAGCGGAAGCGCTCGGGCAGCAAATTGGAACCTTACCAAGCGAAGATCGATCAGTTGTTATCCGATGGCGTTTGGAACGCACGCGTGATCCTGCGTGAGATCCAGGCTTTGGGCTACACCGGTGGGTATACCATCTTGCGGGCTTACATCCAGCCCAAACGAGCGTTGCGACCCGGAAGAGCCACGGTGCGTTATGAGACCCAGCCGGGGCAGCAGCTGCAAAGCGACTGGGGAGAAGTGATCGTGGAGATCGCTGGGACGCCTTCCAAGGTGCACTTCATCGTCAACGAGTTGGGCTACTCGCGGCGCTTCCACTTCTGGTGCACGGACAGCGAAGATGCCGAGCACACCTACGAAGGCTTGATCCGCAGCTTCGAGTACTTCGGTGGTGTGACCGAAGAAGTGCTGGTCGATAACCAGAAGTGTGCGGTGCTGGAGCATCCCAGCCAGGGGAAGCCCTACTTCAACGAGCGTTTTGTCGACCTGGCCGGGCATTACGGCTTCACCCCCAAGGCATGCAAACCATACCGGGCTCGCACCAAGGGCAAGGATGAGCGCATGGTCGGCTACATCAAGGGCAACTTCTTTGTTCGTTATCGCTCCTTCGAGAGTTGGGCGCATCTGAACCAGTTAGCCGAGAAGTGGCTGGCAGAAGAAGCCGATCCACGCCTGCAAGGTACGGTCAAAGAGGTGGTGGCGGAGCGCTTCCAGCGCGAGAAGCCATTTCTCAAGCCCTTGCCGAAAGTGCGCTATGACACTTCCTACTACGAGCTGCGCCGGGTGGCCTGGGACGGCTACATCGACGTGCGCGGCAACCGCTACAGTGTTCCTGGAGAGTTGGTTGGGCAACGAGTGGCCGTGCGCATCGGCCTGGACGGCTTGCTGCGGGTCTATCAGGCGGAAACCTTGGTGGCGACCCACACCCTGCGCAGCGTGCGAGAAGGCTGGAGCAGCGTGGCCGCCCACCATGTCGAGTTGTGGGATGAAGCGCTGAAAGTGGAACGGCGCTCCCTGGCGGCTTACGAGGAGGTGTCCTGATGGAGCTGGACCACTTGCTCGACAAGCTCAAAATGGACCACCTGGAAGCCCAGCTGGATGCAGTCTGCGAACAGGCAGCCCAACGCGGCGAGGATTACAAGGCCTTCCTGGCCCAGGCGCTGGCGGCGGAATGGCAGGGACGCTACCAACGCGGCATCGAAGCCCGGCTGCGCCAGGCGCGCTTCCCCTGGATCAAGACCCTCGACCAGTTCGACTTCGACTTTCAACCCAGCCTGGACCGGCGCCAGGTCAGAGAATTGTCCGGGATGAGCTTCGCCGAGCGGGCGCACAACGTCATCTTGCTCGGTCCACCGGGGGTGGGCAAAACCCACCTGGCCATCGCCCTGGGCGTCAAGGCCGTGGAAGCCGGTTACTCGGTGCTGTTTCTGACCTTGGAAGCCCTCATGACCCGCCTGGTCAAAGCCTTTCACGAGAACCGCCTGGAGCGCTCCTTGCAGCAGCTGGTCTACCCAAAGGTCTTGATCATCGACGAGATCGGCTACCTGCCCCTCTCCAACCTGGAAGCCAGCCTGTTCTTCCGCCTGGTCGCCCGCCGTTACGAGCGCGCCAGTCTGATCGTCACTTCCAACAAGAGTTTCCTGGACTGGGGCGAGATCTTCAACGATCCGGTCTTAGCCACCGCCGTGCTCGATCGCCTGCTGCACTATTCGACGACTTTGAATATCAAGGGTGAAAGCTATCGGCTCAAGGAGAAACGTCGGGCAGGCCTACTGGGGCGTCCCAGCCTTGCCTTGGACGCAGAACAGGAGGGGACAACTCAGTGATCCACCCACCGCACTCCGATCAGCCGAGATTGAGTTTTTCGCTTTTTATCCGTTGCCAGGGCAGAACCAAAGAGCAGAGAGTGCTACTATTTGCATCTCTCTGCCCTGGCAACGGAGCTCGCGGGCGCTCGGGGTCGCTCTCCAGCGTTGCCCCTATCCTCCACGCAAGCAAGGCGATTGTATCACCAGCTCCTTACCAGGTGCATATGATTTTGTTAAGGTTCGGCAGCTGTGAGCCAATGTTAACGAATTACACCGGACATTTCATTCGCGAAAAAGTGGACATTTTATTCCGCGATTCTGATGACTTTTTATTCCGATATTGACACCCTTACCAGCCCATAGAGGTTTGCCCACGTGTAGCGAGCCCAGCAAAGACTTTGTGAGAGTGGATGCGTTGATTGCGGCAGACATCTAACAAGGCCAAGTCGATGAAAGAAATCCCGGTGCAATGACCGAAGCAGCAGGTGCGCAGATATAAGATCAATGGCATCAAGGCTGATGGAATGTACTCGATAAAACGAGTGTAACTGACCAGGCCGAGAAACTCTGAGCGCCAGGATTTCAGGACCTGATCCATATAGTAGGCTTTGAAATCCCGGTAATGGGATTGATGAAAAGCAATCAGAATGGTCATGATCTAGCTAATCGTCAAGGAACGAGCTCGTTGACATTGCTTTTTACCACTGGTAAGCAACTGTTGATTCAAGAAAGTTAGAAATGCTTTGCAAAAATCATCGACATCGCATATAAACTCGAATAAATTGTACATCGAGGGTCTCTCTTTGGGATTGGACTAATGTTGTGGTGACATAAGTTTATGCCCATTTGAGACCCTCTTCTTATCCCGAACTCACGTTATTTTCTTCCCCTCCTGTAAAATAGCTCTCACTTTTCTCGCGTACATAATGGGCCGAGAAGTCTTGTGAGAGCCCAATGAAATCCTGTAGCGGCACCTTTGGCATTTGTTCCCTTAAGAAGAGATCAACCTGACCATTATCCATTGCAAGGATGGGATGTTTGAATCCAAGCGATTTTTGCAACACATTCGCAACCTGCTTTGGCCAGTAACTCGCACTCATTTGGATAATTGTTCCGCCTACTTCCTGAGCCAAGGTCTCGATACGGCTGTTCGCACCGATACGGTCAACTAGAATGACTGTTGCCATATAGTAAGTGGAGTGACCCAGAGAAATTTCCCGCTCGAATCGGGTAACTTTATCCAACGAAATCTCAGGGTTACCACGGCCTATAAAGCCAATGTCAAACCGAACACCTTTGCCTGGTTTGTAAAGCAAGGTTGCGTCACTTTCGCGACGTTCACCCCGAGATGAAAGCCAAAAAACGCCTGCAAATTCCTGCGGAGGTGGCAAGATATGCTTGAAGCCAAGGATATGAAGAAGTGATCCCAAAACCAACTTCTCAAATAGTTTTCCGTATGCTGACTTCTCAGAGCCGCGAACAGCAAGGGTTTGTGCTCCAATTGCGTTGAGTAGATATGTCATCCAAAGCCAATTGAGCTGTGCCTTTAGACCATTGCTCAGTTGGATTTGTCCCTTTAGTTCTCCTTGTTCGTTGGTATAAGCTGCAATAACCTCTTGACAGGTGCGAACGTAGCCCTCTCTGTATTCAGACAAAGCCTTGGGCTCATCGCGCAAGACATTTTGGAACGCTTTGTCAGTCAAACCTAGCATCCATTGTGCTAACCAACGATCGGTCTTGGATACCCGCCTGCGGGAGAGAATCTCCTGTGATAGGGTAGGAAGGTTAACGATAAAGTCGTCGGACAGAGAAGAACCTTTGAGAAAGAGAGTAAGTGTAGCCAAGTTCAGAGCGGCAATGCGACGGCGAGTTAAGACTTCAGTCGAATCGCGAAGATTACGGCCACGCATGATATCGAGGACCACGCCATGCACCACATCCAAACCAATTTGCTGCACAAGTTCACTGCCGCTAGCAGAAAGGAGTTTCATGGCTGATGGTGTAAGCAGCTCGCTTAGGCGGTCGATTATGGCTTTCTTGGTCATGATTTCCTCATAGCAAAACATCATCTATTTCAATTGGGGGACAGTTAATTGTCATTACAGTACGAGCTTCTTTCCCCAACCACAGTTTTGCTTCCTGGCGGATGATGGAAACATATTCTGGATTTTGCTCAATGAGCACAAAGCGTCTGTCTAGCATTACCGCTGCTTTCCCAACAGTACCAATTCCAGCAAAGGGATCAAGAACAACATCGCCCTTGAACGAATAATAGCGTATCACTCTCTCGGCTAGTTCTAGAGGAAAAATTGCTGGATGTCGTGGATCGTGAGCTGGCTTGATACGCCAAATATTTGTTCGCTCATAATCATCTCTGATCTTTGACTCTTCAACCAACTTCTTGTCCGGATGAGCTCGAATATTCCAATCAATCAACTTGTCAGTGTGTTTGCGATATACCAGAACATACTCAGTCACGGGCACAGGTTTGTATTGCAATGGATTACGATCCGCAGCAAAGCGTCGTCCTCGTCCGGTAGCCCAGCCTGCGCCTTCTGGCTTTTCCCAAATGATGTCATCTATAAAATCGTAACCTTCTTCAATGAAAAGGCGGTGCATATCAAATGGCACAGCTATTCGTTTGGACGCCTGGTTGCGATTGGCACGACGGATAAGTACTGGTGAGACATTCATCACAAAGAAACAACCCTCTGATAATACGCGATGAGAATGATGGAGGACTTTTCGTATTTTCAGCAGGTACTCCTCATAGCTGATGTAATCTGTGTATTCGGGGCGAGCGTTAAAATAAGGTGGGGAAGTGAAAATTAAGTTGACGCTTTCAGCAGGTAATTCTTGCAAAATTTCCTCTGCGTCCCCCTGAGCAATTGTATTTCGGAGAGAAGAAAGAATGTAGACATCTCTTCGACGGTTCTTGCGAGTCTTCTGTACTTTCTTTGTTCTACCCAATAGTCTGGCCTCTAATATTTCTGGCGAAGTAGATTTGTCCTCAATAATCAACGATGTATAGGCATCAATTGCTACCTCACCCACTTTCTCTTGGGTGATATTGTTGACAAGCGGTACACGCCAGATATGATACCGATCATCTACTTCTGGTAAACCAAAGCCCACAATATTCTCGAGATGGGCGCGCTCTAGCCAAACCCGTGCTATTTGCCGAGCGGACTGAACATTAAGGACAAGATATTTCCGTTGTTCGCTGACTAGCGTACGATTTGCCATAAGCCAATCTTATACCACAAAGCCCAACTTTCAAGCGGGACATTCGCACCTAACTATTAATGATCCAGATTGCCGAGACGCGGCTATGATTCCGTATCGCCAATACAATTTTTGATGTTTTACCGCCATTCTGCCATGCTACCTCCAATGTCTCCCTGCGCCTCCCCCCTGGCTTCCGGCGAACCCCATCAGAATATCCCTCACAACCACCGCCGCAAAATCGCCCATCCACCTCTCAGCTTTATCTGCCGTTAATTGTATTCACCCTTATCAGGAAGTCAATATACCCCCATCCAGACGCTCCTTCCCCCCATCTGCAAAGCGGGCGTCTGTGATACAATTTCCCCCGTGCGCTATCACCTCTCCGTCCCCGCCCGCATCAACATCCTGGGCAACCCCGCCGACGCCAACGAAGGTGATTTCGCCACCATCTCCGCCGCCATTGACGTCTACGCCGGCGCGCTGATCGAACCCGCCGAAGGGCTGACGCTGGAGTTTGGACCCAAAGCGCGCTTCGGCGAGCTGCCCGAACGCCCCTCCTGCACCTCCCCCGCGCCGGATGAGCCATCCGACCTGCTGCGCCTGGTCTTCCCCCACCCCGAGCCGCCCCTGCCCTACGACGGACGGCTCGATTTGCTCAAGGCGGCGGTCAACCGCCTGCACGCTTTCAGCCCGGAATTCCGCCGCAAACTGCCCCGCCAGGGCGCCCGCCTCGCCCTGTGGAGCCACGTGCCGCGGCAGAGCGGCTTGGGCGGTTCGTCGCTGTTGGTAATCCTCACCCTGGCGGCGCTGCGCCAGTTCTACCAGCTCGACCCGCGCCAACACAACGATTACCTGCTCGCCGAGCTGACCCAGCGCGTCGAGAGCCGCGAGCTGGGCATCGCCTGCGGCTTCGCCGACCGCTACGTGCCGATCTTCGGCGGCATCGCCTACCTGGATTACCGCGGCAAGCTGCATCAAAAAGAGATTCGCCAGGAACCGCTGGTGACCTATGAGCGCCTGGACGCCTGGGCGGTCGAGCTGCCGCTGGCGGCGATCACCACCGGCGTGCAGCACGACTCCGGCGACGTCCACGGGCGCATGCGGCCGCGCTACATCGCCGAGTACGACGCCTGGCTGGAGCGCGGCGGACAGCCTCCCCCGCTGGTGCGGTTGATGCAAGGCGCCTGGGAAACCGCCTGGCGGGGCAAGATCGCCCTGCTCGAAGGCGACCTGGAGACCTTTGGGCGGTTGATGAACGAGAACCACGCCCTTGTAGACGAGATGATGACCCGCTGCGGCTTCGCCGACGGCGCCGGCTGGGCGAACAACCTGTGCATCCGCGCCGCGCTGGAAAACGGCGCCCTGGGCGCCAAGCTCACCGGCGCCGGCGGGGGCGGCTCGGTCTTCGCCCTGACCATGCCCGGCGAGCAAAGCCGCCTGGTCTCCGCCTGGGAGCGCCTGGCGGCTTCGGCTGGGCTGACCCAGGCGCGCATTTTCACCCCCTGCGTCAGCCCCAGGGGTTTGATCGTGGAGGAACTCTGATGCAAGCTGTCATCCTCGCCGCCGGCAAAGGCTCGCGCCTGCACCCCATCACCACCAACCGCTCCAAAGCCATGTTGCCCATCCTGGGCAAGCCAATCGTCGAGCGGGTGATGGAAGACCTGGCGGCGAACGGCGTGGACGAGTTCATCCTGGTCGTCAGCCCCGACGACCGGCAGATCACCCATCACTTCAGCCGCGACGCCGAACTGCAAACCGAAGTGCGCTTCGTCTATCAGCCGCAGCGCCTGGGCATGGCAAACGCCCTGAGCTGCGCCGCCCCGCTGATTCAGGGCGATTTCATCCTCTCCGCCTGCGACAACCTCACCTCTGCCGCGCAGGTTGCCGCCCTGCTGGCTGCCTGGCGCCGATCCCCGCCAGCCACCGCCGTCCTCGCCCTGATGCGCATCCCCGCCGAGCAGATTTCCAGCGCCGGCATCGTCGCCCTCGACGGCGATTGGGTGATCCGCATCGTCGAAAAGCCCGACCCCGCTCAAGCCCCCTCGGACATCGCCAGCCTGCCGCTCTACTGCCTGCCGCACAGCCTGCTGGAATATCTGCCCGAAGTGCGCCCCTCGCCGCGCGGCGAGTACGAGCTGCAAGACGCCATCCAGATGCTCATCGAACGCCAGGGCGGCGTGCGCGGGGTGGTCCTGAACAGCCGCCTGGTGCTGACCAGCCCGGCCGACCTGCTGGCGATCAACCGCCACTTCCTGGTCGAGGGCGATCACCTGCCGCAGATTCAGCCGCAACGCGTCGGCGCCAACACCCGGCTGATCACCCCGCTCTATATCGAGAAAGGCGTGGTCATCGGGCGCGATTGCACCATCGGCCCGAATGTCTATATCGAGCGCGATTGCCGCATCGGCGACGGGGCGCGCCTGCGCGACGCCATCCTGCTGCGCGGCTCGCTCGTCCCCGACGGCGCAGACGTGCGCGACCAGGTGGTTTCGTAATCGGGGTGAGAATGAGCGCATTCCTGGGCATTGATACCGGCGGCACATTCACCGACGCGGTGGTTTTCGACCCGGACCGCGGCGTGCTCGCCTCAGCCAAGGCGCTGACCACCCGACACGACCTGACCCTCGGCATCGGCGAAGCCATCCACGCCGCTCTGGCGCAGATCGGCCGGGAGCCGATACAACTGGTTTCGCTCTCCACCACCCTGGCGACCAACGCCATCGTCGAGCGCCAGGGCAGCCCGATCTGCCTGCTGCTGCTGGGCTATCCCCCCGATTCGCTCTCCATCGCCGGCCTGGGGCAGGCGCTCGGGCGCGATCCGGTGGTGTTCCTCAAAGGCGGGCACACCATCAGCGGCGTCGAGCAGGCGCCCTTAGACCTCGCCGGGCTGGACAAAGCCATCCGCAAGCACGCCCCCCACGTAGCCGCCTTCGCCATCTCGGGATATTTCGGCGTGCTGAACCCGGCGCACGAGCTGGCGGCGCGCCAGCGCGTTTTGGAATTGTGCGGCTTGCCGGTCACCTGCGGGCACGAGCTCACCTCCAACCTGCACGCCCCGCGGCGGGCGCTGACCGCTGCCCTGAACGCCCGCCTGATCCCCTACATCCAGCAGCTCATTGACGCGGTGCGGCAGATTTTGCACCAGGCGGGCGTGGATGCGCCGCTGATGGTGGTCAAAGGCGACGGCTCGCTGATGGAAGCCAGCCTGGCGATGGAACGGCCGGTGGAGACGATTCTCTCCGGCCCGGCAGCCAGCGTGGTCGGGGCGCGCTACCTCTCCGGCGAACCCGAGGTGATGGTGGTGGATATGGGTGGAACCACCACCGACATCGCCCTGCTGCAGGACGGGCGGCCAGCCCTGAGCGCCGAAGGCGCCGTCGTCGGCGGCTGGCGCACCATGGTCGAGGCAATCGAAGTGCACACCACCGGCCTGGGCGGCGACAGCGAAGTGCACTTCGACGCCGGGCGGGGCATGTGGCTCGGTCCACGGCGGGTGGTGCCGCTGAGCCTGCTGGCGCAGCAGGTTCCGCAAGTGCTCGACTGGCTGAGCCTGCAGGCTGAGCGTGAATCGCTCCACGCCTACGATGGGCAGTTCGTCCTGCGCCTGCGCCAGCTCGAAGGAGGGCTGGCAGCGCTGGACAGCCTGCAAGCGGAGTGCTGGCAGATGCTGGAGGATGGTCCATTGCCGCTCAGCCGGCTCTATCCCGACCGTCAGGGGGCGTATCGCCGCGCCCGGGCGCTGGCGGGGCTGGTGGAGCGCGGCTTGATCGCCCTGAGCGGCTTCACCCCCAGCGACGCCTGTCATGTGCTCGCTTGCCAGCGCACCTGGAACGTCGAAGCAGCCAGGCTGGGAGCGGTGATCTGGAGCCGCAAGGCGGCTCGCGCCCTGCGCCAGCCCGAAACCACGCCGGAAGATTTCTGCCGGGCGGTTTTTCGCCAGCTCCTCTACCAGCTCGGCGAGGCGGCTGTCACCGCCGCCCTGGCGCAGCAAGGCATCGGCGAGCTGGAGGGAGACGATGGCTGGCGGCGCCTGTTCCTGGAGCAGGCGCTGGGCAGAGATTCCCATCCGGGCGGGTTGCTGGAAGCGCGGCTGAAGCTGCGGTTGCCGCTGGTGGCGGTCGGGGCGCCGGCAGCCACGTATTTCCCGCCCCTGGCAGAGCGGCTGCAAACCCGCCTGACCGTTCCCCCGCACGCGGAGATCGCCAACGCCATCGGGGCGGTGGTTGGCGGGGTGACCCAGCAGGTGCGCGCCCTGGTGCGCCCGCTGGGCATCGCCGAACTGCCGTTGCGCGCCGACGAAGCATTTCGCGTTCACCTGCCCAGCGGCATGCTCGATTTCATCGGTTTGGAGACAGCCATGGCGCACGCCGAGAGCGAAGCCCGCCGCCTGGCAAACGAGCTGGCGCAGCGCGCCGGCGCAGCCGATGTGCACATCCAGGTGCGGCGCGCCGATCACATCGCCCGCGGCCGCGACGGCAAGGAGGTCTTCCTCGATAGCGAGCTGACCGTCGTCGCCGTGGGGCGGCCGCGCCTGGCGCAGGATTAGCAGAAGCCTAGCTCGCCAGATTGCCTTCAACCAGAGCGCGCCTGAGTAAGTCGCTCATTGGCGAACGTGCAGCGCATCCAACACATCAATCACCTGCAAGGTGACCGCTAACGGTTCAGCCAGCATTTTCGATGCTTTCCAGGGAGCCGTATACCCGGGTTGCCAGCTCCTCGCCAAGCAGCAAACCCGCTAAGCGACAGCGGATTTTCGCGGGGGAATCCTCCGGATAACGCGCCATCAGCCCACTAAGCGCCAGCGCCTGCACCGCGGCGTTCAGTTGCCACACCATCTCCAGCTTACGCCAGGGAGGCGCCTGGCGCAACAGCCGAATCTGTAAAGTCTCCATTTGTGGGTGAGTGTCGGCGAATAAACGCGACATAAATCAATTATAGCAGCACTGGTATCATGGCGGCGGGATCGGATCCCCCCCGCAATCCGGGCAGCTCATGCAGCCGCGCCTGGCGCAGCAATAAAAGAACTCCGGCTGGCAGCCAGTCGGAGTTCTGGGGAGCTTCGCTTTTATGGATAGGGGTACGGCAGGGTTGCCGTTGGCGTGGGAGTGGGCTCGTCGGGCGGCCATGTGGGCGTCGGGGTGACGGTGGGCGGCAGGGTTGGCGTCCGGGTAGGGGTGGGCGTGGGCGTCGGGCTGAGGCGGCGCACCGAAGGCACAAACCAGAACCCATTGGCTTTCGCCGGTTGCCCCAGATTTTCCACATTCAAGATGAACTGCACGTTCTTCCCCACCAGGCTGGAAAGATCAACGTCAATGCGGGTCAACTTGCCGTCGTACTTCTCATACCACGAGCCCAGGCTGCGGGTGACGCCGTCGGAGAGCACGTAGTTCAGGTTGAATCGCAGCTCACAGCCGGCGTTCTTATCCAGGCAGCCGATTTCCGCCAGGAAGCGGTCGTACTGCTGCACCTTATAAGGCGGGTAAACGCCCTGAATCCAACCGCCGTTGGACTGCTGCGGGCGCGTCCACAAGGCGGGCTCATCCTCACGGCGGCCATCCTCCAGTTCGGGCCGGTCCAGCAACACCACCGAACCGTCGCGGCTGGTGGAATCGCCCGGGCAGGGAAGCTGACCGGCATTGCTGCGCCAGGTTGCCAGGCAGGCGTTCACCGCCAGATCGTAGGCGAAGCTCTGGTTGGGTGCCAGGACGCGAATCGCCACCCAAAAGGCGTCGTTAGCGCGGCTGCCGATGCCGAACACTTCTCCGGACGAGCTACTCAACATCCAGTAGCCGGTGTAGCGCCCCTGTTTTGCCGGAGCGAGCATCTCGACTCTGACGTCCACCGTCTCACCTGGTTCGACGACCTTGGGCAACGGCACCGCCCGCGAGGCGCTCAGGCGATCGCCGCTGACGAAGACCACGGTGTAATTGCGATCCCAGGTGCACGAACCCACGTTCTGCAAACGCCAGGCTTTGGTGAAATCCATCCCCGGGCTAAAGCTGGTGCCGTCGGGCACGGTGACATCGCGGATGAACGCCGCGGCGTTGCAGCGCACCGGTCGAGAGGTTGCCGTGGGCGGGAGCGGCGTGGGGAAGACCTGGGTGGCGGTGGGCATCGGGCTGGGCGTCGCCGAGGGGATGGGCAGCTCCGGCGTGGGCAGGGTTGCCGTGGGCGGGCTGGTGGGCGTTTTGAGATCCTGAATGCCGCCGGCAATCTGAGTGAGCAGAGCTTGCTGGGTAATCTGGGCAATGTAGGTCGCCGCCGCCTGGGTGAAAATAGCGCCGCTGTCTTCGGTGGGACGGGGCGCAAAAAGTCCGCGCGCCCCAACCAACACCCCGACGGCAACGCAGATGAGCACGATGGCCACCAGCACAAGGCCAATCAGCACATACATGGTGTACGATCTTTGCATGAGAGATTATCCTGGTTCAAGTCGAATCCTCGCGCCGGCGACAGGCATGCCTTTAGCCGCCTGCACATCCTGCGCACGCTGATTAATAGACGAAGGCGGCGGGTGAAAAGTTCCCCACCCGACGGTCAAAAGACCTCAGCTTCACGGATTAACCGTGAAGCTGAGGTTGGCAGAATATATCCAGTCGCGGCGGGAGCAGAAAGAACTTTATGGGTTAACCTGGGGCGTGGCGAAGTCGAAGATGCCAAATTGCCCTTTGGGTAAACCACGCATGTTGGGTTTATGGTTGTTCATATCGGGGGCGAATGAGGCTGAGGCGCCGCTGATGCGCACCACCTGCCCCATCCCCGGGAAGACGCTGTAGTTGGTGACGTAAAGCGCCCCATCCGGCCCGACAGCCACGCCGCCCGGCGCCACCAACCCATCGCTGGCGATCTCGGTGCGCGTGCCATCTGGAGCGATCTTGATCAGCGCTCCGGTCAGGTCGCCGGAGAACTCCCCTGCCAGCACGCCGTTCTTGAACATCTCCAGCACATACAGCGAGCCGTCGCGGCCGAACGCAATGTCAATGATTGCAGTAAAGCCCTCGGCGAAGACTTCCGGCTGTCCGCCGTTGCCAGGGACGCGGTAAATCCTCGCCCCACCGACCGGGAAAGGAAAGCCGGTAAGCTCGCCGACGTAGATGTTGCCATCCTTGCCCACTACAGCGGTAGTGGGAACGGATTGCATCGGGATTTGCGTCCCAGGCGGCAAACCGAGGAATGGCGGTGCATCCGCCATCCGGTCGGGGAAGGATGCCAGGGCGACAATCTTGTTTTTATTGTTGACCGCCAGGAGATCGTTGCCGCCGGCGTCTACGATCAACCGCTTGGACGGGAAGGCTTGCACCGCGTAGGGATTGCTATCCACCGCTCCGCCGTCGGGGTTCGCGCGGGCTTCGAATGCAGCCAGGTCGGTGGTCAGACGCCATTTGCCCTGGGGGGTCATGACCGCCAGTTGGCCAAAGCTGGCCATTAAGGGGTCAACTGTGGCAGCAAGCTGATCGCGCAGGGCAGGATCAGCGCCCAACCCGATGACGATGAAGCCGCTGCCCTTGCCCTGGAATGAGATATCCACTGGACCGATGGCAAACGAACCATCTGGCCCAGCCAGGGATGGCAGGTTGGTCGCCAGGCGCACCTGCGAGCCGCGCCAGACGCGCGTGACGGAGCCCGTCGCGCCGATGCAGACCTGCGATTCCGGATCTGCCGGGTCAGCCGGGAAGCAATTTTCCCCTCCGGCGCCGGCTTCAGCCACATACAAAGCCCCCTTGTGATCGAACGCCAGGCCACGCGGGTTGTTCAGCCCTTCAGCAACCACCTCCATGCCCGACTGAGCCAGGACCTGGAAGGGCGCCAGGACGAGCGCCATAAGAATCAGCGCCGCTCCCAGACGCACAGACGTACCCATTACCGGCTTACGCAAACTCATCATTCACTTTTCCTCTCTTTGGCATACGATAGTACGAACCCCGCACACAATATCCCCCTAAATGGATATATTCTATCCACATTATAGCATAACTTTGCACAAATTGTCCAGGATTTTGCCGCTGTGGCGACCGAAATCGCAGATTTCCCGCCAATAAAGAGGCTATAATAGCCGTAGCACCCCCAGACAGGGTGTTAGCGGGTTCAAAAATCAGACCAGGCGATGGAAAAAACTCGATTTACGCCAGCAAAACGAATCTCTCTATCAAACGTTTCGAGGTGAATGCACATGACCAAATCCCCAAAGCCTCAACCCCCTGCGGTGCCTGATAGCGCCTCAAATCTGGCGCTGTTCGAAGAATTGTTCATCCTTACCATTGATGAGGAAGATGGCTCACTACTGCCCGCCTGCGCCGAGAGGCTTGGGTACGGCTTGAGCGGCGCGCTGCTCGCCGAGCTGGCTCTCCAGGGCAAATTGAGCGTGGGAGAAAGCCATCGGGTGGCGGCTATGGACGCTGAACCCACCGGCGATGCTCTGCTGGATGAAACCCTGGAGCTGATTCGGGCGGCTGAGCAGCCGCGCAAGGTCGGCTATTGGGTGCGGCATCTGAATAGCGACGCAAAGCGGAACCGGCAGCGCCTGATCGAGCGCCTGGTATCTGCCGGAGTGCTGCAGCAGGACGATAATCAATTGCTCTGGTCAAATTTGAACCAGGATCATGTTTCTGCCAAGTTTGCCCTCAAACAGCGCCTGCGCCAGGCAATGCTCACCAACGCCGAGCCGACGCTGCGCGACCTGGCACTGCTCAGCCTTGCCAGAGGATGTAAGATGCTCAACCTGATCTTCACCAAGGATGAGCGCAAACTTGTCCGCCGGCGCATTTACGAACTGCTGGTGGAAAAAGCGTTGAAAGAACCGCTGGCGCAGAGCATCCAGGAAATCGAGCTGGCGGTGGAGACGCAACTCAGCGCAGCGTGAGGCAGTCCTTAAACCGGGCTACTCGACCGGGCGCATATATCATCTGAGCGTTGCCAGATCTGAACTGGCACGCACTATAGTTATTTGGCAGAGGTGCACCATGAATCAGGAGATACGCCTGCCATACGGGAAAGGGGAGCTCACCGCGCGCCTGCCGCAAACCTGCCTGAGCGGGATTTTCCTGCCCCGACCTGCGCCGGCTTGCTCCGACCCGGTCGCCGAAATCGAGCGCGCCCTCGCCCATCCTCTCGACACCCCACCGCTTTCGGCGATCGTCCGCCCGGGCGAGCGGGTGGTGATTCTGATTGACGACCACACCCGGGCAACGCCGACGGCGTCCATCCTGCCCCCCATGCTGGAGGCGCTGCGGCGTGGCGGCGTCAGTCAGGAGCAAATCACGATTCTGATCACCCATGGCACGCATCGCCTGAGCAGCGAAGCCGAGGTGCTCCAGAAAGTCGGAAGCGAGATCTATGGAAAAATCCGCATCGAACAACACCGCTGCGACGATGAAGAAAACCAGGTCTATCTCGGATTGACCAGCCGGGGCACGCCGGTATGGTTCAACCGGCTGGTCGTCGAAGCCGACCGCCGCATCGGCGTTGGGCACATCGGCCCCAGCCCTTATGCCGGCTATTCGGGAGGCTACAAGCTGCTCCTCCCTGGCGCCGCCGCCCTGGACACGATCAACGCCAACCACAGCCTGGTGCCGCTTGGCTTCCGCCGCCCGGCAGACGTGACCGCGCCCTGCCGCCTGGACATCGAGGAAGCCGCCTCTCTGGTGGGGATGGACCTGCTTGTGGATGTGGTGCTTTGCCAGGACGAGCAGATCGCCCGCGCCTTCGCCGGGTCGCCAATGCGGGTGTTTCAGGAAGGGTTGGCGCTGGCGCGTCCGCTCTACGAAGTCGCCTGCCCGGGTGGGCTGGACGCGGCGATCACCGCCGGTTACCCATACGACCTCGACCTCTATCAGGCAGTGCGCGCCGTCGAATACGCCGACATCGTGGTGCGCCACGGCGGCAGCATCCTCCTGGCAGCCGCCTGCCCGGACGGTGTTGGCGGCGAAGACTTCTACCGTCTGATGAGCGATACCGCTAAAAAACCCGAGGACTATCTGCGCGATGTCGCCCGCCGTAACGGAGCGGTAACCTTTGGTGTTTTAGGTTATAGCTTGGCGAGAATCAAGGCTGAGAAGAGGCTGTATCTGATCAGCGAGGGCGTTTCCAGCGCAGAGGCAGCAGCCATGGGTTTTACCTCGCTGACCAGTCTGCAAGAGGGCGTGGACGCCCTGTTGCGGGAGCATGGCCGCGAGGCGCAGGTGGGCGTCTTTCCCATGGGCGCCTCCACGATTCCCGTCCCGTCTTGATGTAGGCGATATGGGAGGCGCTCATGGAAGGAGGGCTCCCATTCCGAAATATAATCTCTGAAGGAGGATGCTGTCATGGAACAGAAGTCGCCTGAAAAAGTACGCAAGTCAACCAGCCGCATTGGAGGCGTGTCCATCGCCTGGGTGACGTTGTATGGGGCGCTGTGCGGCGTGACCGGGCTGGTGCCCATCTTCCCCTACGTGGGGGGCGGCGGGTACGTGCCGCTCACCACCCCGCTTGCCGCCATTGCGCCCTTGTTGCTCGGTCCGGTTGGCGGCGTGGTGGCAGCCATCGTTGGCGGATTGATCGGCATGTTCATCGCCCCCGCAGCCTATCCCCTGCAAGTGGTGGATATCTTCCTCAACGCTGGATTGCCCGCCATCTTCGTGGCGCTGATGCTCAAGGACGATCGGCTGTGGAAGGTGAACGTGCCCCTGTTCATCGTCCTGGGCATCCTGGGCTGGCTGGTGCCGTTTTACGTCCCTGGCGCGGCAGCCGGCTTCGGCAAAGTTCCCGAGCCGCTGTATTTCATCATGGCAGCCATCTACTGGCTGCCGGCAACCATCATCGCCGCCACCCCTCTGGGCACCCGGTTGATGCCGCGCTGGGTAGTCGCCAAGAACCGCGCCCAACGCTACGGGGGCATCTTCCTGGTGGTGCTGGTGGCGTTGTTCGTCTGGTGGCTGCCGTGGACGCGCCCGTACTGGTACCTGTTCAACTTCTCCGCCGAGCTGGGCGTCTCCACGCACATCGCCTATTCCTGGTGGGTGCCGGCGCTCTCTGCCATCACCGCGGTGATCACCGTGCCCATCGTGGAAGCTCTGGAGCGCAGCGGTCTGCCCAAAATCGAAGGCGCGATCTGGTAATCGAACTTCCCGGGAGCCCTCCTTCCTGACGAAACAGGGAACATCCGTTGCCTGCCATCTTATCCTGGAGAAGCGCAAATCTTGACCAGCGACCCAATCATTGCGCTGCAAGATGTCACCTTCGCCTATGAAGGCGACGTAGTCGCCCTGCGCGATCTCAACCTCAGCGTGCGCCGGGGAGAATTTCTGGTGGTGCTGGGGGCAAACGGCGCGGGGAAGTCCACGCTCTGCTACCTGATCAGCGGCATCGCCCCGCACATTTACGGCGGAAAGCGACGCGGCGTCGTCTCGGTGGCGGGCATTGACCCGTGGGATGAGCCGCTCTACGTGACCGCCCAACGCTGCGGGGTGCTGATGCAGGACCCCGAGGTGCAGTTGTTCATGCCAACCCTGAAGGCTGAACTAGCCTTCGGACCGGCAAATTTGGGCGTGCCGCGCCAGGAAATCCTGCGCCGTTCTCAGGAAGCGCTGGCTTTGATGCGCCTGGAGGGGCTGGAAGAGCGCAACCCGCGCGATCTCTCCGGCGGACAGAAGCAGCGCGCCGCACTGGCGGCGGTGCTGACCATGCAACCGCAATTGCTGCTGCTCGATGAGCCCACCTCGCAACTCGACCCGCTGGGGCGTTGGGAAGTGGGCGAAGCCATTGAGCAGTTGAAGCGCCGCGGCGACCTGGCGATCGTGATGACCACCCATGAGACCGAAGAGGTGCTGCGCCTGGCAGATCAGGTGCTGGTGCTGGAAAGAGGCGAGACGGTGCTGCAGGGTAGCCCGCAAGAGGTGTTCTCGCACAGCGAACGACTGGAATCAGCAGGCGTCAAGACCCCGGCGTTGATTCACGTACAACAAAGCCTGTTGCGAGGCGAAAAATATCCCACGGCACAGCCCGTGGCGGTGCAGGTGAATCTGACCATCTCGCAGGTAGCAGAGCAGATACGCCAGTCCGTTGCCGCGGGAAGGCTGGAGGTGCACGTGGAAGCGGCTGCTCCGCTGCAAACCACGCCATCCGCTGCGCCGGTAATCCTGGAAGCGCGCAACCTGACGGTCGAATACCCTGGCCCGCCGCGCGTCCAGGCGCTGCGGGAGGTGAACCTCGAGATTCGCCAGGGCGAATTCGTCGGCATTATCGGTCAGAACGGCTCGGGGAAGAGCACGCTGGTCAAGTGTTTCGTCGGATTGCTGCGCCCCAAGAGCGGCGAGGTGCTGCTGCGCGGACAGAGCATTCGCAAATTCTCGGTCGGCGAAATGGCACGCCGCGTGGGTCTGGTGCTGCAGAACCCGGATTATCAGCTATTCACCGCCTCCTGCCGCGATGAAATCCGCTTTGGGCTGCAGAACGTCGGCGCGCCACCCGAAGAAATCGAACGGCTGGTGGACGAGGCGCTGCGCCTGGTGGGGCTGGAAGAACACGCCGAGTTATTCCCCTTCCGACTTTCCTTTGGCGACCGCCGAAAACTGGCGGTGGCGGCGACACTCGCCCTGAACCCCGAAGTGTTGATCCTCGACGAACCAACCACTGCCCAAGACCATCGCGGGCGCTATCAGCTAGCCGATTTAGCCCGCCGTTTCCACGAAGACAGGCACGGCACGGTGCTGATGATCACCCATGACGTGGATTTGATCGCCCGCTACGCGCGCCGATTGCTGGTTATGCACGAGGGGCGCATCCTGCTGGACGGCTCCACCTGGGAGGTCTTTGGTCAGGTAGAGGAGTTGAAGAAGAGCTTTGTTGTGCCGCCGGTGGCAGCGCAGCTCGCCCGAGAACTCGCTCCGCTGGGGGTGCCTTCCTGGGTGACCACCCTGGAGGAGCTTACCTCGGTCGTTGCGCCAGCCGATCGGCGGCAGAAGGCGGCTTAGATGCAACCCATCTTCCGCTACACCCGCCTGGATACCCCCATCCATCGGCTGCACCCCCTGGTCAAGCTGGCATACGTCTTTTTGACCCTGGTGCTGGTCATCTACCCGATTCGCGTTCAAGACCTGCCGATATTGTTCATCTGGCTGAGCCTTTCGGCGCTGCTATGGGCATTGGGTCGAATCGAGCTGCGCCGCTTTGCCTCTCTGTTGAAGATACTGTTGGGCACGTTCCTCTTCTTGATCGTGATTCAGGGCTTCACCTACCGTTTCGGACGCACGCCGCTGATCGTCTTGGGGCATTTGAGGCTCTGGGAAGCAGACCTGGGGGTGATCACCAAGGAGGGAGTGTGGTTTGGCATTGTGCTGAGCGTGCGCGTGCTGGTGGCGGCTTCATCGTTGCCCTTGTTCGTCATGACCACGCCGGCGTCGGCGATCATGACGGCGATGGGCAAACTGCGCGTCCCGCACGTGGCTACTTTTATGTTCGTCAGCGCTTTATCCTTCACCACCCTGCTGTTCGAGATGTGGAGTTCGATTGTGGAGGCGCAAAAATTGCGCGCCTTCGACATTGATCGGATGAACGTCTTCAAACGGGCGATAAAAGCCTATGTGCCGATCATCACCCCGCTGATCCTGCTGCTCTTCCGCAAAGCCAACGATTTTCAGATCGCCATGGAGACCAAAGGCTTCGGCGCGCCGACCGCGCCCACAGAAATCGAGACCCTGACCGCCCGCCCGACGGATTATCTCTGGCTGGCGTTCTTCATCGGCGTCTTCATCCTGTGCACAGCCCTGCGGTTTGCCTGAGAAACAGAACCAGATCAAACAAACAAGGCTCCCCGCCCTTTTGCACTTCAGGGCGGGGAGTTATCTCATTGGTTGGTTGCCGCGACCGGAGTTACTTGCTGAAGCGCAGGTAACTGCCGTCGGAGACGCGCAGCTCCAGGCGATTGTTGTTGATGTCGAAGGTGTGCGAGTTGTCCAGGGTATTGGTGAACAACTCGGAGATCGAGCCGCTGCCGCAATCCTTGTCCGTCCCCGAGCGAATGTCAATCGTCAGGCGATGGCTGCGAACGGTGTATACCCCGCTGGCGCTATTGCAATCCGACTTGACCACCACCGTCCCGTCTGCTTTGAGCTGGAAGAAGTAGCGATCGCCATCCTCGAAGTCAACCTCATCGCCGTTTGATTTGATGAAGGTCACCAGATACCAGTTTGCCCCGATCAACTCACTGTGCAACGACGACAGCGTGGGTGTGCGCGTTGGACCGGGCTGGGGGGTGGGCAGGACCGCTGTAACCGTCGGGCGCGTCGCCGGCTGGGTGGGCAGCGCCGGCGCGGTGGGGGCGACGCCGGGTTGCGTCGGCACGACCGTCACTGGCGGTGTGGGCGAGGCAGCCGAGGGGGCGCTCAAATTCAAGGATGCCAGCATGGCGTTCAGCGCCTCCAAATCGGGGGTGAATTCGTTCGCCGCTGCCTGATCGAGCAGTTGCGTCGTCTGCGCCAGGTAGGCGGCGTAATCCTGCTGGGCTAGCTGCGCCGCTTCCGGCGGCACTTCTGCAGCAGTAGCCGGCAGCCTGGCTGAATTGACTGGATAAGCCATCGAGATATACCAGCGACCGTCGCTGCTCAACCCCTGGAAGAAGTAGGTGAGATCTTCGTTTGTCAGCGGGGCAGGACCTTGCTTGTAAGCCGCCAGGAAAGCCACCCCTGTGCCGCCGCTAAAGTCAATGTACTTCACCCGCGCCCGCAAGGTCTGCACCGCGCCGATTCCGGGCAACACCGGGATGGGATTGGTTACCTCCTGGGGTCGCTCGCCGAGCAGGCGGGCGAGCTCCTGAATGCGCACCGCCACCTCAGGGTTGTTCGCCTGGGCGTACATATCCAGAAACGCCTGGGCGGGAAAGACGCGTATCTGCTGCTCGTTAATGTTGAAGGCAGTGGAGGCTACGCCCTCGTCATCGAAAGCCACCAGCAGGTTGGGCGGGAAGCCGTTCAACTCCGGCGGGATGTTAGGGTCGTAGGCTGCGCCCGGCGAGAGCTCCACCCGGCTGGCGGCGATGAACGGCGGCAGCGCCAGGGTCACCTGAGGCGGGGGCACCAGCCCAACCGCCGCCGGGTCGGGCGGGACGATGGTGGGCAACGCGGTGGGTTGCTCAGGCGTCGGCGAAGCCATTGCGGTGGGCGGCGGGGTTGCCGTGGGTTCATGGGTATTGGTCGGCGGCGCTGGCGTGAACGTTGCTGTTGCCGGCGGCTGGCTTGGTGCGCAGCTCGCCAGCAACAGTGCCAGCGCCAGGATGATCACAAAATAGGGCTTCATGGTGAAATCCTTCTCCTGTCTTTTTTGGGTACAGTCAATGTCTTCATTCCCGCGGCAAGGGTCGTCCCTCGCCAGTTCATCAGACTGCTTGCGAAGCCTGGAACCATGGTAACAGTATACCCAATTAACGGTGGTCATCAGCAAAGCACGCATTAAGGGATAGTTAAAATAGCGGATGCGCCTGGCATCAATCAACTGGGACGCGCCAGCGCCGCGGCGCGGTCTGATTTTCTGCCCGGGTGTATAATGATCATACCATTGAGCCCTCTCCCCTCACCGATCCAAGGAGGTCATATGAATAGTTTGCGCCGCATACTCGGGATTTTGGTCATGATCGCCGGCATCCTGGGTTTGCTGCTCAGCCTGGCCGGGCTGGCAGGAATCTGGCTGCTCAAGCCCACCATCGCCAACGCTGCCACCACTACCATCGCTGCGCTGAATTCCAGCATAGATACCAGCCAACAAGCGATGACGATCGCAGTGCAGGCATTGGGCGCTTCCGTTGATAGCATAGATGCCCTATCCAGCATGCTGGCAAGCACGGCAACCTCGGTGGAGGACACCAAACCGATGCTCAACCAGGTCAACGGCATTCTGAGCGAAACCCTGCCGACGACGATGAAATCGGCAACCGACTCGCTGAAAACCGCCCAACAAGCTGCCGAGGTGCTGGACAGCGCCATCCGTTCGCTGGAGAACTTCCGCCTGGTAATCAGCGCCACGCCGTTGCTCGGGGCGATGGTCGAACAGCCCAAACAGGCTTACAACCCGGAAGTGCCGCTGGCCGAGTCGCTGGGGGAGCTGGCGGTAACCCTGGAAGACCTGCCGGATACCTTCACGGCGATGGCAGAAAACCTGGATAAAGCCGATGACAACCTGGACGAAATCCAGGGCAGCCTGACCACGATGTCAACCAGCGTCGGCTATATCTCCGCCGGCTTGCGCAACTACCAGACGATGATTGGGCAATCGCGGTCCTCTATGGATAGCCTGAAGGCTCTGTTGAGCAACGTACAAACCAACCTGCCGCAGATTCTGAACGCCGCCGCGGCTGCGCTGACCCTGTTCTTCTTCTGGTTGCTGGCGGCGCAGGTGGTGATCTTCAGCCAGGGCTGGGAGCTCTACCACGGCACCGCCGGTCGGATGGAGGGCAAAGCCGAGGAAGCCGCTTCTGCCGCCGAGTGATCGCATCTCCGCCGTCTGAGCCGCCGCAAAAGGTTTTTCCACTTTCGTTATTCATCCAATCTCAGGAGGTCCGATATGAAATTCACGCTGGATACCACCCTGGGCGCCATCCTGGACGATCCCACGGCAAAAGCCGTGTTGGACCAGTACCTGCCTGGCGTATCGAGCAACCCAATGGTCGCCATGGCGAGAGGGATGACCCTGAACATGATTCTCTCCCTGCCCCAAGCGGCGCAGCTCGGCCTGACCAAAGAAAAAGCCGAGGAAATTCTGGCCGAGATCAACAAGCGCATCTAACCCGAACCCATTTCCACCAAACAAACCGCCGGCGCTTGCTGCTTGCCACACGCGACCGCAGGCGCCGGCTATTCCGCCGCCTCCAGATCGGGCAGATCGGCTGGAATCTCGAAGCGCGCCTGCGCCTGGCGGTTGCAAATGCCCGTCAAAAGCTGCTCCAGGCGCGGCTTCAAGCGGTCGCTCAACCAGAGCGCGTGCATCTCGTCTGGGGCGGCGATCCAAAAGGCGTTCAGCTCCATCTCGTAGCGCGCCAGGTAGCAGCCCTCTACCCAGGCGCTGAAAATCGGGCGCGACAGCTCCATGCGCAGGTTCTCCAGCGCTGTCTGCCAGGCTTGGGCAGCGCTGCGGGAATTTACTCCGTTCACCGGCTGCGCGGTCGAAGGGTGCGCTTGGAGCAGCGGTTGGGCTTCATCGGGCGGCGCATCCGCCTCCCAAAGCTCGTCGGCGTCATCGTCGAGCGATTCCGCCGGCTGATCTTCCGGCGGGGCGGGCAAGCCGGCAGCGATCAAGAATTCCCGCGGCAGGCTGGCGAGTGGGTTCGCCAGGTAGCTCGATCCAGGATTCACGCCGCGCTTCAGATTGGCGTAGACGACGCGAGCCGGCTTGTGCAGGGTGTGTCGGCGGGCGTAGGCTTCGGCAATGCTGGCCAGGAGCAGATGGGCGTCTGGATAGCGGCTGGGCGGCCCGTGGATGTGCTCGCCGAAGAGCAGAGCGCTCGCCTCGAGGATGCGCCCCACCGCCGCAGGAGAGCTGTCGAACTCCCGCGCCGCGCATTGCGCCTTCTCCTCAGGAGGAGGAGGCATCGGAATTAAGTCTCGAGGATTGACTCCTCCTCCTGAGGAAAACGATTCGCGATTTGAGGCAAGTGCATCGGTCTGCAGCCCGGCGCGCTCACCCCAGCACCCCTCTGCGCTGGCCGCCGGAGCTGAAGGCTGGCGAAACAGCAGGTTTACCAGCCCATCAACAGCCCGCCAGCCCTCGTCGCAACGCCGCACCAGGCCCAGGTCCACCAACAGGCGCAGCGCCGCCGTCACCGAGTTGGCGCTGTAGCCGCTTGCCTGGCACATCTGACCGGCGCGCAACGGTTGATCGGAGCACATCAGCACGAACAGGCAGGCTAACGGCGCGCCTTTGAGCAGGCGCGCCAGCGAAGTGGGCAAAAGCGGCAAGCTCATCGGGCGCCTCCGCCGCCATCATAACAAGAACGCTTGTTCTATAAAAGGTGAATTTTCGGGGGATTTTCGCTGCCAGCATGCCGCGCACCTGCGGGCAGCGCCGGTCACAGGCGGGCGATCAGCCGGCTGCGGCGGAAATTGCGACTGCCGATCCAGATCAGTGCCAGGTCCACCAGCCAGAACAGCAAACCCAGGATCAGCGTCAGCCCCAGGCTGAAGTACATCACCCCCGAAATCTGCCCAAAGACGAGCAGCAGTATCGGCAGCACCACCATGCCGCCGAGCTGATAGGCGTCCTGAAAGCCCTGCGCCCGCGCCGAAACCAGCACCATCACGCACAATCCCAATCCAGCCGCCGCCGGGCTGACCCACAGCACCAATGTCAGCCACATCGGGTTGGGCAGGAAGATGCGCCCCATCACCGGCCAGGATGCCAGGTTCGCCATGCTGGCATAAACGATGAAGCCCAACAGAGAGACGCCAACCGCCGGCAACCAGGCGGAGAGCAGCTTGGCGACGAACAGCTCGCGGTCGGTGGCGGGAGTGTAGAGCAGTGCTTCGAGCGTTTTGCGCTCCTTCTCCCCGGCAAAGCTGTCGGCGGCGATCACCGAAGCCGTCATCAGCGGCAGGATGAGGAAAAGCGGCGCCAGCATATACACCAGGAAGTAAACCGTGGTTGCCTGCATCGGGTTGTATCCCGCCAGCTCCTGCTGTAAGCCGGGAGGCATACTCGCCAGCAATTCATCCAGCTCATCCAGCGAAGCGCCGCCGACGTTCACCAGCGACGGCATCAGCGCCGACAGCCAGGGCAACACGACGAACAGCACCAGCGGGACGATGACGATGGGCAACAGCACACCCTTATTTTGAAACACTACCTTCAGATCCTTGCGGATCACCGCGGCAATCACCCGGGTGTTCATCCCGCCTCCCCAGCTTCGCCATGCAGGGCGAAGTACACTTCCTCCAGCTCGGTCTCCAGGGGAGCAAGCTGATAGACGCGCACGCCGCCGCTCACCAGGGCAGCCAGCAATTCCGGGATGGCTTCCCGACCAGCCAGGGTGAGCTTGAAGACGCCGTTCTCCAGGAACGGCTCGCCATGCAGAAAGTCAGACCGGCTGCCGATGACCGCTCGAGCGGTTTCCACCTGGGCGCCTTCGACCTCCACTTCCACCCGCACGCGCCGCACATAGCGGCGGGCTAGCTCGGCCGGCGTACCCAACGCCATCAGACGGCCGCGCTCCAGCACCGCCACACGGTCGCACAGGCGTTGCGCCTCGACCAGGTTGTGGGTGCACAGGAAAACGGTACAGCCTTCCTGGCCCGCCCCGCCTGCGGGGCGCGCCAGGCGGGCGACCAGGTGATGCACCGATCGGGCAGCCAGCGGGTCGAGGCCGGCGGTGGGTTCATCCAGAAACAGCAATTCGGGGCGGTGCAACAGGGCGCGGGCGAGCGCCAGGCGCTGCTTCATGCCCCGCGAGTAATGGCTCACCTTCTCTTGGGCGCGTTCCAGCAGCTCGAACGACCGCAGGAGCTCCTCCACCCGCGCGGTAATCTCGGCGCGGGGGACGCCGTACAGGTCGGCGTAGATGGCCAGGTTGTCCCAGGCGCTCAGGCGTTCATCCAACGACGGCGTTTCGGTGAGCACGCCAGTGCGCTGGCGCAGCCGTGGTCCGTCGGTTTGGGGATCCAGCCCTAAAACGCGCGCTGATCCGCCGTGGGGTTCGAGCACGCCGTTGAGCAGGCGCACGGTGGTGGTCTTGCCGGCGCCGTTGTGCCCCAGGAAGCCGAAAATCTCGCCGGGATAGACTTCAAACGAGAGCGAATCCACGGCGGTGATCGCGCCGAAGCGACGGGTCAGGTTTTGCAGGACGATGGCTGGAGCTGGCATGTCAACGCCTCAGGGAACGAGAACTTGCTCGGCGGTGAAATCCCAAAAAGCAGCCTGCACCCGACCAGCGGGCAGCCGCCGGTGGTGGAACATGTACAGGTCGCGGCGCAGTTCGAGACCCTTCACCTGCACCTGCAGCACGCCGCCGCAGTCCAGGCTGCGGGCAGCCGCCAGACGGCTGACAAAAGCGATGCCAATGCCCTCTTCGACCGCCATGACGATGGCTTCGGTGTTGCCCAGCGTCATCACCGTGTTGAGCATTTCCGGCGAGATGTCCACCTGGCGCAGGCTCTCCAGCAGCACTTCCGTCGTGCCGGCTGCCGGTTCGCGCAGAATCAGCGGCTCATCGAGCAAATCGTCGGGGAAGATGGTCGGGTAGCGACCCCAGCGATGGTTAGCGGGGGCGATCAGGATGATCTCATCCCGGTAGAACAGGCGGTATTCCAGGTCGGGGTGTTCCAGGCGCTTGCTGGCAACGCCCAGGCCGAAATCGCCTGCCAGCACCTTTTCGATGACCGTGTTGCGCCCGCTGACCAGCACGTTGACGCGGGCGCGCGGGTGGAGCTGGCGGAAGCGCGCCACCAGCCCTGGCAGCAGGTACTTGCCCGAGGTGGTGGAACAGCCGATTGTCAGCTCGCCAACCACCTCACCCTGGAGCGAGCGCATCGTCTCTTCCAGGCGGCAAGCCGAGCCGAGCAGCTCTCTACTCAGCGGCAGGAGCATCTGCCCGGCTTCTGTCAGGCAGATGGAGCGCCCCCGGCGCAGGAACAGTTCCGTTCCGAGGTATTTTTCCAGGCTGTCGATCGCCTGGCTGACCGCCGGTTGGGTGATGCGCAGGCGGCGCGCCGCGGCGCTGAAGCTCCCTTCTTCCGCTGCTGCCAGGAACGTTTGCAACAAATCCAGATCGATCATCGGTTGAGCCGTGGCACAGGCAGGACATCCAAGAAAGATGGCAACGATTATAGCCGAAGGCGCGGCGGAATGGAATAGCCGGTCCATACCCATCAATCAGGCTGATATAATCTACCACAGCGCAGTCAACAATCCCAGGCGCTTTGACGAGCCGCCATCAGGCGGCGCAACATCACGTTGCTCCCACAGCTCGAACACCCACTGGTTCCAGTACAGAAAGGAGAAATAACCGTTGGATTTCCTTACCGTAGAAGAGTTCCACAGGCTGCTGGGCAGGCAGTCCGGCTGGAGCGTTTCGCTCTTCATGCCCACCCATCGAGCAGGGCGAGACACAGAACAGGACCCACTCCGGTTCAAGAATTTGCTGCGCCAGGTGGAACAAGGACTGCAAGCGCGGGGCATGCGCACCCCGGATATCCAGGCGTTGCTCAAGCCGGCGCAGGGCTTGCTTTTGGATGCGGGCTTTTGGATGCACCAGAGCGATGGACTGGCGGTTTATCTCAGCCCGGATACGTTTCGAACCTACCGGCTGCCGCTCAGGTTCAGCGAGCTGACAGTGATCTCCGAGCGGTTCTACCTCAAACCCCTGCTGCCGCTCTTCACCGGCGATGGCCATTTCTACATCCTGGCGCTCAGCCAGAACCAGGTGCGCCTGCTGGAAGGAACGCGCTTCAGCGTGGACGAGATCGAGCTGAGCAGCCTGCCGCAAAGCATGGCTGAGGCGCTGCAATACGAGCACTTCGAAAAACAGCTTCAGTTCCACACCCGCACGCCAGCCGGGCCGGGGAAACGCACGGCTGTCTTTCACGGGCACGATGCCGGAGAGAAAGAAAAAGAGCGCATCTTGCGCTGGTTTCACCGGATTGACGAGGAGCTGCCGCGCTTGCTTGGCGCCGAGCAAAGCCCGCTGGTGCTTGCCGGGGTCGAGGCGCTCTTCTCTATCTATCGCCAGGCTAACTCCTACCCCCATCTGCTCAGCGAAGGCGTGCCCGGAAACCCGGAGGCGCTGAAGCCCGAGGAGCTCCACGCCCGAGCCTGGCCGCTGGTTCAGCCCATCTTCGCCCGGGAGCAGGCGCAGGCATCTACGCGCTTCTATCAAATGGCAGATAGCGACCTCGCTGCAACCGACTTGAAGACAATCGTCGCTGCGGCGCACCATGGGCGGGTGGAAACACTGTTCGTCGCTGCCGAGGCGCAGGTTTGGGGGCGCTATGATGTAGAAACCGACGCCATTACAACGCATCCACAGGCTGAACCCGGCGACGAGGATTTGCTCGACCTGGCGGCGCTGCAAACCCTGCTCAATGGCGGGGTGGTGTACGCCGTCAAACCCGGCGAAGCGCCGCAGCCAGATCCGCTGGCGGCGATCTTGCGTTATTGAACCGCCGATCTCTGGCTTCAGTCGTTGGCGATTTGGTATCTTGAGATACAAAAGCGGCGGGCTCTCACCCGATACTCAAAGTACTTTATCCAGCGCCAGCTCGTGGAGGAAGATCGTCTTCGCCCATTCGCGCACCTTTTGCTGCTGGCGAAGATCGCCCTGTTGGGCGCCGACCATGCGGGTGACCAGGCGCTCGAAAAAGGTCAATTCGCGCGGGTCAAGCTTGCCAGGGAAGAACGCCTCATATTGCGGCTGGACCATGCGATGCACCGCCTCCAGATAGCCCAGGCGATTGCGCTGGCTGAGGTCGCTGTCATCCAGGTTCAGGATGTGAATGCTGAAAAAAGCCGTGGGCAGGCGGCGGAGCTGTTCCTGGAAGCGCTCCACAAAGCGCACAGCCTGCGGCAGCCACTGCCCAAAGCGCACGCCGCTGCCCACCACCACCGCCTGCAGGCCATCCAAAGAGTTTACCTGATCAACCGGCAGCAGCAGCACAGAAAAACCGCGTTCCCGCAGCGTTTCGGCAATCACTTCAGCCGTCTCCGCGGTTGCCCCATGACGGCTGGCATAAGCGACCAAGATTCTGTCAGACATCCCTTTCTATCCTCTCTACTAAGATAAGAACGATAAAAACCCATACATGACACCGGAAAATTATACCAAAATTATCCAAATTAATGGAACATTAGAGAGGCTGCTTTGCCAACCAGCCCGAAGCGTGGGGCAATCGCAGGCAGACATCCCTATCTGCCCAAACCGGTGGGACGGGATTCCCGCCTTCTGCGCCTCATCCCCTTTCGGACGCCCCCGCCAGCGTCTGCGCGCTGAACGCCGCCAGGCGCTGAAAGACGCCCTCCGCCTGCGCTTCGCGCTCTTCCGATGGCAGCGCCAGCAGCGCCTCCACCTGCGCGGCGACCTCCTCCAGTTCCTGGGGATGCGCCCACTCCGCCAGGCGCCGGAACAGCAGCTCGTGCGCCTGCTTGCGTTCCATCGCTTCCAATCCGTCGAGCACCTGGCGGTGAGGGGTGCCCTCCCAAATGGGCAGGATCATCGCCTCGCGCAGCCAGCGCTCCACGCCGTATTCCGCCAGCACCCCCATGCCCCCATGCACCTCCATCGCCCACCTGGCGGTCTGCACCGCCTGCTCAGCCGTCCAGTACTTCGCCAGGTGCGCCGTCAGGCGGAATAGATGATAGCGCTGGGAATACGGCGGCGTTTCCCGCCAGACCTGGTTCAAGAGGCGGACTGCCTCCCACGCCAGGGCAAACGCCTGCTTCAGCAATGCCAGCCGCTCGGTGAACTGGCGGCGCAGCAACGGGTGCTCCAAAACCGGTTTGCCAAATGCCACCCGCCGACTGGCGAAGGCGTGCGCCTCGGCGAGCGCCCGCTGCATCAACGCCACGCTGCCGATGCTGTTCGCCACGCGGGAGAGGTTGAGCGTCTCCAGGATGTGGTAGATGCCCTGCTCCGGCGCGCCCAGGAGATAGGCTTCGCTTTCGCGCAGCTCCACCTCGCCGGTGGGCACAGAACGGGTGCCAATCTTGTCCTTCAGGCGGCGGATGAAATAATTCAGACTGCCATCGTCGCGGTAACGGGGCAAGAGGAACAGCGACAAGCCGCGCACGTTCGCCGGCGCGCCCTGACGCCTTGCCGCCACCACAGCCAGCTCGGCGCCGGCGTTGCTGGCGAAATACTTCTCGCCGGTGAGCAGCCAGCGCCCCCCATGCGGGCGAGCGACGGTTTCCACGTACGTCCCCAGGTCGGAGCCGCCGCCGGCTTCGGTCATCCAGGTGGCGCCTTGCCAGGCGTCGCCGTCATGGCGCAGCAGCGGCGGCAGGTAGCGCGCCCGCGTCGCCTCGTCGCCGTACTTCGCCAGCGGCACAGCCGTGGAGAGCGAGACGGTGTATGGGCAGTAGAGACCGGCGTCGTAGAATGCGGCAACGTAGCCCAACAGATAGGCTGGAATCAGCGAGCCGCTCTCGAAAGCCCGCCAGACAAGTCCGACCTGGTAGCCCTGCTGAAGCATCTTCCAGTATGACTCTGGATAGAGGATTTCATCCACGCGCCGACCGAGCACGTCGTACATCCGCAGCCAGGGGGTGCCGTGGCGGTCAATGGCAGCGGAGATGGCTTTGCCTTCCGCTTCCCACCACGCCTCGTACCCGGCAAGGACAGACTCATTGGGCAGGTCTTTGAGCATCAGACGGAGAAAACGGGTTGGCGAATACAGGGTTTCTGCTTCCATAAGCTGACCTCTCTGCATTGGGGATGGAATACCGGTTGCGGTGCGCCCCCCTGCTTGCGGGGGCACACCCCCTGCTTGCGGGGGCACACCCCCTGCTTGCGGGGGCGAGCCCCCTGCTTGCGGGGGCACACCCCCTGCTTGCGGGGGCACACCCCCTGCTTGCGGGGACACACCCCCTGCTTGCGGGGGTACACCCCCTGCTTGCGGGGGCACACCCCCTGCTTGCGGGGGCGAGCCCCCTGCT
>FWPU01004132.1_pt1 | contig 34520 bp, 33 predicted proteins | sample 2228361 | NCBI WGS metagenome assembly FWPU01 (sample SAMEA103939777, study PRJEB20133) | metagenome
CCATAGGCAAAATCACCCGGCTACCCCTCTTGACAAGCAACCATAGGATCTCTCCGAATTCGGAGAGGGGGCCATAGCTCCGCCGACGTATCGCCCTGACATGGCAGGGGTGAGGTCGGAACACCTGCCCTCATCCCACTCCCTGCATTTCCACTTCCAGGTCCACATTAGGCCTGCGTAGCGCTGAAAAGACCATCAGCCGCCCCCAAACAAAGACTCCCGCCCTTGAAAGGGACGGGAGTCGTCACCGAAGTTCCCGCGGTACCACCCTGGTTCCCCGTCGTGCCGGCCATACAGGCACCGGGGCGCTCGCCGGGGCACAGTCTCATGCCCCCGCCCTGCTAACGGTGGGCGAGTCCGGCGGAGCCTACTGGGGCAATGCCCGTTGGGTCCGCGGCTCGGGAGGGATATTGGCGGGGCGTCTCGCGTCTGCTTCCACCGGGCCAGACTCGCTGGGCGACCGTGTCCCGCTACTCGTCTCCGTCTTCGCCTTTACGAAAACAGATTAGATTAAGCCGGCGATGGCTGTCAAGGACGCCCTCCCAGCGCGGCGCGGGCCTCGGGGGCTATGTCCCGCAGCCGGCGCCGGGGCCTGGGAGGGTTGCGCTTCATGTCCGACGTCTCCGTCACGGTCTTCATGACAATGAGCACCGGCCCCTCGGCGTTCAGGGCCTCGCCGATGCCGGTCTTCCAGTCCTCCAGGTTGTCGAACTGGAAAGTCCGGGCGTAGCCAGCGGCCCTGGCCAGGCCGATATAGTCAATCTGCCCGGAGTTGGGCACCGGCTGGCCGCCGGTCATGGCGTACACGCCGTTGTCCAGGACGATGTGGTACAGGTTCCTGGGGGCCTTGCCGGCGATGGTCACCAGGCTGCCCAGGTTCATCAGCAGGCAGCCGTCCCCGTCCCAGACGATGACGCGCCGGTCTGGCCGGGCCAGGGCGACGCCCAACGCCATGGACGAGCCTTTGCTCATGGAGGGTACAGGCAGGTCCAGGGCGTCCTTGCTCACGTCGGCCCACGCGAAAATGGAGGTCTCGGTGGTCAGGACCACGTCGCCCCGGCGCTGCTCCAGCACCACGCGCATGGCGTCCCGCATCTTTATCATGTCTTGCCCCTCGATGCCTTTTGGTATGGCCTGTATTCTACCACTGGCCAGCAAAAAATGGCGCCCGTGCCCACGGGAATAGATGCTGCCCTTCAACGCCAGGTGCCCACGCCTCTGCTACATTCAAGTTGGCAGGGTATGCCGGGAAGGCCCCCAGGGGACGGAAGCAATGGCCTCGGCCGCCACCTTTGTAATCACCATGACCATCATCTTCAGCGTGGTCTTCACCATCGCCAGGGACTCGCTGGAGACCTACGACATAGTCACCAACGCCTGGACCAGTCTGGAGGCTCGGGCGCAGGACCAGACCGCCACCAGGATAGCCGGACCTACCAGCCTGCGCGTGCCCATCGCCTCGACGGTGGAGATAACCATCGCCAACCAGGGCAGCGTGCCCCTGGAGGAGTTCTCCCGGTGGGACGTGGTGTTCGAAGTGCAGCAGGACCCCGGCGTCAGCATCCTGTACCTGGACTACACGGACAACCCGTCGCCCGGCGCAAACCAGTGGACAATCAAAGCCATATACCTGGATGCCAGCAACCAGACGCCAGAGGTCGTGGACCCTGGCGTGCTGGACCCCGGCGAGGAAATGGTGGTGCTGGCAAACCCCAGCCCCGCCGTCAGGGGCGGCACCTACAACCGGGCCACCTTCGCCACTCCCAATGGCGTTGTCGCCAGCGTTATCTTCGCCGTGCCGGTCACCTTCTACGTGGTGGACAATACCGACGACCTGGTCTACGAGTACTGGAACGATGGGACACTGGTGGGCACCCACTCACTGGACGCCCAGAACGCCGACGTTCGCGGCATTACGCACAAGGACACCAGCTTCTGGACTACCGACTGGACCGACGACACGGTGTACAGGTACACGACCCAGTTCTCGTTGTCATCTAGCTGGGCGCAGAACCTGCTGAACAACCAGGGCGTAGGCATAACCACCAACGGCACCAACATCTGGATTGTGGACGAGAACGCCCTCAAGGTCTTCAAGTACGACATGGACGGCAACCTGGCCCCTGACGTCTCCCAGTTCGCCCTGAACGTGGACAACCTGAATCCCACGGGCATTGCCACCAATGGCACCCATATCTGGGTAGTGGATGGGGCGGACGCCAAGGTGTACAGGTACGACACCCTGGGCGTGCTGGTTTCCAGCTTCAACCTGGATGCCGCCAACACAGACCCCACGGGCATCACCACCGACGGCTCCCATATCTGGGTAGTGGACAGAGGAGGCCGGAAGGCCTTCGCCTACGATATGAACGGCGGCCGCGTCACAAGCTCGGACCTTGCCCTGGACAGCGCCAACGCCGACGCCCAGGGCATAACCGTCAGGCCCAGGTAGCCGTCACTTCAGGTCGGCCAGCCTGGGCATGACCTCCTGCCTCAGCAGGCGCATGGAGTCCTGCCACGCCTGGCGGGGCTGCCACTCGTGGCCCATGGCCAGCAGCACGCCAAAGCCGCCGACATCGTGGTAGAGCCTGCGCAGCTTCTCGGCCACGTCCTCCGGGCTGCCCACCAGCCAGATGTTGTCCACCAGGTACTCGGCGGTCACGTCCGAGTCGGGCATGTCGGGGTCTTCCTTGTAGAGGCCCAGCAGCTTCATCCTGCTGGTGAGGCGCTGGAAGTACTGCTCGAAGTCGCGGCGCAGCACGCCCTGGAGGGCCTCCCTGCGGGCCTTGCGGGTGCTCTCGGCCACAAAGACATCGCGGGCGATGCGCCACCGGGAGCGGTCTGGCTGGCGGCCGGCCCGGCGCGCGCCCTCCTCCACGGCCTCCCAGTGGGTCTTGAGGACGCGGGTGGAGTCCAGGTTGACGCTCATGGGCATCCAGCCGCGCTCGCCGGCCAGCACCAGAGTGTCCGACCTGGGCGAAACGCCGGCCACGCCGATGGGCGGGTGCGGCTTCTGGTAGGGCTTGAGGTGGAACCGCAGGCCGAACTCGTCCACCGGCTCCGGGATGGTGAAGCGCCAGTACTTGTGCTCGTACACGCCGGGCCTGGGGTCGTTCCATATCTGGAGGATGACGTCAATGGCGTCCCTGGTCATGTGGCGGTGGGCGCCTGTGGCCGGGTCGAAGCCGAAGACCTCAAAGTCGCCGGGGAAGCCGCCGGAGCCGACGCCCCAGTAGAACCGCCCGTGGGCCATGTGGTCAAGCTGGGCGATGCGGTGGGCGATCATGAAGGGGTTGTGGTTGGGCATGCAGGTGACGCCCGTGCCCAGGATGATGCTCCTGGTCAGGGGCAGCGCCCTGGCGATAAACAGGTCCGGGGCCGGTATGTTCTCCCACACGGTGGTGAAGTGCTCGCCGATCCAGGCCTCCCGGTAGCCCAACTGGTCCAGGGCTACGACCTGCTCCAGGTCATCGTCCAGCGTCCTGGTGATGTCGGAGCCAGGCGGGTGCAGCGGCATTGTGAAGAACCCGAGCTCCATAGCAGCCTCCTTCGGGCAGGGCCTCAGTTCAGCGCGCTCCGGCGGTCTTCATCAGGCCCAGGATGTAGTCAATCTGGCCCTGGTGCTCCAGCTCGTGGGTGAAGCAGTTCTGGAGGTAGTTGGCCAGGGTGGTGTTGGGGAACCTGGGGTTGGGCCTCTCGTCCAGCCGCCCGAGGTCCAGGCCGCGGACGATTTCCAGGGAGCTTTTGCGGACTGCCCCGGCGTAGGCCAGCAGGTCGCTGAGCGGCGGGGGCTGGAAGGCGCCCACCTGCTGGGGCGTCCAGCTATTGCCCGAGTTCAGCGGCGAGTCCTGGTCGGGCGGTTGCACCGGCAGCTTGACACGGGAGGCCCAGCCCTGCTGGAACCACACCTCGCCCTTCTTGCTCAGCCAGCGGTGGGCGTACCTGTCCTCGGACCGGAAGACGTGGAAGAGCAGGAAGCCGACCGGGTTGGCCTCGGCGGAGGGCCGCCACCGGAGCTGGGCGTCGGTCAGGTCCTTGACCATGTTCAGGGTGTTCCCACGGGTGCGCTCCATCGTCTGCGCCACGAACTCTCGCAGGTCCATAGACTCTCCTTGATGCACTGTCCTTTATATCGCCGCTATTGCCTCCGGAGCTGGCCGAGGCAAAGGCTGGGAGACCTCACCCCCGTTGCCCTCTCTCCACGCATGGAGAGAGGGCCATAGATAAGCCCACGCTATGCCGTTGAATACCGGGGGTGAGGTCTCGCGCCAGACTACAGCACGTGGTACAGCAGCAGGTGCTCTCGCAGCACGTCCACTCCGAAGTCGTTCTCCACGTCGCGCAGCACCGAGTGGATGTGGTTGGCCCCGTTCTGGCGGTTGTCGAACTCTACCACGAAGTTGCCGCCGTGGATGCGGTAGTAGTGCTCCTTGCCGGAACCACGCTCCACCGGCCCGGCCCAGGCGAAGTAGAAGTTGTCCAGGCTGTTGTCCCGGATTGCGGCCAGCTTCTGCTGGGCCACGTCGTCGCGCACCTGGTTCACGTACTCGGCGATGAGGGCCATGAACATCTCCCGCTGCGTCCCGTTCATCCTGGAGGCCGGCAGGCCCTCCTCCCTGGGGAACACCACCTTGGAGCTATTGTAGCTGAGGATGTCGTAGGGTGCCTTTTCCATGATTACGGCCCTGGCCCGCTGGCTGGAGTCCAGGGACTCGATAAGCTCATAGGCCAGGTCCTCGCGGTCGCCCAGGATGCGCAGCCCCTTCTTGGGCCCCTTCCTGACCTCGGCGGGGTTGGCGCCGAAGAAGAAAGGCGTGGTGGAAATCACGCGGTCGCCCCACACGTGGAAATGGAGCGAGATATGGTGGCCTTCCACCCTCCAGCCCCACGGCTCGCCGGTGCGCGGGTCGCCGAACACGGTCCAGTAGTACAGCTCGGGGTCCCGGACGAAGGTCCTCATCCCCGCTTCCTTCTCCAGCTCGCCCAGGAGCGACTCGTGGTCAATGATCTGCCTGGCCTGCTGGTAGGAGCGCTCGGTGAGGCCTGTGGCCATGAGGGCATAGGCCAGCTCGCGCTGATGGGCGTCCATGTCCCTCAGCGGCAGGCCATGCCGGTTAGCGGGCGGATAGTACCAGAAGATGCGCTCGGCGTCGTTGTAGTGGAAGACCGTCCTGGGCTTCTGCTGGGGCGTCAGGCTGTCCACGAACCTGGTGCAGGCCTCCGCCATCTGGGTCGCCGCCTGAGGATGCGTATGAGGAGCCGCCGCCATAGTCAACCTCCTTAATAGACCTGTACCTTCCTTTGATGCAGAGAGTATAACATGTCAGGTAAATAATGGTGCTAGCTTGGCCTAACGGGGTGCCTGAAACTGTGCCACTCCCGTAACGCCGCTGTAATGCTGCATGATTTTCTTTGGGACAGGCAATCATGCGGGCAGGATTCCGAATGTTTGACAATTGTCACCTCCCGGCGTATCATCCCCGCAGACTGGCAGCAGTGGTCTACCGTGGACGACCACTCTGCCAGGAAAGGAGTGAGGAGATGGCGGAGAAGGTCCGAGTAGTCCACTACCTCAACCAGTTCTTTGGAGGCCTCGGCGGCGAGGAGCAGGCCAATCTGCCTGTCCAGGTCAAGCCCGGCGCCGTCGGCCCCGGCAGGGCGCTCCAGCAGGCCCTGGGCGACCAGGCCCAGATTGTCGCCACCATCATCGCCGGCGACAACTACTTTGTGGAAGAGACCCAGGCCTCCTCCAGGGCTGTCTTGGAGGCCCTGGAGCAGTACAGGCCCCAGGTAGTCGTGGCAGGCCCAGCCTTCGACGCCGGGCGCTACGGCCTGGCCTGCGCCCTCATGTGCAAGCTGGCCCAGGAGCGGGGCATCCCGGCGGTGACGGCCATGACGCCGGACAACACCGGCATCATCACCTACAGGCGGGACGTCATCGCCGTGCCCACGGGCAGCAACCCCGCCGAGATGCTGGCCATCATGCGCAAGCTGGCGCCCCTGGCCCTCAAGCTGGGCAAAGGCCAGGAGCTGGGCCCCGCCCACGACGAGGGCTACCTGCCCAGGGGCATCCGCAGGCCCATCATAAGGGAGAAGACGGGTGCGGCCAGGGCCGTGGACATGCTGGAGGCCAGGCTCCAGGGCAAGCCCTTCGTGTCGGAGGTGTTCATCCGCCAGTACGACGTGGTCAGCCCGCCGCCGCCCCTCCGCAGCCTCAAGGACAGGACCATTGCCCTCATTACCAGCGGGGGCATGGTGCCCAGGGGCAACCCCGACAGGCTGGGCTCGGCCCGGGCCGAGGCGGCCTACCGCTACAACATCGCTGGGCTGCGGCAGTTGCGGGTAGGGGAGTGGGAGTCGGTGCATGGCGGCTTCAACACCCGCTGGCTGAACACCAAGGACCCCGAGTACGCCCTGCCCCTGAGCACGGTGAGAGACCTTGAGGCCGAGGGGGTCATCGGCAAGGTGTACGACATCTACTTTGCCACCACGGGCAACCAGACGGCGGTGACGGCGGCCCAGCGCATGGGGCGGGAGATCGCCAGGGAGCTGAAGGAGCAGGGGGTGGACGCGGCGCTGCTGGTGGCCACCTGAGGGAGCTGTAACCGTTGCGGTGCAACGATAGCCAAGGAGCTGGAGCGTCAGGGCATCCCCGTAGCCATCCTGAGCGCCCTGCCCATGATCCCCCAGGCGGTGGGCGCCAACCGCATCGTCCGTGGGGTGCGCGTGGAGCATGTGTGTGGGGACCCGGGCCTTTCCGAGGAGACAGACCGCGAGCTGAGCCGTCGCATCGTGCTGACGGCCCTGAGGGCGCTCCAGACCGAGGTCAGCGGCCCCACCATCTTCGAGCCTTCTGAGACTATCCCAGCCAGGGAGGCGGTCCATGCGTCTTGAGATCGGCACCTTCCACGTAAAAGACATGGTCTTTGGCCGCCAGACCCGCTGGCGCAATGGCGTGCTGGAGCTGAACAGGGATGAGCTGCTGGGGCTGGTGCTCCAGGACTCCCACATCACCCAGGCGTCCCTGGACATCGTGCGGCCAGGGGAGTCGGTACGGGTCATCAACTACACCGACGTTATCGAGCCCAAGGTCAAGGTCAGCGGGCCAGGCGTGGCCTACCCCGGCATCTGCGGCCGGCCGACCGCCAGGGTAGGCCAGGGGCGCACCCACCGACTGGCGGGCTGCGCCATCGTGGAGTGCGTGGACATGAAGGCGGCGGGCAGCGATGAGAACGTCCTGCCCATGCGCCGGCAGACCGGCTCGCCCGACCCCTACTTCGATATGTCCGGGCCGGGCGCTGTGACCCTCTATGCCTCCCTGTGCAACCTCTGTGTCACCATGGGCGCGCCCAGGGGCGTAGGCCAGGAGGACCGCCAGCGCATCCTTCACTCGGCCGTCCTGCGGGTGATGGACCGCGTGGCGCAGACTGTCGCCGGCCTTGAGCCAGAGGAGGTGGAGGCCTTTGATCTGACACCCAAGCCTGGACTCCCGGGCGCGGTGTTCATTCCTCACCTGTCGTCCACCGAGTGGACCTTTGGCCCGCGTTCCTCCATCGGCATGGCGGTGTACGGGCAGACGCGGCTGTCGGCCCCCTGGCTGCTGGACGGCACCGAGATGCTGGACGGCGCGGTGTCCCAGCGCCACAGCTACATCCTGGCCAATAACCCCGTGGTGCTGGAGATGGCCCGCCGTCACGGCAATGTCTTCAACTTCAAGGGCTGCATCATTCAGCGCACCAACTGGACCATGCAGTCGGAGAAGGAGATGATGGGCGACCGGGCGGCCCACCTGGCAAAGGCCATTGGCGCAGAGGCCGCCATCCTGACCACAGACATTCGCGGCCAGCGCTTCGTCGAGACCATCCTGACGCTGCAGGCCTGCGAGCAGGCGGGGATCAAGACCATTCTGCTGAGCGAGGAGGAGGACCCCGAGGGTGGGACCGCGCCACCATTCCTGCTGACGCCACCGGAGCTGGTGGCGGCGGTAAGCCTGGGCACGGGCGCCGTGCCGACCGCATTCCCGCCGGTGAAGCAGGTAGTCGGCGCGGTGACCCAGGTGGACGACAAGTGGTATGGCGAGCTACCGCCCATCCCTGGGCGCTACGGGGCTTTCCACGCCCAGGACATCTACGGCCGTGGCTGCCAGAGCATGGCGGACTATTGATCGGGAGGGAGGAGGTCGTATTCCTCTCGGCGAGGGACCAGGGGGTGAATGGAGGGCGCTCAGCGCCTGGTGACTGGTCTGGCGCTCCAGGCATGCGCCAGGCAGCTATGGCAACGGCCCCGGTGGCCGGACTGGCTCGCCTGACGGCTTCCTAGTCCGCGGGGACTATATTGACAGCAAGCTCCGTTTATAATAGCGCCGACATTGGAGCAGTCAATACCACGCATGGTGTTATTCGGAAAGGAGGGCTTGATGCACTGGAAACGGCTCTGGCCTTTTGGCTTAACGGTCATTGGTCTGCTATTACCGCTTGCTCTGGCGTGTACCTCGGCCGAGCCTACTCCCGCGCCGACCCAGCCACCGGCGACCCAGCCGACGCAACCCGCCGCGCCGACAGCCACGGCCCGGCCCGCGCCAACCGCGACGCAGCCAGCGGCCCCAACAGCGCAGCCTGTTGCCACGCCAACTGCGCAGGCGCAGCCCACCGCCGCGCCCACGCAGCCGGTGGCGGGCAAACCTACGGGCAAGGTCGTCATGGCCATCGGCGACGTTGGCCCCATCAACTACGAGCTCTTTGTCCTGGTATGGCCCTACAACGACCGCAACCAGTGGCTGGGCATCCAGGATACGGTCTGGTACACGGAGCTGGAAAACGGCAACCAGGTGCTCAAGCCGTCGGTAGCTTCGTCCTGGGAGCTCAAAGGAGATGGCCTGGTCCTGAAGATACGGCAGGACATCCCCTGGCACGACCCGGCCCTGGGCAAGCTGACAGTGGACGACGTGCTCCACTCCTGGGAGCGTGCCACCGCCGAGGGCACCAAGTGGACCAGGGCCGAGGAGTTCAGGACCAACTACAAGGTCGCCGAGATGAAGGCCCTGGACAGCGAGACCATCTTCCTGCCCTGGAATAAACGCAACCTCAAGTGGTTCACCATCCCCAGGGACGTGACTATCCAGAGCAAGAAGCTCTTTGACCAGTACGGTGCCGACTACGTCAACACCCACCCCATGGGCACCGGCCCCTTCAAGGTGAAGGAGCACGTCTCCGACGACCACCTGTACCTGGAGGCCGTGGCGCCGCACTGGCGCGAGACGCCCAAGATCGCCGAGTTCCATGTGCTGGAAGTGCCCGAGGAGGCGACCCGCATTGCCATGCTCAAGACAGGCGAGGCGGACAGCATCCAGTTCGGCATTCAGAACCTCAAGGAGGTCAAGAGCATCCCTGGTGCCAAGATCTGGAACGGCCCCACCCTGGGCAGGGGCGGCTTCCAGATCGCGCCCACTGGTCAGTACTACCAGAAGACCGACGAGTTCGGTAATCCCACCAACCGCGTGCCGCTGGTGGAGCTGCCCTGGGTGGGCGACCCCAATGACCCGGCGGACATGGAGAGGGCCTACAAGGTCCGCATGGCTATGGCCATGGCTATAGACCGCCGCGCCATAATTGACGGCTTCCTGGAAGGCGTGGGCGACGAGCACTACCTGTGGAACATGGGCCCTGGCCATCCGCGCTGGACCGACGAGATGCAGCGGAAGTGGGGCATTCCCTATGACCCGGAGGGCGCCAAGAAACTGCTGGCCGAGGCGGGCTTCCCCAATGGCTTCGAGTTCGAGTACTTCATCCCGTCCGGGTTGAGCAGCACCCTGGAGGAGGTGGGCGAGGGCCTCATCCCCTTCTGGGAGGCCATCGGCCTGAAGCCCAGGGTGCAGAAGGCGGCCTATACCGCCATGCGCCCCAAGATGCTCTCCAGGGAGATGAACACCGTCTGGATCTGGCAGGAGACCGGCTGGAACCTGGACCCGACCTCGGTGCTGTACCGCTTCTCCACGCGCGCCGTCTGGAACGTGGGCGTGGAGTACGAGGAAGTGCTGGGCTTCGAGGACAGGATTTTCGGCGCACCCGACCTGGAGACGGCCTGGAAGGTCGTCAGCGAAGAGTGGCTGCCGTGGTTCCATGAGAACCTGCCCACCTTCCAGACCGTGGCCTTTAACTCGCCGGCTGTATGGGGCCCCAGGATAAAGAACTGGCCCCAGCGCTGGCATGACAACCGGTGGGGCCGCGACCCACAGCTCATCGAGCTAAACCAGTAGGTCCTTCATTGGGACATTAGCGGGGGAGCGGGCGTGGAACACGCCCGCTCCCACAGAGTCCCGTGCTGTGTGCCGAAGTGAGAAACTTTCTTCTCAGACGCTTTATCCTCATGGTCTTCGTGCTGGTGGCGGTGACCCTGGTGGTCTTCGCCATGTCCCGCCTCCAGGGCGACCCTCGCTTCCTGTACCTGGGCGCCGAGTCGTCCTTCATATCCAAGGAGCTATGGGACGAGTGGGGCCGCGAGCTGGGCCTGGACAAGCCGGTGCCGCTCCAGTACCTGGTGTGGCTGGGCAAGGCGGTGCGCGGCGACCTGGGCAGGTCCATAAGGGAAGCCCGCCCCGTCAGCACCGTCGTGGGCGAGCGCATCGTGCCCACGCTACAGCTTGGCCTGTGTGCATGGTTCTTTGCCCTCCTGGTGGGCTGGCCCCTGGGGGTGCTCTCCGCGGTCAAGCGCGGCAGCATATGGGACTACCTGGGCCGCGCCTTCGCCCTGTTCGGGCAGGCCCTGCCGCCCTTCTGGGTGGGCATCATGCTGATACTGCTATTCTCGGTGCAGCTTGAGTGGCTGCCCACGTCGCGCAGGGGAGGGGTACAGCACTACATCATGCCGACCATCACCCTGGGCTGGCTGGCTGCGGCAGGCCAGCTCCGCCTCCTGCGCTCTTCCATGCTCAATATCCTGGACTCGGAGTTCATCAAGTTCGCGCGGGCCAAGGGCGTCAAGTCCCGCATGGTGATATGGAAGCACGCCCTTCGTAACGCCCTTATTGCGCCGCTGACGGTATCGGCCCTCACCCTCGCCGGCTTTATAACCGGCACGGTAGTCACAGAGTCGGTCTTCGCCTGGCCCGGCCTCGGGCGGCTGGCCGTGGAGGCTGTCATCAACAATGACTTCCCTGTGCTGGTGGGAGCAGTGCTGTTCTTCACGGTGGTCTACGTGGGCATGATGTTCTTCGTGGACATTATCTATGCCTACATAGACCCCAGGATTAGGTTCAACTAGCCAGCGTCCGGCAAGGCTGGCGTGGCTTCGACCAGCCCCGGAAGGAAGGGAGCGTCTGGCTGAAGAGAGGTCTTGGACTAGATGGCACTGGAGCTAGGAAGAAGAGCTGAGGTCCAGCTTGGAGGGGCACAGACCCCCCTGGCCAAGGCATACCTCATCATGCGTCGCTGGCCTGTCGTGCCGGCTATTATACTGACGTTGCTGGTGGTCTGTGGCATTTTCGCGCCTCTTATCGCTCCCCACGACCCTGTGAAGGCAAACCTGAGAGAGCGTAACGTCCCGCCGGTGTGGGCCGAGGGCGGCAGCGCCAGGCACCTCCTGGGCACCGACCAGCAGGGCCGTGACCTGCTCAGCCGAGTCATCTACGGTGCAAGGGTGTCGCTCATCGTCGCCATCACCGTGCTGGGCATTGCCGGCGTGGTGGGAGTCACCCTGGGCCTCGTTTCCGGCTACTTCGGCGGCTGGATTGATGAGGTCATGATGCGCTTCATAGACCTGAAGCTGGCGATCCCCTTCCTGCTCATTGCCCTGGTGGTGGTGATAGTGGTCGGCCAGAGCTTCGGCATTGTCGTGCTGCTGCTGGCCATCAACGCCTGGAGCGGCTACGCGCGCCTGGTGCGGGCGGAGACCCTCCAGCTCAAGACGATGGACTACGTCGCGCTGGCCAAGGTCGCCGGCGCTTCCACCTTCAGGATCCTCTTCAAACATATCTTCCCCGGTGTCGTCAATACGGTCCTGGTGCTGGCCACGCTCCAGGTGGGCAACCTTATCCTGGCCGAGTCCATCCTGTCCTTCCTGGGCGCGGGTATCCCGCCGCCGACGCCCGCCTGGGGCCTCATGGTCTCGGATGGAAGGACTTACCTGAGCAGCGCCTGGTGGATCGCCTTCTTCCCTGGCGTGGCCATCTTCCTGACCGTGCTGGCCTTCAACTTCCTGGGCGACTGGCTGCGCGACCGGCTGGACCCCCGCCTTCGCCAGCTCACGTGACTTAGGCCGCCCCGCTGACTGCACGTCCTCCTTTGACTACAACCAGGCGAATATAATATCCTGAGAACCAGGATAGAAGTCAGGAGTTGAAGTGCCATGCCCACTTTGAAGCAGCCAGTCATCCGGAGCGTGCGCTATTTCCTGGCCCACACTCCGGGGCTGGTACGCTATGGATTCAAGCCCTCCACCGACATCGCCAAGACCCCGGCCCTCCTGGAAGACATCAGCTCTCACCTGCGCTCCTTCCAGGAGGCCGTGAACTACCCTCCCAACCTCGCCTACCTGGGCGGCATCTACCCCGACGACCTGAAACACATCCCCAGGCCCTGGTTCAAGCACGATGGCAGCTACTCCCGCCGCCAGCCCCTGGGCGAGATCATGCCCGAGGAGGAGTTCTACGGCCTGCTGCGCATCTGCGACGCCTTCGACCTGGTGTGGCTGGAGGAGGGCTTCACCACTGAGGTCCGGGCGGCCCTGGGCAAGCACCCCCTGGTCCAGCCTGCCGACCTGGAGAAGCTGGGCAAGGGCCATCCCTACTCGGAAGTCCAGAAGCAGGCCGACGGCAGCCAGGCTTTGCCCCTGTACCTGCGGGACGGCAGGCTCATCGGCTGCGTCAACCGCGTCAACGAGGACACGCCCTCCCTCTCGGCGGAGGTGCTGCTGGAGAACCTGGCCTGCAAAGCCACAGCCACCATGGCCATGAGGACCCTGCTGGCCGACGAGAGGCTGGACCCGGCCTCCATCCCCTACATCCTGAACACGGGTGAGGAGGCCGTGGGCGACGCCTACCAGCGGGGCGGCGGCAACATGGCCAAGGCGGTCGGGGAGCTGTGTGGGCTGGTCAATGCCACAGGCTCCGACGTCAAGGCCTTCTGCTGCGCTCCCACCCACGCCCTGGTCATGGCCGGGACGCTGGTAAGCTCCGGGGTCTTCGACCAGGTGGCGGTGATCGGGGGCTGCTCGCTGCCCAAGCTGGGCATGAACTACCAGGGCCACCTCAAGGCTGGCCAGCCCATCATCGAGGACGTGCTGGCGGCCATCGCCATCATCGTGGGCGCCGACGATGGGGTCAGCCCCGTCATGCGGCTGGACTCGGTGGGCAGCCACCGCATCGGCGCAGGCTCGGCGCTGCGGGCCATCTCCCACACCCTGATGACCGAGCCGCTGCGGCGGCTGGGGCTGAACTTCCAGGACATTGACAAGTTCGCCATCGAGCTGCAGAACCCGGAGATCACCGAGCCCGCGGGCAGTGGCAACGTGACGGAGCGCAACTACCGGGTCATTGGCGCTCTGGCCGTGGAGAACAAGGAGATCGCCAGCAGCCAGATACCGGAGTTCGTGGACAGGCACGGCATGCCGGGCTTCTCGTCCACCCAGGGGCACATCGCCTCGGCTATCCCCTTCCTGGGGCATGCGGTGGGCAAGCTCAAGGCTGGGGAGATGCAGCGGGCCATGTTCGTGGCCAAGGGAAGCCTTTTCCTGGGCCGCATGACCCAGATGTCCGACGGCTTCTCCTTCATCCTGGAGAGGAATGCTAAATAGCTGTCAGCCATCAGCAGTCAGCGGTCAGCTTCCCCGCCCCATGGGTAGGGCCGGGTGCTGATGGCTGAGCGCTGACAACTAGGAAAAGAGGAGTATATCGCTATGGAATTGAAGGGCAAGAAGGTGATAGCGCTGGGCGAGCGCGACGGTGTGCAGGGGACGGCCATCGCCAACTGCGCCCGCAGCGCAGGGGCCGAGGTAGTGCTGGAGATGACCCACTGCTTTGTATGAACGGCGGCAGGCGCCCTTGGCCTGGAAGGCCAGGAGGACATCAAGCGGGCCGCCGAGACTTACGGCCGTGAGAACCTGGTGGTCATCCTGGGGACGCCCAGCCCCGACAGCAGCAAGCTCTACGCCATCACTGTCACCGAGGGCGACCCGACCTGGGCCGGAGCGCTGGCAGGGGAGGCATTGAAGTTGCCGGTGTTCCACATCACCGAGCCAGAGATCAAGGGGCAGGTGGACAGCACGGTATATGAGAGCGAGGTAGGCATGGCCGAACTGGTGCTGGACGCCGAGGCCATCGCCGCCGCCATACGCGAGGTGCGCGAGGGCAACGGGACGGCTTAGCAGCGGTCGGCGCTCTCTGCGCTTTCGTAGAGGAGGCGCTCCTGCAACAATTGTGAGCCCTGGATGTGGGGGCCATAGTCCCACTCCTGGCGCTGCACCATCGAGGGGGAAGAGGTCTCCTCTCCCACTCGATGCCCGTTATTCACCAGGGACTGACAGGTCGCTACCGGCGCGCAAGCCGATAGCTGGCTTTGTGAAAGGAGGGACGGATGTCCGATAGACTCCGAGTGGTGCATTACCTGAACCAGTTCTTCGGCGGCATCGGCGGCGAGGACAGGGCTGACACGCCCGTGCTGGTCAAGGAAGGGCCGGTAGGCCCTGGCCGGGCGCTCCAGGCCGCCCTGAAGGACAGGGGCACCGTCGTTGCCACTATAATCTGCGGCGATGACTATGTGGCTGAGCGGGAAGCCGAGGCGGGCCAGGCCATCCGGGAGGCGCTGGAAAGGTACGGCCCCGACCTGGTGCTGGCCGGCCCCGCCTTCGACTCTGGCCGCTACGGCCTGGGCTGCGCCCTGGTCTGCCGCGTCGCCAGGTCCCTGAAAATCCCTGCGGTGACGGCCATGCACCCGGACAACGCCGCCGTCATCACCCACCGGCAGGAGCTTCTCGCCGTGCCCACGGGCACCGACGCCACCCAGATGCAGGCCATCATAGGTAAGATGGTGGCCCTGGGCCTGAAGGTGGCCAGCGGCCAGGAGCTGGGGCCTGCCCTGCAGGAGGGCTACATTCCCCACGGCATCCGGCGGCTGGTCTTTGCCGACAAGCCGGGCTATGAGCGGGCGCTGGACATGGTGCTGGCCCGCGTGAAGGGCCAGCCCTGGGTGTCCGAGGTACAGGTGCAGCAGTACGACACCGTGCCGCCAGCGCCTCCGGTGGAGGACCTGTCCAAAGCCGTCGTCGGCATTGTGGTCAGCACCGGCATCGTGCCTCGGGGCAACCCCGACGCCATCCCCGGCGCCAGGGCGCTGCACGCTGGACGCTACTCCATCGAGGGCATCAACGAGCTTTCGGTCCAGGACTGGGAGTGCGTCCACGGGGGCTTCAACACCCGCATTCTCAACACCCGCAACCCCAACTACGCCCTGCCCCTGCCGGCCCTGCGCCAGCTTGAGGCCGAGGGCGCCATCAGGGCCATATACCCCTACTTCTACAGCACCGTGGGCAACCAGACCGCCGTCGGCCCGGCCCGCGAGATAGGGCAGCGCATAGCCAGGGAGTTCAAGGAGGCCGGCGTCACCGCCGCGATACAGGTGTCTGGCTGAGGGAGCTGCCATCGTTGCGGTGCAACGATAGTCAAGGAGCTCGAGAGAGTCGGCATCCCCACCGCGCTCATCGGCGCGCTGCCAGCCATAGCCCTGTCCGCCAACGCCAACCGCGTGGTCAAGGGCGTCCGCGTGCAGTACTGCTGCGGCGACCCCAACCTGCCGCCGGAAGCCGACAGGGCTTTGAGTCTGCGCATCGTCCGGACCGCCCTCAAGGCCCTCCAGACGCGCGTCACCGGCCCCACGCTTTTCGACCCCACCGAGGAGTCAGCCATAAGGGAGCCTGTCCATGCGTCTTGAGCTAGCCAACTACCAGACCCACGACGTCCGCTTGGGAAGGGCCACTCGCTGGCGCGACGGCGTCCTGGAGCTCAACAAGTCGGAGCTTCTGGACCTCATCAGGCAGGACCCCCTGGTCGCCAGCGCCGATGTCCAGATAGCCCGCCCCGGCGAGTCGGTGCGCATCATCACCGTGCGCGATGTCATCGAGCCGAGGATGAAGGTGCAAGGGGACGGCGTGGCCTACCCCGGCATGCTGGGGAGGCCCGTTGCCACGGTGGGGCAGGGGCGCACCAACCGGCTGGGTGGCATGACCATCATGACCTGCGCCCCCTCCGGCGACAGCCGCAGGTACGGCCTTCACTCCTCCTACCGGCCGGGCACGGCCTACGGCGACTTCATAGACATGTCCGGCCCTGGCGCCATAAGCCCCTTCGCCGGGCTTTGCAACGTCTGCCTGGTCATCGAGCCTGCCAGGCACCTGGAGCCTGACCCGGCCAACCGTGTGGTGCAGCAGGCCATGCTGACGGCCCAGGACTACATCGCCAGGGCTACCCTGGAGGAGCAGCCGACGGAAGTGGAGGTCTTGGACATGGCGCCGAAGCCGGGCCTTCCGGGGCTGGTGCACATCCACAGCATCGTATCGCCCGAGGCCATAACCCTGAACCCGGACTCCACCCTGGGCACGGCGGTGTACGGCATCACGCGCCTGACGCAGCCCTGGCTGCTGCACCCCACCGAGGTCCTGGACGGCGCGGCCTGCGGCAACTTTGGCCGCTGGTGGACGTGGCCGCTGACCAACAGCATCGTGCTGCATATGTGCCGCCGCCACGGCAAGGACTTCAACTTCCTGGGCTGCATCATGGTGCGCACCATGTGGGAGGAGCAGCGCCAGAAGGAGCTTATGGCCAACCGCGCGGCGCTCATGGCGGCCACGCTGGGCGCTGACGGCGCCATCGTCACGCCGACGCTGCGGGGCCAGCGCTTCCTGGACACCATCCTGGTGGTGCAGGCCTGCGAGCGCGCCGGCATCAAGACGGTGCTCATCACCGAGGAGGAGGACGACGAGGACGGCACCGCGCCGCCGCTGCTGGTGACGGCGCCCGAGGTGGTGGCCGTGGTCAGCACCGGCGACGGCAGCGCGCCCGGCCCCTTCCCGCCCGTGGAGACCGTCATCGGCGCTGGCGAGATACGCCGCGACTGGTACGACGAGCAGGAGCCGCCCCACGGGCGCTACGGCACCAGCCACCTTAACGATGTCCTGGGCTTCACGCGGCTGACGTGCGTGGACTATTGAGGCCTGTATGACAGCATTGCGACCAACAATATAGCGGGTACTGCTCATGAGACCGAGGGCTGGTAAGGCGACAGCCATGTACAAATTGGACTCCAAGCCATACGCCGACAAGGTGAAGAAGGCCGGCGAACTGGCCGACAAGGCTTTGCGCCGCTATGGCGAACCGACCATGTCCCTGGCCGAGCTGAGAGCGGCCATTGACAGAGAGCTTCAGGGGCTGTCCCTTAGCGAGTTCATCCTGAGAGAACGGGAAGCCGGATGGTGAATGCCTGTCTTCTATCTGGACACATCGGCGATTGTCAAGCGTTATCGGCTTGAGGAGGGCACCAGGGTCATGAACCAGATGCTGGAAGACCCGCCTGCCGAGGACAGGTTCTATACCTCCTTCCTGTCAGTCCTTGAGCTTACATCTGGCGTTCTGCGGCTTGCCAGGGGTGGTAAGCTTACAGAGGAGACAGCTACTCAGATACTTTCGAGATTCAGACGGGACATGAGGGAACGGTTCCGCGTGTGGCCACTGGATAGTGACATCGTGAGCGCCGCCATTCCGGTAGTGGAACAGCACAAGCTGCGCTCTGGCGATGCAATCCACCTGTCGACAGCTATGGCGATTTTCTCTCTGTTATCGGGCCAGGAGGCTGTCATAGTCTCCAGCGATAACGAGCTGGTCGGTGCGGCCATCTCTTCTGGCATTACAGCCCTCGATCCTCGGGATTCCGATGCTCTTGAAAGGCTGGCCCGCTGTCCAACCAGCCTCATGAGGTGATTCGGCCTATGACACCTCGCGACCAGCGCGCCCTGGAGTTCCTGCGGGAGCTGGGCGCCCGGCCGGCCGTCCCCTTCTTCGAGGAAGGCCCGGCGCGGTACATCCTGGCCGCCTTGGAGGACATGGGCGTCCAGCACCGCCGGGACGAGTACGGCAACATTATCGCCCACTACCGGCGCGGGCCTGCTGAGGCCGCGTCCATAGCCCTGGTGGCCCACATGGACCATCCGGGCTTCGAAGTCGTCGAGGCCAGCGCCGACCGCATCGTGGCCCGCGCCCTGGGCGGCGTGCCCGTGGCGTCCCTGCGAAAGGCCGTGCCCGTCCTGGTGCTGACGCCCGACGGCCAGCGCGTGCCGGCCGAGACGTCGCCCCTGCCGGAGCCTCCGCCGGAGCAGCGGAGCGAGCGGCTGGTGGGCCTGCGCCTCAAGGCCCCGGCCTCGCTGGCGCCGGCCACGCCCGTGGTCTTCGACCTGCCTGACTTTCTCCTGGACGGCGACTTCATCCGCATGCGGGCGCTGGACGACCTGGCCGGCTGCGCCAGCATCCTGGCCGTCCTGGAGCGCCTGGCCGCTGACCGCGCCGAGGCCGACGTGTACGGCGTCTTCACCCGCGCCGAGGAGGCCGGGCTGTTCGGGGCGCGGCTCCTGGCGGAGGCGAAGGCCCTGCCGCCCGAAACGCTGGTGGTCTCGGTGGAGTCCAGCGCCGTCATCCCCGGCGTGGCCCAGGGCGAGGGGCCGGTCATCCGCACCGGCGACGCCGCCTACACCTTCGACGCCGACGCCGAGCAGGTGCTCATCGTCGCCAGGGAGGGCATCCGCCAGCGCGACCGGCAGTTCAGGTGCCAGCGCCAGCTCATGAGCGGCGGCACCTGTGAAGCGACCGCCTTCGCCGTTTTCGGCTACAGTGTCACGGGCGTGGCCTTTCCCCTGGGCAACTACCACAACGCCACCACATCCATCCCCGACCCCGATGGGGGCGTCGGCGCCGAGTACATACGCCTATCCGACTTCCTGGGCGGCATCGAGCTGCTGTCCGAGGCGGCCCGGAGCGTCGCCCGACGTGGCGACTCACCGGTCCGCCGGCGGCTGCGGGAGTTCCCCGAGGACGTGCGGCGCAGGCTCAGGGAGACGAGGATGTAGCCATCAGCCATCAGCGCCCCGCCCCTGGAGTGGGGGGAGCTGCAAGCTGACGGCTGATAGCTGATAGCTCCCTATGGCTCGCTGCGGTCCCAGCCGTCCAGCACCCAGTAGCCCACCTCTGGCACCTGCACCACCGCCGGCAGGCCCTGGGCGCGCTTGAGGCGCTGGATGTTGTACAGGTGGGTCGTCTCCTCGAAGTATATGTGCCGCATGGTGGCTTCCAGGGTCATGATGGCCTTGTCCGGGTCTTTGTGGGGCATCACACCCGTGGGGTGGGCCCTGGCCATGAGGGGCCACTGGGAGGTCTGCTGCCTGACGCAGGTATGGCTGCGCAGGAAGCCGACGTTGCGCTCCCGCAGCACCCGCTGGGCCAGGTCTATGCCCTCCCTCAAGTTCTCCATGATGACCGGGAACTCCCAGTAGAGCTTCTCGTCCATGCGCCGGTCGTAGTCGGAGCTGGCGATGCCCTTGACATCCTGGACGCCGTGGCTGCCGTCGGGGAAGAGCACGTCGCCCCAGCGGATGATCAGCCAGCGGTATATCAGCGAGGCCATGTGGCTTAGCTGCCGCCGGATGCTCCACTTGCTCCACTCCCAGCGGTCCGTCTCGAAGTCAAGCTGGGCGTCGGTGAGGCCCTGCACCTCGCGGGCGATGAGGTCGTAGAGCGTCTGGTACTCGGGGAAAAGGGCTATACCGGGCGAGTCCGGAGTTATGGTCTGACGCATGCTGTCACACCTGCCGTCCTAGACTAGTGCCATCCCCACCAGGTCGCTGGGGGAAGGTAGCCTACACTATGGCATCCCTCCCCTGGCGCGTCAAGGAGTGGGCGCTGGCTGCGGCGGCCCGTTGCTCCCTGTGGTATCATGTGGGCTGCCCACTGCCACTTCAAGGAGCAGGAGTCCATGCGCGAGCTTTCCAGGGAGCAGGTACGGCGGATGATGGAGCTGGCCGGGCTGGAGGCGGACGACCAGCGGGCCGACGCCATCGCCAGCAGGCTGGCGGCGGTCCTGGCGGAGCTGGCCCTGGTGCCGTCCAGCGCCATTGCCGACCTGGAGCCGCTGCCCACCTTCTCGGCCAGGCCACGGCCGGCTGGAGCTGGCCAGCAGCCTCAGCGCGGCCTCGCTAGCCCAGCCCGTGGGGTCACAACAGATAAGGCCCTCCACTGGGCCAGCATCGCCGAGCTATCGGGCCTGCTCCGGCGGAAGGCGGTATCACCCGTGGAGGTCACCAGGGCCTACCTGGAGCGCATTGACGCCCTGGACCGACGCCTGGGGGCCTACATCACCGTCACGCGGGAGCAGGCGCTGGCCCAGGCCGTCGAGGCCGAGCGCGAGACCGCCCGGGGCGAGTACCGTGGCCCGCTGCACGGCGTCCCCGTGGCAGTCAAGGACATCATCTACACCAGGGGCGTGCCGACCACCGCCGGCTCCCGGGTGCTGGCCGACTTTGTGCCCGACCAGGACTCCAGCCTCGTCCTGCGGCTGCGGGAGGCGGGCGCCGTCATGCTGGGCAAGCTGAACCTGAGCGAGTTCGCCACCGGCGGCACCATAGACCACCCCTTCGGCACCCCGCGCAACCCCTGGAACACCGAGCACACCCCAGGCGGCTCCAGCAGCGGCTCGGGCGTCGCCGTGGCGGCCGGCCTGTGCGCCGGCGCCCTTGGCTCCGACACCGGAGGGTCGGTGCGCGGCCCGGCGGGCTTCTGCGGCATCACTGGCCTGCGGCCCACCTACGGCCGCGTCACCCGTCACAACGTCGTCCCCATGTGCTGGGCCATGGATACCATCGGCCCCATGGCCCGCACAGTCCAGGACTGCGCCATCCTGCTCCAGGCCATCGCCGGCCACGACCCGGGCGACCCCACGTGTAGCGTCGAGCCGGTGCCCGACTACCTGGCAAGCCTCCAGGGCGAGGTCAAGGGTGTGCGCCTCGGCCTGCCCGTGGAGATGTTCGAGTTCGAGGGCCTGGACGCCGAGGTGCGCGAGGCCACCAGGAAGGCCGTGGGCGTGCTGGAGGAGCTGGGCGCCTCGGCCACGAACGTTTCCCTGCCCACCTCTGCTCGCGGCGGCGCGGTGTTCCTGGCCATCGCCGACTCGGAGGCGGCGGCGTTCCACAGCCAGTGGCTCAGGACGCGGGCCAGGGACTACGACTGGAGCACCCGCGTGCGGCTGGAGACGGCGACGGTCCTGCCTGCCACGGCGTACCTCAGGGCGCAGCGCGTGCGCGCGCTCATCCGGCGGGAGCTGATGGAGGCGCTGGACAGGGTTGAGGTGCTGGCGCTTCCCACCGGCCCGGTGCCCGCGCCGACCATCGCGGCATCCACTGGCCGGCCTGGCGGCTACTACCAGGGCAAGCAGGACCTGGGCCGGCGGCGGTACACCAGCCTGGCCTCGCTGGCCGGGCTGCCGGCGCTCTCGGTGCCCTGCGGCTTCACTGCTTCTGGCCTGCCCATCGGCCTGCAGCTCATCGGCAGGCCCTTCGACGAGGGGCTGCTCTTCAGGCTGGGCCACGCCTACCAGCAGGCGACGGACTGGCACAGGCGGCACCCGGAGCTATAGCAGGCGGCAGAAGGGTAGCCGGGGGGAAGGCCGCCGCTGGCAGACGTCGCTGCCCTTGCCAACCTGCCTTGCCAGCACGTATCATCAGTGTGTGAGGGCCGGGGTGTGGCGCAGCGGAAGCGCGCTTGGTTTGGGACCAAGAGGTCGTCGGTTCAATCCCGACCACCCCGACCAGGGCTTCATCTAGGTATCTTTAGCCATCCTCTCGCTGGCCCACGCCGCCCACGCCTTGCCACTGGCCGACCGTGCCCATATAATTCCCGCCAGGATGGAGTCGTCCTGAGGTCGCCTGGAGGTGCAAGATGAAGCTGCTGCGCTTCAACGACGACCGCATCGGAGTGCTGAACGGCGAGGGCCGGGTCGTGGACGTCACCGAGGCCGTGCCGGCCTACCGCGAGAAGGGCCCGCAGCAGGCTATCGAAGAGGTCATCGCCAGTTGGGATGGCTACCGGCGGGAGTTCCAGCGCCTGGCCGCTAGTCAGCGGGGCGTGCCGCTGAGCGACGTGCGCCTCAGGGCGCCCGTGCCGCGCCCCAGCAAGTGCCTGGCCGCCTTCGCCAACTACCTGGACAGGCCCGACCGGACCGCCGATGACATGCCCCTGGAGTTCTTCTACAAGGCCCCCGAGCTGCTCGGCCCCGAGGGCACAGTGGAGCTTCCCGACATACCCTCGGTGGTGGTGTACCAGCCCGAGGCTGAGCTGGCCTTCGTCATCGGCCGGCAGGCCAGGAACGTCGGCGAGGCCGAGGCCATGGACTGCATCTTTGGCTACGTCCCATTCTTCGACATCTCGGCCAGGGGCATGACCCGCCGCACGACCTTCCTGTCCAAGGGCCAGGACACCTTTGGCCCCTGCGGCCCATGGGTTACCACCCGCGACGAGGTGCCAGACCCCCACAACCTCCGGGTGAGGTCCTGGGTCAACGGCCAGCCCCGCCAGGACTACAACACCAAGCACATGGCCCACAGCATCCCCGAGCAGCTTGCCTGGCTCAGCCGGTTTGTGCAGCTCCAGCCTGGTGACATCGTCGCCACCGGCACCTATCACGTGGGCCTGGGGCCGCTCAACGATGGGGATGTCCTGGAGATCGAGATAGAGGGCCTGGGCCGCGCCCGCTTCTTCGCCAGGGGCTACGGGCCGCGCAAGGAGGCCGAGTTCATTCCAGGCGTCACGCCGGTGCCGCGCCCCGAGGGCGGCATGTCCAGGGTATAGCGGCCATGCGCCTGCGTGTCCTCGGCGCCCACAACATGGAGAGCCGCCATACCCGCCTCTCTTCCTACGTGGTGGATGACGTGCTGGCCCTGGACCTTGGCAGCTTCAGCCGGGCGCTGGGCTTCGAGGAGCAGCGCCGGTTGAAGGCCGTCCTGCTGTCCCACAGGCACTACGACCACGTCCGCGACCTGCCGCCGCTGGGCCTGGCCCTCCAGGGCAACGGCGACACCGTGAATGTCTACGCCATACAGGATACCGTGGACCACGTGCGGGCCAGCCTTTTCCAGGGCAAGCTCTACCCCGACTTCACCAGTATCCCGACGCCCGAGCATCCCACCTTTCGCTTTCACGCGGTGGGGCTTGGCCAGGAGTTCAGGGTGCTGGACTACCAGGTGACCGCCGTGCCGGTGCCCCACTCGGTGCCGGCAGTGGGCTTTCAGGTGTCCTCCGGAGGCCGGAAGCTGTTCTATACTGGAGACGCGGGCAGGGGACTGGCCGAGGCGTGGCAATACGCGTCGCCCGACGTGCTGCTGACGGAGGTGACCTACGGCAGCGAGAACGAGGCCAGGGCCATCGCCACCGGCCATATGACCCCGGCCTTCCTGGAGGAGGCGCTGGCCGAGTTCCGCGCCCGCCGGGGCTACCTGCCTCGGGTGGTGGTGACCCACATCAACCCACCCTGGGAGCAGGCAGTCCGCAGGGAGATGGAGGGCCTGGGGCGCAGGATGCCCGTGGAGGTCCTGGTAGCCGAGGCCGATATGGTAATCGAAATATGAGGGTAATGGGAGGCATTTCTTCCCGGTCGCCGGGAAGTGGGACATGATGGCGCAGAAGTTCGTGGTGGACGTGAATGTAGGCAGGTTAGCCAAGTGGCTGCGTGTCATGGGCTACGACGCCCTGTTCATCCCCGACGTGGATGACGCGGAGCTGCTGCGTATCGGCAGGGAGCAGGGCAGGACAGTCATTACCAGGGACAGGTATATCCTCCAGCGCCGCGCGGTGACCAGCGGCGAGGTCAGAGTGGTGCTGGTGGTCTCCGACGATTTCAGGAAGCAGATCCAGGAGCTGGCGGAGGCCCTGGGCCTGGAGTTCGGGAACGGCTTTTCGCTCTGTATCCAGTGCAATGTAGAGCTCCAGAGCGTGAGCAAGCAGGAGGTCAGGGACAGGGTGCCGCCCTTCGTGTTCAGCACCCAGGAGCAGTTCTACCTGTGCCCTAGCTGCGGCAAGCTGTACTGGCGGGGCACCCACTGGCGCAATATGTGCGAGGAGCTGGACGGGATCCGGAAAGGAAAGGAGTCCAATGTCAAGGAGAGCGGCCTTTGTCTACGCTGACGTGCTTTCCCAGCACGTCCTGAGTGAGACTCACCCCATGAAGCCCGTCCGGCTCCGCTACACCTACGAGCTGCTGGAAGCCTACGGCGCCTTCAACGGGAAGAGCGCCAGGCTGGTGGAGCCGCGCCAGGCCAGCGAGGAAGAGGTGCTGTGGTTCCATACACCCGAGTACGTGAAGGCCGTCCAGAGCTTCAGCCACGGCGACATGTCGCCAGGCCCCGGCAGGTTCAACTTCGGCCCCGGCGATAACCCGGCCTACGAGGGGATGTACGAGGCGGCCCTCTGGTCCACCGGCGCCTCTCTCAGGGCCGCGGAGCTGCTGCTGGCCGACGAGGCGGACGTGGCCTTCAGCATTTCCGGCGGGCTGCACCATGCCATGCGGGCCTACGCCTATGGCTTCTGCGTCTTCAACGACCCGGTCATCGCCATCCAGGCCCTGCTGAGGGAGGGGCTGCGCGTCGCCTACGTGGACATAGACTGCCACCACGGCGACGGCGTCCAGTACGCCTTCTACGACACCGACAGGGTGCTGACCATTTCCCTCCACGAGTCGGGGGCCTTCCTCTTCCCGGGGACCGGCTTCGCCCAGGAGATCGGCGCCGGACGAGGCCGGGGCTTCTCCGTCAACGTGCCGCTGTACCCCTATACCTCCGACGAGGTGTACCTGTGGGCTTTCCAGCAGGTGGTGCCGCCGCTGGTCCAGGCGTTCCAGCCCGACGTGCTGGTGACGCAACTGGGCATTGACTCCCACTACCGCGACCCCATCACCCACATGGCCATCACTGTCCAGGGCTTCGCTCGGGTGGTGGCCGAGCTTGCCCAGCTTGCGCCGCGCAAGTGGCTGGCGCTGGGCGGCGGAGGCTACGACCTGCAGGCCGTGGCGCGGGCCTGGACGCTGGCCTTCGGCGTAATGTCCGGCCAGGAGTTCCCCAACGAGTTGCCCGAGTCCTATCGGCAGCGCTACGGCGTGGCCAGCCTGCGCGACCCCGACGACGTGAAGGTGGACGAGTCCGTGCGCCGTGACTCGCGGGTGTTCGCTGAGAACAGCGTGGCGGCTGTCCAGCGTCTGGTGTTCCCGGCCCACGGCATAAGGGTCATATCGGCCTAGTCGCGGGTAGCACCGGGACTGCGGGAAGGTGGCGGATATGTCCTCTCCCTCGACGGGATAGGACTAAGGTGAGGGTGAAACGTCTGAAAAGAGTTGCGTTTCCCTCTCATCCTGGCCTCCTCCCACCAGGGGCTCAACAAGCGAACAGTTTTTCAAGCCAGGTGGAAGAGCGGCATGCCAGCGGACCTCACCCCCACGCTTTACAAGGCCAGGGCCGGCCTGGTGCGCCCCCTCTCCGAATTCGGAGAGGGGGAACGGGGGCGAGGTCTGTCCGCCCTTGGACCTACCAGGGGAGAAGAGATTTTGAGGCACCTCCGGGCCGTGGCGCCATCGCTGCGGGCGGCCCGCTAGACCGCCGCTGGCTGGCCGCCAACTTCCGCTGCCACGGCCTGCGCCTCGGGCGCCGGGGCGCCGGGTGGCTCCCGCACCTGAAGGCGGCACTCCACCTGCCGCGGGCCGCGCATGGAGCGCACTGCCTCCAGGACGGACTCCCTGACCTCCTCCGAAGGCACGTAGCCTTCCAGCACCACCGCGCCCAGGTGGCTGCGCACAATGACGTTGCCCCAGTGCCCCGGCACCTTGCCGGCGATGGCCGAGGCCAGCTCCAGCTCTATCTGCCGGTCGCTGACCAGGCCGTCCTGGATGCTGATGACGCCGTCCACGGCGCTGACCACGCGCCCTATCTCCTTTGCCGTGGCCGGCATTCTGACATGCCCGCTCAGGGCAACGGTGCCGCTGGTGACCTGTAGCTGGATGGCGGACAGGTCAACGTCGGGGATGGACTCGTGGCTGTAGAGCGCCTCCCAGGCGTCCGCCTGGATGTCCGCGTCCAGCCTGTACCTGGGCAGGCGCCGGGCCTCCTCCGGCTCCAGGTCGGTGGCGATCTGGCCGGGGCCGATGCTGGTGGCCCTGTCCATGGAGAGCACGACGCTACCGGCGGCCAGCCCCGGCCCTTTCACGATGCAGTGGGTAGGGGCATGGTCTTTGTCGGGCAGGCGCAGCCCCCTGAGGGCCAGCCGAGTGCCGTCCTTCAGCACCGCCCGCGCGCGCCGGTCCAGGGTCGTGGCGCCAGGGGCGTCCGTCAGGCGCGCCGGGGATGGCAGGCCCAGCGCCTCGATGATGGACAGGTCCAGGTATAGCCCGTACTCGTCCACGGACTGCAGGTGCTGGGCCGGGATGGCGAGCCTGCGAGGAAGCACCAGCCCGCGTTTGACCAGCAGGTGAGTGAGCTTCCTGGTGTCGGCTGCCAGGACTGCGCCGTCCAGCGCGCCGAGCCACCCGTCCCTGGCTGCGACAGGTCTGCCCCAGTTCAGGTCCATGCTCTTCACCTCGATGCTCAGAGTCCGCGACGGCCCGCAGGGGCGTCCAGCGGCTGAACGCCCCTGGGAGATTACACCTCCCGGTACTCGCCCTCCACCGTGCCCTCGGGGGGCTTGCCCTGGCCGCCGCCACCCTGGGCCTGGCCGCCGGCCTGGCTGTACACTATCTGGCCGACCTTCTGCAGGGCGGTCTGCAGGTCCTGCAGCGCCAGGTTGATGCGGCCTATGTCCTGGCCCTGGAGGGCGGAGCGCAGCGCCGAGATTTTGCCTTCGATCTCGGTCTTGAGGTCCGCTGGTATCTTGTCGGCGTTCTCCCGCAGCAGCTTCTCAGCGGTGTAGGCCGCGTTGTCGGCCATGTTGCGCTGCTGGACCTCCTCACGCTTGCGGCGGTCCTCTTCGGCGTGGGCCTCGGCCTCCCGCACCATCCGCTCGATCTCGTCCTGGGTCAGGCCGGAGCTGGCCGTGATGGTGATGCGCTGCTGCTTGCCCGTGCCCTTGTCCCTGGCCGAGACGTTCAGGATGCCGTTGGCGTCAATGTCAAAGGTGACCTCGATCTGGGGCACGCCCCTGGGCGCGGGCAGGATGCCGTCCAGGATGAACCGGCCGATAGTCTTGTTCTCGGTGGCCATGGTGCGCTCGCCCTGGAGGACGTGGACCTCCACGCTGGTCTGCCCGTCGGCGGCGGTGGTGAAGACCTCAGTCTTGGACGTGGGTATGGTGGTGTTGCGGGGGATCAGCGGCGTCATGACGCCGCCCAGCGTCTCGATGCGCAGGGTAAGAGGCGTCACGTCCAGCAGCAGGATGTCGCGCACCTCGCCCTGGAGCACGCCCGCCTGGATGGCCGCGCCGACGGCTACCACCTCGTCGGGGTTGACGCCCATGTGAGGCTCCTTGCCGAAGAGGTCCCTGACCAGCTTTATGACCGAGGGCATGCGGGTCATGCCGCCCACCAGCACTACCTCGTCAATATCGGCGGCGGTGATGTGGGCGTCGGCCATGGCCTGCCTGACGGGCGCGACTGTCCTCTGGAGCAGGTCGTCGCAGAGCTGTTCCAGCCTGGAGCGGGTCAGGGTCGTGACCAGGTGCTTGGGGCCGGAGGCGTCGGCGGTGATGAAGGGCAGGTTGATCTCTGTCTGCATCACCGTGGACAGCTCGATCTTGGCCCGCTCCGCCGCCTCGCGCAGGCGTTGCAGGGCCATGCGGTCCTTCTTCAGGTCAATCCCCTGGTCGCGCAGGAACTCGGCGCACAGCCAGTCCACGATGCGCTGGTCCCAGTCGTCGCCGCCCAGGTGGGTGTCGCCGTTGGTGGACTTGACCTCGAAGACGCCGTCGCCGATCTGGAGGATGCTGATGTCGAAGGTGCCGCCGCCCAGGTCGAAGACGGCGATGGTCTCGTCCTTCTTCTTGTCCAGGCCGTAGGCCAGGGACGCGGCGGTCGGCTCGTTGATGATGCGCAGCACCTCCAGGCCGGCGATGCGGCCGGCGTCCTTGGTGGCGTTGCGCTGGCTGTCATTGAAGTAGGCCGGGACGGTTATCACAGCCTGGGTGATCTTCTCCCCCAGCTTGGCCTCGGCGTCCTGCTTCAGCTTTTGCAGGATCATGGCCGAAATCTCAGGGGGCGAGTGCTTCTTGCCGCCCATTATGACGTGGGCGTCGCCATTGGTATGCTCCACCACCTTGTAGGGCACCAGCTTCATGTCGCGCTGGACGCTCTCCTCCCGGAACTTGCGCCCCATGAAGCGCTTGATGGAGTAGATGGTGTTCTCCGGGTTGGTGATGGCCTGGCGCTTGGCCGTCATGCCGACGTAGCGTTCGCCAGTCCGGGGGTTGATGGCGACTACGGAAGGCGTGGTGCGGCCTCCCTCGGCGTTTTCAATCACCCGGGGCTCGCCGGCCTCGATTACGGCCATGCACGAGTTGGTGGTCCCCAGGTCAATTCCTAGTATCTTGGGCATTTTTGCTCAGACCTCCTAAATCACTGGGTGGACTCGGGCTGACGGTCCTGATGCTGTGGCGCTCTGGCGACAGCCACCTGCGCCGCGCGTATAACCTTGTTGTTGAGCCTGTAGCCCTCGCGGAGCACCCTTACCACTCTGCCTTCTTCCACGTCCCGGGTCTCCTCGAACTGTACGGCCTCATGCTCCCAGGGCATGAAGGGTTGGCCCTGGGCCTGGATCCGCGTGACCCCCTCGAACTCCAGGGCTGCCTGGAGGTTGCGCTCCACCAGTCGGAGCCCCTCCAGCCATCCCTGCGTCGAGGCACTGTCCGGGGCCATGCTGAGGGCAAGGTGCAGGTCATCCATGATGGAAAGGACCTTGAGGATGAGCTGGGTGTTGGCCTTGCGCCTGGCCTCTTCCTGCTCCTCCGCCGCGCGCCTCTTGAAGTTCTGCAAATCGGCCTGAGCGCGCTGGGCCAGGAGTCGGAACTGGTCCTTCTCCCTCAGCGCCTCATCAAGCCTCTCTCGCATAAGGCTGAGCTCGTCCTTCTGGGGCATGGCCTGCTCTTCCGTGGGCGGCCCTGCCTTTTCCTGTGGTCCTGTCTGTTCAGCCATCTGGTGAAGCCTCCATTTATGGCAAGGGTACTGGGGCTATGCCCAGGCTAGCGTAGCTGCGTGTAGAGCAGCTCCAGCATCTCCTGCAGGCGCTCCTCCAGGAAGTCCTTGAGGGCGCTGCCTTCCAGGGTGCTCAGGCGCGTTCTCATCACCAGGAGCTGGTTGAAGAGGCTCAGCGCCAGTTGCACGCCTGCCAGGTTCAGCCCCAGGTCGCCCACCAGGTGCTTGATCAGCCTGAGGCGGGCGATGTCTTCCTCCGAGTAGAGCCGCAGCATGCCTATAGTGCGGGAGGGAGATACCAGCCCCATGCGCTCGTACTTGCGGAGGGTCTGGGGGTGCATCTCCAGGATGCGCGCCGCCACGCTGATGATGTAAACGCCCTCGGCCTGCACCTCTGGGCCGACTGTCAAATCGTCCCCTCCGGCATTGCTGGGCATATCAGCCTGCTGGGGCTTGAGGCCAGCCTCAGGTTCCTGCACTAGCCTCCCTAACCGGAAGGGAGTTCTCCTCGTTCTATTCTCAGAGGAAGCCCCAAACGTGCGTCGCTCGGAGCTACTGGCGTTGTAGGTCATAGCTCGACTTGGCACCCTTGCTTGGGCTGTTTACAGTCCATATTCTATAAGTTGACACGTTCTATGTCAAGCTTTATAATACTGACCGGCACACTTACGATTCCCGTTCACGTCAGAATCGGAAATCGGAGCGTCTGCATCAAACGTATAAGAAAAGTGCAGGCGGGGCCAGGGTGGTCGGTCCGGCGGAAGAGGACTATATCAATAATCACGATGTGATATATCATTGAAAATGCCTTTACATGATGATATGTTCGCATTGATAATATGAATTCCGATCAGGCTGACAGCCTGATGGTTGGAAGGAGGTGAGTCGGATGGTGCTCTTCAAGGCGTGCCCAAGATGCCATGGAGACATGCACACCAACCGGGACATGTACGGCGAGTACAAGGAGTGTCTCCAGTGCGGGTACATGGTGGACATCCAGAAGCAGGAAGATGCCCTGTTGCTGGCCGGGTCCCGCGAGAAGAAGGTAGCGTAAGATCGGATCCCCATCGCGCCCTACTAGCCCGGTCCCGTAAACGAGGAGGCCCTCTCATCCGAGAGGGCCTCCCCGTTTTGTCAGGCAAAGTGGCCGCCCCGGCGCCTGGAGCGTCGGCCTACTTCAGCTCGTCCCAGAAGCGCTCTTCCTTCAAGGGGTCGCCGTTCATGTGGTAGCCGCGGGCCTCCCAGAAGCCGGGTGCGTCCACTCCCATGAACTCCAGGCCGTTGGCCCACTTGGCACTCTTCCACCCGTAGCGCTTGGGCACCACCAGGCGCAGCGGCCCGCCGTGCTCCGGTGATAGCGGCGCGCCGTCGTGCTTGTAGGCGAACAGCACGTCATCGTCCTGCACCACGTCCAGCGCCAGGTTGGTGGTGTAGCCGCCATAGCAGTGCACCATCACGTACCGGGCCTCGGGCTTGAGGCGGACCAGCTTCATCATCTCTTTGAAGGGCACGCCCTCCCAGGTGTTGTGCAGGCGGCTCCACTGGGTCACACAGTGGAACGGGGCCTCCACCGTCACCTTGCCCAGGCCAGTGAACTGCTCCCAGTCCAGCGTGACCTCCTCCTCCACCAGGCCGAAGATGCGGAAGCGCCACTCCTTCAGGTCAATCCTGGGGGTCGAGCCGTAGGTCAGCACAGGGAACTTCTCGGTGACGAACTGCCCCGGGGGGACGTCCAGCCCCTCCTGGTCCTGCCGTACCTTCTGCACCCGGCCCAGCTTCTTGAGCATCGCTTTTCCTCCTTCCGCCCGGTCGGGACGTGACTGCGACGTGCCCCGGCGGCTGTTCCCAACCATTGTACACCATGGGGCAGGAAAAAGCGCCGCGCGGGCAAGAATTGATTTGCCCATGTGCCTGTGGTACCCTCTCAACACCATCCAGTCACAGCCGCCATCCGGGCAAAGGCAGCCATGCACGCCACAGGGCTGAGCGCTCAGGTAGCCGAAATCCTCAAGGGTTCCTTCGATCTGCATGTCCACGCTGGGCCGGACGCGGGCCAGGAGCGGAGGCTGGACGCGCTGGACGCCGCCCGCCATGCCTACGAGGCTGAGATGGCGGGCTTCGTGCTCAAGTCCCACGAGTACCCCACGGCCCCGCTGGCCTACGCCCTCAACCGCATGTACCCCGGCCTGAAGGTGGCGGGCGCCATTGTGCTTAACCGCTCAGTGGGCGGCCTGAACCCCGAGGCCGTGCAGGTCGCCGCCGGCCTGGGCGCCAGGGTCGTGTGGATGCCCACCTTCACCGCCGACTTCTACTTGAAGGGCCGCGGCCAGGGAATCAGCCTCCTGGACGACGACGGCAAGCTCAAGCCCGCTGTCCACGACATCCTGGACATCCTCAGCCAGCGTGATATAGTCTTGGCCTCGGGCCACGTATCGCCCAAGGAGGCCATAGCCCTCTTCCAGGAGGCCAGGGCCAGGGGAGTGCGGCGCATGATAGCCACTCACCCATGGGGCGTCGCCAGCACCGAGGAGCAGCAGGAGATGGTCCGGCTGGGCGCCTTCCCCGAGTACACCTTCCTGGCGTGCATGCCGTCCACCGGCAGGATGACGCCTGCTATGCTGGTATCCGCAGTGAGGGCGCTGGGGGTGCGGCAGTGCATCGTGACCACCGACTTCGGCCAGTGGCTCAACCCGCCGCCGGCTGAGGGTATGAGGATGGCCATCGCCGCGCTGCTGCACGCGGGCATGAGTCCTGAAGAGGTATCCACCCTCGTCAAGGCCAATCCTTTGCAGCTAGCAGGCCTGGACAGGTAGGCAATAATACAGGTGTCGGCACCCGGGGCCTGGTGCCCGGGTATGAAATACTGCGAGAGGGAGTGAACATGAGGCTGGGATTCATAGGAATAGGGCACATGGGCAGGCATATGGCGCGCAACCTGGCCAGGGGCGGCCACCATCTGACCGTCTTCGACCTGCGTCGCGAGGCGGCGGCAGAGCTGCTGGCCATGGGAGCTTCCTGGGCGGACAGCCCGCGGGCGGTGGCCGCGGCCAGCGAAGTCGTGTTCACCTCTCTGCCCAGGCCCCAGGATGTGCTGGAAGTTGCCACCGGCGAGGGCGGTATACTCAGCGGCGCGGCCCCCGGCACCGTGTTCTTCGACCTTAGCACCACCTCGCTTGACGTCATTCACCGCATCGCGGCCGCGGCAGCGCCCAGGGGCGTCCACGTGCTGGACGCGCCGGTGAGCGGCGGCACCACTGGCGCCGAGAAGGCCACCCTGTGCGTCATGGTGGGCGGCGACAGGTCCATCTACGAGCGGTACAAGCCCTTGCTTGACCTCATCGGGGACAAGGTCATGTACTGCGGCGAGCTGGGCGCGGGCGCCATCTGCAAGATCGTCAACAACCTCATCGGGCTTAGCGTGGGCGTCATCCTCTCGGAGGCCTTTACCCTGGGTGTCAAGGCCGGAGTGCCGCCCCAGGTGCTCTTCGAGGCCATTTCCAAGAGCTCGGGCAACACCCAGTCCATGCAGAACTTCCCCAACGGCCTTTTCAAGGGCAACTTCGAGCCGGGCTTCCAGCTAGACCTGGCGGCCAAGGACGTCGGCCTGGCGACGGAGATGGGGAGGGACCTGCGAGTCCCCATGGAGCTGGCCAACGTCGTCCAGCAGCGCTACATCGAGGCCCAGAACCGAGGCTGGGGCAAGCTGGCCGCCGGCGCGGTGGCCATGGTCCAGGAAGAGCGGGCCGGCGTGAAAGTCCGTGTCCAGCCGCAGAAGGGGCCTTCAACGCCGGCCTAGTCTTTTGCGGGCGGCGGCATTAGAATAAAACTGAAACCGGCCCCGGTGTAACCTTTGATTCTCGCCGGGCGCTCCTTAGAATTCAGTACATGACAAACAAAACAGCCAGACAGCTTACCTTCCAGAAGACGACCCTGGGCAACGGCCTGCGCGTGGTGACCGGCGAGATGCCTCATACTCGCTCGGTGGGCATCAGCGTCCTGGTAGGCGTAGGTTCCAGGTATGAGACCACCGAGCTAGCAGGCATCTCCCATTTCATCGAGCACCTGGTATTCAAGGGCACCAGGCGTCGCCCCGGCCCTAACGAGATCAGCAGCACCATAGAGGGCACCGGCGGTGTCCTCAACGCCGCGACCGAGCACGAGCTGACCGTTTACTGGTGCAAGGTCGCCCAGCCCCACCTCACCGAGGGCCTTGACCTCCTCATTGACATGCTGCGCAACTCGCTCTTCGACCCCGCCGAGATCGAAAAGGAGCGGATGGTCATAATCGAAGAGCTCAACATGATCAACGACTACCCCAACTACAAGGTGGATGCGCTGATTGACGAGATGCTGTGGCCCAACCATCCCCTGGGCCGCGACGTCGGAGGCACCCACGAGTCGGTAACGAGCATCACCCGCGACGCGATGCTGGCCTACATGTCCCAGTACTACACGCCTTCCAACATGGTGGTCAGCGTGGCCGGCAACGTGTGCCATGAAGAGGTGGTGGACCAGGTTGATGCCCTGTGCAGGGACTGGGAGCCAGCAATGCCAACTGCGTGGGTCCCGGTGACCCATGTGCAGGTGGCCCCCCAGTTCCGCGGCGAGTACCGCAAGACCGAGCAGGCGCACCTGTCCATCGCCCTCCACGGCCTGCCCATAGTCCACCCCGACCGCTATGCCCTGGATATGCTCAGCGTGATCCTGGGCGAGGGCATGAGCAGCCGCCTCTTTCTGGAGGTGCGGGAGAAACAGGGCCTGGCCTACGACGTCCACAGCGGCGTGACCCACTTCCTGGACTGCGGGGCCTTTGTCATCAATGCAGGCGTGGACCCCAAGCGGGTGAACATGGCGGCCCAGACCATACTGGACCAGTTGGGCCGTATCCGCGAAGGCGTGCCCGAGGAGGAGCTGGAGAAGGCCAAGCGGCTGGCCACGGGACGGCTGCTCCTGCGCATGGAGGACACCCGCGCTGTTTCCGGCTGGATGGGCAACCAGGAGCTTCTCCTGGGGCAGATCTTCGACATGGACGAGACGGTGAAGTGGGTCACCCGTGTGACCCCGGATGACGTGCGCCGCGTGGCCAACAGCCTGCTGGTCACCGAGAAGCTCAACATGGCCGTGGTAGGCCCGTGCCGTGGCCACCGCCGACTGGAGCAGTTGCTGAAGCTATAGGCAGGGCGCCTGTCTGGTCCGGCACCCGTGGGCCTGACGCTACCATGGTGGGGGCATTCGGCCTGGAGGGCGTAATAGCGTCTTTGAGTTGCGTCTACATGGCGGTATGTAAGGGCGGGTTTCAAACCCGCCCTTATACCCTTTGCGGTTGACTGCGCCATGAAT